>Ga0137403_10003637_pt1 | contig 18450 bp, 21 predicted proteins | sample CZOMad2_1_16fung_FD_122057 | JGI IMG/M metagenome (GOLD analysis project Ga0137403, IMG submission 122057) | Vadose zone soil fungal communities from Angelo Coast Range Reserve, California, USA - CZOMad2_1_16fungal (Hybrid Assembly) | ecosystem: Environmental > Terrestrial > Soil > Vadose zone...
AGAGAGGCCGTAGTAGCCGGTGGAGTGACGACCACCCAGGGCTACGGGTAACGCCGTAGCAGGGCGAAGGGCCTCAGCCGATCACGGATGAGATTGACCAGGGACGGGTGGCACTAGGCCGCCTGACGAAACTGAGAAACTCATCACCCTCGCAAGAGGGTTGTGACGGGGGATAGCCGGATGCCATGAAAGTGGCTTGTCCGGTTTGGGAAGGGCTTCAGTAAGACCGCTTGGTGTGAGCCAAGTATGGCGTACTGATTCTACTTCATAAACCCAATGAGGTCCCCGAGGAATCCGCTGACAGCCCGCTTTTTACCGGTGGTCGCGTCACACGGCAGTCGTTGGTAACGCCTGAGATGGGAAATGACTTCAGTGCACATGCGGGTGCAGCACCAACGTCTGGCTCCAGGTGTGCAGCGCGGCGATGATCCCCGGTTGGGCGCCCAGATACTTCCCGTCGTGCAGCAGCTCACACAGGGTCTCCCGGACGGTCGCAAACAACAGCGTGGTCATGGCGCGCACATTCGCCAGTCACAGCCCTCGCAGCTCATCGGGCATGGTAAAGACGACGTGGAAAGGCTCACAGGCCAGCAGCCGGCTTTTCTGTTGGACGAGCCAGCGTTCGATCTGCAACCCCGCCCGTTGCGGACATAACCGGTGGCGACACGAGTTATACCAGACCCGCTGGACATGTCCGTCGGGACACCCTTGCACATGCCCCCCCAACACCGCCGTGCGGCAGGCCATCAGCGCCCATACCGCCTTGCGTACGTACACAGGCAACGGGTGGTGCCCCTCAAACGCGGCATAGCCGATGTGCAGGATCTGTTGTACGGTGACCCCTGCCATACGCCACCCTCAATCCTCTCATCCCCTCCGGTACTGCTCACCCGATGGGCACACGCCTGTCCTATTCTGGGACCCTCGCACCACCATCCCCCGCCTATGCGGGTTAGTCCAACGCCGGGCATGAGCCGCGCGCTCCTGCGCGTCGGGTTACAGTCGACGAGGGGATCGCTCCCCCCGTCTCTGTTTCAAAACCGTGCATGCCGGTTTCCTGGCACACGGCTCCTCAGTGATACGCCCCTTGTCATGGGCACCCTGCCGGGCTTGTGATCTGTACGTTGGCGCCTCCCCCTCACGGGTCATCCCTACATCGCTCTCAGGCGTGTTCACGGCCTCTGCAGCGCTACTGGTCCCGATCACCTACATACCGCCGTCCCCACGTCAGCGTATCCGCGAGCTTTCCTCGCGGCCTTGGCTTCTTGGGGCATCCCACCACCGTGCCGTATCCGGTTGACACCGGCTCACCGGCGCCGCGTGCGCCCGTGAAAACGGCACGCGGTGACTCCGTTCCTCACCACCGTTTGTCGCTGTGTGTAGGACCCCACTCTTCGCCGGGTGTCTCGGGGGTGTCTCGGGGTCGGATGGAGCCCCGCCCAGCCCTTATCCTTGCCATGTTGGCCCAAGCCAATAATCCGCGTCGGCTTGTCCCACCTCACGACGATTCAGACATGGGTTCGTGTACCTGTCCCTGCACAGCTCTGCTCGACGGGATTCCCAGGCGGATTCTGAGTGATCGCCTTTGATCCCCGCTTGTGGGATTGATGGTCAGTCGCGACCCACGGGAATATGCCTTCACCTCTACACCTGAGGAGCAGGAATTGCACCTGCACGGCGATGAAGTTGTCAAAGAGCCAATGATCTTGGCTCTCTATCCCCTACCTTCCTGTGAGGAAGGTCGTTTCAGAGAAACGGATCGCACCTCCATGCCTTTGTTAGGCGACGTTACCGTTGCGCTCTGGACTCAGGCAAGACTTTTGTACCAGTTGGCCAACTCTGCACCGATGAGATGGGGATTGTCCTCCTGCAGATAATGGAGCCCCCGTCCGATGTCCACCGTCTTCAACTGCTTCAAGTTTTGCTTGCACCATTCCACCACCGGCGCCGTGATAATCACACCCGGATGACCATAGAATAATAGCTTCGGCAGGTCTGTCTGCTGGAGCCACTGGTTGTAGTTTTCAACAGCCTCTACCACATTGGCGGGTTCTCCTTCAATGGGGAGTTCGTTGGGCCAGCGCCAGAGAGGTTTACGGCTACTTGATTCCTTGAAGGGCTCCCGGTAGTGGTGCATTTCCTCTTCCCGCAGCTTTCGGACTGTTGCCTGAGGTAATACTTGCTCGACGAACATGTTCTTGTTGACAATCATGTCCCAGCCCACATCAGGAGTCCGAAAGCCCTGGAATATCGCTTTGAGGTCCGGATCAAACATCTCCCAACTTGGCACTGGCAGCAAGATGGCTTCCATGAACGCCAGCCCTTTAACATTGCTCTCGTGGCGCATGGCAGAGTGAAAGCCGAGGGCAGAACCCCAGTCATGCACCACTAAGGTGATGTTCCTTAGCCCCATCTCGTCAATGAAGCCTTCGAGGTACTCTGCGTGGTCAAAAAACCGGTACTCTATGTCTGGCTTATCAGACTTGCCCATGCCAATGAGGTCTGGAGCTATGCACCGGGCCAAAGACGTTACATGGGGGATAACGTTGCGCCACAGGTATGCCACAGGTATGAGGAAGTGGGATTGCCGTGAAGAAATAGGATTGGGTCACCTGAACCTTCATCGACATAGTGGATCCGTGAACCGTGAACCTCGATGTACTTGGACTGGTATGGAAAGTCCGCCGAGATGTCTTGCTTTGTCGTCATTTTTGTCGCCCCTTTAATTTTGTTGTTTAAGGGTTAGTGTCGCCTAGACATAATGACTTCCGAGGGGTAGGCTGACCTCCAGTGCCACACGCGGGTGAGCTTGCCCTAAGCCAGAGCCGCTTTCCTGTCACGACATGAACGACACGGATCGGAGGTCAGCCATGCATAACTCTACCACACTCTATGTTGGACTGGACGTCCACAAAGACTCGATTGCCGTGGCTTACGTCGCTCAAGAGCATGGCGCCGAGGTCACCTACCTGGGCACCATCGGCACCCGGCACATCGACATTGATCAACTCGTCCGCACGCTGCAATCAAAAGCCAAACACCTGGTCGTTGTCTATGAAGCGGGACCATGCGGCTCTTGGCTCTACCGGTATCTGACGCAAAAAGGCTACGACTGCTGGGTCGTGGCCCCCTCCCTCATTCCCAAAAAGGCGGGTGACCGTGTGAAAACCGACCGTCGGGATGCGGTGCAACTGGCCCGGCTGATGCGCTCGGGAGACCTTACCCCCGTCGATGTCCCCAAGGTGGAAGATGAAGCCATTCGCGATCTGTGCCGGGCGCGTGAAGATGCTCTCCATGACCTCAAAGCGGCAAAATTACGGCTGAAAGCCTTTTTGCTGCGGCACGATATCCGCTCTACGGGCCAGGCCACCTGGAACCCCGCCCACCTCAGATGGCTATCTGCAGTGGTCTGTCCCACACCCGCTCAGCAAATCGTCTTCCAAGCATACGTTCGCGCGGGCAACGAACACACCGAGCGACTCCAGCGGTTGGAACAGGAACTCCACGAACAGGTCACATCGTGGCGTGTACACCCTGTCGTCGAGGCCTTCCAAGCCCGGCGTGGGGTCCAATGCACCGTGGCCGTCACCATGGTGGCGGAGCGCGGCGACCTGACGCGCGGCGATCATCCCAGACAACTCATGAAATTCTTGGGTCTGCTCCCTTCGGAGTATGCCAGTGGCGAGCGCCGCCAGCAGGGTTCGATCACCACAGCCGGCCATACGCATGCGCGTCGCGCTCTCGTGGAAGGCGCCTGGGCGTACCGCTACCCCGCCAACGTCAGCCGGCATCTCCAACGCAGACTGGAACAACAACCCAAAGCGATCCAGGACATCAGCTGGAAAGCCCACGTGCGACGGTGCCAACGCTACCGCCGCCTGATGGCCCGAGGGACACATGCCCACCAGGTGGTCATGGCCATGGCCCGTGAGCTGGTGGGGTTCATGTGGGCGATGGCCCACCAGGTCCCTGTGACACCCTAGGTCCACAAGGCAGAGCGCAATGCAACTTACAACTGAGAAGGTTGCCAACGTGCATCGCCAGAGGCGCAGCCCCGGTGTGGTGTCACCCTCGACCGCGTGACGAGACCGGCAGGCATACTCGTGCCTCGAGTGAGGCCGGCACCCGACGGATGCCAGTCAGGTGGTAGCCAACCCACGGAGATCAGCAGGATCAACCGTCGTATCTTCCTGGCTCCGGCTCTTGTGATGCACGAAGGTCAACAAACCTCATGAAGACCTCAAAAAAGTTGCTCCCAACGCTTGACATCGGAAGTCATATCAACGCTGGCGGTGAGCTGCTGGGAAAAAGCGCTAGCTTTTTCCCAGTCAGCTCCACTGCCTTGTTAGGCGCGGACTTGGGGTCACTTCCTGCTTGGCCTCCCGATGCCCCCACAGCGTTTGGGACGGGTGCACGATGATGCGACTCCGACCCCAGTTGCGCTCCTGCGTCATATGCCAGCAGACGTCCGAGCGTCAGTGCAAGTCGACGCGACGCAGGGTCAAGGCATCCGAAGCCATGATGCGCTGGATCTGCGTCGGCAAGTTGGGGAAGTCGTCTGTCACCGCGCTGATCAGCCGCCCACTCAACGCGTCTGAGGCATCGCTGGCCAGGAAGACGGCCAGTGCGGCAGCGCGTTCCAGCGAGGCGCCACCACCGCTGGTGACGCGCTGTCCCAGCGCATAGAGCGGCGCATCGCCTGCCGCGTGGGCCCTCTCGCGGAGTTCCTCCCACATCTGCGTATGAATCGAGCCGGGTCCCAGGACATTAACCTGAATATTGCTCCCTGCCAGCTCCAGCGCCAGCGTCTCCGTCAGCCGCACCACCGCGACCTTACTCGCGCCATAGGCCGACAGATGGCGAAAGGCATTGCTCGCCCCGGCCCCAGACAGGTTGATGATCTTGCCGCGGTGCTGCTGCTGCATCAGCGGCACGACAGCGCGGCAGCACAGATACGTCCCGATGAGGTTCACCTGGATGGTCTGGATCCACGCGGTCATATCGTTATCCTGCAAGGGGCCTACCGGTCCAGCCATCCCCGCGTTGTTGACCAGAATGTCAATCGTCGCAAACTGCTCCACGGTCTGGCGCACCATGTCCTCTACCTGCGTGGGGTCGGAAACATCCACGGGCACAATACAGGTGGAGGCCCCCAGGGCCTGTGCTTGTTGCGCCGTCTGTTCCAGCTCACGGCGAGTGCGGGCTGCGAGGGCCAGCTTGGCACCCTCTTTGGCGTATGCCAGGGCGATGGCACGGCCAATCCCACGTCCAGCGCCTGTGATCAGCGCGATGCGATTATACAGTTGACCCATGGCACCTCCTCCCTTGGATTGGTGACCTCTCTTACTCCAGAGCATCTCGGCGTAGGCGCCGAACGCTAGACATCAGATGCGGCAGACAGCGGGAGCGAGAGACGAGCGGACGCTGTTTGCCGTCGCCTGCATGCCCTTGTTCGGCTCCGTGTTGGCTCGCATGTTCCTCCCCCTGGCTCTATGGTCCCACGCGTTGTCCTCGTGCGCACACAACCGCTGAGATGACTGTAGAACAGCAGAACGGCTGGCGCACGTTGCCTCGTGCCCTCATGTCCCCTGTGAGGCCACGCCGAGGCGTGACGCATCCCCATCCTGTCATGGGGGCCCCCAGGTGTCAGATGAGCGTTTTCTTCATAAAAAAACGTTGCTGCCCTGGGGGATACGCGTCGAGGACGGCAAAGACCTCATACCCCAGCTTCTCGTAAAATGGACGGGCTTGCCAGCTGAAGGTGTCAAGATGGGCATAGTGACAGCCGCGCGCACGCGCTGCCTGTTCGAGGGCCGTCATCAATTGCCGTCCATACCCCCCACCACGCAGCGTTTCGGAGAGCCACACGAGCCCTACGGACAGCCAATTCCAATTGATGTAGCCCCACACGCCCCCAAGGATGGTGCCCTGGTCATCCCGCAGAAACACCCCAAGGGGTTGGAATCCCGGGACATGGGTGTACGGGAGGGCATGGGCAGTCAATCCTTGAGACAGGATCTGGACGTCTGCGCTCTTGGGGGCCTCCTCGACTGTCAACGTATACGTTGCCATAGCCTACACCTCTGGGGTTCTCCTCATATGTTGCCCACACAAGCACCCTACTTGGGCACCCTCTGGCCTCATTGCAGCAGCCGAACGTTTGACATGAGGGGCGGGCGACAGCCGGCGAAGCCGGATGTTGCACGTCCCCTCGATGGAAGGGTTAGACGGCTGTGGCCGACGCGCGCATATGCTGGACGACCCGGCGTTCGATGACCGTGACCTACCGTTGCTCATGATGCTCAGTGTGCTTGATGCAACTGGCTGTTTGCAACCTTTGCGAGACAACGACCTTCCGGCGAGACGCGACGGCGCTGACCTGCATTTCGCGTTCGTGTTCGACTTCTTGGCGCGCCGCTTCTCTGGTTCGCTGACCGCCCAAAGGGACGGGCAGCCGGCGACGCCCTCTGCGCGCTTTCAAGCAACCGTCCGCGAGTGTGCTTCTGCATGTGAAGGCGACGAAGCCTGCAATGTGATGCTTCAGTGTTCATTGGAAAACGCCGCAGGCCAAGCGCGACCACGAGCGACGTGTAACGCCGGACTTGACCGCCGCAGTGAGCATGAGTTTCGAAGCCGTCTAACGCTCGCGCTCAGCGGCGGGGGCAGGACCACCCCCCACCTAGCACTTGGCCACCGAGCCGCAACGCACTGCTGTTCCCCCGTCCGCTGCAGTGGGTTGATACTTATTGAGGCCCCCTCCCCAGCAGACCACCGTGGTATGCTGAGAGCGGCAAAACCCCTCGTCACGAATAAGGAGGAGACCTCAATGCGATTCTACACCAAACAACACCCCTATGACTGTGGCATCGATCTACACGCCCGCACCATGTACGTGTGCATCCTCGACCAGGCCGGTGAAACGCTGTTGCACCGTCACATGCAAGCCACCCCCGAGGCGCTTCTCAAGGCCATCGCCCCCTACCGCGAGCAGATCGTCATGGCGGCCGAATGCAGGTTTACCTGGTACTGGCTTGCGGACCTCTGTGCCGAACCAGGTATCCCTTTTGTCCTCGGTCATGCCCTCTACAGGAAGGCCATCCATGGTGGCAAGGCCAAAAACGACAAGATCGACGCCCATAAAATTGCCGTGCTCCTGCGCGGCGGGATGCTCCCGCAGGCCTCTGGCTATCCGGCCGAGATGCGCGCCACCCGCGACCTGCTGCGGCGACGCATGCACCTGGCACGCACACGCGGCGAACTCCTCGCCCATGTACAACACACCAACAGCCAGTATAACCTCCCGGCCATCGGCCAAAAGATCGCCTACAAAACCAATCGAGACGGGGTCGCGAAGCGCTTTGCCGATCCGGCGGTGCAAAAAAGCATCGACGTCGATCTCGCGCTCATCGGGTCTTACGATGAGCGGCTGCGCGACGTCGAACTCACCCTCGTCAACACCGCCAAGCACCATGATGCCAATACCCTGTATCTGCTGCAAACGGTGCCCGGCATCGGCAAGATCCGCAGCCTCGTGCTGCTCTACGAGATCCATCAGATCGACCGCTTCCCGCGGGTGCAGGATGTCGCTTCGTATGGTCGTCTGGTGAAGTGTGCCAAGGAATCTGCCGGCAAACGCTCCGGGACGTCCGGGACGAAAATCGGCAATGCCCATCTCAAGTGGGCGTTCTCCGAAGCCGCCGTCTTATGCTTGCGGGATCATCCTGCCGGTCAGAAATTTCTGGCCAGATTGGAGCAAAAACATCGTCAGGGAAAAGCCTTGACGATCTTGGCGCATAAATTGGCTCGGGCCGTCTATGACATGTTAAAGCACAAGACAGCGTTTGATATGCACACATTTTTGAACGGCTAAGGGAGAGGCGTAGGTGAGCTTGACGCCTAACTGGACGACCATGGGATGACCCTGACACTCTACGCTCTACACTAAACGAATGACAAACGAACGACTGCGTCACTGCACGCTGATGAGCGTATAGGGCACTATCCCTGAGCCCTACGTTTGATGAGACACCTACGCCTACTCCGTCTCATACAGCGAGCGTTGTCAACGGTTCACATGTGCTGCTCCTCACCCGAGCCTGAACCTCACTGGAGAACGTTTCACGTGTATCCTGTCGTTTGCATAGGACGGTACGAGGGCACAAATATGTTTCTAGGTCGCAGAGAACCCACGTATAGCTCTCTGCAATCGTCGTTCACACGGCGATAGAACCTCAATAAGGGTTTGGTGCAGCCACATGGGTGCACCAGCATGTGGAAATCAAGTCAGGACACGCTGCCGATTGCCAACGATGCCAGCATCAAAAAGGCGGGGAAAAAACCAAAAATCCGCTGACCGGATACTTTTGACTCTTGACAACCGGGGGCCTCATAAGGGTTAGGTGGCCTCTTGTCGCTTAAGGCTCCGGCGGCAACATCTGCGCACTATGCACGACAGCCAGCACGTCTATTTGCTCCTCCCGAATCCGGTAGATGATCCGATAGAGTCGTTCGATGACTTCGCGGATATCAGACGCGCCATACTCCGGCACCACACGTCCTGACTGCGGGAATGTGGCGATCTGCTCGGAACGCCGTGTCAGTCGATCAACGATGCGCTGCGCGTAGATCGGCGCATCCCGGGCAATATGCTCATAGATGGCGAGGAGATGTGCGATAGCGGTGTGGGTCCAATGGATTCTCACTGCGAGAGTCCAAACTTTGCTCGCACCTCTTTGACATCAAGGGTGCGCCCGGCTTCGCTATCGGCCAGCCCAGCGTCGATCGCTTGCCGGACGTAGATCTCGTACATCAAGTCATCCCAGGTGGCGTTCTCTGGGAGATTATCTACAAGACGGCGCGCTTCCTGTTTGACGTTGGTTGATGCCATCGTTCAGACCTCACTCATCTTTGGAAATGTACACGATTACCCTCGACTTAGGCTTGTACTGGCTGCTCGATGAACACAGCCACTCCGGGGTAGACAGCGGTCTTGTAGCTGAGCCTTCGCACTTCTGGGGGAAATACCCATGCTCGGCAGGCGCACGAGAGATCATTGATCGATTTCAGCCATTGTTCGAGACATTGATCAACGGATGGGAATTCTCGCTTCGGAATATATGGAACGGCAAATGCTGATCCCAACCGCTCCTCGCCATACGACTTCGCCCTTCTGACATCGACAAGCGCTTCGGACATCTTCTTGCTGATGCGGTTGCAAGGATGCCCGGCTCTAGCCCCCGCTGAGGACCAACATTGTTTCGCTTCTAAAATGAACTCGCGGTCGCCCACTTTCAGGTAGAGGTCACCCCTTCCGCTCGATGTCCCCAATGTTCGTTTCCTTACCGAAGCATCTTGCCGTTTCTCGGTAGAGTACTCCTCAAGCGCAATCCCACCAGAGCGCCAGACGGCGCCCGCAAACATACTGAGGGACGCACACTCGTTATACCACCAGGGGGCATCCTTCCATTCCCAAAACCGCGCCGAACGCTCCTGCACTGCAATCCATTCCCAGAGGACGTCTTCAAGAATCTCCAAGGGGGGCTCTGTGGTTACGCTTCGGACGGATTGTAGCATCTCATCGCCTCAGCTGAGCACACCTAACCAGATTGAACGCCCCGGCGCACGTGACCGCGCGCCGGGGCAGCGAGAGAATGTATGAAAACCACGGATTCGGGCATATCTGACGATGTACGATCTTGCTTCTGTTGCGACGCACTTCTGAAAAATTGAGTTTTCACACAATCTCGCGAGGGCCTTGGCGGGCCGTCCCTAACCCCGCCATCCAATCTATGAAAGACGGCGCCTTTTCTGCCGGATCTTGGCGATAACTTCACTTGTCGAGAGGATGGTCCCTAAATGGCCGGCGAGTTGCACGATAGTCTCTGCGTACACAATGTCGTGGCGGTCGTCGGTCGCCAACGCTGCCAAAACGATGGCAAGATCGAGCACGTCATCAACACTGTTGCCTAAAAGAGGGGGAATCTCCTGGACGATGTCGTTGACCGTACGATCGAAGTACGCATCCAGTCGGGCAAGATCGCCGTCATCGAGAGAGAGTGTGCTCTGACAATGCCTGAGCGCACCCATCTGCCCTTCGCTCCACCCTTCAGGATCACCAGAGTCGCCTATCGTGATGAGAATCTTCGGGGCTACCATCTTGTCGAGGTTCGGCTCGCGCTTGTAGAGTCTGATCAGCGGCTGAACCACGGCGCCGCGTTTGGTCATCTGTTCATTAGCGACATTGAGTATCTGCCTTGTGAAGTAGTAGTTCATGCCTGTGGCGATCGGGACATTGATGCCGGGTACAAGTAACCGCATCATGGCTCGCTCCGTGAGTGCTCTTGCCAGGCGAGCTCCACCAACTCGCTGAAGGACCTCCTGCAGAGCTCTTCGGAGACCTGTACGGAGGAGTCTTCTCACATTGTACACGACGACCTTTGGACCAACAGCCTTTCCGAGACTACCCGCAAGTTCGTAAAGCTTTACACCCATGGCGGTAAGGAACACCAGGTAGCAGTTTTCGACGTCGTCGAGGGACAGCGGCGCTCCGTGGATGATCGACAGATCGTAGGTTGAACGGAGCTGTGTACGAGTGCAGTATGCAACGTCGGCTAGCACAAGTGTGGCGACCGCAGGAACGGTGACAACCGCCTGCGGCCCAATACTTGAGAGTTCTAATCCAGTGATCGCAGCAGCGGCGGTGCCACCCGCGATTGCGTTGTGGCGTGCAGCGAGGGTTATGGCCTTTCGCGCCTGGTTGGCGGGATGTAGCCCCGGGTAATTGCGTCGTATGTATGCGGCGTCAACAGTCTTTGCATAGTTTTGAAGAAGCCACTGAACAAATTCCGCAAACCAACCGCCGGATTGGAAGTCTTTGAGCGTGGTGTCCCGAAGTCGCTTTTTGAACTCTTCGTAGTCCTGACGAACTTCGTCGCGCCAGTCACTCACTGTTGCGTCCCTCGCAGTTTGGCTCCACCTAACGGCTGAATTCAGCGGCGCGGCGGCTGTATGCCGCGTCCGCTGCAATGATGGGTTAGGCGTGCGATTCTAAGGTTACTCTATTAGAGTTCATCTCGATTAGACCATTGGTTGCCATGGGGACAGACGCACCCGAAAGTTATGCAACGCACAGCAGATTTCCATGATCGTATCTCGAACCCCCGCCTTCCGCAGGCGGCAGGTGTCGTGGACAATGCGGCCGCGCTTGACACGGCTGTTGACATGTTCGATGCGGACACGGCGATGCGCGATGCGCCGATTCGCGGCTTTCTGCGCGCGCGTGAGGGCCCGCCCCCGCGGCTTCTTCGTCGGCATGATGATCTCGACGTGGTCGAGCGTGCACGCCAGGAAGCCGAGATCCTGGCGCAACCGGCTTCCCGCCGGCAAGGGGTACGGGTTAGCATCGGCAATCCGCTTATCGTGGGTGCTGCCAGCAGAGGTCTCGCGCAACAAGAGGATCGTGAGCGCGGCGTTGATCAGCCGCACGTTTTTGACCGTGTGGCACGTTTTCTGGTTCTGTCGCAAAGTTGCTTTTTCGAGAGTGTTGGCATCTGTAAGCCATTGAATTCCTGACACCCGATTTTTGGATTTTGCCCCAAAATCGAACTTTGCGACAGAACCCGCGATACTGCCCAATGGTGCCCAGCTGCACGGTCCCCGTATCAAACGTGGACTCTGCCACCCGCAACTGCGGTGGCTCGGACGACTGAGCGACGACCATGCCGGTGAAAAGGCCCAGCGCCAGCCAGCCCATCACTCCCAAGATGACAGCCGTTCGTCGCATCAGTTACCTCCGTGGCGGCGTGGCCGCACAGTCACAGCTGGGGCTCAGGCAGGATGCCGCCGCGCTGCCGTCCTGTGGCACCAGCCCGGCCTGGCCCGTTACCTACGCCTCATGGCGCGCCTGGCGTAGGAGGCGCGAGGAATTCCCAAGGATGACCAGGTCGGGGAGGGATTGCGCCGCGGCGGCGAGGACCGGCGGCACCAATCCGAAGGCGGCCAGCGACAGCCCCAGGAGATTGTACAGCGCCGTAAATCCGAGGTTCAGGCGCACCACCTGCATCGTGCGATGGGTGAGGCCCAGCAGCTCCGGCACCAATGTCCAATCGTCGCGCATCAGGGCGACGTGCGCGGCTTCTATGGCCACATCGCTGCCCGCCGCGCCCATGGCGATGCCGACATCCGCCTGGGCCAGCGCAGGGGCATCGTTGACTCCATCGCCGATCATGATGACCGTATGGCCGTCGGCTTGGTAATTCTTCACAATGGCGATCTTATCCTCGGGTAAGAGGTTGGCGCGATAGCGCACCCCGAGGCGCTCCGCCAGCGCGGCCGCCGTCCGTTCGTGATCGCCCGTGAGGAGTTCGATCTGGCGCACGCCGAGTGCGCGCACGGCGTCGAGGGCCATCGGCACTTCCGGCCGCAGCGCGTCGGCCGCGGCCAGCACGCCGGCCAGTTGGTCGTCCTGGAGGACAAAGAGGAGCGTCTTCCCTTGCGCCTCCAGGGGCTCGGCCACGGGCGCGGCCATCGTGGCTGGCAACATTCGCCGATTGCCGACCGTTACGCGATGCCCGTTCACCAGCGCCCGCACGCCCAGGCCCGGCATCGCTTCAAACGTTTCGGGCTGAGACAGGGGAAGGCTGCGGGCCCGCGCCGCGACGCGCACCGCCTCGGCCAACGGATGCTCCGAGTAGCGTTCGGCGGAAGCCGCGAGCGCCAACACCCCGTCTGCGGGCATGCTGTTCAGCGGCAGGACATCCATAATCTGGGGACAGCCCAATGTCTGCGTGCCGGTCTTATCCACCAGGAGCACGTCGGCGCGGGCGAGCGCCTCCATATACTTGCCACCTTTAATGAGCAACCCGCGTCGAGCCGCCGCGCCGATGGACGCCAGCATCGCGACCGGCGTCGCCAGCGCAAACGAGCAGGAACAGGCCACCACCAGCACCGCGGCGGTCGCCAGCGGGTTGCGGCTGATCAGGAAGGTCAGCGCGGCGACGCCCGCCACGACCGGTAAATAGTAGGTCGTGAATCGATCGGCCAGGCGCTGCACGTCCGCCCGATGGGCTTCCGCGTCCTCCACCAACGTGATCACCCGGCCAAAGGTGGTGTCCGCCCCCACCTGGGTGGCGCGCACGCGCACGCTGCCCAAGCGGGCGAAGGAGGCCGCCAACACGTGCGCTCCAGGGCCGACCTCCACCGGCATCGCCTCGCCGGTGATGGCCGCCTGATCCACGGTGGCGTGGCCGCTGACCACGTCCCCGTCCACGGGGATCTGCTTACCCGGCCGGACGATGACGACCTCTCCGACCCGCACCTCGCCGATCGGCACCTCCCGTTCCAGGCCGTCCCGTTCGACGCACGCCTGCTGGGGGGCCATGATGGTGAGGTCTTTCACCGCGCGGCGGGCGCGTTCGGTGGTGAAGCGCTCGATGTAGTCGGCCAGGCGCATGAACAAAACGACCAGGACCGCCGTCGTCCATTGGCCGACGGCGATGGCCGCGAGGAGCCCCATGGTCATCAGAGTGTGGGCGGTGATTGCCGCCGGCGCGCGGCACGGAAGACGTTGCGGAAGACGGGATAGCCCCCGACGGCGACAATCGTCAGCCAGATGGGATAGGGGATACGCGCCGTGAGGGTCTCGATCAGGCCGAGCCACTCGCCCACGACCACGAGGAAGAGCACCGCCCCGAAGACCACCCCGAATAAAGTCAGCACGACACGCGTGAACAGGCCCAGCGGGCGCTCATCCGGCTGGGCCGCCGCCGGCGCGCTGGCCGTCGTCAAGGAGCAGCCGGCCCCCTCGATGGCCTTGGCAACAGCGGCCATCTCCGTGCGGGCGGGGTCGAGCCGGATGATGGCCTTCTCGGAGGCCAGGAACACCTGGACCGTTTCGACCCCAGGGAGCGCGGCGAGCGCGCGTTGGATGTCCGCGGCGCACTCGCCACAGCTCATGCCGCGAATGGGAATTTCCATTTGTTGGGTTGTCATACGTGACCTTGGCATTCATCAATTTTTTTGATATACAGAGCACACACGCCTGCGGAGCTTCCAGGTCTGACGCGCTACATCGGCAAGGCGCCGACGTGGCCGCCCGTCGTCATGCGCAACGCCATCAGCTGGTCGAGCAGGTGGGGCGTGCGCAGGCGGTAGTGGCTCCAGGTCCCATAGGTCTCTCGCGTGATGACCCCGGCGTCCAGGAGTACCTTCAGGTGGTACGACACCCGTGACTGGCTGAGGCCGAGCAACTCCTCGAACTCACAGGTGCAGAGATCCGGCCGCTGACACAGCAGATGGACGATCTGGACCCGAATCGGGTCGCTCACGGCCCTGGCCATACTCGCCAAGGCCCGCGTCTCGGATTCGGACAGCACCGCCAGGTCCCCGCGGTGAACCCGAGGGATGTTGGAATAGCACGGTTCCATGGCTCGGTCGCTCTATATCAAATTTTTTTGATATTCACGACTGAGCTATATCACTTCAGAGTGTCGCCTGCAAAATTCTTTGGCGTAGTTTTACATGGAACTGGTTGCGAGTTTTAGGCACCGCAGAACTCCCGCACATGGATCAAGGTGTACGCCAGCAATTTCATGCCAAAATGTCGTTGCTGAATATGTTCAAAACGCAGGAGGAGTCGCTTGAACGTGTCCTCCCACGCAAATGTCCGATCCACACGAGTTCTCAAGGCATGGATCGCTGCATTGAACAAACGCGTTCTTCCCCGCTTCATTGGCTTTCGATTGCGAGGATTCTCTTTGATATTGGGGATCATGCCCGCATTGAACATGCACGTGCGATTGTGCGTGGAATCAAATCCAGAGTCGAGATTCAGATAGGCTCCTCCAAGGTCCAAACCGGCCGTTGTGGCTACCCTCTTTAAGGCTTTCAGACCCTCGGGCAGCAGGATCATGTCCGTCTCATTGACGGGAGCCACAGGACGCCAAGACGTATGACGTGGTGCAGATTGGGAGGATGGCGCCATGAGCCAAGCCACCACGACCTATCTTCCCCCCCGCCAGCCGCACCAGCCGGTGCAACGCATCGCCAAGTGGGCACTCATCCTCATCTCAACCGTCGTCTGTACCTTCGCGCTCTACCTCTTCTTTCGAGGCACACAGCCGCGCCGGGTGACGTTCGCGACGTCGACGCCCGCGGCGCATATCTCGCCGATGGCCGATGGCTGGATGCAGGGACTTCCCGATCAACCCGTCGCCGTCGAGCCACCGCCCAAGCCGCAGCCGCCGATTGACGAACAGGCGCGGCGCGACGTGCAACGGCTGCAAGAGCAGTTACGGGACCGTGATGCGCAGCTGAATAAGAGCCTGGACGAGATCCGGAAGATGCTGGCGCAGCAGAAGCCAACCCAGCAGAAGGCGCCCCCCAAGCCTGACCCCATGGCAGAGATGCGTCAGAAAGCGATGCTCTCCCCGATGCAAGTGGTGGAGGTGAAGCTCCCGAAGGATGAGCCTGGCGCGCATCTGGGCATGATGCTGTTACCAGCTGGCACCTATCTTCCGATCATCCTGGAGACGGCGATCAACAGCGACCGCGAGGGAAAGGCGGTGGCCAGGGTCCTCACCCCGATTCTTGACCCTTCTGGGCGTGTGGTGATTCCCCAGCAAGCCACGCTCGTGGGCTCCTATCGCTCGGCTGACCTCCTCTACGGCGATGAGCGTCTTGACCTCTGGTTCTCGCAGTTGAACCTCGGGCAAAGCGTCAGTCTGACGCTGGAAGATGGCGGCGTGGCCGATGGGATGGGCCAGGCGGGAGTGGCCGGGGACGTCGACCAGCATTACTGGCGGCTGTTGGGTGCCATGTTCATCAACGGTGTCCTGAAGGGTGGGGCCATGGCGATGACCCAGGAAGTGGCGGGCCTCGGTCCCGCGGGGCAGGTCACATCCGGCATCGTGAACAGTGGCGCGGCCGTGGGGCAGCAACGTACTCTGCGGACGATGAACACGCGGCCGACGATTCGCGTGCCCCTGGGGTATCGCATGACGTTGATTTTGGGGAAAGACCTGGGGGTGAAGCCCATCAGCAGCTGAATGCACGGAGTGACGTCGTGAGTGACGTCGTGATGGAGGGACGGACATCTGACGCGAACCCACTCGGCCCACAATGGCCCAATGGTCCCGCGTGCACCCTCCAGCGGAGGACGGAGACCATGCCTCCCGCGATCGTGCGTGAGGGTCCCCATCGCCATACGATCCCCCGTCGATCGAGGACCCCGTATGGTCAAAACACTTGAACCTGGCGTGGCAGCAGAGGTGAGGATTGCGCCATGACCCACTCTGCGGCTTGTATGCTGCCCATCCCATCTCGTACTCAACGCCAAATGAGAACGAAACAGGGAGAGGTGGAGAGGCCGACGAGTTGGACGACCTTAAAACGCGGCAGACCGCGCCAGCAGAATACTCCCTTACCGCGTGTTATCAACAGCTAGCAGAAAAAATCTCTACAAAATGGCCAGCACGTTCGGTAATATACTGAAATCATTTTCCTGGTTTCGTCCGCGCAGGACAGGGGGGCCGAACGTGCCACGGGTAATTACGATCGCAAACAATAAAGGCGGCACGGGGAAGACGACGACCGCTGTGAATCTTGCATCAGGGTTGGCGTTTCGAAAGGGGTATAAGGTTCTGCTCGTGGATTTTGATCCGCAGGGGAATGCAAGTATTTCCCTTGACGTGGATATCGAAAATCTCAAGCACTCAGTCAAAGATTTGCTTGGGAATTCTTCATATCCCGTGCAAAACCTCATGTGGAAAAAAGGGGAGACGCTCCGCATTCTTCCAGCCAATAGCGCGCTCAAGGACATCGAGCCTGAGCTGCTTGCCAGTGTCGACGGACGCTTGCGCCTACGGGCACGACTGTTACCCATCGCCGAAGAATTCGATTATGTCATTATCGATACACCGCCGACGACCGGGCTCTTTACACAAGCGCCGCTTATTGCAAGCGGCGAGGTGCTGATCCCGGTCGATGTGGGGTACTTCAGCTTACAGGGCATCCGCCAGTTGCTTGAGGAGATCACCAAGGTTCGAGAACATTTTAACCCAGATTTGCAAATCGCGGGTATCCTTCTGACAAAGTTTGATTCCCGAACCTCGTTCTCAGCTCAGGTAGAGAAGACACTGCGAGGTAGTTTTGGGAATCTCGCGATGAAGACTATGATCCGCATCAACATAGACCTCGTACGGTCCCAAGTGTCGCGTCAGAGTATTTTCGCGTTTGACCCGGACTCGGCAGGGAGCCGTGATTACCAGAGTTTGATCGACGAGTTAGTCGGTAACGTCATGACCTTCCCGAAAGAGCGAAAGAGGAGGGCGGTGAGTGGCATCCAAAGCCAATCAGTCTGAACGCGGGCTTGCCGACATGGGTCGCCTACTCAAAGAAAGTATTACGCAAACCGAAACCCCGGAGGAAGCTCCACGTACGGAACCCGCGACAGAAGCCCCGCCAGAGATCGCGCCGAACACGCGTCTACGCGAGCGAAAAAAGGTTGTCCGCAAAAGCAAGCCGAAGGTTACACGTGATCCACAGATAGCCGGGGACCCTTACATTACCGGCAAGGAGAAATACCGTGTTGACGTTCAGCAGCTTATGCGACTCAAGATTGAATATGATGTGGAAAAGGAGCACACGGAAAGCGAGCGGGCAACCGATTATCTGCTTTATGATAACTACTTTGACAAAGCGCTTGTAACCGGAACCCCGGGGGTTAGTGAAGAAAATTTGCTTGCTGGAGAAGAGCAAGCTATGTTCTTTTGGTTCTACCGTAAGTCCTACGGCTTTGGGTATTCCTGCTGTCCGATGGGGCTGACTGAGTTAGAGGAGAAATTAAAATGGTCCCGTTCTACCGTGATCAAGTATCTCGATAGCCTTGTTGCTAAAGGGGTTGTGACTCCGCTAAATGAGTTTAAGCCCTACAAGAACCGCAGACCCCAGGTCTATGCCGTCATCTTCCCCCGTGAACGTCTTCGCGACGATATCAATCAACATAAAGTCGATACGCGCCGGCAGTATGCCCAGGAAGCGATGCGCGGTATGCGCCTGAATCTGGGGTATACTTCCGAGCAGTCCTAGTTTTACTCCTCTACGTTTTAGCCTACCGAGTTTCAGGCTTGTAAATTCTATACATCTGAATTCCAGTAGTGTAAATTCTATACTACTATATTTAAGACTACTAGTTTTTACACCTCTATTTTCTAGACATGTAGAATCTAGGAGCCTGAAGTTCATAGATCTGGTTTTCAGATTACTGAAATCGAGAAGTCTTATTTTTAGCAGCCTTGAATTCAATGGGCTGATCAATTCAGGGGCATGAATTTCATACTACTTCAGGCAACCAGGGGCATAGAATTTATGCCCCCTCACGATTCAGGGATATAATATTTAGACTACTAGCATTTTCAGTGGTGTAAAATCCAGACCCTTTAAATAAAAATCTTT
>Ga0137403_10003639_pt1 | contig 18444 bp, 16 predicted proteins | sample CZOMad2_1_16fung_FD_122057 | JGI IMG/M metagenome (GOLD analysis project Ga0137403, IMG submission 122057) | Vadose zone soil fungal communities from Angelo Coast Range Reserve, California, USA - CZOMad2_1_16fungal (Hybrid Assembly) | ecosystem: Environmental > Terrestrial > Soil > Vadose zone...
ATCATCTTGCGGTTCTCGAGCATGTACGACACGCCCGAGGGTACGCGCAGGTTGTCCTCGAGCACGTAGAACTCGCCTGCGTCGGCGCGCACCACGTCGATCCCGGCGACGTGCGCGTAAATGTCGTCTGCCACGTCGATGCCCTGCATCTCGGGCCGGTACTGCGCGTTGCAGAAGATCTGCTCGGGTGGAATGACACCCGCCCTGACGATGCTCTGCCCGTGATAGATGTCGTGGATGAAGCGGTTCAGCACTTTCACGCGCTGGCGCAGGCCCGCCTCGAGCGCTCGCCACTCCGCGGCGGGAAGGATGCGCGGAATGATGTCGAAGGGGATGAGCCGCTCGGTCCCCTGGTCGTCCCCGTAGACGGCGAAGGTGATGCCGACGCGGTGGAAGGTCAGGTCGGCTTCGGCGCGCTTGGCGGCGATCGCGTCTGCGTTCTGCGACTCGAGCCAGGATTGGAAGTTTCGGTAGTGTCCCCGCACGCCGTCCGCGACCGAGTGCATCTCGTCATAGAGCGCGCCTGCCTGTATCTGAGGCATGTTCATTGGATGATTATGGCTAAGGCGGAGCATTCCGGATACTGCCGCATCATTCTTGTGCGTGCGGAGACACCGTGCCCCGAATTGGGTTCCCCTAGTTGCAGCCCCCGGCTCCTCCGCCCTCTATGCTTCCTCTTCCTCCTCGAAGAACCGGTACAGGACAGGCAACACTACCAGCGTGAGCAGGGTCGAAGTAATAAGCCCGCCGACGACCACGATGGCCAAGGGACGCTGCACTTCCGAACCGGGACCATTCGCGAAAAGGAACGGGATCAACCCCAGCATTGCGACCGTAGCGGTCATCATCACCGGACGGAAGCGGTGTTCCGCGCCCGCGACGATCGCCTCGGGGAGCCCGAGCCCGTCCTCGCGCAGCCTGCGGATGTAGCTCACCAGCACCACACCGTTGAGAACTGCAATACCCCAGAGCGCGATGAATCCCACTGAAGCGGGTACCGAGAGATACTCCCCGGTGATCGCGAGCCCCACGACGCCGCCGATCGATGCGAACGGCAGCACCGTGATGATGAGCGCCGCGAAACGCAGCGATCTGAACAGAAGGAACAGCAGGAAGAAGATCGCGGCGATCGTCACCGGCACGATAAGCCTCAGGTGGCCGAGTGCACGCTTCAGGTTCTGGAACTGGCCGCCCCACACCAGAGTGTACCCTTCCGGCAGCGTCACACGCGCGGCTACCTCCCGCTGCAGCTCGGCGACGAAGCCGCCCAGGTCGCGGTCTTTGACGTTGATGCCGACAACGATGCGTCGCTTGGCCATCTCGCGCGCGATCTGTGCCGGCCCCTCGATTACCTGGATGCGCGCAAGGCTCTCGAGTCTGACCTGCGCGCCGTTGGGCGCAGTCAGCGTGATCGCGCGGATGTCGGCGATGCTATCGCGCAGTCTCCCGGGCAGGCGCACCACCGCTTGGAAGCGCCGTTCGCCTTCGTAGATCTCGGTGGCGACCTTGCCGCCGATGGCGGTTTCGATCACGTCCTGCACGTCCGAAACGTTCAATCCCTGACGCGCGATCGCTTCGCGGTCGATCGCGATGGTTAGATACTGCTGGCCGCCCGTGCGCTCGACGCGCATGTCGCGGACGCCGCGCACCGCGGCTGCGACGCGGGCGATTTCGTCGGCCTTCCCGCGCAGCACGTCAAGATCATCGCCAAAGACTTTCACAGCCACGTCGGCGCGCACCCCCGTCACCATCTCGTCGACGCGATCGGCGATGGGCTGTGCCATCGCAAGCTGTATTCCCGGCAGCGTCTTGAGCTTCTCGGCGATGGCCTGAGCGATGTCGTCCTGACTCCACCCCTTGGGCCACTCCGAGCGCGGCGCGAGCGTGACGAAGGGGTCCGCTTCGTTCGGGCCGGCGGGGTCGGCGGGGGATTCGCCGCGTCCGAGCCGCGACACCGCCATCTTCACTCCCGGGACCTCGAGCACGCGGCGCATGGCCTCGCGCTCCATCTTGATCGACTCCTCGAGCGAGATGTTAGGAACGCGATCGATGGACGGGGAAATGGAACCTTCCTTCATTTCCGGTATAAAAGCCGTGCCGAGGAAGGGCAACAGCGCCAGCGCAACGGCGAACAGCGCGACCGCGACTGCGATCGTCCTGCGCTCTTGGGCGAGGGCGCTGCCGAGCAGCCGCAGGTAGAGACTCTTGAGCTGCGCGATCACTCGTGTGTCTCCGCCTTCGCCGCCCACGAGCATGTAGGCGGCGAGCGCGGGCGAAAGAGTCAGCGAGAGAACCAGGGAAACCGCGAGCGCGATGGCGATGGTGTAGGCGAGAGGCGCGAACATCTTGCCCTCCATGCCGCGCATCGTCATCAGCGGCAGGAACACGAGGATGATGATCCCGACTCCGAACACGACCGGGACTGCCACGTCGCGCACCGCGAGCAGCACGGTGCGCGCGCGGCCAGTGCCCGAATGGCGCCCCAGCCGCTCGTAGGCGTGCTCGATCACGACCACCGAGCCGTCCACCATGAGGCCGATCGCGATGGCAAGCCCCCCAAGCGACATCAGGTTGGCGGACAGACCGAGGAAGTTCATCGCGATGAAGGTCGCGAGCGGGGTCAAGGCCAGCGTCACGACAACGATGAGGCTCGACCGCAGATCACCCAGGAACAGGAACAGCACGACGACCACCAGCAGCACGCCTTCGATCAGCACCTTGGTCACCGTCGAGAGCGCGGCGTCGACCAGCTCGGAGCGGTCGTAGTACGGGATGATGCGCAGGCCCCCGGGAAGCATGCCGCGGTCGTTGATCTCCTTCACTTTCTCCTTTACGCGTCCAACCACGTCCTTGGCATTGCCGGCACGGATCATCATCACGATGCCGCCGACCGCCTCGGTGTAGTCTCCCTTCACCATAGCGCCGTAGCGCACGCCCTCGCCAAGCACGACTTCCGCGACGTCGCGGATGTAAACCGGTGTGCCGCCCACCTCCTTCAGCACGATGTTGCGGATGTCGTTCAAGTCCCTGACCAGGCCGATTCCCCGGACGAGATACTGTTCGGCTCGGTATGGAAGCACCCCGCCGCCGGCATTGGCGTTGTTGCGGGCGAGCGCCGTGACCACGTCACGAATCGTGACCCTGTAATAGCGCAGCCGGTCGGGCTCGACCAGGACTTGGTACTCCTTTACGAAGCCGCCTGTCGAATTGATCTCGGCCACTCCCTGAATCGAGCGTAGCAGCGGACGCACCACCCAGTCCTGGACGTTGCGTCGCTCGATCAGCTCGGTCCGCGCGAGCTCGCGACGGCCGTCGTCCGCGCGCTCCAGCGTATATTGATACACCTCGCCGAGCGCCGTTGATACGGGACCCAGCACGGGTCTTACCCCGGTGGGTAGGCGGTCGCCGACCTCGATCAGACGCTCGAGCACGAGCTGCCGCGCGAAATAGACGTCCGTTGAATCGCTGAAGACAAGCGTGATCAAAGACAGGCCCGGCTTGTTGAGCGAGCGCATTTCCTCCAGTCCTGGGAGCCCCGTCGTCGCGATTTCGATCGGAGCCGTAACGAAACGCTCCACCTCCTCGGGCGAGCGACCGGGCGCCTCCGTCGCGATCTGCACCTGGACATTGGTGACGTCGGGAAACGCATCCACGGAGAGATTGCGCGCCGCGTCGAAGCCGAAGACGAAGAGACAAGCGGCCAGCACGGTCACGACGAGCCGCTGCGTGATCGCCGCGCGCACTATGGCGTCCAGCACGACTCTACCCTCCGTCCAGTCCCCGGCGTTTGCGCTCGTTGTTGAGATGAAAGGCACCGTCGACGACGATGCGCTCGCCCGCGCGCAATCCGCCCAGCAGCACGCGGCTGTCCTCGCTTTCGGCTCCGAGGGCGACCTCGCGCAGGCGATACGAGTCCGCGGCGATCTGGACGAACACGTAGTCCCGGTTTTCCTCGCGCACAAGCGCGGTGATGGGGACCACGGGGCGCGTCTGCGGTTTTCCCTGGATGAGTACGCTTGCAAGCATCGCCGGCTTGAACTCGCGCTGTGAATTGGGCAGATCCATGCGCGCCCGCACGGTGCGCGTCTCGGGGCTCACGATGGGGCTCACGAAACTGAGCGCGCCGGCGAACTGGCGCCCCGGAAAGGCGGCGATTTCCACGGAAACCGCTTCGCCGACGCGCACTGCGCCCGCGCTTTGCTCGGGGATGTCGGCCACCACCCACACCCGCGAGAGGTCCGCGACCAGGAACACTGTGTCGGCGGGCTGGACTACCTGGCCCTCGGTCACCTTCCGCTCGATCACGGTTCCGCTCACACTCGAAACGATCTGCGCGAGCGAATTGATGGTCCTCGTCTCGGCGAGCCGGTCGATCGCGCTCTCGGGCATGCCGAGGACCTTCAGCTGGTCGCGCGTTGCGCTTGCCTCGGCTTCCGCAAGGGCCAGCTCGCTTTGCCGGCGCTGCAGCTCCGCACTCCCGATCACGTCGACTTCGTACAGCTGCCGCGCGCGCGAGGCGCCGCGCTCGGCGAGCTGGCGCTGCGAGAGCGACTTGAGATATCCGAGCTGCGCCGTGGAAAGATCGGTGCTGTTGATCGTGGCGAGCACCTGGCCGCGTAGGACGTCCTGTCCCACGGTCGCCGCGAGATCGGTGATGCGCCCGGTGACCGGGCTCCCGACACGCGCCATGCGGGTCTCGTCGGCTTCGACGCGCCCCGACACATGCAGCGTCTCGCGTACTTCCGTTTCACCCGCTTCGCCGAGCTCGATGCGGGCGGTGAGTTCCGGCGTCGCCTTGATGGAAAGGGGGTCGCGGGCGGCCGGAGAAGCCGCGGCTTGCGCCGGCCCGTCGCCGCAGCCCGATGACGCCAGCGCCCCGAGCAAGCCGGCCATGGAGATCATGGGGATCAGCCGTTTCATGATCGCGCCGCGGAGTCGTTCACGCGCCGCCCGGCGCGAACGGGTCGAGCGCCAGCAGGCGCTCGATTTCGAGCCAGGCCGCGTTCCGGTCGAAGCGCGCCTGCGTGTAGTCGCTGCGCACCGAGCGCAGCGTGCGCTGGGCGTCGAGCACTTCGAGAAATCCACGCTCCCCGAAACGGTAGGCGGCCTCCGCCACCTGCAGGGCGCTTTCTGCGCTGCGTAACAGACCCGCCTCGAAGGTCTCGATCAGGCGCTGCGCGATGGACATTCGCGCGTAGGCCGAATCGAGCTCGCGCAGCAATTGCGCGCGCTGGGCTTCGAATTGGGCGGCAGCCAGGTCTACGACCGCTTGCGCCTTCGCGATCTGGCCGTCGCGGCGATTCCAAAGCGGCAGCGGGAATTCGATGCCGATCGAGATTTGGCGCGTTTCGGGATCCTGCGATTCTCCCAGTCGCAAGGTCGGCTGAGGGTAGCGCAGTGCGCGCTCGTAATCGATCTGGGCTCCGGCACGCGCTCGCTCCGCCACCGCTGCGGCAAGGCTGGGGTGCGCCTCGAGCACGCGCGACTGCAGGGAAGGGAGCGGTGGAACCGGTGATGGCGTCGGGAGCGCGCCGCGCGCTTCGAACTGCAAAGGCAGTGCGTTGGCGGTAAGCCTGCGCAATACGCCGCGGGCCTCTTCCGCTCTCAGGAACGCGCTCGTGGCGAGATTCCGCGCTGCGAGTGCTTCGGCCTCGGCACGGATCAGCTCGAGCCGCGGCGCTTCGCCGACCTCGACACGTTTGCTTACGCGGCCAAGGATTTCCCGCAGCAGCTTCTCGTTCTCCCGGGCCAGCCCTTCTTCTTCCTGCCGCCGCAGCAATTCATAAAACGCCTGCCGGGCCTGGTATCCGATCGCCAGCCGCGCCGTCTGCACCTGCGCCTCGGCGGCCGTCACGCCGTGGTCGGCCAGTGCCGCGCGGGTTTCACGTACCGAAGGCGATTCGAGCAGCTGCGCGATTCCGACGCTCTGTGCGTTGCCGCCCGGCGCGCCGAGCCGCGAGCGCCAGGGCCCGGCGCTAATCTCGAGCTGGGGATTCGGGTAGGCGCGTGCAACCCGAGTTTCAGCCCCCGCCAGGACCCGCTCCTGCGCGATCATCGCAAGCTCCGGGTTGTGCAGTTCGACGGCGGCCAAAGTTTGCGCCAAGTTCACGTCCTGCATCTCCTGCGCCAAGACGGGGACGGTGAGGGTGATTGCGCACCAAATTGTCGCGGACACGTGCATGGCGACGAGGTGAAGCCCGGGCGCTCCAAAAAAATGGGGGGACCAAGTCCCCCTTCGATATGCTGTCTAGCAAACGCTGTGCCACAGAGTGCCTGGCTACCTCATCAGCCCCTCGCGCTCGATGAAGGCGACGATATCGCTCAGACCCTGTCCGCTCTTCAGGTTGCTGAACACGAAGGGCCGCCCGCCGCGCATCTTCTTCGCGTCGCGGTCCATGACTTCGAGCGAAGCGCCGACCATGGGCGCGAGATCGATCTTGTTGATGACGAGCAGGTCCGACTTGGTGATGCCCGGGCCGCCCTTCCGCGGGATCTTGTCACCGGCGGCGACGTCGATCACGTAGAGGGTGAGGTCGGACAGCTCCGGGCTGAAAGTCGCAGCGAGGTTGTCGCCTCCCGATTCGATGAAGATGACCTCGAGGTCGCCGAAGGTGCGGTTCAGCCGCGCCACGGCCTCGAGGTTGATCGAGGCGTCCTCGCGGATGGCGGTGTGCGGGCAGCCGCCGGTCTCCACGCCGATGATGCGCTCCGGCGCGAGCGCCTCGTTTCTCACCAGGAACTGCGCGTCCTCCTCGGTGTAGATATCGTTGGTGACGACGGCGAGCCGATATCGCTCGCGCAGCGCGCGGCACAGCGCGAGGGTGAGCGCCGTCTTTCCGGAACCGACCGGACCGCCAATACCTACCCTGAGCGGCGACGGGTTGCTCATGACCGGAACAGCCGGCTGTACTGCGTTTCGTGGCGCGAGGAGAGTAGCGCGAGCGCTGGCGCGAAATTACCGAGGGCGTCGTCGTCGAACCGCGCCGCGCGGCGTGCGAGCTCGTCGAGCCCGTCACCGAGGGAGACGAGTATGCGCTGGCCGTCCGTCTGCCCGAGCGGCAGCGCCTTCACCGCGGCCAGCACCTGGTTCTCGAGCCACGACCACAGATAGGCGACTAGGGCGTCGTGGGGATCGATCCGCCAGGCCGCGACGGCATGGGCGAACGCGGCGGGAAACGAAGGCTCCTCGAGCGGCACGTCACCCGCCTCGAGCTGCGGCAGCAGCTTCGCGAGCGAGTAGCCCATCTGCGCGGTTTCGGCGCGCAGCTCGGCGGTCTCGCGGGATGCGAGGAAGAGCTCATTCCAGCGCCGCGCGGCCGCCACGTCGCCCGTGGTCCATGCCGCGCACAAGCGCAGGAGCACTGGTGCTTCCAGCTGCGCCAGCGAATGAGCCAACACGTCGCCGATCCAGCGCTTCGCGCTGGCGGCGTCGTGCACCACGCCCGCCTCGATCGCGGACTCCAATCCCTGCGAGTAGCTGTAGGCGCCGACCGGCAGCGCGGGACTCGCGAGCTGCAGCAGCCGCGTGAGAGGGCGCTCAGTGCTCGTGGTCATGGTGCTCGTGATCGTACCGATCTGGCCCGCCGGCCGCATTTCCGTGATAGGCGCCGCCTTCGGGCTCGAAAGGCGCTGTGACGTGAGTCAGCTTCGCGCCGAGACCGGCCAGCATCTTCTCCAGCACGTGGTCTTCCGCCAGCCGCAGGAAGCCTTCGGCGACTTGCACCGGGACGTGCCGGTTGCCAAGGTGGTAGGCGCAGCGCGCCAGCTCCGTCGCCGAAGCGCATTCGACATGCACCAGGTGTTCTGCCGCCGCGACGACTTCGACGATGCGCCCGTCGGAGGCGACGACCAGGTCGCCTCCGCGCAGCATTTCCCCGCGCGGCAGCATGAGCGCCGCTTCTTCGCCCGATGCGAGTCGGGTGCGCAGGCGGGTCTTCTGCCGCAGGTCGAAGGGCAGCTCGAGCCGGCCATTTATCTCACTGCAGGCATCGCGCCGAACTTCGAGCTTGGTCCTGATTTCGAGCATCAGAAAAGAAAATACCGTTGCGCCATCGGCAGCACCTTCGCCGGCTCGCACGTCAGCAATTCGCCGTCGGCGCGCACCTCGTAGGTCTCAGGGTCGACGTCGATCCTCGGCTGCCAGTCGTTGTGGATCATATGCCGCTTGCCGAGCTTGCGCGTGCTTTTCACCGGCTCGAGCGCCCGCGCCAGGCCGAGGGCGGCCAGCGCCGGATCGCCGAGGGCGGCCTGCGACACGAAGGTGACCGAGGTGCGCAGCGCGCGCCCGAACGCGCCGAACATCGGCCGGTAATGCACCGGCTGCGGCGTCGGGATCGAGGCGTTGGGATCGCCCATCGCCGCGGCGGCGATCATGCCGCTCTTGAGGATGAGGCTGGGCTTGACGCCGAAGAACGCGGGTCTCCACACCACCAGGTCGGCGAGCTTGCCCTCCTCGACCGAGCCCACTGCGTGAGCGATACCGTGCGTGATCGCCGGGTTGATCGTGTACTTGGAGACGTAGCGCTTCACGCGCGCGTTGTCGCTGGTCACGGGATCGCCGCGCAGGGCGCCGCGCTGTACCTTCATCTTGTGCGCGGTCTGCCAGGTGCGGATGATGACCTCTCCTACCCGTCCCATCGCCTGCGAGTCCGAGGACATCATCGAGAACGCGCCCAAGTCGTGCAGGATGTCCTCGGCGGCGATGGTCTCCTTGCGGATGCGCGACTCGGCGAAGGCGACGTCCTCGGCGATCGCGGGGTCGAGGTGATGGCACACCATCAGCATGTCGAGGTGCTCGGCCAGCGTATTCACCGTATACGGGCGCGTCGGGTTGGTGGAGGAGGGCAGCACGTTCGGCAGACCCGCGACCTTGATGATGTCGGGGGCGTGACCGCCGCCCGCGCCTTCGGTGTGGAAGGTGTGGATGGTCCGCCCCTTGAAAGCCTTGATCGAAGCTTCGACGAAACCCGACTCGTTCAGGGTGTCGGTGTGGATCGCGACCTGCACGTCCATTTCGTCCGCGACAGCGAGGCAGTTGTCGATCGCCGCGGGAGTCGTGCCCCAGTCCTCGTGGAGCTTGAGGCCGACCGCGCCGGCCGCCACCTGCTCGCGCAAGGGGGCGGGCAGGCTCGCGTTGCCCTTGCCGAAGAAGCCGAGATTCATGGGAAACGCCTCGGCCGCGCAAAGCATCGAGCGGATGTGCCAGGGCCCGGGCGTGCAGGTTGTCGCAAAGGTGCCGGTCGCGGGCCCGGTGCCCCCGCCCAGCATGGTGGTCACGCCGCTCATCAGCGCTTCCTCGATCTGCTGCGGGCAGATCCAGTGGATGTGCGTGTCGATGCCGCCCGCGGTGACGATCATGCCCTCGCCGGCGATCGCCTCGGTGCCCGCGCCGATGGGAATCGTGACCCCGGGCTGGATGTCGGGATTGCCGGCCTTGCCGATCTTCCAGATGCGGCCGTCCTTCAAGCCGATGTCGGCCTTGACGATCCCCCAGTGATCGACGATGAGCGCGTTGGTGATCACCGTGTCGGCGACCTCGGCGGAGACGCGCTGGCTCTGGCCCATGCCGTCGCGGATCACCTTGCCGCCGCCGAACTTCACCTCCTCGCCGTATACGGTGAAATCCTTCTCGACCTCGATCCAGAGCTCGGTATCGGCGAGCCGCACACGGTCGCCCGTCGTAGGGCCGAATTGCTCGGCATACGCTTGGCGCGTGATTCTCATTTGAGCCGTCCCATCACCTGGCCGGTGAAACCGTAGACCTTCCTGTCGCCGGCGAGCGCGACCAGCTCCACGGTGCGCTCCTGGCCGGGCTCGAAGCGCACCGCCGTGCCCGAAGCGATGTTGAGGCGGAATCCGTACGCAGCCTTGCGCTCGAACCGCAGTGCCTCGTTCGTCTCGTAGAAGTGGTAGTGCGAGCCGACCTGGATCGGGCGGTCGCCGGTGTTGGTGACCTTGACCGTGACGGTCTTCCGGCCCGCGTTGAGCTCGATGTCGCCGGAGGCGACTTTGAATTCGCCGGGAATCATACAATCGGGTGGTGCACGGTCACGAGCTTGGTTCCGTCGGGAAAGGTCGCCTCGACCTGGATTTCCGGAATGAGCTCGGGCACGCCTTCCATCACCTCTTCGCGCTTCAGGAGCGTCGCCCCCCAGCTCATCAGCTCGGACACGCTGCGCCCGTCGCGCGCGCCTTCCATGATCGCGGCGCTGATGAGCGCCACCGCTTCCGGATAGTTGAGCTGCAGGCCGCGTGCCTTGCGCCGCTCGGCGAGCAGCGCGGCGGTGAAGATCAGCAGCTTGTCCTTTTCTCTCGGCGTCAATTCCATTCACGTGCTCCAGATACGCGGCTCGCGCGCTTCAATCCCCGCTACGGCCGGACGCAGCAGGCGCCAAAGTTGCGTGAAGTAGCGCTTCGCCGCCTCGCTCGATGCGCCGAGGTAGCGCGCCACCATCACACCCGGCAGCAAGGTCACTGCGCCTTCTCCGTTCTCGGGCCGGGCTTCGCGGCAGCCGGGGAGGAGCCGTTCCAGGTCCGGCGCCGCGGCGAGCATGGTCGCGCAGACCGCCTGGCCCGCGAGGCCCGCAGGCGATTCGAGGAGCAGCCCTCCGCCTTCGATCGTGCCGCGCTCGAATCGCAGGAGCCTGCCGTCCCGCAGCAGCCGGGTTTCCGGCCTGCACGTGCCGCGTGCGAAGCGCTCGCCCGATCCGCTGCGGCCCAGGCACAGGATCTCCCAGCCGATGTAGCGCGCCCTTCCCGCGAGCCGCACCTCGGTGCGCATGCCGGCAAGCGCGCCGTCGAACACGATCGTTTCCTGCGGAAGCCATTCGACGCAGGCTCCGTCGCCGGCCTCGATTGTCACACTCTGGCTCGCCCAAGGACCGGCGGTGCGGTACCACTTGGCCGCGCCCGGGGTGGTCAGGAGCGCGTGTGCGTGGTCGGCGGCGCGCACCGCGATCTCCAGCTCGTCGCCGCCCGCGATGCCTCCCGGCGGATGCAGCACGATCGCGTGGCAGACGCCGTCGCCCTCCGGATAGAGCGCCTTTTGCACCGCGAGGGGCCCGTCCTGGCGGCGCGTGGCGAGCACGGTGCGTTCGCCGCGGCGCTCGAACCCGAGCTCGAGCTCCGCTCGCCAGGTGCGCAGGTGAACCGCTTCGGCGGAGTACATGGCTCGATCATACCGCCAGCAAACCGCGCACGCCTTCCTTGTCCATGTCCGCGCCGCGTCCGCGCGCGATGATCTCGCCGCGCTCCATGACGAGATACTGGTCGGCGAGCGAGCGGGCGAATTCGTAATACTGCTCGACCAGGAGGATCGCCATCTCGCCGGTCTGGGCGAGCGTGCGGATCGCGCGCTCGATCTCCTTGATGATGGAGGGCTGAATGCCCTCGGTGGGCTCGTCGAGGACGAGCAGCTTCGGGTTCATCGCCAGCGCGCGGCCGATCGCGAGCTGCTGCTGCTGCCCTCCCGAGAGGTCGCCGCCGCGCCTGCCCAGCATCTGCCCCAGCACCGGAAACATCTCGAACACCCGCGCCGGCACGCGCGTGCCGGCCGGCCTGCTGGCGAGCCCCATCTCGAGGTTTTCCTCGACCGTCAGGCGCGGAAAGATTTCCCTGCCTTGCGGCACGTAGCCCAGCCCGGCCCGGACGCGCTGGTAGGGTTTTTCCGAGGTGATGTCTTTTTCGCCGAAGACAATCCGGCCTGTCTTCACCGGCACCACGCCCATCAATGCCCTGAGGAGCGTGGTCTTGCCAACGCCGTTGCGGCCGAGAAGCGCCGTGACCTTCCCGTCCGGCACCTCGAACGAGAGATCGCGGAGGATATGACTGCCTCCGTAGTACTGATTGAGGTTGGAGACGGAGAGCATTAGCGGCCGAGGTACACCTCGATCACCTTCTGATCATTCTGCACCTGCTCCATCGGGCCTTCCGCGATCACGCTCCCCTCGTGCAACACAGTGACTTTGCGCGCGATTTTCTCGATGAACGCCATGTCGTGCTCGACCACGACCAGCGAATGCTTGCCGGCGAGCGACAGGAACAGCTCCGCAGTACGCTCGGTTTCCTCGTCGCTCATGCCCGCCACCGGCTCGTCGAGCAGCAGCAGCCGCGGCTCCTGGATCAGCAGCATGCCGATCTCGAGCCATTGCTTCTGTCCGTGCGAGAGCAGTCCGGCCGCTTTATCCGACTCTTCCTTCAAGCGAATCAGTTTCAATGTTTCGTCGATCGCGTCCCGCTCCGACGGGGATAATTTCGCAAAAAGCGTCTTGCGCACGCGCTTGTCGGCTTTCATCGACAACTCGAGGTTCTCGAACACGGTGTGGCGCACGAAGATGGTCGGCTTCTGGAACTTGCGGCCGATGCCGGCGTGCGCGATTTGCGCCTCGGAGAGCCTGGTGAGGTCGATGGTCTGACCGAAGAACGCGGTGCCGGCGTCGGGCCGGGTCTTGCCGGTGATGACGTCCATCATCGTGGTCTTGCCGGCGCCGTTGGGACCGATCACGCAGCGCAGCTCGCCCGCGTCGATCGACAGCGACAGACTGTTCAGCGCCCTGAAGCCGTCGAAGCTGACGCTGATGTCCTCCAGATACAGGACGACGCCGTGCGTGAGGTCGAGGCCGGCGGGCGCCACGCGACTGCCGCCGCCGCTCGCCCCGCCGCCGATGGCCGCCGGATGTACCGCTGCGCTTGTCATGAGCGCTTCCTGATCCGCTCGAGCAGGCCCAGAACGCCCTGGGGAAGGAATATCGTGACCACGATGAAGATCAGGCCCAGAAAGAACAGCCAGTATTCCGGGAAGGCCTGCGTGAAAAAGCTTTTCGCCCCGTTGACCAGCCCGGCGCCGAGCGCGGCGCCGGCCAGCGTGCCGCGGCCGCCGACCGCAACCCAGATGGCGATCTCGATCGAGTTGGCGGGCGACATCTCGCTCGGGTTGATGATCCCGACCTGCGGCACGTAGAGCGCCCCCGCGATGCCGCAAAGGATCGCCGACAGGGTCCAGATGAACAGCTTGTAGTACATTGTGTCGTAGCCGCAGAACATCACGCGTGCCTCCGCGTCGCGGATCGCGGCGAGGATGCGACCGAATTTGGAAGTCACGATCCAGCGTCCTAGCAGCAGCGTGCCGATCAGGACCCCCGCGGTGACGGCGCACAACGCCATGCGCGCCTGCGGCGTGGCGATCGGAATGTCGAGCACGCGCCGGAAGTCGGTGAAGCCGTTGTTGCCGCCGAACCCCGTCGCGTTGCGAAAGAACAGCAGCATCGCGGCGAACGTAAGCGCCTGCGTGATGATCGAGAAATACACGCCCTTGACGCGCGAGCGGAACGCGAAGTAGCCGAACACATAGGCGAGCAGTCCCGGCACGACGATTACCAGCATCGCGCACCACCAGAACGAGTCCGAGTTCCACCACTGCCAGGGGAACTCCTTCCAGTCGAGGAACACCATGAAGTCCGGCATCGGCTGGCGGTACTGGCCGTCGGAGCCGATCTGGCGCATGAGATACATGCCGAAGGAATAGCCGCCGAGCGCGAAGAACAGGCCATGCCCGAGCGAAAGGATGCCGGTGTAGCCCCAAATGAGGTCCATCGCCACCGCGACGATGGCGTAGCACATGATCTTGCCGAGCAGCGTCACCCAGTAGGTGGAGATGTGGACCGCGCTGTCCGGCCCGACCAGCAGGTTGAAGATCGGAAAGACGAGAAAAACGACGGCCGAGAACAGACCGAGGATCGTCCATCCCCGCACGCCGTATAGACGCTGCGTGGTCACGATTCGACCGCCCGGCCCTTGAGCGCGAACATCCCCTGCGGGCGTTTCTGGATGAAGATGATGATGAAGACCAGCACCGCGATTTTCGCCAGCACCGCGCCCTGCCAGGCCTCTAGAAGCTTGTTCGCAAAGCCCAGGCCGAGCGCCGCATAGACCGTCCCGGCGAGCTGGCCGACGCCCCCCAGCACGACCACCATGAACGAGTCGACGATATAGTTCTGGCCGAGGTTTGGGCCGACGTTGTCGATCTGCGAGAGCGCGCAGCCGGCCAGGCCGGCTATACCCGAGCCCAGGCCGAACGCCCAGGTATCAACGCGCGCGGTCGATACGCCCACGCAGGCCGCCATTTCGCGGTTCTGCGTCACGCCGCGCACGAACAGGCCCAGCCTGGTCTTGTTCAGCAGCAGGTACATCAGGACCAGGACGAAGACGGCGAAGGCGATGATGACGATGCGACTCCACGGCAGTACGACTCCGGTGATCGCCTCGACCCCCCCGGACATGAACGCGGGATTCTCGACCTGCACGTTCGCCGCGCCAAACATGGTGCGCACCGCCTGGATCAGGATCAGGCTGATGCCCCAGGTCGAGAGCAGCGTCTCGAGCGGCCGGCCGTAGAGCCAGCGGATGACGGTCCTCTCCAGGATCATGCCGACCGCGGCCGCGACCAGGAACGCCGCGGGCACGGCAGCGAGGAGGTACCAGTCGAAGAAGACCGTCTTCTTGAACAGGTTCTGCACGACGTACGTGGTATAGGCGCCGATCATGATCAGCTCGCCGTGCGCCATGTTGATGACGCCCATCAGCCCGTAGGTGATGGCGAGGCCGAGCGCGGCGAGCAGCAGGATCGAGCCCAGGCTCACGCTCGTGAACGCCACGCCGACCCGTTCGCCCCACGCGAGCCTGCCCTCGATCGCCTGCAGGCTCTTGCGCGCCTCGCTCTTGAGGTCCTCGTCCTTTTCCTTGTTGAGAAAGTCGATGAGGAGGGTCTTGGTGTTCGAGTTCCTGGCGGAGGCGAGCTGCTGCACGGCGGCGAGCCGCGTCGCGCGGTCTTCCGCCTTCAGCTCGAGCGTCGCGGCGATCTGCTCCAGCAGCGCCTTCACGCCCGCGTTCGCTTCGGTCGCGAGCGCCTTGCGCACCAGCGGCAGCATGGCCGGCTCGGCGCTGCCGAGCAGCTCCTTGGCGGCGGCGAAGCGCACCTCGACTTTCGGCGACACGAGCCGCAGCGCGGCGATTGCCCCGCCCAGCTCGCGCCGCACGCGGTTGTTGACGATGATGTCTTCCTTGTCCTCCGGGACCTTCGCCAGCTTCTCGCCCGTGACGGCGTCGACCGCGCTGTCGCCCTGCACGATAAGCACGCGCTTGCCGGAGGTATTCAGCTCGCCGTCGGCGAGCGCCTGGAGTATTTCCGCAGCCTTCACGGTGCCGGAAGCGACCAGCGCCGCCATCGCCTCGATCTTCTCGTCGCTCTCGCCGAAAGCGAGCTTCTCGATGCTTTTTCCCTCCTGGGGAAAAGCAGGAAACGACAGTAGGCAGAGCGCGATTGTGATCAGGGTCTTCATGTGAAAAGGGGCCGCCTCGGCGGCCCCTCCTCCATTGTCGCAAGAAAGCTTCTATTTCGTAATGATGGTCTTGCCGTCGGGCTCGTCCTTCTTCTTGTCGTTGCCGGCGATGAAGGGGCTCCAGGGCTGCGCCTTGATCGGTCCCTTCGTCTGCCAGACGATGTTGAACTGGCCATCGGCCTTGACCTCGCCGATGAACACCGCCTTGTGCAGGTGGTGGTTCTTCGGATCCATCAAGGAAGTGATGCCCGAGGGCGCCTTGAAGGTCTGGCCAGCCATCGCCGCTATCACCTTGTCGCTGTCGGTGGACTTCGCCTTCTCGACCGCCTGCTTCCACATGTGGATGCCGATCCAGGCGGCTTCCATCGGATCGTCGGTTAGCGGCTTGTCGGCGTTGGGAAGCTTCTTTTTCTTGGCATAGTCCGCCCACTCCTTCTTCCAGGCGTCGTTCACCGGGTTCTTCTGCGACATGAAGTAGTTCCACGCCGCGAGGTGGCCGACGAGCGGCTTGGTGTCCACGCCGCGCAACTCTTCCTCACCGACGGAGAAGGCCACCACGGGCACGTCGGTCGCTTTCAGGCCCTGGTTGCCGAGCTCCTTGTAGAAGGGCACGTTGGAGTCGCCGTTGATGGTCGAGACGACCGCGGTCTTGCCGCCGGCGGCGAACTTCTTGATGTCGGCGACGATGGTCTGGTAGTCGCTGTGCCCGAAGGGCGTGTACTTCTCGTCGATGTCCTTCTCGTCCACGCCCTTGGACTTGAGGAAAGCGCGCAGGATCTTGTTGGTCGTGCGCGGATAGACATAGTCCGTACCGAGCAGCACCCAGCGCTTCGCGCCTCCGCCGTCCTTGCTCATCAGGTACTCGACAGCGGGTATTGCCTGCTGGTTGGGGGCGGCACCGGTGTAGAAGACGTTCTTGGAAAGCTCCTCGCCCTCGTACTGCACCGGGTAGAACAGCAGCCCGTTCAGCTCCTCGAACACCGGCAGCACCGACTTGCGCGACACCGAGGTCCAGCAGCCGAATACCACCGCGACCTTGTCCTGGGTGAGGAGCTGGCGCGCCTTCTCCGCGAACAGCGGCCAGTTGGAGGCCGGGTCGACCACGACCGGCTCGAGTTTCTTGCCCAGCACGCCGCCCTTGGCGTTGATCTCCTCGACCGCCATCAGCGTCACGTCCTTGAGGACCGTTTCGCTGATCGCCATCGTTCCCGACAAGGAGTGCAGCACGCCGACCTTGATGGTGCCCTGAGCGAAAGCGGAGCCCGCTGGCGCGGCCAGGGCACACGCGATTGCGGCGGCACCGGCCAGAGACATCACTCGTTCGAATACGCTTTTGAGCTTGGACATGGATATTCCTCCTGGAGATTGGGTTTCCTGATCTTTGTTGAGCCTGATCCTCGGGAAATGCGTGCGCATGATCCATGCCATGCGTCGGCCGCCTGGCGAACGGCGGGAAAAACTGTCCGCTATTAGCTCTTTACGCGATTCCCGGGGCCGGAATCGCGGCGATCGGGCGGCGTCCGTGGAAAAAAATCCCGTCGCCTATTGGTGCAGGCGAACGTGTCGCTGCTCCTTGCTGGTGCAACGAAACCGCAACGAAGCGCGCCTTTGACAGCATCTTTCCCTGCGCCATGCCCCAAATTGGCTCGCCAGCGGCCAGCGTCCGGCTTGGGCGGCGCCGGCCCTCTATCCTTCCCCTTGTCATACGATCAAGCGTCCGATCACCTCGGCCACAGTCGCGACATCTCCGAACACGCCGGCTTCGACCGCTATCATCGCCAGCGCGGCCTCGTGTAGGGCCAGATCGCCGGAAGCGCAGGCGTCGCGCAAGGTGATGCAGCGGTAGCCGCGATCGGCGGCGGACCGCAAGGTGGAACTGACGCAGACCTCGGTGGTGATGCCAGTGACAATCAGCGTGTCGATGCCTTGAGTGCTCAGGACCTGTTGAAGCGCGGTATGCTCGAAGGCGCTGTAGCCCGGCTTGTCGATCACGATTTCGTTGGGCAACGGGCGCAACTCGTCCACGAAATCGTGACCGTATTCGCCGCGCACGAGCAGGCGCCCGAGAGGACCCTTCGATCCGATCTCGGCGCCGGCCCGGCGGCTGCGCTCGAGCTTGAAGGGCGGGCAATCCGAGAGGTCCGGTAGGTGGCCCTCGCGGGTGTGGACGATCGATAGTCCCGCCGCGCGGGCGGCGGCGAGCACGGCGGAAACCGGGCCGATGGCGGCGCGCAGGGGCGCGATATCGAGACCGGCCTTCGCCGCGTAGCCGTCCGGCTGCAGGAAGTCGCGCTGCATATCAATTACCAGCAACGCCGTTTTCACCGGCGCGATCGCACGCAGGGGTGCCCAGGTGCGCTCGATCACGCAAGCTCCTTGCGCACGGCGCGCGCGATTAGCGCCGAGACTTCGGCCGCCATCGCCTTGCCCTTTTCCGGAGTCGCGGCCTTCGCCGAGGAGAGCACGCCGGAGGGCGGCACCCACTCGGTGCGCGTCGGATAGATGTCGTAAGGCGGGAAATCGGCCGGCGGATCGGACGGGATGCGCTCCAGCCGCACCAGCTGCGGGTGGTAATGCAGCATCATCGAGGTCTCGATGACTGCCGCGTGCTCGAGCGCGTAGCCGGGGAAGCCGTCGGGAAACACTTTGGCGAGCGTGGCCGGCGTGAGGAAGTCCCAGTATTCCATGCGCATGATCGTGAGCGGTGCCTTGGCGCCCAGCTCGCGCATCGCCAGGTCGATGCCTTCGATCAGGAACCACTGGTTCTCGTAATGGCCGTTGACGATGACGAGCTTCTCGACGCCGTGGCGCGCGAATTCGCGAATACAATCGCGCACAGTATGTGCGAGCGTCTGCGCGTCCAGGCTGGTGGTACCCGGGAAGTGCTGGCCGCCGCCGCATTTGGGCTGCGACTTGTAGCCGTAGGCGAGTGCCGGGGCGACCAGGCCCGCCGCCTCGCCCCCTACGTCTTGGGCCACCGCCGCGGCGAGCATGGCGTCGGTACCCAGCGGCAGGTGCGGCCCGTGCTGCTCGAGCGCGCCCACCGGCAGGAACACCGGCGCTCGCTCCTCGCGCACGCGGCCTTGGTACTCGACCCAGGTCAGGCGGT
>Ga0137403_10003641_pt1 | contig 18441 bp, 20 predicted proteins | sample CZOMad2_1_16fung_FD_122057 | JGI IMG/M metagenome (GOLD analysis project Ga0137403, IMG submission 122057) | Vadose zone soil fungal communities from Angelo Coast Range Reserve, California, USA - CZOMad2_1_16fungal (Hybrid Assembly) | ecosystem: Environmental > Terrestrial > Soil > Vadose zone...
TTTGCGGTCCCATTCTCGTCGCAGGGCTTGCCGATGCCGTACCAACAAGGTTGAGCGGCGGACAAAGCGCAATTGACGCCAAACCGGCCATAAACGAGCGTCTAGAAGCGGTCATTTTTAGTGTCCCCCATTCGTTAGAGAGCCCCGCGGGCCGCTGTATCTTTGGCAAGACCCGCGGCCGCGGCACCAAGAAAGTCTCGAGGTAGTCTGATCGGGATCGTGATGTGGACGGGCTGCATTCGCCCGGCGCCCAAGCGCGGACGGCAATCTTGGCCTATCGCAGAGTATGAGTGTTCGGCCACGTCCCTGTGTCACCTCTTCTTGTAGGAAACATAACACTTGGGCACGCAAGACACAACGGAAAATCAGTTTTGCGAGTGTCGCGATGGGAGCTCGGATTGGAGGTCGCGGGCCCAGGTAGGGGGTGGCAGGTTGCCGGCATCCTCCAGGGGTGGTGGAGTGCGTCCGGTCCTTTTCCGATCCTACATCCCAAGAGCGATGAGCGCTGCAACAAGAGGATTCTGCCTTGAATTATCCATGGGTCGGCCTCGCATGCTCTTATAGGTCCGAAGCCCAATGGGCGAAATCCGCCGATCGAACACAGTCCCGATCGGAACCGTACTCGAAGATTTCCACCGAGAGCTGTTGGAATTGATCAAGACCTCCCGGCGACCGCCGCAAAGTACGGCTGATTCTCGCTCAGGCTCAGCCGCGCTTGGGTCGCGACCGTTACAATGAAGCGACGCACGATCGCATCATGGCCTCCGAGATCGAGCGCCTGCCCGATCTCTCGGGCTTGCTGAAGTTGGCATCGGTCCCCGACTGGCAGGTGGTGAGGCTCACTGCGATGACCGGTGCCGCGCCGGTGCGCTCCAGAAGGCCCAGTATCCTCACGAGTCCGTCGACCGCCGGCCCTGCAGCAGTCCGAACGACCTCGCCGCCGGCCGCGCTCGCCCCAACTGCCCGGACTAAGCCCCGACGCGAGCGCCAAACGAAGGCCGGCGCCTTTCGCACCCAGATTTCACCTCGCGGACCCGCCGCCGAATCCTCCACGCCTCCGGAGATTGCCGCCCGTGTCAAGGACACCGCAGCGGCATCTGTCCAGCCTCCCCGGGGCGCGGCAGAATGACGGCACTCACCACCGGATCGACCGTGCAACGAACTTATCTGTTTGTCCCGCCTGAAGAGAAGGCCGAGGCCCAGGCTCTGGGAGCGTGCTGGGACGCCGATTCCAAGCGCTGGTACATCGACTCGGGCGAGCCTTCCACGAAATACTCGAGGTGGCTGCCGGACGCGGAGCACGACGAGGAATTCACCATCACCTCGACCGAAGCGTACGTCGCCGCCGCGACGACGGCCTGCCAACGATGCCATTCTGCCATCCAGGTCATCTGCATCCATTGCGAGAGCGGCATGGTCTGCGGCGAGCCTCTCGACCGGTTCACCGTCTCGGATGTCTCGGCAATCAACGACTCCCTCGCGCGGCAGCTTGGCCGATGGCCCAACTTCCGAAAGGTCATCGTCCAAAAGGCGGAGGACGGCTACTTCGCGAATCACTGTCCAAACTGCGGCGCACCGCAGGACGACATGTACCTTCACTCCGAGCCTGACGAGCCCTTCTTCGATATTCCGGGCGCGGCGCCGGGTTCCATCGAACTCACGCCGCTCGCCGGATCGATCCAGTTGAGCGGTGATGAGCATTTCCAGGTGGATTGACGATCGATATCTAAAACCGCTTTTTGCGAGCAGGGACTTTGGAGATACCCGAAGTGAGTGAGCGAGCAATGAGAATTGCATGTCTTGTACGACAGGCTGAGTGCCTGGTTCGGGATTCAGGTGGGTCGGAGGGCTTCAGTGTAAAAAGGTGGCTGATGTAGCGAGGAGGTAGTCTATCGACCGGAGCCAGGACGCCCGAGGTCGCTCCGTGCCGTAACATACACAAGCGAGCGGGAAGGAGCGCGCGGTGAAGGCGTAACTTCGAAGCCGTATACCGACCGCTGGCGGATGCCTGGGCGGTATACGACAATTCGAGTCGACCGCCGAAACTGATAGAATCAGGCCGATGAAAGCGAAGAGTTCAAGTAAGAGCTCGAATCGGAATCCGAAGTTTGCTGCAGGCGTCGAACGGGCTCTGATTCGCGCGGAGGAAGCCGCGCGGCGTGCGGCGCGAATGTATGGAACGCCGCTCTACGTGTGGGAGAACGGCAAGGTCGTCGCAAAGCGCCCCCTGATGCTGCAGCGAGTTGTTGTTTATCCTCTGGAATTAATATGTTGGTTGAGTCGCGATGACGCACAAGGGGCGTGATGGTTGGACGCTATGACGCTGTCGGCCCGGAGGCCGAATTTCAACCTGGCTCGCGCGGCCGTGTACTCCGCAATCGGCTCGGCATCAAATCAGTGCGCGAACTGGAACGCGAGGAATCCGAAGGATTGCTGGCAACGACCCAGCGGACAATCGACGAAACTAGGGTGGATCAACGCTTCACGGCCGGCGACGTCCGGCAGATACACCAACGTTGGCTTGGTGAGATTTACGAATGGGCGGGCGAATACCGGGGGGTCAATATCGCCAAGGGAGCATTCACTTTCGCGGCTGCCGCCCAAGTGCCGAGGTTGATGCAGGAATTCGAGCGCGGGCCGCTAGGGGAATACTCGCCGTGTAGGTTCGACACGATGGTCGGTCAAGCGACCGCGCTAGCGATCGTGCATGCGGAGCTAATACTGATCCACCCGTTTCGTGATGGCAATGGGCGTTGCGCTCGATTACTCGCGATGCTGATGGGGCTCCAAGCCGGATTGCCGGCGCTTGATTTCGGCGGGATCCGAGGCGCGAAAAAACGGGACTATATTGCCGCCGTTCATGCGGCATTGAGCCGCGACTACGCGCCGATGATCGAGGTGTTCCGCGCAGTCATAGCACGGACGCTGAGATCGGTGGCTAAGACTTCCTCTGAATGAGAGGGCTCTTGCGGCTTCCGGCCATTCGCGCACGCCGCCCGAAAGATGTCCGAATTCCCTCGATCGCGGACGAAGTGGCGACGGATCTTGTCACAGTCTTTTCCCGCACGTCGGGATCGCGCAAGTAGCGGTTCGCGGAGGACAACTTCGTACTCATACACGTAGCTTACCAGCCGATACCCGGACCCGACAGACGCTTCCGACCCTTTTCGGCGGGTGGGTAAGGTCTACGGACGTCCATCAACAGCCACGATTTTGTTGGGTCAATCTCTGGGTAACTGTGGACATTTAAGTCAGAAACTTCCGTTAATTCAGTAAGCTACGCGTTCAGTGCAATTCCCTCCCTGCTCAAGACGGGATTCTGCGGAGGTCAACGCCCTTCGAGGCAGCGTAACTGGCCTGGGAGTGAGGAATCTTGGACGTTATGACTTGACTGGTGTCGCGGACGTCTTGGCCGGTAAGGCTGCGAGTATGGCGGGCGTGTCGGGAAGGTTCTTCGCGTTCCAGCGGATCAAAGGAACACCGGCGGACTGCAATGCGTGGCTCTTGCGAGCATCGGCCTGGCGGCGGTTCTCGCGCGTATGCGTGGCATCATCGAGTTCAACGGCAGCGACAATGCTCGTGTCGAGATTTAAGATCAGAAAATCGAGTGAAAGCTGGCTGATGCGGTTGAGGATTGCGTGGGTGCGGCGCCCGCGCTGGAAATTGATGACCTGCAGGAGTTGCACCTGCGCGAGGACAATATGGTTCGGCAAGCTTTGGATGAGCCGCTGGTATAGCGCCCGTTCGCGTTCGGACAGCAACTGGCGCTTCGCCTCGAGCGGCCAAGGTTTGTCGAGCGCGCCGTCGCGGGGTTTGAGTTTGGCAGCGACGACGCTTAGGACTGCCACGACCAGAACAAGTGCGATTAAGAGAGCAGAAATGGGGATGTGCATCCGTTCTATTCTACGTTGATAAATCATGTTACCGAGATGGCAATTGACGAACACCGGAGACTAGCCAACAGTACTATGATGACGGGAAGTGGGAAGAATTCGTTCGCGAGCGAATGCCTTTGGTGAAGATGGCTGCGCCGCACGTCATCGCGTGGAATCCGCGAGTTATTTGATGCGTTATTGGTGGGTAAACCAAAATCAGACGTACAAGCACGAAGTGCCGGGCGGGTACTTATGGTCACCGAAACGTAAGTCGGCTACTCGACAGGTTGCGTCGAAAGTTGGTGAGGTGGACCTTCGTAGTAAATGCCACCCATACAATGCGTTGAGTCCTGTTTTAGCCGGTGCTCGAGATGATCCTTTGGACCATGTCCAACCTGCTGCCGGTGCAACCTCACCGCGCCGTGGCAGTGTACACACCGAATTTTTTCGCTGGACACCCCCACGACATCGGAGGCGGCTACTTCGACCCATCTCCATGAATCATGTCCGTCGATGCGGTATTCCTTCTTTTGTTCGCATCGCGTCATTAAGTCGTGCGGCATTGGTTGTCTCCTGCAGTACCGGACATCTGTTCTGCGCGTCGACTCGTCGCGATGCGGCTGTCACGCTTTTGGTGGACCGATCTCACTTTCGACTTCATTAGCATCGTTGGTAGACGGCTTTGTTCGTGGCAGTTTTGTGGTCGTGACGTGCCACCGGCGGTGTGGTGGCCTCGACTGCCTGTCGAAACTGTCGCCCGAACACACGGCGCGAGGGGATCTGCCCCCACTCATCCTCGGTAAACAGATTCTCCAAAGTGAACTCCTCTCCGGAGGTCTTTGCTTTGGCGCGGGCGAGCGCGATGGCCAGCCCCTTTTCCGACGTCATCAGTTTAGGGACATCGCCGGCCCCGCTTAGGATGGTCATGATCTGGTTGTCTAAGCTGACATTACGGGCGCATGCACCGGCAACTAGGCGATGCAGGAGGGGCTCTTCTATTGAAATCATTAGCATAGCCATATGCTTATTCCTATGGTGTAGATGACTATAGCAATAGTATAGCTATAAACCATGTAGGTGTCAAGTTTCTATGCATTGCTATATTGATCAATGAATATTTTTCACCCGCCGATCTGCTCACATATTCGATACGGAGTAAAAATAACTTGAAAGAGTGACTGAATTCAACGAAAATCGATCTTATTTTCACAGGGAATCGCAAATGCTCCTGGAATTCAGTACCAAGAATTTCCGGTCTTTCCGCGACCATGCGACGCTTAGCTTTGTTGCGAGTCCGGACCCTTCGCGCCGCGACACACACTGCCTATCCACGGGGTTGAAGGCTATTCCATGGGTTACCCGTGGGGCTGCCATTTACGGCGCGAACGCGAGCGGCAAGAGCAACCTGATTTTCGGACTTGGGACGATGCGCAACATGGTGAGCCAGTCGACGTCGCTGTCAGAGGCGCAGTTCGCCGAGTTCTACACACCGTTCCGTCTCGACACGCATACGGCCACTGAACCAACAGACTTCGAGATTAGCCTCCTAATTTCGGGGGTCCGCTACGAGTACGGGTTCAGTTACGACGGGCAGCGCATTCGCAGCGAATGGCTCACCGTCTATAAAACCGGCAAGGGGCAGAGTTGGTTTGACCGTGAATGGGACGAGAATCTCAACGAAGAGCGGTGGGGGACATTCTCGACTCACTTTACGGGTCCCCGCGAAACGTGGCGAAGAGCGACGCGACCGCAGGCGCTGTTTCTCACCACCGCCGCTCAACTCAATAGCGAGCTGCTGAAACCTCTCTTTGACTGGTTCAGCGATCGGCTCGTGGTCCTTAACTCCGTCAGTTTACTCGGCCTCGGATTCACACTAGGCCGAATTGACGAAGCGGGTTTCAAGGAGCGTGTCCTTGAGGTGCTTCGAGCGGCCGATATTCATATCGCTGATATCAAGATCGAAAAGAAGTCAGGACAGCAGATCAATTTTTCATTTGAGGCAGGCAAGCCCCCAACCGTATTGGCACATGAGGGCGTCATACCCGACATCACGTTCGGCCACAAAGTGGAGGGCGGCGAAACAGTATATTTCGACCGACGATTCGAGTCCGTCGGTACTCAGATGTTGTTCGCCTGTATTGGCCCGGTGTTGGACGCGATAGAGAAGGGCAAGATTCTCGTCATCGACGATGTCGATTCGAGCTTGCATCCCATGGTGACGCGCTTCATTGTGAGCCTCTTCCACGATCCTGTCGTGTCAAAAAAAGATGCTCAGCTCTGGGTCGCAACGCACGATGTGTCCCTTCTTGACACGGATGTCATGCGCCGCGACGAGTTTTGGTTCGTCGATAAGGATGAGAAGCAGGCAAGCGCTCTAGTGCCGTTGACGGATTTCAGCCCGCGAAAGAACGAGGCGCTCGAGCGCGGATACCTGCGCGGACGGTATGGCGGCGTACCTTTCATCTCGTCACTACGGCATTAGTACGCCAGGGTGCGTGACAACCAGCCGAAGCATCGACAGTCACTACGGCAAGGTCGGCGCCTAGCCCGCAAGAAAGCCACGCGTGCGGGCCTTCCTGCAATTCTCATCGTCTGCGAGGGCAAGCAGACGGAGCCAAATTACATACACGGGCTCTGCGAGATGCACGGCATCAATCGGGCCAATGTGGTGCTGATTCCCGGTGATGGTGAGACGAGTGCCATACAACTCGTACGGAAGGCCCAGCAGCGTTTCCAGATCGATCGCGACTTTGACGCTGTATTTGTTGTCTGCGACTGCGACGGCGAAGACCTCATAGAAGCCCGGCGCCACGCCGCGAAACCCATGAAAAACGCCAGCGGCCAAATGCTTGCCGTCCAACTGATCGCTAGCTCTCCATCCTTCGAGTTCTGGTTACTCCTCCATTTCGAATACCTCGCACGTCCATTTCTGACTGCCGCTTCAGTCATCGATATTCTGGAGCGACATTTGACTGACTACGACAAGGCGGACCGGTTGATATTCCCCAAGGTGCAGGCTGGTCTTGAACGGGCACTCGGAAATGCTCGGCGGCTAAAGACCGAACTCGTGGAGATCGGCACGCAGACCCCCGACACTGACATGGTCGCTTTAATTGAGATGCTGATGACGCTGCGGCGCACCAGTACTCGCAATACCTAACCCCGGAATGATCTGAGCCAATCGGACTGCACTGAGCGCGCTCATGTTATTGTTATCGGCATATGAAACCCTCAGATGCACTGCGGAAGTATCGGTCCGAGATCAGAGACATCGTAGCCCGACATGGGGCGCTTTCACCGCGCGTCTTCGGTTCGGCCGTTGATGGTACCGACACCGAGGAAAGCGATTTGGACTTACTCGTCGATCCGTCGCCGCACACAACACTAATGACCCTGGCGGCGATTCAGCTCGACGCGGAGCACCTGCTCGGAATGCATGTTGATGTTCTTACCCCGAACAGCATTCCGCAACGAATTAGAGATCGAGTATTGCTTGAAGCAATACCTTTATGAAGTCCAAACATCAAAGTCAGCCGAAAATTTGGTCGAGGGTCGGGGGTTCAGTAGCCAAATTGCCGCAAATCAGCTGTGGGTAACACCGCGGGTAACTCGGTTTTCGGTCATTCAAGAATGCCGTAATTGATAGGCTTTCCGCGTCACGTTCAATTCCCCTCCCTGTCTTGATGTGCATAAAGACTTGGTTGTTGCCTGCGTGCGCTGCGTATCGACATCGGTGCATCAAGGAGTTGGCACTTTTCACACGACGGCGAGCGGTTTGTTGTTTGTTGAGCTAGGCCGATTGTGCAACTGTTGGTGCGCTCTTCTATCGTTTTGACTCCGAATCAGTCGAAGCCTTGAATTCACACTCGAACTTCGTGATTTCGTTCTTGATCGGAGTTAAATCAGTCTGCTCACTCCAGTTCAGCACCTGATATCTTTGATCTGTCCAGACAAAGCCATTTGTTTTCTCCGCTTTGGATGCGGCGAAGTGTAACGATCGCACGCACGTCTCTGGATAACTAGCCTGCGCATCCCCAAAAAGATGAATTTGGCCCGACGGGTCTGCAAGTGTAAACGTGGAAGTCCAGTACCCATTTCTGGGCTTGTATTCAGCATCTTCTGCTGCTCTTGGGACCGAACAGGCGACAGTTACTACCGCGAGGAGCAAGATCGCCAGGCGTCCTTTCACTATCTTATCCTGCGTGGCTGTGCCTGATCCTGGCCATACTACTCGTCGCCGCCATTGTGGCGGCGGCGTGCGCGCTCGCTGGAGCGCTGGCGGGCGGCCAAATCGGCAAGCCGCCGCCAGCGGCGGACCGCCGAGCGCGAACGATGGGTCAGTGCTGAGCCAAGGAGATTACGTAACTACGAATGGCGGAGTCCTCACGAGCGGCGACGATGACGGTTCGCGCGTCTATTGGTTCGTGACTCGCACCATGCAGCACGGCATGTCGATGATGCCATCGCCCTTCAGTCATGCGGATCCGGATGTGAATCTCATGTCGGATGGGTGTCCGCTGCGGTGAGTCTTCGCTGCCGACTGGGGCGGCGCGATGTAGCTCGGCGCCACATCTTTCGAAATCTTTGGGGAGCCCGAGCCCAAAAGGCAGGAAATCGTCATCCCTGGTTGGGTTGTTTCCTGCACCAAGGCCATCCATGACTAGGCTTACGCTTATCTCCGCGACAATGAATTAAGGTTATCGCCAGAGTTGGAGACATCTTCGCTGTCTATGCCGGCCATCTATATCTGATGCGGCGCGGAATTCGGTGATTTTCGATGACGGGCAGAAGGGCGATTAACGGCCACGGATGTCTACCAGCAGCCACAGTTGTTGCCTTCCATTAAAGCAAGGCAACAGTTCGCTTCCGTCGCCAAGGGTTGTGGGGTTGCAAATTGCGTGCCCCTATCCACAGGCGCCTTAGGAAGAGTAGGATCGACTGACAGCTTCCTCGTCATCCATTTTGGAGGGCTAGATATGCAAGATACCTTCGAAGAGGCCAGAGTCAACGCGACCGAAATGCTTCGTAAAGCGGCTGGTCGCTACGGCACGGCAGTGCTGGAATATGGTCATGCAGTCAGCGACTTTGCCGACGGCAAAATTAGCTTTGCCGAAGTGGCGGCTAAGAGTCTCAACATCGCAATCCGCGAGTCCAAGGAGGCTGCTGCTGCGGGAGCATCCATGACCGAAGAGTACTACCGCAAGGCATTTTCTCTCATGGGTATTACTGCGGTCAGCCATAGCGTGAAATCGAGCGACAAACCACACGCGGCTGGAAGGAGCACTCGCCGTGTTCGCAGCAGGGCCAAAAAGAAAGCCGCGTCATCCACCAAATGAGCTGCTAAGTGAACCGCCCGCGGAGCGGAGTTACTGAGGCTAAGGATGGCGCGCATGGATCGACAAAAGGGCGCTCTTCCCCCTAGAGTGGTCATTTCTGAGCATGACGGCTGGAGCTTGGCTCAGCTGCTGGACTATGGCTTGGAAACCGCCCATTTTGACCGGTTTGCGCAGTCCAGAGGGTCGGATGCGAATGCGGTTATTCTCCTGGATTTCGGCGCGTTTGCGCTTCAGGACCCCACCGTACCGCATCGCTTGCTGATCGAGCGATTGATCGATCGCTGTGCGAGCCTGGGGTGGCGGAATATCGCCCTCGCATCGACTGCCGATAGTTCCAGCTTGTGGGCGGATAACCGCAGCGTTGCCGCCCTGGCGGACCTTTTGGGATATTGCTACGAGACCGCGAACGGCAATGCCTATGAGATCCTTGATCTCTCAGACGAACTGATTGCCGCTGACTTCGAGGATTCTTCGCCATTGCGCGGCAGCCAATTGGCGCGCCCCTGGCTGCAGGCGGATTTGCGCATCGTGGTCGGCAAATTTCGTACCGATCAGTGCGAAACGTTCGCTTTCTCTGCATCCACATTGCTTTGTGCGCTTCCCCTGGTGGATAAGGACTATTACTACCGGGTGCGTATGGATTTAGCTCCTGCACTGGCCTCTTTGTTGCGGCGGACGCCGGTTAGCTTTTCCGTCATCGATGCATGCGATTCCGCGCATGGCAGTGGGGGTCGGCAAGCACCGGTGAGAGCCAATACCCATGCGATTATTTGCGGACACGACCTGCTTGCGGTCGACTGCGCGGCAGCAGGGAAGATTAATGCGGACTATGCGCAATCGCCGCTTCTTAAAGGAATGATTGAGGTTTGTGGCCTCCCGAATTTGTCTGATATTCGTGGCCCGAGACGCAAGTTTTCTGACTTTAAACTGCCGTCGCCGCAACTCGTTGTGTCCTCTCAGGCCCGGGATCGGTCGCCCTTCTTCGCACGGCTGCTGGCGCCGTGGTTGCAGCAAATCGAGACTGATCTTTTCCCCCTCAAGCATCCCCTCGATGCGAAAATACACACCCACGTCGCAACACGATTTGCACACCTCGATGAAGATCCGGTCGCTCTTGGTTCCTTGATATCACTCAACAGCTTGTGTGCCGGCTTAGTGAGCGCGGTGACCGGTTGGCGCACCCTGACGGATAAAGACAAGCTCTTGCAGAGATCAGCGCCGATATCACCGGAAACCCTATTACGCGAAGACATCGATTACCGTCAGATGGAGATAGAACTCGATCAACTGAACTCGTGGCTTCTTTCCGAATTCGACGCTACCGACGCGCTTTGTTGGAGATTTTTGAATCGTGCGGTGGTTTTCTCAATATCGCATGAATATCCAATTCCCTTCTCCAAGTTCATATCGAAAATCGATATCGCCCGAACGATCCAATTTATGAACGATTACATTGGGGGAACATTGGTCCCCGTCGCTCTGGACGCCAGGGGTCGCCCAGTGCGCCAAGTGGAAAGAAATTTGTATCTGCCGCAGCCCAATTACTTGGTGCTCGCCGGTGGTAAGGAAATCGACGTATCGAAGATCGAAAGCGTCCACTACGGCCGCGGACGGCACCGGATGTATTGGAAGACTGTAAAATCAGAGAATGACTCGGCCGTATTCGACGATGGAATCGTGACCTTTCAGGGCAAAGGCAGTTCCACGCGCGTGACAATTTTTGGGCGGCAGCTCTTCGTGTTGCCGCCGTTTTGGCAGCAGCTCAATCTCGAGCTTTATCCGGAGCTTGAGTCGCGGTTGGTAACGCATGCTTATCAAACGTTTTTCGCGCGCACGTTTTCCAATTTTGAAGCGGTGTTGGAAGGTCGAGAAATCAGAATTGGGCGCCCCTCTTGTGACCCCAAGCGTCCCGCCGATTCCCCAGAACGCCCCATTGAGCTGATTGCCAATCTCGGTCGGGATTGGCTTGATCGCGCGGCACCGTTGCTGGAAAAGTGGACGGAAAGGAGTGTCAACCGATCAAGTTCCTCGGCTGGATTGCGCGATTCGAATGATTTCGTTCACTTCAGACCGGCCGGAGTTCCTCCGGAACATACGCCCGACATGAGCGAAGAGCTTGCCGAGTCGATTGCCCATTTTTACACGGGTTGGCTCGAGGCCGTGGCCGGAGATGTATCCTCGATCGCAGAGACGGGGAGAAAGAGGATGTTGGTTCCAGATTGATCGTCGAGGTATCTGCTGTATGCGCGCGTTTGTGACCGGAGCCAGCGGCCTGATAGGGTCTAATCTAGTGCGTGAGTTGCTCGCGGGGGGCTGCGAGGTGCGGGCGTTGACGCGGGTAACGAGCGCGCCGGCGGCGCTGCGTGGACTCGCGGTAGAATCAGTGACGGGTGATGTGCTCGACGATCCGAAGACGCTGACCAATCTCATGAGGGGCTGTGACTGGCTGTTCCATGCGGCCGCTCATTTCAATTATCGGAATGACGACATGCTTGAGGCTACCGCGATCACAGGCACGCGCCACATCATCGAGGCGGCCGACAGCGCAGGTATCGGGCGAATCGTTGTAACGTCGTCATCAGCGGTCTTCGGATCATGTTCGGCGCCTGTTGTTCGAACTGAGTGTGACAAGCCTTCGACCGACTTCGTGGAACCACCGTATATTCTATCGAAGATTCGCCAGGATAAATTGGCCGAAGACCTTGGGCGTGAGCGCGGGCTAGAAATAATATTCGCGTGTCCGACGATGACGGTGGGCCCTCACTCCGCGGCGCTCGGACCGTCGAACGGGATTATAGTATCGTACTTGAACGATCCGCTCCGCTTAACTTATCCCGGAGGCTGTAATATAACCTCGGTGCAGGATGTCGCGCGGGGACATGTTCTTGCGGCGTCGCTGGGAATTCCCGGTGAGCACTACATTCTCGGATCGGCCAACCTCAGTTGGCTTGAAATTCATTCGTTAGTGGCGGACCATTGCGGAGTCGAGCAGCCGCAGATTCAGATCAACCAAACCTTGGCATTCTCCGCTGCCGCGTTTGAGGAGTTCCGGGCGAAATTGCAGCGGCGGTCACCTCTCGTTACGCGTGAGCAGGCGCGAATGACGGGGCGCTATTACTGGTATAGCAGCGATCGCGCGATCCGGAGGCTTGGTTACAAGCCAAGATCGGCGCGTATGGCGCTCGCGGAGGCGTGTGGCTGGCTTGCCTCGAGCCCCCACATCTCGCGCAAAATTCGAGCGACAATGTTGCTCAGCAAAGAGGTCTACATTGCCCGACGGGGAGAAGTCGCAGATGAAGCGCTTTAGCAGCTTTACGATGGTCAAGCAGACGGCTGATTCGCTGCTGCGCGTGGTGCGCGACCGATTGCCGGAGATCGCGCGCGATATGGATGACATTGAATCCATCGAGCTGCTCGAAAGGGTGGAACAAGTCGATGGCTCTCTCACGCTGGTGAATTCCTGGCACGCCCGACACAAGATACCAGCAATGTTGCAGAGGAGGCTGGGCGCTGCGACAGTCAGCTGGATCGATCGTGCGCAGTGGTTTTCTTCGCAGCGGCGCTGTTGCTGGACGATTGAGCCGTCACTGCTCGAGGGTTACATCGTGTGCGCAGGATCGACGACGTTCGAGACGGCGATGACGGGCAGGGGTACGAGAGTCGCGTTCGAGGGTACTTTCGATCTGAAGCCGGGGTTCCTTGGCGGGGCATCGGCGGCGCTCGAGCCTTTGATTTCCGGCTTCGTTGAATCAGTCGTATCTACGATCATTCCACGCAATTTAGCGCGCGCCATAGCCGGTGCGAACCAGATTTTGATCGCCGAGGCGCGAGTACAAGCTAGCTCAACCAATTAGCTGGGAATGGTGAAAGCCCAACCGCGGGTCTGCGGTAGCTCCCATCCATTCGAAGTAGTTCTGAATGGGCGGCATGCTGACTCTCAAACGCTGAGACCCCTCGGGATAGTTATATAAGGTGATGTGATTCAGACCTCGGTTTGCGGTAAACAGCAGCGACTGATCACGTGATAATTGGCAGCCGTAGATTGAGTCGAGCAGACTGAAGCGAGATACGCGAAGTGCGCCCAAGAAATGTCTGCTGTTGGTGAATACGTTGCCACGCGCAAATATATCAAAAACTTGGGTCACGACCTCGCGGGGATGCTGAAGCTGCGTCGCCAAATCGGGCCGCTCATCGATGAAGCGATAAATGGCAAACGTCGGCAGGTCGATGCACATGACCGTCTGACTTCCGCCGTTGCAAAAAATTAGCTCCGTGTCCGATATGCACATATCCGAATTGATATGCGCGGGGACTTCGCGCCCTGCGCTCCAGTGCCGCCTGATATTTCCGCTTGCGATATCGATCTCGAAGACGTACTCCTTCAGGAAGGACATCGCCCACTCGTGATAATCCACATAGTCCTGTGGGGCAACGCGAAAAGACACGCAATAGAATAGGTCTTCCGTTGGATGTGCGAGCACATGCCAGCAGGTTGCCGGCAAATCCAGCAGGCGGACGTTGCCGGTAACAAGATCGAAGATTCCAACGTGCTTTGCTTCACCGTTGGGGCCGTCGGCGGGTTGATCCATGGACCCATACACGATGTGCCGTCCGGAAGCCGTGAGCTTCATGGCGTGTGGTAACTTCACTCCATGAGGAGCCAACCGCTCTCCGGTACCCAGCGAGTGAATCGAAAAGCGATAAAAATAGTCGCCAATTGCGGTGATGAAATCGGTGTCCGTCAGCCAGACGATGTGCGTCGAACCTTGGAGAGATGATCGGGGAACCGCGTACCGTAGCGTGGAAATGCGCTCGAGCTCGTCGAGAGTCCGCGCATCGTAAAACAACAGATGCTGACCGGCATTCCCAAGAAACCCGATCGTCCCGGCGGGATTCACGGCAACGGCGTGGCCCGCCGCAATTCCAGGATAATACCGAATCTTGTAGGCATAGGCTCCTGACTCTGCGTTGTACAGAAATAGGCACGCGCCAGCCATTCCCTCAAGACCATTGACACCGTTACCGTCGAGCGCGATGTGAAAACGATAGGCATAGGAGGCGAAATCAGGTATATTTTTATGCATCTGTCCGATGGAAATCTCCGAGTCCTTCGTTTGATTGCCTTCTGAAGCAGGTGCCGCAGTGCCCAGGGGCTTCAATGATGAAGACATTGCGTTTCCCGTTTTCGGTGGAGCACGTGTCCGATCAAGCGCATTGGCTGCTCAAGTCATTACGCTACGTAGATGCGCTGGAGCTGCAAATAGTGCGTTATTGCGCTCTAGCGGCAAAGTACCGTGTTCCGCGTATGGCGACAAGAGTTCTCAATCATCTCGGTAACGGTTGGATCTACATTCCGATTGCGGCGGCGCTCCTCGAATTTGAGCGCGCACGGGCGATGCGCATTATCGGTGCGGCCGGTCTTGGTGCAACGCTTGCGCACGCAATCCATGCCGTCCTGAAGCGCAGCGTTTGCCGTCGTCGTCCCTTCGTGCGGTTACCTTCTTTGGTGCCATTAACCCGCAGTCTGGATCGATATTCGTTTCCTAGCGGGCACTGCATGACCATGGCGAGCGTTCTCGTCCCGGTGGTCTTCGCGACACCGGTCGTCTGGCCTGTCGCGGCCGTGAGCATATGTATGCTCGCCGGTGCTCGGCTGATTTCGTCACACCACTATGTAAGTGACGTAATCTTCGGCATTATGCTGGGCGCCATTGCCGCGTTGCCCTTCGCCAATTGGCTGATACCACCCGCGACGGCAAATTAGTGGGAGTCTACCGGCCACCCGAGTGGCCGGGTCCGCGGAGGACACGAAGTCGAGCCAATCGGCCATGAGACGTGTCTCGGTGACGGGAGCGGGCGGCGCTCAGTTATCCGATGCTTGCGGATCGCGAAACAGGCAGATGCTTGGCTCGCGCTTGCGGCTTTCTGGAAAAGCGATGATGCCGGGGAGGCTCGCCGCGGGAAATCCAGGATTCCCGCTTTCCCGATCACGATACCTTGCTGCAGCTGCCGGTCGACCATTCGCTGCCCTTTTGTGCTCGTGAACCCCCAGGGCAAAGGCTACGACGCAGCATGTGTCACGAACGTGACCAACTCAGATTGACTGTGCCAGGAGTGTGCCTTGGTGTGCCTGGGAAGGGGTCGGCAAAACGCTGCAAGTGATTGATTTATAAACTCCTCAGGCCCCCGAAAATTGACTGAAAATCCGCGTGTCGGGGGTTCAATTCCCTCCGTGCCAAGAAAACTCGATGGGTTTAGCGGGTCTGCTGCGATGACTCGAAGGCGCTTCCCGAGTGCAATCGTACCTAAGACCTGTTGGTGAAGTCCGTCGATGACGGCCACATCGCCTGAACCCTTATTGGTCACATAGATAAAAAACGGGCTATTCGGTCTCGGTTCGATTTGCTCTGCACTCCATATGAGCGGCGCCAGAACGAGGAGTGCAACGCCGCATAGCAAGCGCCTTCCACATCGATTCAGAGATAATGCGCGTTCCGGGCCATGACGGACAGTGATTCCGGAGTGATGGCGGACAGCATTCCGGCGGCATGACGGACACCGTTCCGAGCTGATGGCGGACGATTTGTGGAATTGAGCGGAACGCTGTCCGGCATTGCCGAGAGGTGTCCGGCATGATCCCGGAACGGACCGTCTAGTCCGCGGTCGATTCGACGTAAGCCTTTGTTTCTCGTGTCATCCTTCGCCCTTTTTCGTCGAAAAAGGAGCGAGCGGTGGCCCAACAGAGGCTTGCAATGCAGAAGATCAAAGATGTTTTGCGGCTGCACCTGCTTGGCGGGATCGAGAGCCGCCGGCAGATCGCGCGCGCCGTGGGGTGCGGGAAGTCAGCGGTCTCGGACTGCCTACACCGAGCGAGGCTCGCGGGGCTCAGCGCTTGGGCGCAGATCGCGGAACTCGATGAGCTGGAACTTGCGCGAAAGCTCTATCGCAGCGCCGGCGGTAGCACCCCGAAGCGCGCACCGGCGCGGCCGCTTCCCGACTGGGCGCGGGTGCGCGAGGAATTGGCACGTCGTGACCACCAGGTCACCCTCGCACTTGTCTGGGAGGAGTACAAAGCCGAGCACCCTGACGGGTACCAGTACTCGCAATTTGCCGAGCTGTATCGGCGCTTCGAGAAGCGCCTCTCGGTGGTGCTGCGCCAGCCGCATCGGGCGGGGGAGAAGTGCTTCGTCGACTTCTGCGATGGGCTCGCGCTGATCAATCCCAACACCGGCGATCGCATCCCAACGCAACTCTTCGTCGGCGCGTTGGGGGCGAGCTCTTTCACCTTCGCCCGCGCCACCCTCTCGCAGGAGCTACCGGTGTGGCTCGATTGCCATGTGCGCATGTACGAGGCGTTCCATGGCGTGGCATCGATCACCGTGCCCGATAATTTACGCTCGGCAATCGCCTCGCCGGATCGCTACGAGGCCGAGATCAACCCCGCCTACCGCGAGCTCGCCGAGCACTACGGCACCTGCATTATCCCGGCGCGCGTGCGAAAACCGCGTGATAAAGCCAAGGTGGAAGCGGCAGTTCTGGTCGCACAGCGCTGGATCCTCGCGGTCTTGAGACACCATCGATTTTACCACCTCGAGGACTTGAACACCGCGATCGAGGGGCTCTGTGCCAAGCTCAATGATCGAGTGATGCGTCACGTGAAGCAATCGCGCCGCGCACTCTACGAGCGGCTCGACCAGCCGGCCCTCAAAGCCCTGCCCACCCAGCCCTACGAATACGCCGAGTGGAAGAAAGTCGGCGTCAACATCGATTATCACATCGCCTTCGACGATCACTTCTACTCGGTCCCCTACACCTTGGTCGGCGAATCGATGTGGGTCCGCGCGACCGGGCGCACCGTCGAGCTCATCCACCGCGGCAAACGCATCACTACGCACGTACGAAGCTTCGTCAAGTACGACTACAGCACGTATCCTGAGCATCGGCCCGCCTCGCACCGGGCGCACCTCGAATGGACGCCCTCGCGCTTGATCGACTGGGGAAAGAGCGTCGGCGCGCACACCGCCGCGGTCATCGAGCACGTGATCCGCTCCAAGCCCCATCCGGAGCAGGGCTATCGCTCGGCGCTTGGGATTTTACGGCTTTCGCAGCGCTTCACCCCCGGCCGGCTCGAGCTCGCCTGCGCCCGGGCACTCGATATCCGCTCTCCGCACTACCGCACCATCAAAACCATGCTCAAGCAGCGCATGGAGAGCGCGACGACGAGCACGACGGCTGGCGATGACCCCACGGCCGCGCTCGGCGCCGCGAACGTGCGCGGCCCGCGCTATTACCACTGACCGCAACGAGGTGACTCAACCAGAAAAAGCCCGGCCTACGTCGAATCTACGCATCCAATCATCGTTGTACACCTCAGGAGTTCAAATCCAATGTTGCTTGAACAGACCCACGACAAACTCATCGCCATGAAACTCTTCGGCATGGCCGCCGCCCTCAAAGATCGCCTCGCACGGCGCGATCACCAGGACCTCTCCAAGCCCGAGTTCTTAGGCCTGCTCGTCGATGACGAATGGCTCTACCGCGAAAACCGCAAGCTCACCGCGCGCCTGAAGGTCGCCAAGTTCAAACAGCGCTCCGCCGCCATCGAAAATATTGACTACTCAACCCCGCGGGGCCTGCGCAAAGATCAGGTCCTCGAACTTGCACAAAACCGCTGGATCAAGGCCCACGAAGCGATGCTCGTCATTGGCCCCTCCGGCTCCGGCAAAAGCTTCATCGCCCAGGCCTTTGGCCTTAACGCCTGCCGCTCAGGGTTCAGCGTGCAGTATCTACGTATGCCCGCACTTCTGACCCTCTTCGTGCAGGCTCGGGCGCAGGGTACCTATGATCGCCTCCTCAAGCGCTTGGCCAAAATAAACATGCTGATCGTCGACGATTTTGCCCTTGGCAGTCTCTCCGATCCGCAAAAACAAGACTTCCTCGAGGCGATCGAAGAGCGCTACGGCTCGGGCGCCCTGACCATCACATCGCAACTGCCCGTGACCGACTGGCACGAGTACTTGGGCGGCGGCCGTGTCGCCGATGCGATCTTGGATCGCATCGTTCACGCTTCGCATCGAATCGAAATCTCCTCCAAAGACTCGATGCGAAAGCCACGACCCGGCTTGCCCCATGCCGGACAGTCTGATATCTAACCACTCGGCTTACGTCGCTTCGCTCCGACGCTGTCCGTCATCCCCCGGATCAGCTGTCCGCCTTGGCCGGAATGCGCA
>Ga0137403_10003642_pt1 | contig 18440 bp, 15 predicted proteins | sample CZOMad2_1_16fung_FD_122057 | JGI IMG/M metagenome (GOLD analysis project Ga0137403, IMG submission 122057) | Vadose zone soil fungal communities from Angelo Coast Range Reserve, California, USA - CZOMad2_1_16fungal (Hybrid Assembly) | ecosystem: Environmental > Terrestrial > Soil > Vadose zone...
ACGACGGCCGCCTCCTCGAGCATGCGCCGGCGCAGCAGGATCACGCCGCGGTCGCTCTCGCCGAGGTGCTCCCTGGTGCGATCGGCGATGGTGCCCTGCCCGAGCCAGGCGGTGAAGTCCTGGTTCATGATGTGGCTCGTGTACAGGCGTCCCGTCGCCGGGTCCGTGATCGGGCCGTGCCAGTACGGGATGCGGGCCTGCGCGAACGCCGCGGCGCCCGGTACCGGATCGTTGAACCACGCCACGTGCAGCGTGCGCTCGTCGTCGATCGGCACGCGCCACTCGAACTTGCCGGTGTACAGGCAGTTGGGCCAGAGACACACGCGGCCGACCGTCCACAGGTCGTCGTCCTCCGTCGTGTCCTCGCGCACGCGGCGGTAGACGAAGCCCCACTCGAACTCCTCGAACGCGATCTTGAGGTGCCGCGGCGCGCGGGCGCCGGGCTCGCCGCGCAGCGCGGCCGACCAGTTGCCGTGCAGCCACTCGAAGTGGATCGGGTCGATGGAGTTTTCCTGGCCCTGGAACCAGTTGCACGGGATCTCGGAGAACACGATCTGCTTGTAGCCCCGCTCGCCGAAGAGGTCCCAGTCGGGCACGAGCGGCGCCGGCGCGGGGCCGAGATATGCCCAGAGCAGCCCTGCCTTCGCCTGCACGGGATAGGCGGTGGTCCGGATCTTGTCCTTGAAGCGCGCCTCGGGGCGCGCGAGCTCCTCGAACGGCTGGTGCAGGCACGCGCCCGTGTTGTCGAGGAGCCAGCCGTGATAGTGGCAGCGCAAGCCGCGCTCCTCCGGGACGCCGTTGCAGAGATCGGCGCGCCGGTGCGGGCAATGACGGTCGAGCAGGCCGTAGCCGCCGCGCGTGTCCTTGTAGAGGACGAGGTCCTCGCCCATGAGGCGCACGGCCAGCGTCGGGCGCTCGTCGAGCTGCGCGACGGCGGCGACGGGCTGCCAGTAGCGGCGCATCAGCTCGCCCATCGGCGTGCCGCGGCCGACGCGGGTGAGCGTCTCGTTCTCTTGCGCGCTCAGCATGGTCGTGCGCGTAGGATGATACCCTCTGTCCCTGACCGCAACCGCCAGAGGTGCGCCATGAGTCGACACCGCCCCATCGCCGGCTCGCTCGTCGCCGCCGTCCTCAGCGTCGCTCTCGTCTCAGCCGCCGCCGGCCAGCCCGCGCCGGCGGGCGAAGCCGTCATGGCGTGGCACGTCACGATCTCCCCGACCTGGTTCGATCCGTCCACCGCGCCGCCACAGATCACGCCGTTCGGGATCCTGTACGCGATCCACGATGCGCTGGTGAAGCCGCTGCCCAATCAGAAGATGGGCGCGAGCCTCGCCGAGTCGTGGACGGAGAGTCCCGACGGTCTGGTCTACGAGTTCAAGCTGCGCCGCGGGCTGAAGTTCCACAACGGCGATCCCGTCACCACCGAGGACGTGAAGTTCTCGTTCGAGCGCTACAAGGGCACGGGAGCGACGGAGCTGAAGGCACGCATGCAGCAGGTCGACATCGTCGATCCGCTGACCATTCGCTTTCAGCTGAAGGAGCCCTGGCCGGACTTCATGACCTTCTACGGCACCACGGCCACCGCGGCCGGGATCGTCGTTCCGAAGAAGTACTTCACGCAGGTCGGTGAGGATGGTTTCCGCAAGCACCCGATCGGCGCGGGCCCGTACCGGTACGTGAGCCAGACGTCCGGCGTCGAGGTCGTGCTCGAGGCGTACACGGGCCACTGGCGCCGCGTGCCCTCGGTGAAGCGCCTGATCATGAAGAGCGTCGCCGACGGCAACACGCGCGTGGCGATGCTGAAGACCGGCGAGGCGGACGTGGCCTACGCGCTGGACGGTCCGGACGCCGAGAACGTGAAGCGCGACCCTCGCCTGACGCTGCTGGCGTCCCGTCATGCGTCGATCTTCTGGATCGAGTTCGCGGAGCAATGGGATCCCAAGTCCCCCTGGGCCGACAAACGGCTGCGGCTGGCTGTCAATCACGCGCTGGATCGCAAGGCGATCAACGAGGCCGCGTGCCTCGGCTTCTGTCCCCCCGCCGGCGTGATCGTGCCGCGGGTGATGGATTTCGCCCTGCAGATCGAGCCACCGGCGTACGACCCGGCGAAGGCGCGCCAGCTTCTCGCCGAGGCCGGATACCCGAAGGGCCTCGACGCCGGCGATTTCGTGCCGATCCCGCCCTTCTTCACCACCGCCGAAGCGGTGGTGAACTACCTGGGCGCGGTCGGCCTTCGCCTGAAGATGCGGCCGGTGGAGCGGGCGACGTTCTACGCGGCGTGGCGTGAGAAGAAGCTGCGCGGCGTCTTCCTCACCGCCTCGGGCAACTCCGGCAACGCCGCCAGCCGCGTGGAGGCGTTCATGTACTCCAAGGGCGCCTACGCCTACGGCGGCTATCCCGACCTCGACGACCTCTTCCACCAGCAAGGGCGCGAGCGTGACCCGCGCAAGCGGGAAGCGCTGCTGCATCGTATCCAGCAGCTCTCGATCGATCGCGTGATGTTCGCGCCGGTCATGGACTTCCGCGCGCTGATGGCGGTGGGGCCGCGCGTGGCCGATCACGCCATCAACGTCGTGCCGATGACGCCCTTCCCGTCCTACGAAGACATGCGGCTCAAGGAGCGATGACAAGGAGCGACGCCATGAAGGAGCCTACGGTCGTCCGGCTCGAGCAGACCGAGCGCGTGAGCTTCGGCCCGCTGTCGACCTACCAGCTGATCATCGGCGACGACGAGGGCACGACCCCCGTGCGCACCGGCATCCAGACGGCGCAGCCGGGCTACGTCGCGCCCGTCCACCAGCACCCCTACGTCGAGATCCTGCACATCCTGGACGGCGCCGCCGAGGCGTGGATCGACGGGCGCGAGCGCGAGGCCGTCACCCTGCGGAAGGGCGACACGATGGCGATCCCGCCCGACACCCCGCACTCGTTTCGCGTGGTGGGTGACCAGACGCTGCGCCTGCTGGGCACGCACGCGTCGCCCCGGCGCATCGTGTCCTACAAGGATGGCGCGACGAGCGACGCGCGAGGCTACCGCGCCATCACGTGAGGGCGGGGACGACCTCGTGCGTCAGGATGCGGAGCGTCCTGAGCATGCGGTCCATCGGCAGCAGGCCGCCGGGATTCAGCTCGGCGATGAACCCGTCGAGCCCGAGCGACGAGGTCAGCTTGCCCAGCCGTTCCTTGAGCTGCTCGGCCGTGCCGAACGCCACGCGTTTTTCCAGGATCTCGTCGTAGTCCATGGCCTTGAGCTTCGCGAGCCGCGCCTCGTGCCGGTCGAGCGGGCCGGTGTCGCTGCGGCCGAGCCGCGTGCGCGTGAGCTCCTGGTGGCGCTCGAAGAAGTAGGTGATGTTCTCGCGCGGCTCCTCGAGCGCCTCCTTCTCGGTCGGTGCCGCGTAGACGGGAATGCGCAGGCACACGTCACCGTTCCCGGGATGGCCGGCCTCGCGCCACGCCTGCCGGTACGCCTCGAGGTTCACGCGGAGCTCGGGAAGGTCGACGTCGCGCAGGCCGACGAAGAGCCGCAGCCCCGCGCGCCCGACCCACGGGAACGTCTCCTTGGAGTTGGCGGCCATGCGCAGCGGCGGGTGCGGCTTCTGGACCGGCGTCGGCGAGACCACGGTGTCGCGCACCGTGAAGAACTTGCCCTCGTAGTCGAAGCGCTCGCCCTTCCACGCCTCGCGCATGATCGCCAGCGACTCCTCGAAGCGCGCCTGGCTCTCGCCGTAGGCGACACCGAGTCTGTCGTAGGTGCGCGCGCCGCCGCTACGGCCGATACCCAGGTCGAAGCGGCCCTGGCTCAGGTGATCGACCGTCGCGACCTCTTCGGCGATCCGCAGCGGATGCGCGAGCGGCAGCACGATGACGGCCATGCCGATGCGCACGCGCTTGGTGCGCGCGGCCATGAAGGCGGCGAGATTCATCGGTGCGGACTGCACCGAGCGCCACGGGTTGAAGTGGATCTCGCCGAGCCAGACGCCGTCGAGGCCCCAGGCCTCGCTCGCCTCCGCCAGCTCCAGGGCCTCCGCGAACGCGGTGGCCTCGCTGGTGCCCCTCCGCCGCTCCTCCACGAAGATGCCGACGTGCATGGGTCGCCTCCGGTGGCGCCAACAATACCGCCGATCGACTACGCGCGCATCCTGGCCTCTCGGATCGCCCGCCAGACGCGCTCGGCGGTCACCGGCATGTCGAGGTGCCGCACGCCCAGCGCCGCCAGCGCGTCGTTGACGGCGTTCATGAGCGCGGGCAGCGCGCCGACCGTCCCCGCCTCGCCGACCCCCTTGGCACCGAGCGGGTTCACCTTCGTCGGCACCTCGTAGGAGTCCACCTCGAACGACGGCACGTCGTCGGCGCGCGGCATCGCGTAGTCCATGAACGAGCCGGCGAGCAGCTGGCCGGTCTCGTCGTAGACGAGCGTCTCGAAGAGCCCCTGGCCCAGGCCCTGGACCACGCCGCCATGGATCTGCCCCTTCACCAGCATCGGGTTCACGATGCGGCCGACGTCGTCCACGACGGTGTGGCGCGCGATGCGCACCACGCCGGTGGCCTCGTCGATCTCCACCTCGCAGACGTGGCAGCCGTTGGGGAAGGTCACGGCCGGCGGGGTGAACGCCGCGATCTCGCTGAAGCCGGGCTCGAGCCCGGGGGGCAGCTGCTTCGGCACGTAGGCGGCGCGCGCGACGTCGGCGAACGTCACGCCCTTGTCGGTGCCGGCGACGCTGAAGCGTCCGTCGCGGAGCGCGACGTCTTCGGGCGCGGCCTCGAGGAGCTGCGCGGCGATGCGGCGGCCGCGCTCCACGATCTTGTCCGTCGCGCGGAGCACGGCGGAGCCGCCGACCGTGAGCGCCCCGGAGCCGCCGTTGCCGCGCCCAGACCCCAGCGCATCCGTGTCGCCGGACAGCACCTGCACGCGTGCGGGCGGCACGCCGAGCCGATCGGCGATGATCTGCGTGAAGGCCGTGTCGTTGCCCTGCCCCATCGTCGTGGAGCCCGCGAAGAGGGTCACCGAGCCGTCGGGGTTCACGCGGATCTGCGCGGTGTCGGGATTCACCGCCGTGTAGGGCCCGCCCGCCACCTCGATGGCGTTGGCGATGCCGAGGCCGCGCAGCTTCCCCTGCTCGCGCGCCTGGGCGCGGCGCTTGGCGAAGCCCGCGTGGTCGGCCAGCGACAGCGCCATCTCCATGCCGCGCGCGAAATCGCCGCAGTCGTACGTGAAGACGAGCCCGGTCTTGAACGGCATCGCCGAGGGCGCGATGAGGTTACGCCGTCGCAGCTCGATGGGATCGATCCCGAGCTCGCGCGCGGCCACGTCGATGACGCGCTCGATCGCGTACGTCGCCTCGGGCCGGCCCGCGCCGCGGTACGGACCGGTCGGCGTCGTGTGCGTGTACACACCGATCGTCTCGTGATGGATCGCCGGCGTACGGTAGACGCCCGCCACGCCGCCGACGTTGTTGGTTCCCGGCCCCGCGCTCCGCGGCGTCAGATAGGCGCCGACGTTCAGCGTGACGGCGATCCGCAGCGCGAGGAACGTCCCGTCGCGATCGAGCGCGAGCTCGACGGTGGAGACGTTGTCGCGACCGGCCTCGTCGGTGACCATCCCTTCGCGGCGGCTTGACGTCCACTTCACCGGCCGGCCCAGCCGCTTCGCCGCCCATAGCACGAGGACCATCTCGGGATAGAGCCCGCTGCGCATCCCGAAGGAGCCGCCGACGTCGGCGCTGACCACCCGGACGCGGTTCTGCTCCACGCCGAGCGTGGCGGCGAGGAGCGTGCGCGTGCCGTGAGGCCCCTGGATACCGGTGTGCAGCGTGTACCGCTCCGTGCGCCGGTCGTACTCGCCGACGGCCGCGCGCGGCTCCATCGGCGCCACCGCCACGCGGCTGACGACGAAGTCCAGTCGCGTGACGTGCGGCGCGCTCTCGAAGGCGCGCGTCACCGCGTCTTTGGGGCCGGCCGACCACACGAACGCGACGTTGTCAGGCGCCTCGTCCCAGACGACCGGCACGCCGGGCCGGCAAGCGTCGGCGGTCGCGGCGAGCGCGGGCAGCGGCTCGTATTCCACGGCCACTCGCTCTGCAGCATCGGCGGCGTGCTGATGCGCGTCGGCGACGACGAGCGCGACGGGATCGCCGACGTGGCGCACCCGCTCGCGCGCGAGCAGCGGGCGCGGGGTTGCGAAGGCCGGGGTGCCGTCGCGGCGCTTGCGCGTGCGATCGGTCGGCAGGTTGCCGAGCCCGTCGGCGGCGACGTCGGCGCCCGTGAGCACGGCGAGGACGCCGGGCGACTTGAGGGCCCCGCGGGGGTCGACTCGCACGATCCGGGCGTGAGCGTGCGGCGAGCGCACGAGGACGGCGTAGACCTGGCGCGGCACGTCCATGTCGTCCGAGTAGCGGCCGAGCCCGTGGAGCAGCCGCGCGTCCTCGACGCGGCGCACCGACTGGCCGACGGCGAACTTCTCGACGGTGATCGGGTCGCCCACTTACTTGAGCTTCAGGTCTTCGGGGGGCCCGACGTAGGGGAAGCCCGGAATCAGGCCGGCGCCGGCCTCGGCGACGCGCGGGCCGACGCCCCAGATGAACGCCTGCTGATAGAGGGGCGCCACGAGCACGTGCTCGGCGACCGCCTTCTGGATCTGGTGGAGCAGCTTCTCGCGCTGCTTGCGGTCCAGCTCCTTGGCCTGCCGGTGGAACAGGTCCTCGAGCTCGGGCAGCGTGCCGTACGCATAGATCCCTTCCTTGGTCACGAAGGGCTCGAGGCGGGCGGCCGCATTGCCGGCGGCGCCGGTGGCGCCGATCAGCAGCCCGTGCAGCTTCTTCTCCCGCCACGCGGTGAGAAACGCCGCGCGCTCCATGGTGCGCACGCGGCTCTTGATCCCGATCGCCTGCAGATAGCCGCCGATCGCCTCGGCGACGGAGGTGTACGGCGGCAGCGGCGTGAGGTCACCCGCGTCGAAGCCGTTCGCGTAGCCGGCCTCGGCCAGCAGCTGCTTGGCGCGCTTGGGATCGTGGGGGTGGGGCTCGATGGGCAGCGCGAACTCGAACGACGACGGCACGAAGGAGCCGGTCAGCTTCGCGAAGCCGAGCATCTCGGCCTGGTTGATGGCCGCGCGATCGATGGCGAGGCTTGCGGCCAGCCGCACGCGCCGGTCGTGCCACGGCGACTTCGGCTCCCACTGGTCGAGGAAGTCCAGCCAGTAGATGCCGTACACGAGCGGCGCCACGATCCTCACGCGGGGCGTGCGGCGCAGCTCCTCCGCCAGCGTCCCACTGAAGAGATAGGCGATGTCCACCTCGCCCGTCTTCACGGCGGCGGCGCGGGTCGACTCATCGGAGATGCTGCGCATGATCAGACGCTTCACGCCCGGCGGCTTGCGCCAGTAGTCGCCGAACGCCTCCAGCACCAGCTCGACGCCTGGTGTGAACGAGACGAACTTGAACGGCCCGGCCCCGATGGGCGCCCGCTTGAAGCCGTCGTCGCCGACCTTCTCGACGTACTTCTTCGGCACGATCCAGCCCGCGCCCGTGGCCGAGGTGCCGTAGAAGGCCATGAAGTCCGGCCACGCCTCGCGGAGCACGATGCGCACGCGGTTGGGCGCGACGACCTGGATCTCCTTCACGTGCTCCTTCAGCGTCCTGGCGCCGCTGCCCTTGTAGCGCTCGAACGAGAACTTCACGTCCTCCGCCGTCACCGGCTCGCCGTTGTGGAACTTGACGCCTTTGCGCAGGACGAACTCGTAGGTGACGTTGTCCTTGGCGAGGGACCACGACTCCGCCAGGCCCGGCGTGTTGATGCCGCTCTGCATCGGCTTGACGAGGGCGTCGTGGAGCGGGTAGAGCACCATGAACGGCGTGATCAGCCCTTCCGTCTCGGCGGGGTCGAGCCAGCGGTTCACGAGCGTGACGTGGACGCCGATGACGAGCGTTCCGTCTTGCGGGGCGGCCCACGCCGGCGCCACCGCCGCGAGGAGAGCGAGGACGACGAGCCCGAGCAGCCGCGTGCGCCGCCCGGGCGACTCAGGCGCAGGCAAGCGCATAGATGTCCTCCACGCCCTCGGGCAGGCGATGCTCGCGCCACGAGCGGCCGCCGTCCTCGGTGCCGAAGACCTGGCCCGTACGGCTCACGCAGTAGACGCGGTCGGCGTCGGTCGGGTGCAGCGCGACGGCCATCATGGTCGTCTCCGCCTTCACGCCGTGGTCGAAGCGCTTCCACGTCTCGCCCACGTCGTCGCTGCGGTAGAGCGAGCCGTCCTGGCTGCGCGCGGCGGGGCTGAGGCACGCGTACATCACACGCGAGTCCTGGGGGCTGACGCGGATGTCGCGGCCGTAGGTGAGCGGCGAGAAGCGGCCGACCTCCATGTCGCGCCAGCGCGCGCCACCGTCGGTGCTCTGAAACAGCCCCATCCGGATGGCGGCGTACGGCACGCCCGGCCTCGCGGCCGTGAGGGCGACGGCGTGGATGTCCAGCATGCCCTCGATCTCCGTGTCGCTCACGATCCGGCTCTTGAGGTGCGGCTGCTCGGCGAGCCTCACGAGGTCCGCGGTGCAGTCGGTCCACGTCTCGCCGCCGTCCTCGGTCTTCATGATGCCGCCGACCTCGAGCCCCGCCCAGATCGTCTCCGGCCGCGCGGGATCCGCGGCCAGCCGCATCACGCGGCACGCGAAGCCCATCTTCACGCGCTCGGGCATGACGGCCTTCGGCAGCCGGCGCCACGTGTCGCCGCCGTCATCGCTGCGGAAGACGCCGATGGGCGAGGTGCCCGCGTAGAGCCGGCGCGGATCGCGCGGGTGAATGGCGATCGACCAGACCTGGAGGCCGCTCTCGGGCAGCGCAAGCCGACGCCAGGAGTCGCCGCCGTCGGTGCTGCGGTACGGGCCGTCGTGGGTGCCGATATAGAGGAGGTTCGGGTTGCCCGGGTCGATGGTGATGGCCTGGACCTTGGTCGGCTCCGGCAGGCCGTTCTTCAGCTGCTCCCACTCGCCGTTACCGACCCGGCGGAAGATCCCGGGACGCTTGCCGGACGTGAAGCTGCCGACCACGACGTAGACGCGCGACGGATTGGCCATGGTGGTGTCCTTTCGTCGGACGTTTCGGCGGTACGATAGCACGCCGGGCCAGACGTGGCCCGCGAACGGGGGCGACATGAGACTCGCGGGGAAAGTGGCGCTGATCAGCGGGGCGGCGCGCGGCATGGGCGCGGCCGAAGCCAAGATGTTCGCGCGTGAAGGTGCGCAGGTCGTCATCGCCGACGTGCTGGAGGCCGAGGGCCGCGCCGTCGAGGCGGAGGTGGCGGCCAAGGGCGGCGAGGCGGCCTTCGTGCGGCTCGACGTGACGCGCGAGAACGACTGGCAGGAGGCCGTCGCGCTGGCCGAGCAGCGCTTCGGCAAGCTCAACGTGCTCGTCAACAATGCGGGCATCAGCGCGACCGGCCGGGTGGAGGACACGCCGCTCGAGGCGTGGCAGCGCGTGATGGAGGTCAACGCCACCGGCGTGTTTCTCGGCAGCAAGGCCGCCATCCCGGCCATGCGGCGCGCCGGCGGCGGCGCGATCGTCAACATCTCGTCGCAGCTCGGGCTCGTCGGCACGGACATCACGAGCCCGATGTACCCCGCCTCCAAGGGCGCCGTGCGGCTGTTGACGAAGGTGACGGCGATCCAGTACGCGAAGGAAGGCATCCGCGCGAACTCGGTGCATCCGGGTCCGATCGTGACCCCGATGACCGAGAAGCGCCGCGCCGACCCCGCGACCTATCAGCTGATGCTGTCGCGCATCCCGCTCGGCCGGTACGGCGAGCCCGAGGAGGTGGCCTACGCCGTGCTCTATCTCGCCTCCGACGAGTCCGCGTTCGTGACCGGCAGCGAGCTCGTCATCGACGGCGGCTGGACGGCGCAATGACGCCCGCGGAGCGGGCGCTCCGCCCATGCTGGACGCAATGACGCCCGCGGAGCGGGCGCTCCGCAGGCGGGACGGCGGCAATGACGCCCGCGGAGCGGGCGCTCTGCCCATGCTGGACGCAATGACGCCCGCGGAGCGGGCGCTCCGCCGATACTGGGCGGCGCAATGACGCCCGCGGAGCGGGCGCTTCGCCGATGCTGGACGCAATGACGGCTACGGCGCCGCTGCTGCTGCGCGACGGACTCGTCGGCGGGCGCCGCCAGGACATCGCCATCCGCGACGGCCGCATCGAGCGCGTCGGCGCCGGCCTCGACGCGACGGGGCACGAGACGCTCGACGTGACCGACCGCCTCGTGCTCCCCGGCTTCGTCGAGAGCCACATCCATCCCGACAAGGCGTTCATCGCCGACCGCACGCAGGGGTTGCGCGCGGGCGGGCCGACGCCGCAGACGCTCGTGGCCGAGCTGAAGAAGCGCTTCACCGTGGAGGACGTGTACCAGCGCGCGCGGCGCGTGGTGGAGCTGGCCGTGCGCCACGGTTGCACCACGATGCGCGCCCACGTCGAGGTGGACGCCTTCGTCGAGCTGCGCGGCGTCGAGGCGCTACGGCGTCTGCAGGCCGACGTCGCGGGGGCGCTCGATCTCCGCCTCATCGCCTTCGCGCAGGAGGGCATCTTCCACGACGCGGTGACGAAGAGTTTGTTGACGGAGGCGCTCAAGACGGGGCTCGAGACCCTGGGCGGCTGTCCCTACATGGACAACGATCAGCGCGCGCACATCGACTGGTTCTTCGAGACGGCGCAGGCGTTCGGGGTGCCGCTCGACTTCCACGCCGACTCCGCCGACGATCCCGCGCTGCTGACCACGGATTACATCGCCGAGCAGACGCTCGCGCGCGGCATGCAGGGCCGCGTCACGCTGGGCCACCTCTGCATGCTCGACGTGCTCGAGCCGGCGCACCGCGCGAGGGTCATCGACCGGGTGCGGGAGGCGGGCATCCACGTCATCAGCCTGCCCGCCACCGAGCTGCACGTGAAGGGCCGCGCGGATGCCACGCGCACGTGGCGCGGCGTCACGCGGATCGCCGAGCTGCGCGAGGCCGGGATCAACGTGTCGATCTCGACCAACAACATCGTCAATCCCTTCACGCCGTATGGCCATCCCGATCTCCTGCGGCAGGCGCTCGTGACCGCCATGGCCGCGCACCTCGGCAACCTCGACCAGCTCGCGTGGCTGCCGGAGCTGATCACGACGAATCCGGCGCGCGCTCTGGGCCTGGCCGGGTACGGCCTCGCCCCGGGCTGCCACGCCGATCTCGTCGTGCTCGACGCGCGGGACGCCGCGCAGGCCATCACCGAGCAGGCCGAGAAGCTCTACGTCATCAAGGGCGGACGCGTCGTCGCACGCACCACGCGCACGACCGAGCTGTCGATCGACCGGCGCGGATAGCGCCGGATGTCCCTGCTCGGCTCACGAGCGGTCTTCACACCGGTCCTGCTCGCCTGCTACGCCACCACCGCCGCGGTCCACGTGGCCTCGATCGTCCTGAACACGCTGCTGCCGTTTCACGTCGTCGATCTCGGCGGCACGAAGACCCAGGTCGGGCTGCTGTTCTCCGTCATGACCATCGTCTCGATGTTCCTGCGTCCGACGGTGGGCGGCTGGGTGGATCGCTTTGGCGCGCGGCCCGTCATCGCTCCGGGTATCGCCGCCCTCGCGCTGACGTCGCTGGCGCTGCAGCTCGCGACGACGCCGGTCGCGATCATCGTGCTGATGGTGGGCCTCGGCGTCGCCAACGGGCTCATCACCACACCCGCGAGCGTGTTGAGCGCGCTGAGCAGCCCGCCCGCGCACCGCGGCGAGGCGCTCGGGACCTACTACCTTGCCGGCTCGCTCGGCATCGCTGTCGGTCCACCGCTGGCCTTCGGTCTGCGCGCCCTCGGCGGCATGCCTCTAGCCTTCGCGGTCGTGACCGCCTTCGCCGTGCTGCTCGCGGTCATCGTGGCGCGGCTGCCGTCGAACGTCGCCGGCCCCGCCGCGGCCGGGCCGCGCCGGCTGCCGCTGATCAGCCGCTCGGCGCTGCCGGTGTCGTTCGCGCTCGTGCTCTCCACCATCGGTCACAGCTCGGTGTTCGCGTTCCTGCCACTCTACGCGGTGGGGCAGGGTCAGACGGCGGCCCTCGCCTGGTTCTTCGTCGTCTATCCCGCGTGGCTGATCCTCTGGCGCGCGCTGCTGCGCGGCGTCTCGGACCGCCTGGGGCACCTGCGCGTGAGCCTGTGTGCCATGTCGGTGGTGGCGCTCGCCTACGTGATCATCGCGCTGCCGCCGACGCCGCTGTCGCTGACCCTCGCCGCCCTCGTGCTGGCGAGCGGCAACGCCCTGCTCTATCCCACGCTGGCCGCGCTGGTGGTCGAGCGCGCTCCCGAGCGTGAGCGCGGGCTGGCGCTCGGAACGCTGTCCGGCGCGTGGGACCTCGGCGTCGTGGTCGGCTCGGTACTGCTCGGCGCCGTCGCCGACCACTTCTCCTACGCCACCGGCTTCGCGGTCGGCTCGGTGTTCGCGGCGCTCGGGGTGTGCGCGCTCGCGCTCACCGCGACGCGCCGGCCCCTGACGGAGCCGCTGCCGAACGTCTAACGAAATGGGGGGCCCCGAAATGGCCCCCCATGTCGCTAGGGCATGACCCAGCCGCCGTTCGGCTGCAGCACCTGCCCTGTGAGATAGCCGCCGGCCTCGGCGGCGAGGAAGAGCGCGCAGTACGCGACGTCGTCGAGGCTGCCGAGATGGCGCACGGGCAGCTCCTTCATCCGTCGCGCGCGGTACTCGGGCGTCATCACCGCTTTGCTCATGTCGGTGTCGATGCCGCCCGGCGCGATGGCGTTGACGGTGATCCCGTGCTCACCGACCTCGTGGGCCAGCGCGCGCGTGAGCGCCTCGATCGCGCCCTTTGTCGCCGCGTAGGCGGCGAAGCCGCCGGTGCCGACGCCCGTGCGCGCCAGCTGCGACGAGAGATTGATGATGCGGCCGTACGTGCGCTCGATCATCGCGGGCAGCGCGGCCCGGGTGCACAGCATCGTCCCCGTCACGTTGGTGGCGAACATCCGCTCGTAGGTCGCGACCGGTGTGTCGGCGAAGGCGCCGCGGTCCATGATGCCCGCGTTGTTCACGAGGATGTCGAGACGGCCGAAGCGCTTCAGCGTCGCGTCGATCATCGCGCGCACCTCGCGCTCGCTGCCCACGTCGGCCTTCACGGCGAGCGCGCGGCGGCCGGCCTTCTCGAGCGTCGTCACGACCTCGGCCGCTCCCGACGCGCTCGCGTGGTAGTTGACGACGACGTCGGCGCCCTCCTGCCCGAAGGCCAGCGCGATCGCGCGGCCGAAGCCGCGACTGCCGCCCGTCACCAACGCCACGCGCCCGTCCAGTCGTCCCATCGTCACGATCCGCGCCGAGCGCGTCCCCGGCCGCCACGCATCTCGGCGACGAGGGCGTCGAACGGCGCGTGCGTCTCGAGAGACAGGCGATTGGCGATGAGCAGATCGCCCCAGCCGAGCCCGGTCTGTGCCCGCTGCGCGCGCAGCGCCTCGGCCGACATGCCGAGCTTGCGCGACAGATGCCCGAGCACGACGCGCTCGCCGTCCGGCTCTTCCGCGGCGGCATCGATCGCCGCCGCGCGCTCGGCGAGCGGCGGCGACGGCTCCGCGACGGCAGGCGGTGGCGGCGCGGCCGGCGGCGGTGGTGGCGCCGGCGGCATTCCCGACGGCGGCGGCGGTACGGCGCCGGCGCCGACGAGGACCAGCGCCAGCGCGGCGAGCGACGCGGCGTGAGCGACGCGGCCCATCAGGTGGGCAGGCCGAACAGCGACGTCATCCGCTCCGTCTTCAGCATCTCGGCCATCGCCTCGTCGGACGGGCGGCGCTCGAGGCGATCCGCCGCCTCCAGGACCTTCGGCAACAGCGTGAGGTCGCCCGCCGTGTTGAGGTGGACGCTCGGCAGCGTGCCGAGCGCCCAGTGCACGGCGCGGTCGATGTCGGCCTGCGCCTCGAGCGGCTGGTACCACGTGGTGTGACGGCGCTCCGTCGTGGCCCACGGCCCGCGTGCGATCGACTTGATGACCTGCACGGCCACGTTGCGCTCGCGACACACGGCCAGCACCGCCTCGAACGCCTCGCGGTAGCGCGCGTCCTGCGCCATGAAGAAGTTGTAGGGCAACAGCACCGCATCGAAGTCGTGGCGCGCGAGGCTGCGCCGGTGCATGGCCGCGATCGTCCAGCCGTGACCGGTCACGCCGATGAAGCGCGCGAGTTTTTCTTCCCTGGCGCGCACGCACGCCTCCAGCGCGCCGCCTGGTCCCATCGCCACGTCCCAGTCGTCCGGGTGGCCGAGCGAGTGGAGCTGGATGAGGTCCACGTGATCGACGCGCAGCCGCTCGAGCGAGCGGTGGATGTCGTCACGCGCCTCCTTTCCCGTCCGCGAGCCCGTCTTGGTGGCCAGGAAGAAGTCCTTGCGATGGCGCGCCATCCACGGGCCGATGCGCAGCTCGGAGTCACCGTAGCGCGCGGCGGTGTCGATGTGGTTCACGCCGTAGCGCAGCAGCGTCTCGAGGGCGCGGTCGGCGTCGTCCTGGCTGGCGCGCGCCAGCGCGGCGGCGCCGAAGAGCGTCGCGGTCGACAGGTGCCCGGTGCGTCCGAACGGTCGTCGCTGGATCATGGGCCGATCTTACGGTAGAACATCGCTGCCATGAAGATCCCCCGCTTCGGTCTCAACCGGTTCGACGCGCGCTCCGTCGACGTTTTCGCCGCCGACGTCAAGCGCGCGGAGGCCCTCGGCTGGGACGCGGCCTGGCAGCCCGACTCGCAGCTGCGCCGCCGTGACACGTACGTGCTGCTCGCCGCGGCCGCTCGCGCCACCGAGCGGATCATGCTGGGTCCATTGCTGGCGAACCCCGTCAACCGCCATCCGAGCGTCACCGCATCGTCGATCGCCACCATCGACGAGCTGGCGCCCGGCCGCGTGCTGCTGGGCTGGGGCGTCGGCGACACCGCGGTGCGGCTGGCCGGGCTGCGCCCCGCCCGGGTGAAGGAGCTGGAGGCCGCGACGCGGCTGATGCGCGCGCTGCTCGACGGCGAGGCCGTCGAGGTCGGCGCCGAACGCCCGGCGCGGCTGCCCCACGCGCGGCCGGTCCCGATCTGGATCGCCGCCGGCGGCCCGCGCACGCTCCGCATGGCGGGGGGCGTGGCCGACGGCGTGTTCATTCGCGTCGGCACGCATCGCGCGAACATCGCGGGCTCGATCGAGGCCATCCGCGCCGGGGCCGTGGAAGCCGGGCGCGATCCCGCCGCCGTCCGCCTCGGCGCCGTCTTTCACACCGTGCTCGTCGACGACGCGGCGCGCGCGCTGACGATGGCCAAGTCGATGGCCGCGGGCTACTACGAGTACTCGCCGATGCTCTTCGACCGTCCCGGCTTGACCTGGACCGGACCCGACCCGGAGGCGCTCAAGCGCGAGCGGCACGTGTGGCCCGACTTCCACCACGCGCCCGATCTGGAGATGAGCGGCCGCATCGTGGACTTCCTGCCGTCCGAGGCCGCCGACGCGTTCGCCCTGCGCGGCGGGCCGGCGGAGATCACGAAGCAACTGGTCGACGTGCTGCGCGCCGCGCCCGCGCCGTTCGACCACGTCGTGCTGCACCCGATCCCGAACCCGCCGACACCCGACGACCCGGAGCGCGGCTACACGACGCGGGTGGCGCGCGAGATCCTGCCTGCGGTGAGGCGCGCGCTCGGGGCATCGTAGCTCACGCGTCCATTCGTCGCTCCTCCAGGTCCAGCTCGCGTTCGAGGTTCCTCAGCACGTCGTCGCTGATCTCACCCTCGGCGCGAAGGCGCATGAGCGCCTCGCGTTCCGAGTCGATGACCGTTCGTCGGATCTCGCGGTGCTCGATGAGCTCTCGATCCCCGCCGTCGGCGGCCGATGGATCGCGCTGTCGCTCGATGTGCTCCGAACGGTGCCGGTACGTGTCGCGGAGCTGGTCGAGAAGCGGGCGATGCCCCGGCCACACCGGATAGAGCTGATCGATCCGCGCCGTGGCGGCCTCGAGCAGTCGCTGCCGGGCGCTCGCTTCCTCCGCGCGAAGCCCGGGATCGGCGGCGAGGTGGAGGCGTCGAATGAGCCACGGCAGGCTCAGCCCCTGCCCCAACAGCGTGAACACGATGACCGTGAGCGTGACGATGATGAGCGCATCGCGCGCGGGGAACGGCCCGCCGGCCGGCAGCGTCGTCGGTAACGCGAGCGCGGCCGCGAGCGAGACCACGCCGCGCATCCCGGCCCAGGACAGCACGAGCGAACACGCGAACGGCCATGGCATGTCCTGCTGTCCGCGGAACATCTGGGGGAGGAAGACGGTGCCGAAGATGAAGAGTGCCCGGACGAGGACCAGGACGATGCTGACAGCGATGCCGATGCCCATCAGCCGGATCGCCAGCGACGGTGTGAGCGTGCCAAAGAGCAGCGGCACTTCCAGTCCCATGACGATGAAGACGAACCCGTTGAGCAGGAAGGCGAACGTCTCCCAGACGGCACGCCCCGTCAGCCGGGCGTCGGCGCCCATGATGCGCGAGCCACGATGCCCGAGGTACAGCCCGGCGGTGACCGTCGCGATCACCCCGGAGGCGCCGAGCCGCTCGGCCGGGAGGAAGGCGGCGTAGGGCGTCAAGAGCGAGATCGTCATCTCCACCGGCGTGTCTTCGATGCGGACTCGAATCTCTGCGATCACCCACCCGACGGCCACACCGATGACACAACCGCCCACGAGGGCGACCGCGAACGTCGTGACCGCCGTGGTCGGCGAGAACGCGCCGCCGGCGGCCGCGGCGACGGCGATGCCGTAGATCGTCAGCGCCGTCGCGTCGTTCAACAGACTCTCGCCTTCGAGGATCGTCACGATCTGCCGAGGCAGTCCGAGCCGCGACGCGATCGCGGTGGCGGCGATCGCGTCCGGCGGCGCGACGATGGCGCCCAGCGCGATCGCGGCGGACCACGGAAGGCCGGGAATGAGCGTGTGGGCGACCACGGCCACCGTCAACGCCGTGGCGAAGACCAGGCCGACCGCGAGCGAGCTGATGGTGCCGAGGTTGGCGCGCAGGCTCCGCACCGGCGTGAAGTACGCGGCGATATAGAGGAGCGGCGGCAGGACGATGAGGAAGATGAGGTTCGGCTCGATCGCGATCCGCGGGATCCCCGGCACCAGGCCCAGCAGGAGACCGCCGATGACCAGAAAGATCGGGTACGCGATCCCGATGCCGCGCGCGATCGTGACGAGCGCGGCCACCGCGATGAGGAGGGCGAGGATCAGCTCGGCGGTATCCACGCGACGGCCCGGGGCGCTGGCTGACTAGCCGTGGAAGCTGCGGCGGCCTTCTTCGCGCGTCCAGAGACGGATCATGTGGCGCTTGAGGTGGGACTCGGACGCGTCCGTGAAATCGGTGCGGCTGTGCGCGAACTGGCGGTTGTTGATGAACTGGACCTGGCCACGCTCGATCGTGAATTCCACCCACAGCTCGGGTGAGTCGAGCAGCGCGCGCATCGCCGCCAGCGCCTCGCGGCCCTCGGTGTCGAGCGGCTCGGCGGCCAGCTCGGCGCCGGTCTCGACGAGCTTCTCGTTGACGCAGGCCATGAACGTCCGGCCGTCGTACTGAAAGACCGGCCGCCGCGTGACCTTGTCGTCCTCCGGCGCGTGCTCGGCCTGGCGATCCCACGGGAAGGCGCGATACAGGCGCGCGAGCAGCGTGGGATGGTGGCGCGCCAGCTCGTTGTGCACGCTGACCAGGCTCACGAAGCGGCTCACGCCGCCCTCGTGCGCAGGGGTGATGCAGTAGAGCCCCACCAGCTCCGGCGGCAGGTCGAGCCACGCCGCGTCGGTGTGAAACACGAGGTCGAGGTTCGTCACCGAGCGCCGTACGCCGTACTCGAGCTGGCGCCCCGTGTCGCGGACGTCGTAGACCATCGTGCCGTCCCACTTCTGAGCGACCAGCCGCCCGAGCAGGCTGCCGAGCACCCACGCGAGCGCGCGGTTCTCCTCCACCGAGTAGCGCTCGACGGGCACGCGGTCGAGCACGGCGAGGCCGACGCCGGTGCGCAGCTTGTCGCCCACGCGTCGCATCACCTCGGCGCAATGGTCGAGCGCGAACTCGCCGGGCGTCAGGACTTGCGCGGGCAGCGGATCGCGCCTCAACCGGCGCGCGACCGCGTCCAGCTCGTCGAGGCAGCGCGGCGAGAGCGCCACGAGCCAGTCGGCGGGTGTGAGCTCGTCGCGCCGCCACGCGCGCGCGTCGCGCACGTCGGCGGCAAGCATCGGCGGCGCCGCGGTCCGCGTCGTCATGTATGCCCCCCCTGGGGGGATGGCCCCCGCTGGGCGATGCCGCCGCGCGGCGCGCCCGGCGCCGTCGTCCCCCACAGCACCTCGAAGCCCGGCGGCAGCGGGCGGCTGTTGCGCGGCGCGAGCCAGAGGCGCAGGAGCAGGCGATCGTTCTCGGGCCCGGGCACGTCCTCATA
>Ga0137403_10003643_pt1 | contig 18436 bp, 14 predicted proteins | sample CZOMad2_1_16fung_FD_122057 | JGI IMG/M metagenome (GOLD analysis project Ga0137403, IMG submission 122057) | Vadose zone soil fungal communities from Angelo Coast Range Reserve, California, USA - CZOMad2_1_16fungal (Hybrid Assembly) | ecosystem: Environmental > Terrestrial > Soil > Vadose zone...
TTCTCGATCTGCGCAACAACCCAGGGGGATTGCTGGACCAGGCGATCGATGTCGCCAGCGAATTCCTCCCGCGCGATAAAGTCATCGTCTCGGTCAAAGGACGCAGCGAATATCGCGAGCCCGTCGTTTACAAATCGAACGGCAGCTATCCGGAAGATCTGCCGCTGGTAGTCTTGATAAATCGCAACACAGCTTCCGCGTCAGAGATCGTGGCGGGCGCGATTCAGGATCATGGGCGCGGCTTGATTGTGGGCGAAACCAGTTTTGGCAAGGGCCTGGTCCAACACGTCTTTCAAATAGCCCCGTACAATGTCGGACTGACGCTCACTACCGCGCGCTACTACACGCCGTACGGCCGGTCGCTACAGCGCGACTATTCGAGCGGATCGCTCTACGACTATTACGTCCGTCACGATCAGAACGAGAATCAGCAACCGACGCAGCCGGGACAACCGTCGCCCAACGAATCGGGGCCGCCGCGCGGCACAAATGCACCGGCATTTCGCACAGCCGCCGGCCGGATTTTTTATGGCGGCGGCGGCAGCACGCCCGACATCGAGGCGCGTGCCCTGAGCGCCTCGCCCACGCGCGCGCGGATCGTCGAAGCCGCGTTTTATTTCACGCGCGAACTCGCCGCCGGATCGATTTCGGGACTCGACGCATACCGCGTCGACAAAGTCGAATACGACCGCGCTCCGAAGACCTCCGATTATCAGATCACGGATCGCGTTCTCGAAGCTTTCCGCAATTACCTGCGCAAGGATCAAACGCGGCATCTGCAGGTCGCTGCGGTCGACGCCGATCTCGATTTCGTTAAGTTGCGACTGCGCCAAGAGATCATCACCGCGGCATTCGGCGCTGATGCCGGCCAAAGAGTTTTGCTCGAAAGCGATCCGCAGGCGCTGCGCGCGATTGGCGTGCTCCCGGACGCAAAGCGTCTGGCCGAAAGCGTGCGCAATGGAACTCCGATTAGTATGAATCTCAAGCCTCAACCGCGCGCGTTTTTCCTCGACGACCTGCTCGAAGGCGACGAGCAGGACGAAGTCCTCGTCTGAATCCCGGCAAATCTATTTGACTTTTCCGGCACGTCGGCATAGAAGTGCCGTCGTTCGATCATTACCCACGTTTCCGAAAGCCCGACCGTTAGGGAGGGCTTGGTTGCAGGAATTCACTTTGAAATCGGTTCATAGCCCTTGCTTACGCGCGGGCTTCTGACACCAATCGCGAGGTTCACCATGAATCGTAGAAGTTTTGTGCACCACAGCATCGCCGGTGGTATCGGCCTGGCGACGATCAACCGCGTCGCCGCCAAAGAAATATCGCTCGCCGACAATTCACCAACCAACGCGCCGGCGGCATTCGAGCTGGACGAGCTAACCGTGGGTGAATTGCAGACCGGAATGGCTTCGGGAAAATACGCCGCACATTCGCTGGCCGAAAAGTATCTCGACCGAATCGAAGAGATCGACAAGCACGGTCCCGCGATCAATTCGGTGATCGAGTTGAACCCCGAGGCGCTGTCGATCGCGAGCGACCTTGATAAAGAGCGAAAGGCGAAAGGGCCGCGCGGACCGCTGCATGGCATTCCCGTACTCATCAAAGACAATATCGACACGCACGATCGCATGACTACGACCGCCGGCTCCCTGGCCATGGGCGGATCGAGTCCGCTTCAGGATTCGTCGGTCGCCAGGAAGTTGCGCGAGGCAGGTGCGGTGATCCTCGGCAAGACTAATCTGAGCGAATGGGCCAACTTTCGTTCCAGCCATTCGAGCAGCGGTTGGAGCGGACGCGCTGGGCAAACAAGAAATCCTTACGTGCTTGATCGCAATCCCTGCGGATCAAGTTCCGGCACCGGCGCTGCGGTCGCCGCAAACCTCTCGGCGCTTGGGATAGGCACGGAGACCGACGGCTCGGTGGTTTGCCCTGCGAATGCGAACTCGCTGGTGGGTATTAAGCCGACGGTGGGATTGATCAGCCGCGCCGGCATCATTCCCATCTCACATAGCCAGGATACGGCCGGGCCGATGTGCCGCACAGTGACCGATGCTGCGATTCTGCTCGGCGCGCTGGCCGGCATTGATTCTCGTGACGACGCTACCAAAGCCAGCGCCGGCAAATCATTTGCTGACTATACGAAGTTTCTCGACGCCAATGGCTTGAAGGGCGCGCGAATCGGCGTTCACCGCAAGGGCTTTGGCTTCAACGACGCGGTCGACAAACTGATGGGCGACTGCATCGACATCATGAAAGCGCGTGGCGCAACCATGGTCGATCCGGCCGACATTCCCACTCAGGGCAAGTTCGACGACTCTGAATTGGAAGTGCTGCTTTATGAATTCAAGGCCGATCTGAATTCGTATCTCGCTTCGCTCGGCGCGGGCGCCCCGGTGAAGTCCTTGAAGGAGATCATCGCCTTCAACGAACAATATAAGGATCGAGAGATGCCTTACTTTGGTCAGGACCTTTTCATTAAGGCCCAGGCGAAAGGACCGCTGACCGACAAAGCTTATCGCGCCGCGCTGGCGAAAGATCAGCGGATGTCGCGCAAGGAAGGCATCGACCTGGTCATGGCCAAGAACAAGCTCGACGCGCTGATCACGCCGACGGGCGGCCCCGCCTGGCCAACTGATTGGATCAACGGAGATCACTTTACCGGCGGCTATTCGACGGCTTCCGCGGTGGCTGGTTATCCGCACATCACCGTTCCAGCTGGTTACTTATTTGGACTGCCGGTGGGGATTTCCTTCTTTGGCCGCGCCTGGAGCGAAGCAACTTTGATCAAGTTCGCCTATGCGTTTGAGCAAGCAACGAAGGCCCGCCGCGCCCCACAGTTCTTGCCAACAGCGAAGTTGGGATAAGGAGCGCACGCATCCTGCGTGCGGACCGCAGGCATCCTTGCCTGCGCCGTTGTTCTGTCGCTAATAATAATGCGGGCAGGGATGCCCGCGCACCGCACGCAAGGATGCGTGCGCTCCCATTAATGCGTGCGCTCCCTACGGACACCAGCGCTTAACCGGCGACTTGTCTTCCAGCTTCTCCAGCAACTCCGCCGCTGAGCACTTCAAAGTTGGATGCACGAGGTGCGGCGCGATTTCCACCAAAGGCTCAAGCACAAATCTCCGCTCGTGCAGGCGCGGATGCGGCAGCATTAGAAACTCAGTCTGGCTTTCCACTTCACCATAAAGCAATAGATCAAGGTCGATGGTGCGAGGGCCGTCCTTAACCTCGCGCGTCCGGCCGAGCAACCACTCAATTCTGAGCAGTCGCGCCATCACCTGCTGAGGCGTCGGCAGTGAATCTCCTACTTCCACGACCATGTTCAGAAACGCTGGTTGGTCGATATCGCCGACCGGCTCAGTCTCGTAAACTGACGACAAACGGTGGATGCACAGCGCGGCTTCCATCATGCCGCGCGCCGCGAGCAAGAGATTTCCCGCCCGGTCGCCCAGATTCGAACCCAGACTAACGTAAGCTTTGGTATGGTTACGATGTGAAAACATTTATGAGCGCGACGAGCAAAGTTTAGAGTACCGACTTTAGTCGGGCCGTTAGCTCTCAAAAAGAACCCAACTGAAGTTGGTACTTTAAACGCTTGAGCGTGCCTATGCTACACTGAGAACCGTAAAGCGTTAAGTCTTCCCCGCAGCTCTTTTGATTCCAGCGATGCGAAGCGAGGCGTTCGCATCCGGGCGGGCTCGCCGGCCCCGTCATTACACAAATGGCTCGGAAACGATTTCGCAGCAGTCAACGGCACGAGCCGGTCACGGAACGCTCTTTCCAGGAGTACCTCTACTCGACCGCTGCGCCGCAGACATCCCGCACTGAATTAATGCGCCTGGTGCGCGGCGGCGAAGACACCTTCCTCGAACTCAAAGTAAAGCTTTCCAATCCAGAGCGCATCGCCCAGGAGATCGTCGCCATGGCCAACACCGGCGGCGGCGTGATTGTATTCGGCGTCAACGATCAGTTGCGCGTCGAAGGCATCGAAGACGGCGAGTGGGTGCAGGACGAACTGGTCCGCATCTGCCGCGAAGAGATCGTGCCGCCGATCATTCCTTTCATCGATCGCCTCGCTTTCGACAACGGCCGGCGGATCATCGCTCTGGATGTCAACGGCAAGCGCCGCCCTTACCGAACCCGCGACGGACGCTTTTTCATCCGCATCGGCGCCGATAAACGCGAGGCATCGCCGGAAGAACTATCTTCGCTGCTCGATGATTCCCTGCCGCTGCTCTACGAAAACGTGCCGGCATTGCGGGCCACTCTGGCCGACATCGACGAAGCTCAGCTGTGGAGTTTCATGCGCGGTTTTGAAGGCGGCGCGTTTGATGAAGCGAATGTTAAAAACTACCCGACCGCTGAGATACTCGAGCGATACTTGATGCTGGCTACTAACAGCCACGACGATGTGGTGCCGACCGTAGCGAGTCTCTTGTTGTTCGGCCGCGATGAAAGCGTCGCGGCCCTGCTGCCGCGAGCGGCAATGATCGCGACCAGGTTTAGCGGCGACAACGCCCAGGCGCCGCTCATCGAACGGATCGAGCTGCACGGCAGCCTGGCGACCGTCTATGAATCAGCGCTGCGCTTTACTGCGCGCTATGTCAGTTTGCTGGACACGCGGCGAAACCTATCAAACAACGTTGCGGCCGATACGCCTGTGCCGGCGCGCGCAAATTACCATCGCGGCGCAGTTGCGGAAGCGATCGCCAACGCTCTGACTCATCGCGATCTTGCTCTGCGAGATATCACTACCCGGCTGCACATCTTTGACCGCAGCATCGAGATCGCCAACCCGCGTCGCAGCGCGGGCTTTGCGCCTACTGCTTTGAAAGCGATTCGCTACGGTGTACCCCAGCGGCTGAATCCTCAGATCGCCGCGATCTTTTCCAGCCCCGCGTACGGTTTGACGCTGCCCCCCGGCGGACTGCCGATGCTTTTGCGCGAAGCGCGAGCGTTTTCAAATCGGCTGCCGGAAATTGTAGCCTTCAATGATGAGTTTCGTTTGCGCCTGCACGGGATTTGAGTGATGAGATTCTAAATCGACTTAAGATGAAGCCATTCACCGAGCCTTGCGAAGCAGGCGGCAGAGTAAAGCCCCGGGCGTAAGCCTGGGGTAAGAGAGCACAATGAAATTCTGTGAGCCCTCGCAGAGGGCGACAGAAATGCCGCACAATAGAAACCAACGCAAGATCTTCTGTCGCCCCGTCGGGGCTCTGATCATTTTCGATTCGCCTACCCCGGGCTGACGCCCCGGGCTACATTCTGCCGCCATCTTCGATGGCTGGTTGCGTCGTATCTTTAGCCGCGATTTTCCAGCCAAGCCTGAGGAAAACGTTATGGACAAACGTCTGTCGCTACCGCTTGCCGCTCTCCTGCTGTTCGCCTTCTCGATTCAATCCGACGCAATTCTTCGTAGCAGCGTCGCGACCGCCCAAAACAAAACCGTTGCCGCGCCTGAAGACGTACTCGGCTTTCGTCCCGGCGACGATCGTAAGCTCGCCAGTTGGGCGAAGGTGGTTGAGTACTTCCAAAAACTCGCGGCCACCAGCGACCGGGTCAAGTTTCAAGAGATCGGCAAGTCGACGATGGGCCGGCCGTTTGTCTACGCCACCATCAGCGCGCCGGAGAATCTCGCGCGTCTTGAGGAATTCAAAGATATCCAGCGGCGATTAGCCGACCCGCGGATTCTCGACTCGCCGACGCATTTGATGATGGCGGATCGCAAAGCAGCCTCGTTGATCTCGAGGGGCAAGACCGTGGTCGCGATCACCTGTGGGATTCATTCAACGGAAGTCGGGTCGTATCTCTCCAGCATGCTGATCGCGTATCGCCTCGCTTCATCAAACGATCCTGAGGTTCAGGAGATTCTGAAGAACACCGTCATCCTGCTTGTGCCATCGACGAATCCTGATGGGGTCGACATCGTTAATAACTGGTATCAGAAAACACTCGGCACGCCTTATGAAGGGACTGATCCGCCGGAGCTTTATCACAAGTACACCGGCCACGATGACAATCGCGATTGGTACGCGTTCACGCAGGTAGAGACGCAACTGGTCGTCGACAAGATTCTCAACGTCTGGCATCCGCAAATCGTCCACGACATACATCAGCAGGGCGCATTTGGTTCGCGTCTGTTTCTGCCGCCGTACATGCAGCCGGTCGAACCCAATGTGCCGAAACAAATCGTCGAAGGCTACGCCGAACTAGGGAACTACATCGCGAAAGAGATGCGCGGCGCCGGCTTCAAAGGCATCACGACCGATTCGACTTACGATGCCTGGTCGCCTTCGCGCGCGTATTCGCACTATCACGGCGGCGTGCGCATCTTGCAGGAGACTGCGTCGTGCCGGCTGGCGACACCGATCACTGTAAAGTTCGAGCAACTGCAATCCCGCGAAGGTTATGATCCGCAAAAAGAGTCCGCCAACTTTGGTCCGCTCTGGCGCGGTGGCGAGTGGCACATTCGCGACATCACGAACACGATGACGACCGTCGCGTTCTTTCTGTTGAAGCACGCCGCACAGAATCGCGAGCACTGGCTGCAGAGGTTTTATGAGATTGAGAAGGACGCGGTGCGGCCGAGGAAAGCTGGTGAATTGTGGGGTTATGGACTTGGATACACCTCGAAGAACTACCTTCTTCTCGACTACGCTCTTCACATGGCAGGAGTTGAGATCGATTGGTGTGAAACCGGAAAACATGAAGTTTCAAAATTCGTTAAGCTGGCCCAGCCTTACGGTGGATTCGCGAAAGCATTGCTGGAACAACAGAAATATCCTGACTTGCGCGACGCAAGTGGCCGCCCCATCGCCCCCTATGACGTAACCGCACATACCCTTTCAGCCATGACGAATGTTGTTGTGACGCCCGTGCGCACGCCTTTTCGCTGTAAGCAGGCAGATTGGGACGATACTAATGTTTTGCCCAGTTATGGTTCTGCCACGCGACTGGCACTTTACAAATCTCACGTCCCGGCAATTGATGAAGGCTGGACGCGATGGGTACTCCAGCAGAATGGCAACTACTACTATCCCGTCGCGCAGCCAAAGGATAATCCTCAAATCCGATTCCTGAACATTGAGGACCAGCAGGTACAACGCGGAAATCTCAGAACCGCATTCGACACCATCATCATCCCCGATCAACCGCGCGGCGCGATCCTAAACGGCCATCGCGCCGGCACGATGCCGCCCGAATACACCGGCGGTTTGGGAGCAGAAGGGGTGAAGGCTTTGCGCGAGTTTGTCGAAGCTGGCGGCACGCTCATCTGTCTCAATCGCGCGTCGGATTTTGCGATCGAGCAATTCAAACTGCCGGTTCGCGATGTGGTTGACGGTTTGCCGCGCACGGATTTCTACGTGCCGGGATCGATTCTGCGCATCGAACTCGACACCAACGATCCAATCGCCAAAGGAATGCCGAAAGAATCGATCGCCTGGGCTGAGAATTCTCCGGTGTTTGAAGTTGTTCCGGCTCCCACGGTGAAGGTCATCGCCTGGTATCCGAAAGACAAAGACCCCCTGCTATCCGGTTGGTTGTTGGGCGCCGACCGCATCAAAGGCAAAGCCGCGCTGGTAGAAGTCGGCTTGGGCAAAGGCCGCATCATCCTCTTTGGCTTCCGCCCGCAATACCGCGGCCAATCGCTGGCAACCTATCCGCTGTTCTTCAACGCAATCAGCGGCAGGTAGATCGTCAACCGAGCCGATTCGTTGCCATTTTTCTTGGATTGACGAATAAGCGGATCGCGGACATCCTGTCCGCCAGCGGGCGCAGCCCGCTCGATATCTCGAAAGAATAGCCTTAGACAGGTTTGCGCGCTGTGCGCGGGCGGACAGGATGTCCGCGATCCAAGCAGGATTTGAAGATGAGAGGACACGGCTGGCACAGTCGCGGTTATTTACCTCACTTCGATGGTGGATCGATCCCGCAGTCGATTACTTTTCGTCTTTTCGATTCACTTCTGAAGACCGTTTTGGAGCAGTGGTCACATGAACTCGCTTCACAATCGTCGAAAGCAATGGACATTGAGATGCGCAAACGCATCTCTGTATATCTTGACCAGGGCCATGGCAGTTGTTATTTGAAGCAACCTCCGATCGCAAAGATCATCCAGGATGCAATCCTATTTTTCGATACAGACAAATACCTCTTGTCGGGGTGGGTAGTAATGCCCAACCATGTTCACCTCGTCACCACACCACTGCCGGGGAAACGACTCACTAGTATCATGCAGTCGCTAAAATCATTTACGGCGAACCAGGCTAATAGAGTCTTGAAACGAACAGGAATGTTTTGGATGCCCGACTATTATGATCGCTACATTCGCAACCGACGGCACCTTGTCGCGGCGATTGATTATGTCGAAGACAACCCGGTGAAGGCTGGCTTGTGCCGCCGACCCGAAGATTGGAAGTTTAATAGTGCATGGTTTCGCGCGCACGAAGAGTGGTAACACTGAGCGGACCGCGGACATCCTGTCCGCCAGCGGGCGCAGCCCGCTCAGATTTCCCGAAAGAATCGCCTTGGAAGGTATGCGCGCTGCGCGCGGGCGGACAGGATGTCCGCGATCCGATATAATCCAGCAACCGGCAGCCAAAGCCCGAAGGAATCAAAGCAGCTTTGTCGTCGGGACCGAAATGGTCACGTTTCTTATCACCGCCGCCGCAGTCCTCGCCCTACTAGCAATTGGAGTCTATTTGTGGCAGAAACCAGCGGCCGGCGAAGCTGCCAACCTCCTGCCTCCGCCACCAAACGCGCGCGGATTGTTCGAAGATTCTGCGAATGAGATGGCGGACGCGGAAAAACTGGCGTTGATGTCGCGGCGGCGTGTAGACCTGATCAAAGAAGCGCGCAACGGTGATCGTGCTGCGCTTGATGAAGCACATTTGAGCGGCGATGCCGAACTTTACGGCCGAGTGCTCGCCGAACTCGTGCAAATTTCAGATTCCGATCCAAAGCTGCTCGCCTTGATGTCTCATGTAAGTCAAAACGATTTGCCGGTTAACCGGAGGCTGGCGGAAGCCGTGCTCACGTCGTGGAGAGCAAACCCGGATCGCAGTGGCACCGCGAGGGCCCTGCACTTTGCCGCTCTCAGTGACGACGCGGACATTTACCGCGGGGCGGTAGAGGCCGCGTTGCAGCAATGGCGGGCAGCAAAACTCGCGGACATTTCGCCGATTGAGCTGCGCGCTTTATTTGATGGAGAGTTTTGGGTACTCTCTTCCCGCTCAAGAAGCTCAGGCGCGGGTTTTGTTTTGAAGCGCACCCTCGAAAAAGCGCGGCGTGAACTGGAAGCAGCAAGCGTCAGCAAGGGCAACCCATCATGAACAAGCCCTCCCTAACGGTTGGGCTTCTGACAGAAGTAGAGGTACCCCATGAATAACATCGACCCCGTTACCATTACCCTGGTGCTGATCGCTGCTTTCGTTCTCCTGATAGTGTTGCTGGTCATTCTGCGGCGCATCTTTGTGAACGTGGGCGCTCGCGAGATTGCGATCAAGGAACGGCGCTACTTCGGACGCCGCATGCCGCCGGGACGCGTCGTCGCCACCGAAGGTGAAGTCGGGATTCAGGCTGAAGTGCTAAAGCCGGGGCTGCACTTGATCAGATTTCCGTTTGAGAAAGTCGTGCGCAAAGTTCCTTTGATCGAAATCGGCGCCGATGAGTTGGGCATCGTGGAAGCGATCGACGGCGAGCCGATGTTGCCGGGACGAATCTTTGCGCTCGACCGCGCGCAGAACGCGCACAACAATTTTCAGGACCCAATCGCTTTCATCAAACAAGGCGGCGTCAAAGGCATTCAATTGCGCACGCTGCCGCCGGGGCTTTGGCCGATTCATCCTTATCTGTTCCGCGTTTCAGTCGCGAAGACCACGGTCATTCCGCAGGGCAAGGTCGGCGTGATCATCGCCGCGGACGGTGCTTCGCTGGATCCCGGCCGGCTGTTGGGAAAGTCGGTTGCCGGGCATCTCAGTTTTCAAAACGCGGAGCTGTTTGTTTCTGCCGGCGGGCAGCGTGGACCGCAGGTCGATATCCTGACACCCGGGACTTACCGCATTCTCAATCAGTCTCAACCGCTTGAGGGCGGCGAAGAGATTAAGCCCGGACTGTTTACTATTCGGCTTTATGACGCCACGGTGATTGATGAAAACCAGATTGGGTTGGTCGAGGCTCTGGACGGCGCCACTCTCAATCCCGGCGATTACGTGGCCGAATCGATTGAAGGCCACGACAACTTTCAGGATGGACACGAATTCATCGACAGCAAGGGCCAGCGTGGTCCGCAGAAGGATATTCTGCTGCCCGGCACTTACTACATCAATCCTTTGCTCTTCAAAGTCATTCCGGAAAGCGCCAAAGAAGTTAAGCCCGGCGAAGTGGCGGTCATCGTTTCAAACACCGGCAAAGATCCTTCCGACGAGATCCGCCGCCAGATGGCTGCAAAAGTTCGCACACGCATGGAGCGCGAAGAGAAAGAACAGGCCGCGCAATCGGCCGCTCACCTTGATGCAGCCGACGCGGAAATGATCAAGAGTGAACTGATGACGGGTGATCCGGCCGATCGGCGTTTGGATGAAGGCGCGCATGAAGCCTATGTCGTGCCCGAAGGTTATCGCGGCATACAGGAAACGGTTGTCGGCCCCGGCCGCTATTACGTCAACACGCTGGCGATTACGCCGATCATCATTCCCACCACCAACCAGACGGTGGAGTGGACTTCGGGTGAAGTCGTCAACACCTTCAATCCGTTCGAAGTGATTTCGAAAGACGGCTTCACGATGCAGTTGGAAGTGCGCGTCGTGTTTCGCGTCAAGCCGGAAGACGCGCCCTTCATGGTCGCGAAAATTGGCGGCATCGAACGCTTGATTCAAAACGTGATGCACCCGCTGATCGATTCCATCTTCCGTAACCAGGCGTCGGAATCGTCGGCGATGGCTTACCTGCAAAACCGTCACGAGGAACAGGAACGCGCCGAAGCTCGCGTGCGGGCGCACCTGCTGAAGTACCACGTGGACGTCGTGAATGTTCTGATCTGCCACATTCATCTGCCCGAAGAGTTGATGAAGACGCAGACCGAAAAAATTCTGGCTGAGCAACGCCAGAACATGTACAACGCGCAGCGCGAGGCGGAAGAGAAACGCATTCAACTCGAGCGGACCAAGTCTCAGGCCGACAACCAGCGTGACCTCATGTCGGCCACCGTCGGCGTCGAGATCGCCGGCAAACGCGCGGAGCAGCGCAAGGCCGAGGGCGAAGGCGAAGCGCACTACATTTCGCAAACCGGTAAAGCTGAAGCCGAAAGGGTCCGTTTGATGGGTGAAGCGCAAGGCGTCGCCTATCACGAACAGGTCAATGCGCTCGGCGCTCAGGGCGTTGCCCTGGTCGAAGTGCTGAAAGTTATTGGCGAAAAAGGTGTGCGCATCACGCCGGACATCATGGCTTCCGGCGGCGGCGGAACCGATGGCGGCGGTGGCGGCATCGGCACGCTGTTGCTTTTGAATCTGTTCCGCAACCAGATGAATTTGCCGGGAGCGAACGGCGAGAAGTGATCCGCAAGAAAGAATTAGGTTAAAAGCGAGTTGAAGTGCGCTCAGAAGTGACCAGTTCCCGGTGCTCACAGCGGATCATGCTTCACTTGAACAACATGGTCGCGAAGCCAACTGCTGAGCTGTTCTCGGTTTAGTTCACCAGCCGCTAGACTCAAAATCACTGCTTCCTGTTCTGGCATCAGGGCATTGATTTCATATCCGTTTAAGATGAGAAATGTCTCCATGACCGCGTGGCCGACGCGTTTATTACCATCTACAAAAGGGTGGTTGTTAACCACAGAAAAGCACAACGCGGAGGCTTTTTCGACCAAGGTTGAATATAGATCCTCTTCGTCGAAAGTCATCCGAGGCTGGGCCAGCGCGGATTCCAGCAAACCAATGTCCCGAATGCCCGTTGAGCCACCCGTTAGTTCTATGATGCGACGATGGAGTTCGAATGCCTCTTTGAGTGTGAGATAACGGATCATGCGAGTCGGCGGTAGAGTTCGTCATTTTTCTTTAGAACGTACTCGGCGGCTCGCTCAAACGTGTCGTCAGGGCCAACAAGTAAGTCTTCAAGGCTTGAACGGGCCAAACTTTCTACTGACACGCCCAGACGGTCGGCAATAGATTGAAGTCTGGCAAATTGTTCCGGTTGAAGGTCAACGGTTATTGAACTCGCCTGCGTCTCGCTGCCCATAATCAGATCCTCTCCGACATTCTATCCCTATTCTGACGCGATTTACATGTTAGCGACGATACTGAAATTCGCCGCTTGCTTGACTCCTACGTCGAGATCACATCAATCCTTCAATCTCAGTCGGTAGACAACGAAGTTGCCAACACGCTCTCCCGCATCGCGCTGATACCAGCGATCCAGGTTCGCATAATCAGGCGGACTGTCCGCGTGGACTATCAGGTAAGACAGAACCGGCGTCGCTGCTCGCTGGCGATTGAAGGAGCGGCTGTATTCGAGATAGCTCACCAATTGGGACTGAAGCTCTGGCAGAGTGATCGGCGCCGCGCTGCCGCTGACGGCCGGGCTCAGACGTTCATAGGCAAACATTCCGGTTAAGAAATTCCAATTGGGTTGATCGAGTTCCACCCAGAACTTCCTTTCGTCATAGCCCAGATAATAAAGTTGGCGGAAGAAGCGTTCCCGATTCTCAGCTTCGCTGACACCGGGGAAAACGAGCATGCGCGGCGCCCAAACAACTGACTGGGGCGCGTCGCTCGGCAAACGATCAGTCAGCTTTAGATCAGCCATTAAGACAACTGGTCTTGAAGATGACGTACTTTCAGTTCGAGCCAGCTCGACCAAACGTTTGGCTACCGGGATCGATTCATCGACCAGCCGGTTGTAATCAAAGCTGACGCTCGCCGCCAGCCATACCTCACCGAAGGCAAGCAACAGCGCCGCACCGGCGATCAGCAAGAAGCGATTCTTCATCCAACTCCACCGGCTATCGCTCCGCCACCAGAGAGCTGCCGTCAAAACCAACGCGGTCAAGGCGCAATAGTTGGCGATGAACCACTGGTAATGAACCGGCTGCAAGGATCTCCCGGTGATTATCTGTTGATTGAAGACCACCAGGACCGAGAGCGCGAACGCCATCGCGACTATTACCAACGAATCGCGCCCGCGAAAAAGACCTCGCGATATTCCCAGGCCCGCCAGAATCAGGACGAGTATGGCGGCCAACTCTGGAAGGCGAAACAGATCTGGCCGATGAGTGAAGACCAGGGCCTGCGCGGCATCGATCGTGGCGGCCCGATGCGAGAGCATGCGGAAGTAAGGAACCAAAGCAGCCGCGCCGAACAAGAAGACGGCGCCGAAAACAAACACGGCTCGTTTCCGTTCTGATCTCTTCGCCAGCCACCAGACAGCACACACGCAGGCCAGCCACGCGGCTGCCGCAGTCCACAGATAAAAGTAAGAAAAGATGAGCAGAGCAAACACGAGACCGGCGGCGACCGCCGCGATGCCGGCCTTTGCTCGCTTTGGGCACGTCAGCGCCAGCCAGACCAAAGCGCAGAAGATAAAGAAGAGTGGGAAAGCCACGGCAGGCTGGTAAAGACGGAGAAACGGGAGATGGTACAACGACGGCGGCGCGAAACGGTTAGTGATCCAAAGCGGCACCAGGTAAGGCAAGTTCAGCAGGTGGCGCGCGATTCCCTGCCCCGCCATCAACGTGCCGAATCCTAAAACGATCAAAACCGCAGCCGCGCTGAATCGTTCATCGCGGGTCACCAACCAGACAAACCAGAACATCGCGAGCGCCGTAGCCGACGCGCAAAGCGGCGGCAGAATCATGAAAACTGTAGCTGCCCTGAGACCGAAGACGCGCGCCGGCAAAGCAATCGAATACGCCGGAACCAGTTGAATGGAAAAGAGCGATTCCGGAACCTGCTCGCTACCGGTATAGGGATCGTAACGGCGGGGATTTCCACGGATCAGTGCGGCAAGATAGGCCGAGTAAGCGACTTCGTCAGGATGCGCAATCGCGTTGGCCCCTTGCCATTCGCGGCCACGATTGATGATGAAGTGGAACTGGGGAACCAGGGACACCAGCATCAACGCCGCCGCCGCGACAAGTCCACATCGCCATCTAATTCGCCCAGCGTTGATTTCGTTTTCTGCCATCGTCCATACATCCGCAGATTACACCGATTACGCACATGAAGTTAGGCGGTGCCAGGCTTCAGCCAACAAGTTAGCGTTCTTGAGTCTGTGAAATCTGCGTAATCTGCGGACAGCACTTAGACAATCAGCAAACTACTCTTGACTCCGCTGTGTTCGAAGTATTTGCTCGCGCGCGTCACGTCATGTTCGATCTGGGATTTCAACTCATCGATCGAGCCAAACCTCTTCTCGGCGCGCAAGCGATGCAGAAAACGCACCCGCACGACGTCGCCGTACAGATCGCCGGACCAGTTCATCACAAACGTCTCAACCGAGATCTCATTGTCTGAAACGAACGTGGGACGGGTGCCGATGTTGGTCACGCTGCGCCGCCATTGGCCATCGATCAAGGTGGCGGTGACGTAAACGCCCTCGCGTGGTATCACTCGATTCTGCGGGCGAAGATTTGCGGTCGGAAACCCCAGGGTGGCGCCGCGTTCAGCGCCGCGCGCGACGCGGCCTTCAACCCCATACGGCCGGCCGAGCATGCGGCGCGCGATATTCACTTTACCCTGCTGCAATAGTTCGCGAATTCGGCTGGAGCTAATCCGGCGGCCACGTAGACGAAGTTCCGGCACTTCGTCAGCAAAGAAGCCGAGACTTTGACTAACCGTTCGCAGCAGTTCGATATTGCCTTCACGGCCATGACCGAAGGCAAAGCCGCAACCGAGATATACCTCACGAGCGTGCAGACGTTCGGAAATCACCGCGCGCAGGAAATCCTCGGCGCGAATCTGGGCAAACTTCTGATCGAAGTGAATGACTATGGTTTGTTCGATGCCCAGCACGCCCAGCGCTTCGATTTTCTGATCAAAAGTTTGTAAGAGCGGCGGCGCAGACTCTGGATGAAGCAGCGCGCGCGGATGAGGTTCGAAAGTGATCACCGTCGGCACGGCCCCGATTCCGCGCGCGCGTTCGACGACTGTCTGCATGATAAGCTGATGCCCGAGATGCAGGCCATCGAATACGCCCAGCGTCAGGACGGTCGGGCGGGCAATCTTAGCGTTGTCGGTACCGTGAAATAGACGCATGCGCTCAAGGCAAAAGACAAAAGTAAAAAGGTAAAAGTGAAGAGCACAAGCCTGAACCTCGGCTTTGTTTTTTCCTTTTTACTTTTGCCTTTTTACTTCCAATGTTACTCATCACTTAGGACCAATCCGTCGTAAGCCCACTCAACATTCTCCGGCAGCAGCGCCGAATCACGCGCGTGCTTGATGTCGTGAGTAATATGCGTGAAGAAGGTGCGTTCGGGCTTTAACTCCGCGACATATTCGAGCGCGCGTTCCAGCCAAAGGTGCGTAGTGTGTGGCCGGATGCGAAGACAGTCGAGCACCAGCACTTTCAACCCGCGCAGGCCCTCGATCGTGTCCGGTGGAATCTCGCTCAAGTCGGTCGCATAGGCAAAGTCGTTGCAGCGATAGGCGATCACCGGCAGACGTCCGTGAATGACTTCCAAAGGCGTGACCTGCAAATCGCGGCCGAGGCAAAATGGAGCGCCGGCTACAACCGTATGCGGCACAATCTGCGGCAGGCCACCGCCAAAATGGCTCGGCTCAAAGATGTATTTGAAGATCCGGCGGATGTCGACCCAAGCCCGTTCATTCGCATAGAGCCCCAGCGCGCCATGCCGAAAATTCAACGGTCGAATGTCGTCGAGCCCGAAGATGTGGTCGGCGTGACAATGTGTCACCAGCACGGCGTCGAGGTGCTTCAGCCCCTGACGCAAGGCCTGTTGGCGGAAATCAGACGACGTATCAATAATGATGGACCAGCCGGCATGCTCAATCAGAACGGATACCCGCAAACGCTTATCACGCGGATCGTCCGAGGTGCAGGTCTCGCAGTCGCAGGCGATTGAGGGAACTCCGGTGGATGTGCCGGTGCCGAGGAAGGTTAGCTTCATGTTCGTGGGGTTACAGCTAAAAGATCATTTTCCATTTGTCATTTCTCATTAATCGAATAAGTTTAGCGTACCAGCCTTAGTTGGGTTCTTTGTTTTGGCCAAAGCCCAACTGAAGTTGGCACTCTCAACGCTTGTCTGAAATGGCGAATGAAAAATTTCAAATGACAAATGGACAATAATCTCTTTACCGCAACCTGAGTTTCCTTCTACTTACCGCCCGTGATATCACTGGCGCTGAACTTCGCGGGCGGGGGCTGCGGCGCACTGGTAAAGGAAACATATTGCATCCGCAGATCCGCCAACAGACTCTCGACCACCTGCTCTTCCTGTGGATCGAGATTGCCGCGGGTTTTCAGCTCCAGCATTCCCAGCACATCAATCCAATGTTTGGCAGTCTTGAGATCGACGCCGGTTTCGCCGGTCACCGGATGCGGCATCATTCCCAGGGAAGCCGCCGCATTCGACGCGAGCGACATGATCAGACTCAGAAAACTCGCCGGATCATCAAGCGGATCGCGGCCAGTGTGCACCGGCTCGCTTTCAGTCCGCGGCGCGGATGTGGTTGCTTTCGGCCGTGCTTCACTTGGCGCCGGCGCTGCGGCCCGCGGCGCGGCGGGTTCCGGCGCGCTTTCGGCCGCAACCGCTCGGGAGGACTCAGCAGCAGCACGCTCAGTGGCTTCTTTTTCCTCAGGCGAAAGCTCCCGCGGGGTGCCGTCGGGATTGAACGGCCGCCGGTCGACTACTTTCAAAGTTGGTTGCTCTTCATTCATGAAAACCTTCGGCGCGACTGGCCAACATGACCTCGTCAAACGCAAATGAAATAAGTTATTGAGACGCGTGCGATGTTAGCATCGCCCTCAACCTGATCGCAAAGTTGGTGCTGGGACGAATCATTTCCCCTGTCGCCATCTGAAAGACTTGTAAGGTGAACGGTCTCTCGAAGACAAATCGAGGAAACGTCTTCCCCTCTCCCTTTGGGAGAGGGGCCAGGGGAGAGGGTGCAACGCTTACGCGAAAGGATTTCTTGACTAACTGTAGTGTTTGCGAGGACCACGTAAGAATCGAAACAAGGTTCGCGCTCAAGCCCTCACCCCAACCCTCTCCCAAAGGGAGAGGGCGAAGATGCTGGTTAGATCGACAACCAGGCGGCAGAGGAACGCTCGCGCCAATCCCACCCCAACCCTCCCAAATGGGGGAGGGACTTGGAACTTGAACTAGTTCCTGAGATTCCGGACAATCAATCTGATGCCGAAAACATTCACTGATCTGGTTGCCCTGATGGACCGCCTCCGCTCGCCCAGCGGTTGTCCCTGGGACCGCGAGCAAACGTATGCCACTTTGGCGCCGATGCTTTTGGAAGAAGCCTATGAGGCCTTCGATGCTCTTGAAGAGGCCCGCGAGGGCCGACCCGCGGCGCTGCGCGAAGAACTCGGTGACTTATTATTCCAGATCACTTTTTTCGCGCGGGTGGCGAGCGAGCGCGGCGAATTCAACATCGACGACGTGATTACCGAAGTGCACGAGAAGATGGTGCGCCGGCATCCGCACGTGTTCAGCGATACCAAAGCGGGTGACTCGGCCGAGGTGCTGCGCAATTGGGAGGCAATCAAAGCTGAAGAAAAACGCGCGGCAGGCAAAGGATCCGCTCAGTCCGAAAACGCATCCATCCTCGACGGCGTCTCAACCAAAGCGCCGGCGTTGATGGAGGCACACCAGATCTCGACCAAAGTAGCGCGCGTAGGATTTGACTGGACGCTGATCAAAGATATCTTTGAAAAGCTCCAGGAAGAAGTCGACGAATTGCGCGAGGCGATCAGCCTTCACGCAGATACGAATAGCGAAGCGGACCACGCGCACGTCCGCGAAGAGATCGGCGATTTGCTTTTCGTCATCACCAACATCGCGCGACGTTTGAATGTTGAGCCTGAGGCTGCATTGAAGCTCAGCAACCGAAAATTCCGGCGCCGTTTTCTCTTTATCGAAAAAGCCTTGCAAGAACGGGGTCTGCCATTTCAGGAAACTACTCTCGAACAGTTGGAAGCTCTCTGGCAGGAAGCAAAGCAGCGCGAGAAGCAACGAAGCGAAGACGCGCCGGCATAAGTCTCGGGTTTCCTTTCCGTCTTTGCGTCTTTGCGTGAGAAAAACCGCAGCAGGCGATTCACGCAAAGAACGCGAGGGATTCCTCTGCATACCTTTGCGAAGGGACTAACATACTTGACTCATCAAATCATGTGATTGACAGGTTGTTGTCTTGAGCGCCGAAGGCGCGAAATGTAATAGCCCGGCCCAACGGGCCGGGTGCGGCGATTGTCGTTT
>Ga0137403_10003645_pt1 | contig 18431 bp, 17 predicted proteins | sample CZOMad2_1_16fung_FD_122057 | JGI IMG/M metagenome (GOLD analysis project Ga0137403, IMG submission 122057) | Vadose zone soil fungal communities from Angelo Coast Range Reserve, California, USA - CZOMad2_1_16fungal (Hybrid Assembly) | ecosystem: Environmental > Terrestrial > Soil > Vadose zone...
TGGTTTCGCGCCCAGGGAGCCGAGCGCGAGCGGCTTCAGGGGCTGATCCAGGTGGCGGTGGGCTTCCAGCACCTGGCCAACGGCAATCTCCGGGGCGCCGCCGCCCTGCTCCACGAGGGCGGCGCGCGGCTCCGAGGCGAACCCCTGGCCGGCCTCGACCTGGAATCCTTCGCGGGCGCCGCGCACCGCTGCGGGGCGGCCGCCGCCGGCCTGGATCCCACCGAGGCGGGGGCGGCGGCACGCTTCGACTGGACCATGGTGCCGCGCTTTCCCCGAGCGGCGGCGGGCGCCTGATGCCCCGCATCTACCTGGTCGGGGATCCCGCCGAGATCGCGCAGCGCCGCAAGCGGGCGCCCGCGGGAAGCTTCGTGGAGGCGTGGCCCGATCTCCATGTGCGGGGCGACGCCTGGGTCGGGGAAGCGTCGAAGGGCCTGCTGGATGCCCCCGGAGACCCGCTGCCGGCGCGTCTCTCGGTGGACGGCGCGCACGTGCCCGTCTACTACGGCCGCCGCCTTTGCGACGTCGACTCGTTGCCCACCGAGGAGTCCCTCCGCTCGCGCGTGCTCTCCGCCCACGGGATCGCGGCGGCGTGGATCACGCTCGACGCCGCCGGAGCGCGCGCGCAGTACCAGCCGCAGTCGCCCGAGGACCCGGTGTTCTTCCTCCGGCGTCCGGGCGGCAGCGCCGCGCATCTCTGGCGGCTCTTCCGCCGCCGCGAGGAGGCGGCGGTGTACATGCGCGAGTACTACGGGCGCGACCCCGAGGGCGCGGCGTGGGCGGACACTCTGCCCGCGGCGAGCTGGGAGGACCTCATCGAGCGGTACGCCACGAATCATTGACCGAGCAAACTATCATTCGAGCTTCCAAGGGAGCCAGCCATGGACCTGGGCCTCAAGGACAAGACGGCGGTGGTGACGGGCGGCAGCAAGGGGATCGGGCGGGCGGCGGCGCGGAGCCTGGCCGCCGAGGGCGCGCGCGTGCTCATCGCCGCGCGCGAGGAGTCGGCCCTCGCCGGCGCCGCGCGCGAGATCGAGGCGGAGACGGGCCGACGCGTGGAGACGGTGCCGGTGGACCTCTCCACCCTCGACGGCGTGCGCGCGCTCACCGCGGAGGCGCTGCGCCGACTCGGCCGGATCGACGTCCTCGTCAACAACGCGGGGGCCATCAAGGGAGGCGATTTCCTCACCACGCCGGACGAGGAATGGCTGCGAGGCTGGAGCCTCAAGCTCCTCGGCTACATCCGCATGGCGCGCGAGACACTGCCGCACATGCAACGGCAGGGGAGCGGGCGCATCATCAACGTCGTCGGCGCGGCGGCGCGCAACCCCGCCACCACCTACATGATGGGTGGCACCGCCAATGCGGCGCTCATCAACTTCACCAAGGCACTCGCCGATCTCGCCGCCCGGGACGGCATTCTCGTCACCGGCGTCTCGCCGGGCCCGGTAAAGACGGAGCGGTGGGATACCTTGCTGCGGCAGCAGGCCCAAGCCGCGGGTCAGGATGTGTTCACATTTGAGAAAGCGCGGGCGGCAGAATTGCCTCTAGGACGTATCGCGCTTCCCGAAGAGGTGGGCGATCTCATTTGCTTCCTCGCGTCGGCGAGGGCAACGTTCTTGACCGGAATTACCATCACCGTGGACGGCGGGATCACTCGTGGCGTCTATCTATGACTTTTGCGAGGCGGGAAACGAGCCGTAACTTCGTGAAATCGAGAACATTCTGGCCCGAGATTTCATTTGACAGCCTATAGGTCGATAAGTAGGGTATGGCAACCGTTGGGCGGCTCGGTCCGCGAGTCTCACTGGCGGCTTGGCAACTCGAAGCGGTGCACCATACGCCGCCGGTGAGCCGGGAGAGCCACTACTCGGTCCTGGATGCGGCAGGAGGTTCGCAATGCCCGCTAAGCTCTTTGTCGGCAATCTCTCCTTCCAGGCGACCGAAGAGGACCTGCGCGAGCTCTTCCAGCAAGCTGGCGTCGTCGAATCCGTCCGTATCGTGACCGATCAGTTCACCGGTCGGCCTCGCGGGTTCGGATTCGTGGAAATGGCCTCCAAGGAGGAGTCCTCCAAGGCCATAGAAATGCTGAATGGCCGGCTGTTCCGCGACCGGAACCTGGTGGTGGACGAGGCGCGGCCGCAGCCCCAGCGGGGGGCGGGCGGGCCCCGGCCCGATCGGGGTCCCCGGCCGGGGGGCGCGGGCGGCGGAGGCGGCTGGCGCCGCTAGGGCCAGACGCGAGCCTAGGCCCCGGGGCCCGAAGCCCGGGGCCTTTTCTCCGAGGTGGTATACTCAACACATGGAGACTATATGAACCGGCCAGGCGTTCCGGCGCCGGGCTTCGTCAAGCGCATCGGGCCCATCGTGGATGCCCGGCGAGAGACGGTATTCCAGGAGCTCCAGAGCGTGGAGCTCGTCAATCGCCTCAAGCCCGGACCTGATGGGGCCGGCATGCCCTTTGGATGGACGGTGAATCCATTCCGCGGGTGCGAGATCGGCTGTACGTACTGCTATGCGCGGCCCACCCACGAGTATCTCGGACACTCGGATCCCGAGGAGTTCGAGTCGCGGGTGTACGTCAAGCGCGCCGATCCCGGTCGACTGCTCGACGCCCTTCGCCGCGCGCGGGCCAGCGGCCAGGAGGTCGCCATCGGAACCGCCACTGATCCGTATCAGCCGGCCGAGGGGCGCTTTCGCGTCACGCGCGATGTCCTTCGTGCGGTGGCGCAGGTGCGCGGGCTCAGGGTGGGACTCACCACCAAGGGCGTCTCTGTCACCCGCGACCTCGAGCTGCTCCAGGAGATCGCGGCCGGCTCCGATCTCACCGTCAACATCTCCCTCATCAGCCTCGACGCCGAGCTCCTGCGCCTCCTCGAGCCGCGGGCGGCGCGGCCGGATCTGCGTATCGGAGCCATCCGCACCCTCGCCGCGGCGGGGATCGCCGCGCGGCTCTTTGTCATGCCCATCCTGCCCTTCATCACCGACGCCGAGCACGGGCTTCGCGATCTCCTCCGCGCGGCGCGCGAGGCGGGCGCGCGCGAGGCGGTGTGGAACGTGCTGTTCCTCCGAGGCAGCGCGCGCGCGTTCTACCTGGCGTTCGTCAAGCGCGAGTTCCCGTGGCTCTCGGCCCGCTACGAGGCCCTGTATGCCCGGGGCACGCGGGCGGAGGGCGAATACCGCGAAGGCGTCGAGCGCCTGGTCGAGCGGCTCGCCCGGGAGAGCGGCCTCGCCGGGCTCACCCGCGAGGACCGCGTCCGCCGCGAGGCTCCCGCTCGCCCGAGCCAGCTCGAGCTGGTCTGGTAGCGGCGCGGGGGAATCAGGCACCCAGGTCCAGCGAGTCCTGGACGGGCACGTCGGGCGCCTCGCCGCCGTCCTCGCTCACGACGATGAGGCCGTCGCCCTCCGCGAAGGGCAGGAACTTCGCGGCGAGCTCGCGGAGCTTGGCCAGGTAGTAGCTGGTGTTCTCGTCGGGAGCGACCGGGTCCCAGGCCGCCGCCAGCTTCGCCGTCTCGTTGACCTTCACGCGGGCGGTCTCGCCCGTCACGTAGTACGAGACCTGGTCCCCCGCCTGATAGGGACGCTCGGCGCGAAGCGCCAGCTCGTAGGCCGCGCCCACATTGCGCTTGCCGGCGGCGAGCTTCTCGCGGTAGGCGCCCGGCGACTCCTGCAGCGTCTCGGTCTTCATGAAGAGACGCACCGCCACGCGGCGCGCGGTGAAGTCTTCCTCCCAGCGGCGCACCAGGGCGGGAATCTCCTCGCGGCGGCCGGTGAGGAGCAAGCGGAACATCTCCTCCAGCCAGCGGCGCTGGAAGAGCTCGAGGCCGCGCGAGCGGAGCCCGGACCCCTTGACCAGCAGCTTGCCGTGACCATCGAGGAGCACGTAATTCTTCATCTTGTAGCTGAACATGGCGGGGTAGCGTCCGGCCAGCTCGAGCTGGATGCCGTCGGGCAATGGCTCGCCCAGCGCGGCCAGGAGCGCATCCTCGTCGCCGGGTCCCTTCACCGGGGTCGCCGGCACGAAGTAGAGCCCGTCGGTGTCCACCTCGATCACGGTGGCCCCGAGGGCGTCGAGCCGGTCGACCAGGCTCAGCACCAGCCGGCGGCCCTCGGCGGTGACGCGATTGGCGGCGTCGAAGTCGTTCCAGTGCGAGAATCCGGTGCCGAGGTAACCGTAGAAGGAGTTGATGAAGATCTTGAAGGTCTGCTGGAGCGCGTTCAGGAGCAGCCGGTCGGCGGGCGCCTCCGCCTCGCGCGCGAGCCGCTTGGCGGCGATCCGGAACTCGCGGAGATCCCGCAGCATGGTGCTGAAGATGCCCAGCTGGTCGGACGCGGGCCCGAGGCCCTGGGTCAGCATGAGCGAGGGGTAGAGCGAGGTGACGTCCACGTGGAGGACGTCCTTCGCCACGCCCTGGCGGTACACCGCGGTGTGGCCGCCCGCCACCCCGCGTCCCGCCCCCGCGCGCGGCACCGCGTGGCCGCGGTGGAGATACTCGCGCAGGAGGAGCGCGTCGATCTTGGTCGCGTTGCCCCGCAGCACCACTGACTCGTAGTCGAAGGGCAGGGCCTGGGCCTGAACGAAGTAGGGAGGCGAGAGGATGCCGGACAGGGCCAGCGTCTCCAGCACGTCGTCGCGGGCATAGGCCATGAGCCGCGCGGGGTCCTCCCGGAACACGCGCGGGATGTCCTCGGGCGGGAGATAGGTGCGATCCGGCGCCGCCACGCCGAAGTGTCGGGCCATGTCCTTGAGCCCGTAGGAGTCCAGGTCGCGCGCGGCCACGTCGTAGAGCTGGCCCAGCATCCACGTGTCCACGATGTGGCGGCCGGCGACACCGTAACGCCGGTACGCGATGCTCCGCTCCGCCACTTGCATCCGGGACGGGTGGCCCCGCAGGGAGGAGCCGTCCCGCCCCCAGGCGAGCGGCACGCGGTGCCGCCGGGCGCGGGCCTCGAGGTACTCCAGATCGAAGCGGAAGATGTTGTGGCCCTCGAGCACGTCGGGATCGCGCTCCGCGATCAGCCGCGTGCACTCGCGCAACAACGCCGCCTCGTCCAGCTCCGCGCCCGACAGCACCCGGCTCCAGCCGGTGGAGTCGGCCAGCGCGATGCCGATGATGCGGTCGGCCTCGCGGACCGCGTTGGGAAACTCGAAGCCGGGCGCGGTGAGGACCTCGATGTCCAGCGCCATGCGGCGGAGATCGGTCAGCGCCAGGCCGCGGAACGAGGTCCGGCCGGTGCGCAGGAGGTACTGGTGCACGGGATCGGCGAGAAAGAGGTAGGGCCCCTGCGGATCCCCCGGCGTCCGGCCGCTGAGCTTGCGCAGATGGTCGCGCGCGCGCTCGGCCGCGCTCCAGGCCGGGAACGCCGCCAGCCAGCGGTAGGCGCCGTCGCCCTCGAGCGGCGTCACCTCCACGTCACCCTTGAAGCCGGCCAGGAGGTCCGGGTCGTCGAGGAGAAGGAATGGGCGGAAGGCCTCCTCCGCGGTCACCACCTGGCCCTCGCGGCGGGCATACGCCCGCACCGTGCTCTCGCCGGGGACGAAGGCGAGGAGGCCGGGCGTCTCGTCCCGGCCGAAGAGCAGGGGATTGCCGTAGAAAGGGAGGGGGATCGCGGTCAATTCAGCATGCCCAGGTAACGCTGCAAGCGCTCGATCTCCCTCCGCGCGATGGCGTAGCGCGGCTCGATGCCCAATGCCCGGCGCAGCTCGGCGATCGCCTCCCGTAGCCGATTCTGCTTCACATAGACACGGGCGAGGTTGAAGTAGGGGAAGTGCCGGGGCTCGTAGCGGGGCGCGGTCTTGGCCCGCTCGAGCCAGTCGACCGCCTCCTCGTGGCGCCCCAGCTCGATGAGATAGGCGCCGATGTCGTTGTAGGGATTGCCGAAGGCGGGATCGACGCTGATGGCAATCTTGCACTCGGCGATGGCATCCTCGTGGCGGCCCTGGAAGGACAGCGCCCAGCCCAGGAAGGTATGCGCCTCGGCGGTGGGCCAGGCGGCGATGGAGCGCCGGTAGCTCTCCACCGCCTCGTCGAGACGGCCGGCCATCTGATGCGCGTAGCCCGCTTCGAAGTGGGTCTGCGCCGCTTCGCGCTCGTGTTCTTCGGCGCTCATGGCGGTGCCGACCGGCCGGCCTCGATGGCCTTGCGGTAGGCGGCGAGCTCCGCGAGGCCGGTGAGGCGCGGGCCGCCGTCCACGATCACGGTGGGGATGGCGCGGACCTGGTGGCGCTGTATCGCTTGACGATAATCCTCGGCGACCGCCGCGCGGCCCGCTCCGGCCTCGACGTCGGCGACGAACCGCCCCATGTCGGCCCCGGAGGCCTCGATGACGGGATGGAGCTCGGCGGGGTCCGCGATGTTCACGCTCTCCGTGAAGAAGGCCTCGTAGAGCTTGAGGTGCAGCCGCTCGAAGAGCTCCGGACCTTGCCGCGCCGCGCACTTGGCCGCCTCCAGCGCCGGCATCGACCACGCGGGAAACTCGGCGCGCGGCCAGGGCGTGAATCGAATGCCATCGCCCTCGGACATGGCATGGCACCGCCGCCAGCCCTCCTCTCGCCGGGTGCCCTTGAAGCGCGCGTCGGGATCGGGCTCCGGGCGAAGCGGAAATGCCCGCCACTCGATCATCAGGTCGTCGCCCATCTCGTCCTTGAGCCGCCGGAGGCGCACCGCCGCCGGATAACACCAGGGTCAGAGATAGTCGGAGTACTCGATGATGTGCACGGTCATGGCGGCCCTCCTCGGCCGAATTCTACCGCACCCGCGTGGGGACTGGCGGGCGCGGAACGCTTGCCGTATGATCGCCCGGTATGCGAAACGCCATCGCTCTCGTCGTGATCGCTGGTGCACTCGCCGTCGGTTGCGCCGGCCCCACCCGAGTCACTTACCCGCCCACCCGAGTCAGTTACCCGAATGTCACGCCGGACAAGCCGGAGAACATCTCCGCCACCGTGACGCGCCCGTCGGGGGCTGGACCATTTCCGGCGGCGGTGCTCCTGCACGGCTGCGGCGGCGTATCCCCGCAGCTCGAGCGCTGGGCCCGCTGGCTGGCGGATCGCGGGTACGTGGGCATGGTGGTCGACAGCTTCGGGCCGCGCCAGGTGAAGGGCGACTGCGCCCCCGAGGCTCCGGACGACATCCCCATCACCGCGCGGCTGGACGACGCCTTCGGCGCGCTGCGCTGGCTCCAGGCGCAGCCCTGGGTGCGCGGCGATCGGGTGGGCGCGGTGGGATTCTCCCAGGGCGGCGCCTTCGCCATGGCCGCCGTCAACGGGCCCAGCCTGGAGCGCGCGGCTCGCCGGGGCGTGAAGATCCCCCAGCCCGGGTTCGCCGCCGGCGTCGGCGTGTATCCCGGCGGTTGCCCGTCGCTCATCCCTCAGCTCGCGATCAAGCCCCTCCTCGTCCTCATCGGCGCCGCCGATGACTGGACGCTGCCGAAGTTCTGTCAACAGATGGTGGAGTCCATGAAGTCACGGGGAGCGGACGCGCGCATCGTGCTGTTTCCCGGCGCCTATCACTACTTCGACGTCGAGGGCCAGAAGCTCGAGGTGCTCGACTATGTCGGGAACGACAACAAGCCGGGTGGCCGCGGCGCCACCGTCGGGTATCAGCCGGAGGCGGCCGCGGGCGCGTATCGCGAGGTCGAGCTCTTCTTCGGCCAGCACCTCAAGCGCTAGCCGAGTCGCGCCACGCGAGCTGACGTGATGAGTGACCCCCTCGCCAAGCAGGATGTCCGCGAGCGCATCTGGCGCGCCATGGAGATCCACGGCGCGGCACGCTTTCCCGGCGCCAAGGGCCGCATCCCCAATTTCCCGGGCGCGGAGGCCGCCGCCCTGCACGTGTCGGCCCTGCCCGAGTGGAAGCGCGCCCGCGTGGTGAAGGTGAATCCCGACGCCCCTCAGCTCGCCCTGCGCCGGATGGCGCTGCGCGAGGGCAAGCTGCTCTACATGGCGGTGCCGCGTCTCCGCGGCGAGCAGGCCTTCGTGGCCCTCGACCCCGCCCGCCTGGGTGTGGTGGGATCGAAGGCCGCCACCATCAAGGGCGCCGCCGTGCACGGGCAAGGGGTGGCGCTCGACGACATGCAACCCATCGATCTCGTCATCTGCGGGTCGGTGGCGGTGAACGGTCGCGGGGCGCGGCTGGGCAAGGGCGGTGGCTACTCCGACCTCGAGTACGGCATGCTCCGGGAGCGGGCGCTGGTGGGGGAGGAGACCTGCATCCTCACCACCGTGCACCCCCTGCAGATCGTGCCTCACGACCTGCCGTGGCTGCCGCATGACATCACGCTGACCTGTATCGTCACGCCCGAGGGACCGCTCCGCTGCGCGAGCGGGAGGCCGCGGCCCCGGGGCATCTACTGGGACTGTCTCGACGAGGACCGGATCGCGGCGATCCCCGTGCTCGGCGAGCTCAAGCGGGCGCGCGACGCGCGCTGAGGGGAGCACATGGATCTCGGGCTGAAGGGCAAGGTGGCTTTCGTGGCGGCGGCGAGCAAGGGCATGGGCAAGGCATGCGCGCTGGGTCTCGCGGGAGAAGGGGCACGGGTCCTCATGTGCGCGCGCGGGGAGGCCGGGCTGAAGGACGCGGCGGCGGAAGTGAAGCAAAAGACCGGCGCCGAAGTGCTCGCGGTCCCCGCCGATCTCTCCCGCGCCGAGGACTGCGCGCGGGCGGTGGCACGCGCGCACGAGGCCTGGGGCGGCGTGGACGTCCTGGTCGCCAACGTGGGGGGGCCACCGCCGGGCCCCTTCGAGAAGATGACCGACGCCCAGTGGATGCAGGCCTTCGAGCAGGTCCACCTCTCCACCGTCCGGCTCATCCGTGACGTCCTGCCCGGGATGAAGTCCAAGAAGTGGGGCCGCCTCCTGGCCATCCAGTCCACCTCCGTGAAGCAGCCGGTGGACGGGCTCGTCCTCTCCAACGGGATCCGGCCGGGCGTGGCGGGCCTCTTCAAGACCCTCGCGGTGGAGCTCGCCAAGGACGGCATCACGGTGAACCTGGTCCTGCCGGGCCGCATCATGACCGACCGGTTCCTGGATCATCAGAGGGAGCGGGCCCAGTCCGGCGGCCGCACGCTGGAGGCGCAGATCGCGCTGTCCGGGACGGACATTCCCATGGGCCGCGTCGGGACGCCGGAGGAGTTCGCCAACATGGTGGTGTTCCTGGCCTCCGAGCGCGCCTCCTACGTGACCGGCACCGCGGTGCAGGTGGACGGGGGACTCATCCGGAGCAACGTCTAGGCCGTTGATCGTCGCGTTCTGGCACGCACTGCGCCGGTTTCGCCAGGACACCGGGTTCTTCCTCGCCGCCGGCCTGGCGTTCTACTTCCTCGTCTGCCTGGTGCCGATGCTGTTCCTCTTCGTGTCGGTGACGGGCTACCTCCTGAGCAGCGAGGCGGCCACCGCCGCCATCCTCGGCCAGCTCTCCCAGATCGTCCCCGTGTACAAGAAGGAGCTGTCCGAGCTCCTGTTCCGCATGATCGCCACCCGGCAGATGTCCGGGGTGCTGGGGTCCGTGATCCTCCTCTTCTTCTCCATCCAGCTCTTCGCCTGCCTCCGCGTGGTGATGAATGTGGTGTTCGAGGAGCGGAAGGGGCGCGGCTTCTTCCACGGGATGCTCCGGGACGTGGTGATGCTGATCGTGATCGGCATCCTCTTCGTCGCCAGCATGTTCATCACCGACCTGTTCTTCTGGGTGCGCACCTTCGTGCTCGCTCCCGCCCACATGCCGCGACAGTGGGCACGCTGGATGTTCGTGGCCCTCGCGGTCGGGTTCAGCACCGGCCTCTACTTCGTGATCTACCGCTACTTCCCCACGCGCCGCCCCCGCTTCGGTGCCGCGCTGGCGGGGGCCCTCCTCGCCAGCATTCTCTGGGAGACGGCCAAGCAGCTCTTCCGCTGGTACATCCTCTCCCTCGGGGTGTACGACCAGATCTATGGCCCCCTCGGCTTCCTGATGGCGCTGACCATGTTCGTCTACTACTCCGGCATCGTCATGGTGCTGGGGGCCGAGTATGCGGCGGCCGTGGAAGCGCGCTGGCGCCAGGGCCACTACCTCTGATAGGTTGATCCGGCCATGGCCGACCGCGCCGTCTTGCCACTCGAGGGCGTTCGCGTTCTCGAGCTCGCCCATCTGATCGCCGGACCGGTCTGCGGTATGTACCTGGCGGACATGGGCGCCGACGTGATCAAGGTGGAGAGCCGCGACGCCCCCGACGCGGGGCGGGACGTCTACCGGCTCTATCGAGGCGGGGAAGGCGTACTGCACCTCACCGTGAACCGGAACAAGCGCGGGCTCGGCGTGGATCTGCGGAGCGAGCGGGGGCGCGCGGTGTTCCGGCGGCTCGCCGCCGGCGCCGACGTGGTGATCGAGGCCTATCGCGGCGGGGTCGCGGAGCGGTTGGGCATCGACTGGGACACCCTGTCCCCCCTCAACCCCCGCCTCATCTACTGCTCGATCTCGGCCTTCGGGCCCCACGGGCCCTGGCGCGAGAAGCCCGGCCTCGACTCCCTCGCCCAGGCCCTCGGGGGCTTCATGGCCATCACCGGCGACCGCGCGGGCGGCCCCGTCCTCGGCGGGGCGCCGGTGGCGGACACCCTCGGGGCGCTCCTGGCCATCCAGGGCATTCTCACCGCGCTCATCGCGCGCGGGCGCACCGGACGCGGGCAGCGCGTGGATGCCTCCCTCATCGACGGCATGCTGCTCGCCCATACCGCGCGGCTGAGCGTCTTCCACGAGACCGGCGAGTCACCGGGGCGGTGGGGGAGCGGGCACCCGGAGATCGCGCCATATCGCGCCTTCGCGGCCAAGGACGCCTGGCTCTTCGTCGCGGTGTGGGTGGACCGGCTCTGGCGGCCCTTCTGCGAGGCCATCGGGCGGCCGGCCCTCGCCGACGAGCCGCGCTTCGCCGCGCGCCGCGACCGCCTCAAGAACCGCGCCGCGCTGGACGAGATCCTGGGGGACGTCTTCCGCGAGCGGACGGTAGCGGATTGGATGGACGTCCTCGAGCGTGCGGACGTCCTCTGCGCGCCCGTCAACGACTACGCGGACCTCGTGCGCCATCCGCAAGTAATCGCCTCGGGGATGATCGTGGAGCAGGACCATCCGCGGGCGGGGCGCTTCAAGACCATCGCCACGCCGGTGAAGCTGGGCGCCACGCCGGGCACCATCCGCACGCCGGCCCCCGCCCTCGGCGAGCACACACGGGAGATTCTCGGGGAGGCGGGCCTCACGCCGGACGAGATCGATGCGCTCGCGGCATCGGGGACGATCCACATCACTCAAGGAGACGCGGTCCATGACCCTACAGGATAAGGTGGTGGTGGTGACCGGCGCCGCGCGCGGTATCGGCCGGGAGATCGCGCTCCTCATGGCGCGACACGGCGCGGCGGTGGTGGTGAACGACTATGGCGGGGCCGCCGACGGGGTGGGCGGGGCCTCGGCCCCCGCCGACGAAGTGGTGGGCGAGATCAAGAATCTGGGCGGGCGCGCCGCCGCCTCCTACGACTCGGTGGCCTCTTTTGACGGGGGGAAGCGCATCGTCCAGGCCGCACTCGACAACTTCGGGTCGGTGGACGTGGTGGTGAACAATGCCGGCATCCTCCGGGACCGCATGATCTTCAACATGACGGAGGAGGAGTGGGACGGCGTCATCGACACCCACCTCAAGGGCTGCTTCGCGGTCACCCGCGCCGCCGTTCCCCACATGCGCGAGAAGAAGTGGGGGCGCGTCATCAACATGACCTCCACCTCCGGGCTGGTGGGCAATATCGGGCAGGCCAACTACGCGGCGGCCAAGCTCGGCATCGTGGGCTTCACCAAGGTGGTCGCGCTGGACATGGGGCGCTACAACGTCACCGCGAACTGCATCTCGCCCTTCGCGTGGACCCGCATGATCGGGACCATCCCCACCGAGACCGAGTCCCAGAAGGCGCGGGTGGAGAAGATCAAGAAGATGGGGCCGGAGCACATCGCGCCGGTGGCGGTATTCCTCGCCTCCGACGCCGCCAAGGAGGTCACCGGCCAGGTGATCGGCGTGCGGGGCAAGGAGATCATGATCTTCTCCCACATGCGTCCCACGATGCGCGTCCACAACGACCTGGGCTGGACGCCCGAGCGTCTCGCCGAGATGTTCCCGGGCACGCTGCGTCACCACCTGGCGCCGCTCGACACCTCGGGCCAGTACTTCAACTACGATCCACTGGTCTAGGGCCGCGGCGACCGTGCACGCGTGTCGAGAGTCCGCGCTCCGCGCCACCTGATCGCCCTGGCGGGGGCGGTGCTTGCCGGGACCGGGGACTGAACGAGTAGCGACTCGCCTACCACCGGCGAAACGACCGCGGGGCTCCTTGTGGCGATTCGTGCGTAGCCAGCTCTCTTTGCCAGAATCCCTTCCCCCACTCGGCTCTGCGAGCGCACGTGCGACTGTTACGGGGGGCGTGGTAGGGTCCCGGACATGCCCGGTGTGCCGCAAGACCCCGCTGACCGCCGGCCAGGAAGTGTGCAGTGGTGGTGTCATGCGGCCCGGCGCCGGCGGCGAAAGGGCCGAGGGCCCGGCGGGAGCGGGCCGCGGAGATCGGGTCGCTGCTCGAGGCAGGACTCAAGAAGCTGGGGAGGACCCATGAGGCTCAGGCTCGCCATTGTTCTCCTGCTCGCGAGTGCCGCGCCCCTCGTCAGCGAGGCGCAGCAGGCGGGGAAGGTGTACCGGGTGGGTTTTCTCGCCGCGGGCTCAGGTTCTGACAATCAGACTTATCTCAACGCTTTCCGGCAGGGGCTCGGCAAGCTCGGGTATGTCGAAGGTCGGAACATCGCTATTGAATACCGATGGGGCGAGGGGAAGTACGAACGGCTTCCCAAGCTTGCCGCCGAGCTGGTACGTCTGAAAATGGACGTCATCGTGGCCGCGAATGCGCCGGCAGCCCAGGCCGCCAAAGAAGCCACCAAGGAGATCCCTATTGTCATCACGGTCCTTCTTGATCCCTCCGCGGCCGGACTGGTCGCGACCCTCGCGCGCCCGGGAGGAAACATCACCGGCCTGTCGATGCTCGCGCCCGAGATAGTAGGGAAACAGCTTGAGTTGCTCAAAGAGGTCGTGCCGAAGATTTCCCGGGTGACCGTTCTTGGCAATCCAGCCAATCCAGGTACTGCACCCCAGTTGCGAGAGGCGAAGGGCGCGGCGCAGGCATTGGGGCTGCAGCTTCAGCTCGTAGAGGCACGTGGTCCGAGCGAGGTCGACCGAGCCTTCGCGGAAATGATTCGAGAGCGTGCCGAGGCCGTTCTGGTCTTGGTGGATGCGATGCTCGCCAGCCACCGAGAGAGGATCGTAAACCTCGCGGCAAAAGCCGTCTGCCGGTGATGTCGGGGCTGACGCGGCACGCGGAAGCCGGTGACCTCGTGGCCTATGGTGCGAACCGTGTTGATGTATACCAGCGCGCCGCCGTTTACGTGGACAAGATCCTCAAGGGCGCAAAACCTGCCGATCTCCCGGTCGAGCAACCGACGAAGTTCGAACTGGTCATTAACCTCAAGACGGCCAGGGTGCTCGGCCTCACCATTCCCCAGTCCGTCCGGCAGCGAGCGGATCGGGTGATTGAGTGATGGACCGCCGCGCTTTCCTTGCTGGGTCTGCCGCGGTGCTTGCCGCGCCGCTCGCCGCTGAGGGGCAGCAGGACGGGAAGGTGTACCGGGTGGGAACGCTCTTTTCCGCGTCCCGGGAAGACGCGGTGCCCCGGATCGCCGCGCTCGAGCTCGGCCTCGCCGAGCTCGGCTATGTCGCCGGGCGCAACCTCGTCTTCGTGCATCGGTATGCCCATCCCCAGCTGATGGGAGTCGCCGAGCTGGCGGCCGAGCTGGTCCGGGCTGGTGTGGACGTCGTCGTGACTGCGACCAATCCAACGACCGCCGCCATGATGAAGGCCACCACCACCGTCCCCATCGTGATGGCCGTCGGAGTCGAGCCCGTGTCCGCCGGTTTGGTGGCGAATATCACGAGGCCGGGCGGCAACGTCACCGGGCTCACCTTCGATGTGGACCCGACGCAGCTGGCGGGCAAGCGCCTGGAGATCCTCAAGGAGCTGGTGCCGTCGCTCGCGCGCGCCGCCGTACTCTGGAATCCCACCTACCCGCCCGCGGGCCTCCGCTTCAAGGGGACGGAGGACGCGGGGCGCAAGCTGGGGATCGCCGTGATCTCCGCGCGCGTGCGCGAGCCCGGTGAACTCGAGCGTGCCTTCGCCGAGTTGCAACGCGCGCGGGCCCAGGCGGTCATCGTCATGTCAGACCCAATGACGGCCGCGCACGCGCAGCGGAAGCGAATCGCGGAACTGGCAGCGTCCCACCGTCTCCCTGCCATCTACGCTCTCCGGGAGTTTGTCGAGGCGGGTGGGCTCATCTCCTATGCCGCGAGTCTCGTAGATCAGTACCGCCGCGCCGCGCGCTACGTCGACCGGATCCTAAAGGGGGCGAAGGCTGGCGACCTACCCGTGGAGCAGCCGATCGCGTTCGAGCTGTGGATCAACGCGAAGGCGGCGAAGGCCATCGGCTTCGCCATCCCGCAGTCGCTCCTGCTGCGGGCGGACCAGGTGATCCAGTGACGGAGGGACGTCTGGCGCAGATCAACCGCCTACTCATGAGGTTCGTGCCGCACTGATGTTCGCTGCGCTCGGCTGCCCTCCCGCGCGTCCCGGCCGACATGACGCGCGCGCTCCGGCGAAGCAGGCGAGGAGGAGGCGCTGACCATGGATTTCTCGTGCCGGCCGGACAGCACGCTGGGGGCAGGGTCCTTCATTCGACCTCGATCGCCTCAAGGCCGATATCGTGAGCCGTTACGGCCAGACGCGAGAGCCACTCTAGTGGCGTGAGCGACGCCGATCTCCAGGAGGCCGCGCGGAAGCTCACGGGCACAATCCCCGGGCACTAGTGCAGGGCCTGATGCTATCCTCGCCGCCCGGGAGATCACAAAATCAGGAAGCTAAACGGCAGGATTTTATGGGTAGCTGGGGCGCTGCTCGCCCTCGTCACGGCGACGACGACGGCGCACGGGGCCGATCCCGCGCTCCTGGTGACCGTGGGCGAGGTCACCGACACGTCCGCCGTGCTCTGGGCTCGCGCGCCCGCGACGGGTCGGGTGGGGGTGCGATACGCGCCGAGCGCTGACGCGGGGAGCGCGGAGCCGCGGCTCGTCGAGGGTGAGGCGGAGCCGGCGCGCGATCAAACCGTCAAGCTCCGGCTCGACTTTCTACGAGCCGGCACGCGATATCGCTACACGGTCAGCCAGGGGACGGTCGCCGTGGAGGGCGAGTTCGCGAGCGCGCCCGCGCCGGGGAGCGCGGCGCCGGTGCGCTTGAGCTGGAGCGGAGACCTCGGGAGCCGTGGCCATTGCCGCCATGTGACCGCCGACTACCCGATCTTTCACGCGCTGGCCCGGCATCGCCCGGACTTCTTCCTCTTCGTGGGCGACACCATCTACGCCGACCAGATCTGCGCGGGCCCGGACCGCAAGCCCGGCTCGGACTTCCGCGCCAGCAGCCTGGAGGAGTTCAGGGCCAAGCACCGCTACAACCGGGCCGACCCGGGCGTCCAGGCCTTCTTCCGCCAGACCGCCGTCTACGGGATCTGGGACGACCACGACGTGCGGAACGACTTCGCCGGCCCCAGCGAGCCCCTCATGCCGGTGGGGCGGCAGGCGTTCCTCGACTACTTCCCCATCGTCCCGCCGGCGGAGGAGCCGGGGCGCCTGTACCGGCGCTTCCGCTGGGGCAGCGTGCTGGAGGTCTTCATCCTGGATACGCGGCAGTACCGGAGCCGCAACACCGACCTCGACGGGCCGGACAAGACCATGCTGGGCGCCGAGCAGAAGCGCTGGCTGCTCGCGGCCGTGACCGGCTCGAGCGCCACCTGGAAGGTGGTGGTGACGAGCGTGTCGCTCTCCATCCCCACCGGTCGCCCGGCGCGCGACTCATGGACCAGTGCGAACTTCTTCGGCTTCCCGGAGCCGGGAGCCGGCTTCGCCACGGAGCGGGACGCCGTGCTCGAGGCCTTCCGGAGCGCGGGCGTCCGGAACCTGGTCTTCCTCACTGCCGACACCCATCATGCCGAGATCCTGCGGCATGAGCCCACCGAGGCCTGGTCCTTTCACGAGTTTTCGGCGGGGCCCCTCGCCGCCTTCTACGGGCTGTCGCGTCCGGTGGACCAGGGGCTGAACCCGCACACGCTCTTCGCGCTGGGCGGCATCGAGAACTTCGGCGTGGTCGATGCAGACGCCGACACCCTCACGGTCCGGATCATCGACGTCAACGGCACCGTGCGCTTTTTCCACACCATTCGTTCGTCACGCTGACCCGGGCCGCCGGCCTCCGAGCAGGAGGCCGGCCACGGCGACCAGGCTCACGAGCGCGCCCGTCCATTCCGCCACTCCGGGCCGGTGATGCAGGGTCAGCTCAGCCCCCGCCCCCTTCGGCAGCTCCACCTCGAGGAGGCCCAGCTCGCCCTGCCGCGTCGCCACGCTCCCGGCGGGTGTCCGTGCCTGCCACAGCGGCGACCAGGCAATCCCGGTAGACGCCCAGCCGCCCTCCGGGCTCGGCAGGAAGGCGACGTAGCGGTCGGGCCCGACCTTCTCGGGGAGGGGACGGGGCGCGGCGCTGCTGAACACCAGAAACGGCCCCACGCGGGCGGGGACGCCCCACTCTGGATCCGAGGTGAGGAAGCGAAGGCTCGGGATGTCCTCCTCCAGCGCCACCACCGCGGTCACGCGCAGCCGTGCGGCCAGACCCGAGAACTCCTCCGGCCGCAGACGCGCGAGCTCTCGCCCGAATACACTCACGCCATCGAGGCGCTCCGCCAGGACGCGAACGGGCGCGGTCAGGGCGGCGGGACCGTCGGCCAGGCCGCGGTAGAAGAAGCCCGCCACCGGCGAGGGATGGGTGAAGGTCCCGCCGACCACCTCGCGCCCCGCCACCACCGGGGTGAGGCTCGTGAGGTGGGAATGTGCCCGCCACCAGTCACCGCCGAACTCGAGTGGCACGCTCGAGCGCAGGAAGAGCACCCGGCCCCGGGGCGCTCGGCGGAGCTGGTCCCAGAGGGCCTCCATCCGGTTGCCGCGTATGATCTCCTGCGAGGTCGGCCAGTCTCGCGGCCGCGGCCACAGCGAGAGCGAGGGCTCGCGCGAGCCGGGCGGCGCGCCGGCGAGGGAGACGCCCGTCGCCAGCCCGAGCACCACCGCGATCCCCGCCGCGGCCCACGGCGGCTTCCACCGATAGCGCGCGATGCCCGCCTGCACGAGCCCCGCGATCGCGGCGGCGGCGCCGAGGATCAGGGCGAGCAGGCACGCGTCCACGAGCCGATCGGCGGGAAGCCAGAGCACACCCGCGCGCTCCCCCAGGATGGCATCCGCCATGGTCACGAGGAGGAGCGCGGGAACGAGCCCCTGTAGCCAGAGGAGACGCCGCGGCGGTCGGATGCCGAGCGTCAGGCTCACCCCTCCCGTGATATTGGCGGCAAGCAGGACCAGCAGCAGCGGGCGGCGCGCGAGGCCCCAAGCGAGCGCGGAGGGCGACGCGTCGCCCCAGGCCAGCGGCAGCGCCATGCGCAGGTGCGCCAGGAGCGGCAGCAGCCAGAGCGCGGCCAGCCCGAGGGCGGCCGTCAGGATGAGCGCGGCCTCGCCGAGACGACGCGGGCGCGGCGGCGCGGCCAGCGCGGCCAGCGCCACCAGCAACACCGCGGCCGGCGCGTGAGCCGGATGGAGCACGATCACCGCGGCGACCAGCGCGGCGCTCGCGAGCGGCGCGCGGGCGCCGCCCTCGGCCCAGCGCCACAGGCCCCACGCCAGCAGCGGCAGGACGCCCCAGCCCAGCCGCGCCGCGATCAGCCCCCAGCGCAGTCCCTCCTCGACGCCGCTCCGGCAGCCCGCCGACAGCGTGAGCGCGACGAACGCGCCGGGGAGCGCGAGCCACGGATCGCCGAGCGCGCGCCGCAGCAGCGCGAACACCGCGACGCCCGGCAGCAGCCACGCGAGCCAGAGGAGGATCTGGTAGACGGTGGTCACGTCGAGGGCGCCCCCCGCGGCCAGGTGGACGAGCGCGCCGAGCCAGGCGAAGCCCGGCGGGTAGTACTGGAGCTCCGCGTAGCCGGCCCACCAGCCGGGATTGAAGCGCCACGGGGCGAGCCCCAGCGTGATCGCGTGCGTCAGACGGTAGAGCTGGCCGGGATGATCGTCGAACACGAGCAGGCCGCCGCCGAGGGCGCGCCAGCCGAACGCCACGGCGTAGCCGGTGAGTAGCGCGGGAGGCAGCCAGACGCGGGTCACGGCTGCCGATGATACGGCATCGCGTTGACAACCCGCGGCGCGGAGTGTTAAGTAGACGAAATCGTTGTCGCTGGGTCGGTGATCCGGGACGGCCAACCCGGATCGTGCAGCTCATTCCGGGGCTCAAATCCCCTACCGATTGGAGA
>Ga0137403_10003646_pt1 | contig 18428 bp, 16 predicted proteins | sample CZOMad2_1_16fung_FD_122057 | JGI IMG/M metagenome (GOLD analysis project Ga0137403, IMG submission 122057) | Vadose zone soil fungal communities from Angelo Coast Range Reserve, California, USA - CZOMad2_1_16fungal (Hybrid Assembly) | ecosystem: Environmental > Terrestrial > Soil > Vadose zone...
ACCGGCCGGTTCTTCGACGAGCTCGCCGATACCTGGCGCAAGCCCACGATCCCGACGGTCCGCCTGCTCTTCGAGCTAGGGAACTGGCTCAACGCGAAGGGCTTCGAGAAGTCGATCCTCGCGACCGCCGCGCGCGCCCAGGTGCCCGTCTTCTGCTGCGGGTTGCCCGACGGGCCGATCGGCGAGGGGTACAGCACCTCGCCCAAGGCCGAGCAGGCGCCCGTCGTCGACTTCTTCAAGGACTACCGGATCGCGACCGACATCATGGACAACGCCATGATGTCGTCCCGGGGCACCTCGGTGGTGTTCCTGGGGGGTGGCGTGCCGAAGGATTTCCTCCAGATCACCGCGACCAGTGTCCGCACGCGCCACGGTAACGTGGACCCCACGCCGCACAAAGCCTCGATCCAGATCACGACCGACAACACGGTCTACGGCGGCCTCGGCGGCGCCACCCTCGCCACCGAATGCATCTCGTGGGGCAAGGAAGCGCACGGCAGCGCCAATGTCATGTGCTTCGCCGACGTCACGATCGCGTTGCCGATCATCTGTCAGGGGCTGGCCGAGCACTTCGGGCGCGGGCATCGGCGCGAGCGGCCCAAGCCGTTGAAGCTGCCCGAAGTCTTCTAGAGCCCATCGCGATGCGGCGACGCGGTCTGCTGATCGCGGTGGCGATTCTCGTCGTCGCCGCGGCCGCGCAGGCGCAGGGGCCCGGGCGGCCGACGGCCGAGTCCTTCCGGATCGAGTGGGTGCGGCGCCCGCCGTCGATGCGGCCGGGCGTGGACGGCTACATCTACAACGACTCGCGCTGGCGGGTGACCAACGTCCGGGTCCGGGCGGTGGTCGTCGACGCCGCCGGCGCCACGGTCCGCGAGAGCATCGTGTCGGTGTGGGGCAACGCCGTCCCGGGGACCCGCACGTTCTTCGTCCTGCCCTCGATCGGCGAGGGCGAAATCTACCAGCTGACGGTCACGACCTTCGATCTGATCTCCGAGCAGACTCCGTAGCGCCCCACGCCGTTCAGCGCGGCCGGAATCGCACGACCGTGTAACCGAGCGAGGAAGCCTGCCCGAGCCTGAGGCGGCGCCGGCGCCGACGACGGTCGGGCGCCCGTTGACCGATCGCGTGCCGCCGGTCGGACACGCGGCGCTCCAGGATGACCTTCACGCCGCGGACTCCGTCCAGCCGTCGCTGGAGATAGTCGAACAACGTGACGTCGTGACGGCGGACCACGATCAGGAGCTCGACGTCGGGGAACGTCAGCGACGGAAGCGCCGCGAGGAGCAGCGCCGCGTGTCGCGGACAATAGCCGTGCGTTTCCGCGGGATCGTCGAAGGGCGCTTTCTCGCCGAGGTCGCCGGACCTGCCCTCGACGCGGCACGATGCGCAGACGATTCTCATTTCGAGTCGGGGACCTTTGCCTCTCGCCGCGACGTCGTATGCCGCCTATAATTCCGGAAAAAGTCAGCGCGGCCGCCTCGCGGTAGGACACTGTAGCATCTTCTCTCCGACCAATCGAGCGAGGTGTACGATGAAGCGTGAGTGGGGAGGCGCGTGTGATCGACGCGAGATGGATCTCGGGGACGGCGCTCGTGTTAGTAGTGGCGTCCGTCTCCGGCGCCCGGGCGCAGGACATGGAGCGGTTCGCCATGAGCCAGGTCCGGCTGTCCACCGATCCCGCCATCGCCGCGGGCTGCGCTCGCATGACTCGAGTGAGCGACGACTCGGTCAAGGACCTTCGCCGGAAAATCGTGCGGTCCGGCGGCAACACGGCCGTGCTCTCGTTCGCCGCCGATGACCTCTCGATGATTCTCGCGGACGTCTACCGGTGCCAGCCGCCGGCGCGCCGGCCGCCGAACGTGCCGCCGCCACCCGCGGGCGCGCCACCACCGCCGCCCCCGCCGGCCGGCACCTCACCGGCCCCGCCCCCGGCGGGGACGCCGCCACCTCCGGCCGGGGGTCCACCGCCCCCGCCGCCGCCTCCTCCGGCCCGATAGCGCGACACTCGACGCGCCGGGCTTCTGGCGCTATCCTAGTCGTATGCGAGGTCAAGCATGTCGCCGGAGCCGGCCATGAAGAGGCGCGGGTGGTTCGCGCTCATCGTGGTGGCCTTACTGCTCGCGGCGATCCCGCTGAGCGAGGCTTGGGCGGGCGGCAACTGGCGCGGGGGCCACGGAGGGCACGGCCGCGTATTCATCGGAACCTCGTTCTGGTTTGGCCCGCCCTGGCCCTACTACTATCCGTACTACTATCCGTATCCCTACGCCGTCTACGCTCCAGCACCCGTGATCGTCGAGCAGCCCGTCTACACCCAGCAGCCGCCGGCCAGGCCGGAAGGGTACTGGTACTACTGCGAGAGCGCCAAGGCCTATTACCCGAGCGTGCCGATGTGCGCCGAGGCGTGGATCAAGGTCCCGCCGAGAACGGAGTAGCGCGCTCGCTCAGCGCGTCGCGCCGACCAGGGCGCTAAGCGCCCGGTCGACCCCGGGGGCCAGTACGTCAGCCGCGCTCACGGCCCAGAGCGCCGTCACGATCGCCGCGAAGACATCCATCGTGTAGTGCGCGCGGAGCACTAGCACCGCCGTCGCCTCGACCACCGCGATGACGACACCGAGGACCGGCAGAATCGGCCCGCCCATGCGCGCCAGCTCGACGCATCCGAAGACCGCGATCGCGGTGTGGCCCGAGAAGAACAGATCCGTCGCGGTGCCGTAGGTGACCAGCAGCGACGGAATACCCGGGCGGCGCCAGATCATTCCCTCCGGCGGCGGCAGCGCGCACAGGCCCTGGCAGATCTGCCGCAACGCATAGAGGATCAGGAGCCCGAGAAACGGGCGCACGGTCGGTCCAAAGATCGAGTGCGCGAGGATGAAGATCCCGAGCGCGTCGATGATCGCCGAGGTCGTGACCAGGAGCGCGTCGGCCGCGCGCGGATGCTCGTGGAGATACCGGTTCAGCGGCGCGGTCAGCTGATGGACGCCGTCACCGATGCTGCCCGTGGGCCACGCCCGTTGCCCGATGAGCCGCTGCGTCCAGAACCAGCCCGCCAGACCCGCAATGACCAGACCGAGCCGCACCGCCCACAGCTCGAGAGTTGCTCCGCTCATCGATCGTTCCTCCTCGGCAGCGGCTACCGCGCCGTCGACGCGTTCAGATCGGCCTCGAGGGTCGCGCGCCCGGCCAGGAGGACCACGCCCGCCGCGGCCAGGAGACATCCGGTGACGAGGACGGGTGCGCGGAGCCCGATCTGGTCGGACACCTCTCCGATCAGCCACGGCGAGGCGGCATCGCCGAGTAGATGCATCAGCAACGTCGTCACCGCGAACCCGCGCGCGCGAAGCTCGGCCGGCAGCACGTTCGCCATGGCCGCATTGAGCGGCCCGATGTTCACGAAGACCAGGAGCAAGGTGACGAACATGGCCGGCCAGAACACGGCCGGCTGGGGCGCCAGCACCGCGAAGAAGGTGAAAACGATCGAGGCGACCAGCGACCAGCCCGACACGATGAAGTCCGCGCCGGGGTGCCGGCGCGCCACCGCGGTGGAGATGCGGCCGCCGAGCAAGGTGCCGGCGAAGCCGGCGACCACCAGGAGAAGCCCGAACGTCGTCGACGCGTTCCCGAGCGAGATGCCGCGCTCCCGCACGAAGTACGTCGGCATCCACGTCGCCAGCCCGCCCATGCTGAACGTGTAGATGATCTGCGCCGCGGTGTTGACGACGTAGCTTCGGCGACTCGCGAGCGCGCGGAGCGAGGGCGTCAATCCGAGCGGCGTGGTGGCGCCGTGCGCCGCGTCCTGGGCGCCTCGCGCGGGCTCCGTGAGGAGGAGCAGCAAGAAAGCGAGCGCGGCGCCGGGCGCGCCCGCCACGAAGAAGGCGGCTCGCCAGCCATGGGCTTCGCCGATCACGCCGCCGATGATGTAGCCGAGGGCCGAGCCGATCGGGATCGCCGCGTAGAAGATACCCAGCACGCGCGCTCGGCGTTCGGCCGGGTAGCAGTCGGAGAGAAGCGAGGGGGTGACGACGGCGTAGCTCGCCTCGCCCACGCCGATCACCGCGCGGGCGAGGAGGAGCCAGCCGTACGTCGGTGCCAGCCCCGACGCCACCGTGGCGATACTCCACACGAACACGCCGCTCGCGATCAGGCGCAGGCGCTTGCCCACGTCGCCGAGCCAGCCGGCCGGCCCGCAGGCCAGAGAATACGCGACGATGAACAGCGACTGGAGGAGCCCGCCCTGCGCATCCGAGATCGCCAGATCGGCGAGGATCAGGGGCAAGGTGGCCGCCGCGACGTAGCGGTCGAGATAGTTGAGCGCGTTGAGCGTCGTGAGCGAGCCGAGGATGACGCCGGGCGAGCGCGACCAGCGGCTAGCCGGCATCGCTCGCACGCTCTGCCCTCAACATCTCCGGGGGCACGCGGTCGGCCAGCTCGTGCAGCTCGGCCACCAGCGCGCGGCGTTCGGCGAGCAGCCGCCGGTGGAGACCACGGTCGGCGAGGAACGAAAGGAACGCGCGCGCCTGTCGGACGACGCGACCGAGGCGCTCGCGCCAGGCGAGCGCGAGCAAACCGGACGGCACGAGCAGGAGCAAGAACACGAGGAGCGCGCCACGGCCCGCGACCCGCCAGATCAGCCAGCCCTCGACACCCCAGAGCAGCGGATAGATCACGAGACCGACCGCCATCTTGTCCGTCGCCTCCTCCTCGGCCGAGCGCCCGAGCCATCGTGCGATCTGTCCGGTCAGCCAGTAGGGCGCGGCGTGACTCGCGATCCCCCAGCACGCCAGGGGCAGGCCGAGCGCAAGCCACAGCGCGTTGGTCACGACGTAGGAGACCACGAGGCGGACCGTGTACGGCTGGCCCAGCTGGTCACTGGTGATCCCGACCTCGTCGAGGTGGCCACGGTACAGCTCGATCCGGTGCCGCAGCTCGGCGACACGGTGTGGCTCGCGCGCGGCAAGGTAGCGACCCGCCCGCATGACTTGCTGCTTCCACGCCAGCGCCTGTTCGGTGGCCGTGCCCGGGGCCGGCTCGGGTTCGCCACGGCGTGAGGCCTCTTCCCACCACGCGCGCTCGAGCACCGTGAGGAGATCGAGCGAATATTGGTCCTGCGCTTCCACGATGCGCGCGGTGATGGACTCGGTCAGCCGTGCGGTGATCGCCCTCACGGCTTCCTCGGCCCGGTCGCGATGAGCAGCGACGAGGTCGGCGGTGCCGACCGGTCTGCCGATCGTGATCTGGACCGATGCCGACCGAAACGTTCCGGGGTCGTGGAAGACCATGCCGACCGGCAGGAGCGTCACGCGCGATGCGCCGCCGCCGGCGCGCTCGGCGCCGAGGGCCAGGCGCGCGGCGCCGGTCCGGAGCGGAAGCAAGATCGGCTGCGGTTGCGTTCGTCCTTCGGGGAAGATCAGGATGACGCCGCCGGCCCGCAGCGCCTCGATCGCCGCCGCGAACATCTCCTCGTTCTTTCGAGGATCGTCGCCGGCCTCGGCCCGTCGGTGGACGGGCACGGCGCCGAGCATGCGCAAGGGCGGGCCGATGAGCGGGTGGCGAAAGAGCGGCGCATTGGCGAGCACCGTGATCGCGCGGGGAAGGGTCGCGATGATCAGCATCGCGTCGACCAGCGAGTTGTGGTGGTTCGCGGCGACGATCACGCCACCGGTCTCGGGGATCCGCTCGCGGCCGACCACGTCGATCCGGCGGTAGAAGAGCCACAGCAGCAGTCGGATCAGCGCACGGACGACCCGATAGGCGAGCGATCCGCGGTTGTGGCGGGCCGGCGGAGAGCCGGCGGCGAGCGGTCCCGATCCCGGGGTCGTCATGCGTGCGCCAGAGTCCAACCTATCCGAAACCGTCTTTGGGTGAGACAGACATTCGACGGTCGTCTTGACCCGTGTCGTTGGGTGGAGCTACCCTGCCGGGCAAGCCGTGGGGGTGAACGTTCGGACCGAGACGGTCTCCGCCTCGAGTGAGGTCAGGTCATGAGCTATCGCGTCATCTCCGCCGACTGTCACATCGACATGACCTGGATGCCGGGCGACCTCTGGGTCAAGAACGCCCCCGCCAGGTTCCGGGATCGGGTTCCGCAAGTGCGGCAGACCGACGACGGGCCGCGCTGGTTTGCCGAAGAAAAGGAGCTCGGCGTCTTCGGCGGCCTCGGGTTCGGCTTCGACCGGGTCCAGCGCGGATTCTCGAAGCACGTCGAGAAGATGTTCGAGGTCGGCTTCTACGAGGGCGGCCCGCACCCGACCACGCCGGACTTGCGTTTGAAGGATCAAGACCTCGACGGCATCGATGCCGAGGTGATGTACGGGATCCTCGGGATCGGCCTGCGCATGCAGGACCGCGAGCTCATCCAGGCGGTGTACGAGGTCTACAACAGCTGGGCCGCTGACTTCTGCAAGACCAATCCCCGGCGCTTCGTCGGGCTCGCGTGCATTCCGAGCCACGACCCCGCGGCCGCGGCCAGAGAGCTCCGGCGCGCGGCCGGGCTCGGTCTCAAGGGCGCGGACTTCGCCGTGTCCACGGCGGCGTTCCCAATCTGGCACGGGGCCTGGGATCCGCTGTGGGAGGCGGCCCAGGAATGTCGCATGGCGATCTCGTTCCACACGACGGGCTATCCCGTTCGCGAGCCGGCGGACGACGCGATGAAGCAGGAGTACGACCTCCGCTACCGCGCCACGCGCACCACGATGTTCCAGATCGCCGCCGCCGAGTTTCTCGCGGGCATCGTGTTCTCGGGCGCCCTCGATCGCTTTCCGGGCTTCAAGTTCGTGCTCGGCGAGGCCGGGGTGAGCTGGCTCCCTTACATCCTGGATCGGATGGACGAGGAGTACGAGGACCGCTACCACCAGCTCAACCTCTCGATGAAGCCGAGCGAGCTGTGGCGACGCCAGGGCTATTCGACCTATCAGCACGAGCCCTCGGTGGCGGTGATGATCCCGCTCATCGGCGAGGACAACATCATGTGGGGCTCGGACTACCCGCACCCCGACGGCATCTGGCCCGACTCGCAGAAGTGGATCGCCGAGGACCTCGGGACGGTCAGCCCGGCCGTCCAGCGCAAGATCCTCTGCGAGAACGCCGGCAAGCTGTACGGGCTCCTGTAGCGATACGGGTTTCTCGATAGGAAGGCGCTTGTAAACAAAGGAGACGCGCATGGCCAGGATCAAGCACATCGCCATCCGGACGCCGGACCCCGAGAAGACCGCGGCCTTCTACAAGGAAGTGTTCGGCCTGAAGGAAGTCGGCCAGGCCAGGACGGGCTGCTATCTGTCCGACGGGTACATCAACCTGGCGATCCTGAAATCGCGGGACCAGGGCAGCGGCGAGAGCCCACGAGACGAGGCCGACTACGCCGGCGTCCACCACTTCGGCTTCATGGTGGACGACGTCGACGAGACATGCCGCAAGCTGGAAGCGGCCGGCGCCAAGGCCATGACGAACCGCGCCGACACGCATCAGGCCGGTGCGCCGGCCGCCCGCTCCTACTACGAGATCAAATTTCGCGGGCCGGACAACCAGGAGTTCGACGTCACCGAGAGCGGCTGGATCACGGGCTAGCGGTGCGGTAGAGCCCGGGCCGCGCTGAGGATCGTTTCCTCCGTCGGATCTTTCCCGAGTCCGGCCAGGCCGTCCTTGGCGCACTCGATATTGGCCCAGCGAACGATCCCGTCGCGATCGATGAGGAACTGTCCCTTGAGCTGCGGCCACTGACGATCCATGTCCGCCTGGTCCGTCTTCGTCTCGGCGTAGCCGTCCATGCGCGCGGTCGCCGCGGCGGCCTCGATGACGGGGATGGGCTCTGGAAAGTCGCCGTGGGGATTGATTCGCGTCGACGCGAGCGCTTCCATCAGCTCCGGAGTCACCGCCGGCTTCGGCACCCCGTACGCGCGATGCGTCGAGAGGTCCGGATCGGAAGCCAGGCGCATGCGGGTCGGACGGAACTTGAAGTAGAGTCGGGCGTTCTCGGGCGGAGTCGCGACGACCGCGAGGCTCTCGACGCCGAGCGCCTTCAGCTTGCCCTCGGTCGCGCCGAGCTTCGCGATCTGCCGACGGCAGAATGGGCACCAGAGCCCGACCAGCAGGGCCAGGAACACCGGGCTCCGGCCGCGATAGTCCGCGAGCGACACCGTCTCGATCCGGTCGACGGCGGGTAAGGTGAAATCGGGCGCCGCCTCTCCGGGCTCGACGGGCGGCCGCGTTTCGGACGTCGTCATAGGAAGCTCCTTCGTGTAGCGGATATCGGAGCGATGAGTCTCAGCATAGGAACGGAAGCACCATCAGCGCATCGGGCTCGAGCCCGGCCCGCTCGCACACCTGCTGTGCCTTGGCCAGGTACGCTTCGGCGAGCCCCTGGTCGCCGGCGTCGAGGTGCAGGGTGGCCAGGCCGTCGTAGCACGGAAAGAGGAGCTGCGGCTCGCCGACTTGCTCGGCCAACCCGAGCGCTTCCTGGTAAGAAGCAAAGGCCTCGGCGTGGTCGCCATGGCACTGGTGAATCTGGCCCAGCACGATCAGTGGCACCGCCAGGTGATCGAGCAACCCTAGCCGGCGGTCCAGATCGATGGCGGTCCGCGCCGCGTCGAGGCCTTCCGCCTCGCAGCGATCCGTCAGCGCGCAGTAGGCCACGGCGAGATTGGCGTAGAGACGCGACTGGAAGCCGAGATCGCCCACCTTCTTGGCGGTCTCGAGCCCTCTGAGGCACGTCTCGATACTCCGGCGCGGGTCGAGCGAGCTGTAGAGCACTCCCAGATTCGTATACCCGCGGCAGGCGGCCTGCAACAGATCGCGCGCCTCGGCCAGCCCGATGCTCTGCTCGATCTGAGCGACCGCCTCTGGGAGACGCCCCGTTCGCGCGAGCGCCACCCCCAGGGTGTTGTAAGCCTGCGCGCGCATCGCCGCGGCCTCGCGGGCCCGCTCGGGGTTGGTCGACGCCTCCTCCTCGCTCGCCGCTTCCGCCAGGGCCCGCTCGGCCCACTCGATGGCACCGGCGTTGTCGCCGGCGCGAAACGCCAGGCGGCCCATCTCCTGGAACAAGTGCGCGCGCTCGAGGGGATCGCCGTCATCGCCGAGCCGGTCGAGCCCCGAGGCGAAGCAGGCGCCGGCGCGCTCGCGGTCTCCGGCTTCCCAGTGCAGCGCACCGAGCTTGCGATGGAGCCGCGCCGCCGCACTGCGATCCCCGGCCGCCTCGGTCGCCTGCCGTAACAAGTCATAGTGCTTGAGAGCATCGGCGCGGCGACCCGTCAGCCCCAGCAGATCGGCGAGACGCTCGCGCGCGGCCCACGTCTCGACGACGTCGCACGCCTGGCACTCGGCCAAGGTTTGGAGCGCGCGCTCGTAATGGCGGATCGCGTCATCGTTGGCGTAGACCGCCCGCGCCCAGTCGCCGGCGGCCAGGAGATAGCGCGCGCCCCGGGGCTTGTCCGCGCTGAGGCTCCAGTGGTGGCCGAGGGCTTCAAGATCGCTCAGCCGCTCGGGATGCGGGCCGGTGACCCGCTCGAGCGCGCGCCCCGCCGTCTCGTGCAGCTCGGTGCGGCGCGAGAGCAGGAGATTCTGATAGACGACCTCGTGCACGAGCGCATGGGTGAAGCGATATCGCGCCCCATCGCGCCCGGATCCGGCCGGCTGGATCAGATCGGCGACGACCAGACGGTCGAGCGTGGCCTGGACGGCTCCCGCGTCGGTCACAATGTCGCGTAGAAGCGCATCGTCGAACTCCGCGCCCAGCACGGCGGACTCCTGAAGGAGGCGCCGCGCGTCGGCGGGAAGTCGATCGACCCGCGAGAGCAACAGGCCGTGCAGGGTGGCCGGGACGTCGACCGCCTCGTAGGCGGCCGTGGCCGCCCAGCGATCGCCTTCGCGGACGAGCACACCCTTGCTCACCAGGCTGCGCACGATCTCTTCCACGAAGAGGGGATTGCCGCCGGCGCGCGTCGCGACAAAATCCTGAAGTCGGCCGAGCTGCTCGCCGACCGAAGGACCGAACAGGCCGCCCACGAGCGATCGCGCCTCGTCCGACGAGAGAAGATGGACGCGGATGACCGATTGGGCGGCCCGCGTGACGAGCGGCGGTCGTGTCTCCGGCCGGTGGGATAGAAGCACCATCAGCGGCCGGTCCGCGAGGTGATCGGCGACGTTCCGCAGAAGGTCGATCGAGGCGCTATCGGCCCAGTGCTGATCATCGACCACGATCATGAGCGGCTCGTGCTGCAGACGCCGCTCGATCAGCGCGCGCGCCGCCAGCGCGATCTGGCGCTGCAGCTGCTCGGGCTCGACGTCTCGAGGCTTTGCGTCTTCCACGCCGAGCACGTAGCTGAGCACCGGGGCGATCGCCTCGGCCTCCTCGGCCCGAGCCCCGAGCGCCCTGAGACCCGCGGACAGCTTCTGCCGCGCGACGTCGAGCGAGTCGGCCTGGTCGACCTTGTACGCCTCGCGGAAGAGCGCGCCGAAGATGCCGTAGGTCGGCTCGCCCAGCGAGGAGCACACCGCGCGGCGTACGACCGTGCCGGCGAGCCGGCCCTCGGCTTCGAGCCGCGTGAAGAATTCGGCGAGGAGCCGCGACTTGCCGGTTCCGGCCTCGCCGACGAGGCTGACCATCTGGGCTCGGCCGCGCTGCATGCGGTCGAACGCCTTCATCAGCTGATCGAGCTCGTCCGCGCGGCCGACGAGCGGCGCCGCGAGCCCGAGCGCGGCGAGCCCGCGGCCGGATCGGGGCTCGGCGAGCGCGCCGAGGAGCCGGTGGACCACGACCGACTCCACCTTGCCGCGCAGGGTCAGCTCGCCCGCGGGCTCGAACGAGAATCGGTGTCGTGTCAGCGCGTGGGTGGCTTCGGAGACCAGGATGGTGCCGGGCGCCGCGGCGGCCAGCAGGCGCGCCGTCGTGTTCACCGTGTCGCCGGTGACCGCATACGCGGCCCCCGCGGCGGCGCCGAGGCTCCCGGCGACGACCGGGCCGCTGTGGACTCCGATGTGGAGCACCACGCGCTGGCCGAGGCGCGCCGCCCATCGCTCGCCGAGCTCGGCGCCGCGCTCGAGCATCTGCAACGCCGCGTCGAGCGCCCGCCGCGGGTCGTCTTCGTGAGCGACCGGCGCGCCGAAGACCGCCATGACGGCATCGCCCACGAATTTCTCGACGAAGCCGTCGTAGCGCTCGATCGCCTGCGCCATCGTCTCGAACAGCGCGTTCTGGAACGCGCGAACCACCTCGGGATCGAGCCGCTCGGATAGCGACGTGAATCCGGACAGATCGGCGAAGAGGACGGTGACCTGGCGGCGGTCGGCTTCGCGGGAGTCCGACTGCATGACCGGCGCCGCGGTCTTGTCCGCGCCGGCAGGGGCAGGGCTCCGAGCCGCGCCGCAGCGGGGACAGAACGCGAAGTCGGGCTCGCACAGGGATCCGCACGCGGCGCAGGGTGCCGGCAGCCGACGTCCGCAGCGCGGGCAGAACGCGAAGTCGGCAGTCGTCTCGAGGCCGCAGCCTGCGCACGCCATCGTACTGAACAGTCTACCGGAAGGGCCTCGCTTCGTCTTGACCGCCATTGTTCGGTAGGGCTACCCTCGCCGCACCATTTCCCCGCGGCGAGACCCGCGTTTCGGAGTGATTGCCCCTGGCAAGGAGGCGATGCGATGACCAGACGCACCCGACAGATCGTGGCCGGTGTGCTCGCGCTGACGTCGGCCGCGCTGACGCACGCGGTCATAGCCCCCGAGTCCCGCGCGGATGCCCCCGCCGGTCAGATGACGTGGGCGATTCACTTCACCCTGGCGCCGACGCTCTTCGAGCCCGCCGAGACACCCGGCCTCATCACGCCCTTCATGATCCTCTATGCGCTCCACGACGCCATGCTGAAGCCGATGCCCGGCAAGAGTATGGCGCCCAGCCTGGCCGAGTCGTGGAACATGTCGCTCGACGGGCTCGTCTACGAGCTTGTCTTGAGAAAGGGCGTGCGCTTCCACAACGGCGAGCCCGTGACCGCCGAAGACGTCAAGTTCTCGTTCGAGCGATACCGCGGGATCTCGGCGAAGATGCTCAAGGACAGGGTGGCCTCGGTCGAGACGCCGGATCCCGCCCGAGTCCGCTTCCGGCTCAAACAGCCGTGGCCCGACTTCATGACCTTCTACGGCACGCCGGCCACCGGGGCGGGCTGGATCGTCCCCAAGAAGTACGTCGAGAAGGTGGGCGAGGAGGGCTTCAAGAAGCATCCGATCGGCGCCGGGCCCTATCGCTTCGTCTCGTTCAATCCCGGCGTCGAGCTCGTGCTCGAGGCCTTCGATGGTTACTGGCGCAAGACGCCGAGCGTGAAACAGCTCTCGTTCAAGGTGGTCACCGACAGCTCCACGCGGCTGGCCATGCTCAAGCGGGGTGAGGCCGACATCGCCTACGCGACCACCGGGCCTCTCGGCGAGGAGGTGCGGCGTTCGCCCGGGCTCACCTTGCACCCGACGCCGTTCTCGAGCACTCACTGGCTCGTCTTCGCCGACCAGTGGGACACGAGCTCCCCGTGGCACGACCGCCGCGTCCGGCTCGCCGCCACCTACGCCGTCGACCGTCAGGCAGTCAACCAGGCGGAGACGCTCGGGTTCTCGAAGATCACGGGCAGCATCATTCCCGCGAGCTTCGATTTCTACTGGCAGCCGCCGGTCTATCCCTACGATCCGGCCAAGGCCAAACAGCTGCTCGCGGAGGCCGGCTACCCGAAGGGCTTCGACGCCGGAGATTTCAATTGCGACGCCGGCACCAGCAACTATGCGGAGCCCGTGCTCAATTATCTTCAGGCGGCGGGAATCCGCACGCGGCTTCGCCCGATCGAGCGCGCGGGATTCCTCAAGGCGTACCAGGAGAAGAAGCTGAAGAACGTCATCCATGGCTTGAGCGGCGTCGCCGGAAACGCGGCGACGCGGATCGAGTCGTTCACGGCCTCGACGGGCGCCTACGCGTACGGCGGCTATCCGGACATCGACGGACTCGTCCGAGAGCAGGCGACCGAGCTCGATACGAAGAAGCGCGAGGCGATCCTGCACCGGATCCAGCAGCTGATCCACGAGAAGGTCATGTACCTGCCGATCTGGCAGCTCGCGCTGCTCCAGGCTTCCGGTCCGCGCGTCGCCGAGTCGGGGCTCGGCCTCATCAATGAGTATCCGTGGTCGGCGCCGTACGAGGATCTGAAGCTCAAGGCCAGGTAGCCGCCCGCCGCTCTGCCGCGATGTTTGCGCTTGGAAAGCGCGCTGGCTTACACTCGGCGCGATCTTTCGCGTGTTGGGACTCGCTCGGCGCGAAGGAGCAGGAGAATTCCGTCCCCGATGGCTGAGACGATCGGCAAGTACGAAGTAGTCGAGCTGATCGGTCGGGGCGGCATGGGCACCATCTTCAGAGCTCGCGATCCTGTCCTGGAGCGCGCGGTGGCGCTCAAGGTCGTGTCAAGCCTCGAGGTGACTCCGGAGCTTCGCGCGCGCTTCTTCCGCGAGGCCCAGGCCTGTGCCCGGCTCAGCCATCTGAACATCGTCACGATCCACGACATCGGAGAGGACGGGGGCCGGCTCTTCATCGTGATGGAGCTGCTCGAGGGCGAGGAGCTCCGGCAGCTCATCGCCCGGCGGGCGCCGCTCACGCTGGAGGACAAGCTGTCCCTTCTCAAGCAGCTCTGCGACGGGCTTCACTACGCGCATCAGAAGGGCATCGTGCACCGCGACATCAAGCCCGCGAACATCTTCCTCGCGCGCAATGGCCGGGTGAAGATCCTCGACTTCGGGATCGCGCAGATCGCCGCCGTCGCCACCCAAGGCGATCTCACGCGGACCGGGATCATCATGGGGACGCTCCGCTACATGGCCCCCGAACAGGTCCGGGGGAGAGCGGATCATCGCTCGGACATCTTCTCGGTCGGAGCGGTCTCCTACGAGCTCTTGAGCGGGCGCCCGCCGTTCTCGGGGCAGGATCCGCTCCAGGTCCTCGAGCAGCTGCGGACGGAAACACCGCCCCGGCTCGCCGAGCTCGATCAGAGTCTCCCGCCCGAGCTGTCGGTCATCGTGGAGCGGGCGATGATGAAGGAGCCCGAGGGTCGCTTCGGCGATCTCGGGCAGATGGCCGCGCAGCTCGAGCTGGTGCAGCGGAGGCTCGCTGAAGAAGCGAATCGGGGACGCGTGCACCGACAGCTCCTGGATCCCGAGTGGGTGCGCAGGGCCCCGGTCGAACAGCCCGAAGCAGCTCGTCAGGAGGTCGAGGTGGTCGTGCCGGCGGACAAAAGCACGGAGCCGGCCGCGCCGACGCCCACGCTCGCCGATCCGATCGACTCGCCCGTCGCACCACCCCTCGCCGCATCCATACCCGAACCGGCGATCGACCGGCCGCAATCAGCCATCGCCCGCACAGGATCCGGCAGTCCCTGGCCACAACGCGATGGCGACTCAGCACCGGAGATCAGTCAACCGTGGATCCGTCGGGTACCGCGAATCGCGATCGGGACCGGCGCGGTGGCCGCCGGACTGGTCATCGCGGTCCTCTACTACTCGCAGCCGCCGGCGGGTCCTCCTGGTTCGCCTGCCGCCAAGCCGGCCGAAACCATATCGGACGACACCGCGGTCAAGAACGCTGCGATGGACGAGCTGCGCAATCGTCTGAGCCTCGTCCGCGACGAGGCGGCCCGCGGAGAGGCCGAAAAGCGGGCGCCCGCCCAGTTTGCCGTCGCGCTCAAGAAGGCGCAGGAGGGCGATCTTGCGCTCGGGCGGAAGGACGCGGCGACCGCCGAGCAGCGCTATCGGGAGGCGATCGACGCGTTCGGGCTTGCGACCGGCGAGGCGAGCCGGTCGATCTCTCCGCCGCGGGCCGGGAGCGAGGTGCGTGCCGTCGCGAGCCGCGCGATCAAGACTCCTCCTGACCAACCCGCGACGGCCGCACCGGCGACAAGCGCGCCGGGCCGAACGAGCCCTCCCGCACGCGACCAAGACAAGACCGCGTCGGTTGATCCGGGCGCCGCGGCCGCGCGCGCGGAAGCGGATCAAGCCCGATCGCGCATGATCGCGGCCAGACGCGCGGCCGAGCAGGCCGCGGCCGGTTTCTACGCCCGCAAGCGCTTCACCGCGGCTCAGAGCAAGGAGCGCGACGGGATGGCCGCGCATGGGAAATCAGACTTCGCCGCGGCCACCGGCCGGTTCACCGAGGCCGAATCCGAGTATCAGGCGTCGGTGAAAGAGGCCGCGGTCGAGGCGGAGAAAGACGCCCAGCTCGTGGTCTTGAAGGCCAGCCTCGATCAGGCGCATGCCTCCGTCGCCGCGCGTCGTCAACAGGCTCTCGCTGCGGAGGCGGACAACCTCGCCAGAGACCTTTTCGACCGCGCGCAGGCTCGGCAGGTCGAGGGCGACGAGCTGGCGGGCCGCAAAGATCTTGCCGGGGCCGCTCGGGCCTATCGGGAAGCTGCCGCGCGGTACGGAGAGGCGATGGTCCGGGCGCGAGCGGCTCGGGCAGGAAAGTGACCGACGTCAGGGGCTGACGCCGCTCGACTGGCGCACGAGCTCAACGGGGCCACTGGGCTCCCAGTTCGCGCGCGATGTTCCGACGCCCGCCATGTAGTCTGGGTCTACTCGCGTCAGCGTGATCTGCTGGCCGTAGCCTGATTGGGGATCCAGCACGAGCGTGCGCCTGCCGTTCGCGTCGCCAAACCGACCTTGGACATTGACGGAGATGGCTTCATCCCGGACGCTGAAGGTCAGGATTCCTGACACGCCGAACATGCCGGGGACCGGAGTCTCCTCCTGGCTGAGAATCAAGAGAGTCAAAGGAGTCGCGGCCCATGTCCCTCTCCACGTGCCTCGGATATCCGGCACGGGGTCCGTCGCCGTCGGGTTCGGAGTAGACGAAACCGGCCGCGGCGGAGAACCTCCGGCGCCGGGGATTTGATGGCCCTTGCCGTACATGCATTGCATGTAGCTCATGTCATAGCGACGCTGCCCCGAGATGTCGGCGCTCTGTATCGTCTCGGTCTGTCTCGCCGCCCACTGACGGCAGATCGTATCGTCGGCTTGAAATTGCTCGAACGGTTTCTCGCTCCCCGGAAGCACCATCACGCTCGGGCCGGTGGGCGCTGTCGCGCAGGCGGCCAGGAGCAGTGCGATCGCGGGGGACCAGCTCCTCATCGATCAGTATTATCGCCCTCCAGGCCACCCCCGGGGGCCCTTGCTGGTGCGCGTCATGGCGTTCGGCTAGACTTCCCGCAATCATGCTCGCGCGGGGGGACCAGCGATGAATGAAAACTCCCAGAACCTCGATTGTCTCGCCGGGATCCGGGTGGTCGACTTCACCCAGTTCGAGGCGGGTACGTCGTGTACCGAGGCGCTCGCCTGGCTCGGCGCCGAGGTCGTCAAGATCGAGAACCCGAAGACCGGGGATCCCGGCCGCCGGCTGCGGCCGGGGAAGCCCAACGACGACCCGTGGTACTTCCACATGTTCAACGCGAACAAGCGATCGCTGGCGATCAACCTCAAATCGCCGCGTGGACTCGAGCTCGTCAAGGAGATGCTGAAGAAGGCCGACGTCACGGTCGAGAACATGGCGCCCGGGACGATAGAGCGGCTCGGGCTCGGCTATGACGAGGTGAAGAAGCTCAACCCCGGCATCATCTTTTGCCAGATCCAGGGCTTCGGCACCGGGAGCAAATACGAGAGCGGGCTCGCCTTCGACATGATCGCTCAGGCCGCGGGCGGCATGATCAGCGTCACCGGCGAAGCCGACCGGCCGCCGGTCAAGCCCGGCCCGAGCTTCGGCGATACCGGCACGGGCATGCTGATGGCGGTGACCATCCTCGGCGCGCTGCTCGAGCGGCAGCGCACCGGCAAAGGCAAGCGGCTTCAAGTGGCGATGCAGGACGCGATGCTCCACTACATGCGCACCTGCTTTGCCACGCAGGCGCGCACCGGCAAGGCGGCGGGGCGCCGCGGCGGGAAATCCCTCGGCGGCAACAATTCGCCCTCAGGCCTCTATCAGTGCAAGCCCTTCGGCTCGAACGACTGGATCTACATCACCACGAGCCGCGGCAATCCCGAGCATTGGGGTCGGCTGATGAAGCTGATCGGGCGCGAGGAGCTGATCGATGATCCGCGCTTCGCCACCGGCCCCGCGCGCATCGAGCGTGAGGCCGAGGTCGACGCGATCATCACGGAGTGGACGCGCCGGCACACCAAGGAAGAGGCGATGACCTTGATCAGCGGTGTCGGCGTACCGGCTGGCGCGGTCTTCGACACGATGGAGCTGCAGAACGATCCGAGCTTCGAGAAGCGCGGCATCATGCAGGTGATGGAGCACCCGAACGGGCCGTTCAAGATGCCCACCTGGCCGGTGCGGGTCGACGGCAGAACGGCGCAGCTCAGGCCCTCACCGCTCCTGGGCCAGCACGGCGCTGAAGTGCTGAACAGCTGGATCGGCATCGGTGCCGACGAGATCGCCAGGTTGAAGAGCGAGGGCGTTCTCTAGATGGAGAAGCTCCAGGGCCGTGTGGCGGTCGTGACGGGCGCGGCGAGCGGGATCGGGCTCGCGCTCTCGGAGCGGTTCGCCGCCGAGGGCATGAAGATTGTCATGGCCGACGTCGAGATGGCCGCGCTCGACACCGCCGCCGCTGCCGTCAAGGAGAAGGCGCCGGCGGTGCTGGCGATGCGTGTCGACGTGTCTCGCGCCGAGGACGTCGAGCGGCTCGCCCGCGAGACCTACGCCGTCTTCGGTGCCGCGCACGTGGTCTGCAACAACGCGGGGGTGGCGGTGATCGGCGCCGTCCACGAGCACTCGCTGGCGGACTGGCAGTGGGTGATGGGCGTGAACCTCTGGGGCGTGATCCATGGCGTGCGGGCCTTCGTCCCGCGGATGCTGGCCGGCGGCGACGAGGGCCACATCGTGAACACGGCGTCGATGGCCGGCCTCACCACCGCGCCGTTCATGTCGGTCTACGACGTCACCAAACACGGCGTGGTGGCGCTGTCGGAGTCGATGTTCAAGGAGTTCGAGGCCACTGACGCGCCCCTCGGCGTATCGGTGGTCTGCCCCGGCTTGATCAACACGAGCATCATGCGGTCGTCACGCAATCGGCCGCCCGAGCTGGCCGAGGAGGGCAAGGCCGGGCCCATGGCCCAGGCGTTCGGCCAGGCCCTCGGCGACCGGCTGACCCGCGGCTACCCGCCGGCAGAAGTCGCCGAGCAGGTCCTGCGGGGCATTCGCGAGAAGCGGTTCTACGTCGTCCCGGCTCAGCCGGAGGTCCGAGAGTGGGCGACGATTCGCGCCCAGGACATCATCGGACTTCGGAATCCGACCGCGCGTCGCCGTCCATAGCAGCGTGGGCGCCGCCACCAGCACGGCAGCGAGGCTTATCTGAAGAAGATGCGCGAGGCCGCCCAGTCTAGAGCGGCTTGATCTGAACCTTGCGCCACTTGATGACACCGCCGGGCGCGTCGTT
>Ga0137403_10003648_pt1 | contig 18424 bp, 16 predicted proteins | sample CZOMad2_1_16fung_FD_122057 | JGI IMG/M metagenome (GOLD analysis project Ga0137403, IMG submission 122057) | Vadose zone soil fungal communities from Angelo Coast Range Reserve, California, USA - CZOMad2_1_16fungal (Hybrid Assembly) | ecosystem: Environmental > Terrestrial > Soil > Vadose zone...
ATCAGGTCGTCGACGTGCCGCCCCTCGGGACCGATCGCGGCGAGGATCTGCCGCTCGGGCGCGCTGAGCGCGGCCTCGGCGGCCGCCGCCCGCCGCGCCGCGAGTCGCGGCAGCAGCTCCGGCCAGAGGTCCCCGATCACGTCCTCGGCGCACGTGACCAGCCGCGCCCCCTGCCGGATCAGCCCGTTCGGGCCGCGATGGCCCGGCACGCCCGCCGGCCCTGGGACGGCGAACAGGTCGCGATCCTGCTCGAGGGCGCAGCGCGCAGTAATGAGCGAGCCGCTGTCCTCGGCGGCCTCGACCACGATGGTGCCGCGCGTGAGCCCGCTGATGATGCGGTTCCGGCGCGGGAAATGGAACTGGAGCGGCGGCGCCCCGCAGGGGAACTCGCTCACCAGGGCGCCCTGCGCGGCGATGGCGGCGGCCAGCTCGTCGTGCCAGCGGGGATAGACGCGGTCGATGCCCGTGCCGAACACGGCGACCGTCCGCCCCCCGGCCGCGAGGGCGCCGCGGTGGGCCGCGGCGTCGATGCCGGCGGCGAGGCCGCTCACCACCGTGACGCCGGCCTCCGCAAGCCGGCGCGCCAGCTCCGCCGCCATGCGCCGGCCGTACTCGCTCGCCCGGCGCGCACCGACGATCGCGATCGCCGGCTCGTCGGGCCCCCCCAGGCTGCCGCGCACCGCCAGCACGAGCGGGGGCTGGGCGATGTGGCGCAGCGCGGGCGGGTACGCACCGTCGCTCCAGGCCACCAGCGTGGCACCCGCCCTGGCGAGCTTCAGCGTCTCGGCGCGCGCGCGCCCGGCGGCCGTGCCGAGCGAGGCGACCGCGGCCGGCGGCACGTCGGCCGCGGCGAGCGCGCCGGCGGGCGCATCGAGCACGGCGCGCGGCGTCCCGAAGCGCTCGACGAGCGCGAAGGCGCGGCGCGGCAGCAGCTCGGGCACCAGCGCGAGCGCGAGCCACGCGAGCGCGGCGTCGTCGAGAGGCATCGTGTGCGTCGGGGCAGCCATGCGGAAACGAAGCGGCTACTATACCCGTCGCGCCGTTGCAAATCACCTCGCACTTTTGCACGATCGCACGGCGCGCGTCGCACACGCGCGCGCACGCTCACGGGCAGGCGGCGGGCGGCGGATCGTTGGTCGCGAGGTACTTCTTGCCGGCGACGAACTTCCCGCCGGCGAAGCTCATGCAGTCGCGCTGCGCACCCACCGCGAGGAGGACGGTGACCGGATCGGGGTTGGCGGCGAGCGTGTGCCCGAGCCCGCTGCCCTTGCCGATCGCCTTCGCCACCTTCCCCGGCTTGACGACCACGGACTTGATCGGACCGGCCGGGTCCTTGAAGCGGTAAGTCTTCCCCTTCCCGATCCGCTTCCAGCGGGACGCCGGCAGCGGATAGTTGGTGTCGAAGCCGTCGCCGGCGGAGGTCGAGACGCGGAGGCTTCCGCCCGTCTGCGTGGGATCACCGGCCACCAGGCCCGCGTCCTTCGCGACCAGCACGAGCGCCTTCTTCGCCGGCTTGCTCGGGTTGGCCTTCAGGAGGAGCTTCGTTCCGGCGACGGGCTGTCCGCTGCCGGGCGGGAAGGTGGTGGTGGTCACCGTGGTGGTCGAGGTCCTGACCACGGTGGTGGTGGTCATCGCGCAGACGCCGTTGCGGGTGGGCGTCGGAGTGGCGAGGGCGAAGTCCGTGTTGTCATTGCCAGTGTCGCCCATGCGCTGCAGGCTCATGGTGCCGTCGCCGGCGGACAGCATCGACGGTGCATCATCGCCGGTCTGCAGCGGTCCCGTGTAGGCGGCGCCGTAGGCGACGCAGTCGGGATTGTAGTTGTCGGGCACGCTGGCATCCCACGTGGGAGGGTTCTGGGGCGGCGTCAGGCCGCTGCCGGGTGCGCCCCAGCAGATCATGCCGCACAAGTTGTCGAAGGCGGATGACGCCGGGAAGATGAAGTCCGGCGTGACCCCCGTGGCCGCCGCCCAGCTCGTCGTGCCCATCGTCCAGCGGCCGTTGCTGTTCGCGGGGCACACGTCGTCCGGCACCTCGAGCAGGATGGCATGGCTGCTCCCGTCGCAGCTGAACGCCGTCAGGCGACTGTGCGCCACGCTCCCCTGCCCACCGAACAGCATCCGTATCTCGACGTACTGCGCGGTGGCATCGCCGCCCATCCCCGACATGATCTCGTCGATGTTGGCGATGTGGTAGACGGCCTGCCCCGGGACGGGGACGAGCAGGGCGAGCAGGACGGCGAGCACTGCAGCGATCCGCGACATGACGCTCTTCAAAGCGCCTCTTCGTGACGCTGTCCAGACGCCGGGTACACGGCCCTCGGTCAGCGCGCACCGATCACGAGGATGTGGAACGCGCCCCGGCTCGGGAGCGGCGCGAGCAACGACGTGACAGGCTCACGGACAGGAAGCGGGCGCTGGAACGTTCGTTGCCAGGTACTTCTTGCCGGCGACGAACTTGCCGCCGCCGAAGCTCATGCAGTCGCGCTGCGTACCCACCGCTTTGTCGGGCATGCCCGCATCCCACGTGGGAGGGTTCTCGGGCGCGACCAGGCCGCTACCCGGTGCCCCCCAGCAGATCATGCCGCACGCGTTGCCGAAGGCGGGAGACGCCGGGAAGATGAAGTCCGGGGTGACACCCGTGGCCGTCGCCCAGCTGGTCGTGCCCATCGTCCAGCGGCCATCCGTGTTCGCGGGGCAGACGTCGTCCGGCACCTCGAGCAGGATGGCATGGGTGCTCCCGTCGCAGCTGAACGCCGTCAGGCGACTGTGCGCCACGCTGCCCTGCCCACCGAACAGCATCCTGATCTCGACGTACTGCGCGGTGCTGTCGCCCCCCATCCCCGACATGATCTCGTCGATGTTGGCGAAGTGATAGATGGCCCGTCCCGGAACGGGGACCAGCACGGCGAGCAGGACGCCGAGCACGACGGCGATCCGCGACACGGCCCTCAACGGTCGCGGCAGAGCACGAAGTAGTTCCCCGTCTCCTTGCCGCCCCGATGCGCCGAGCCGATGAACACGTCGCGCGACACTCGGCGCATGTAATCCACCATGTCGCGGAAGACGAAGCGCGAGAAGCCGCGGTCGTTGGGCTTGATCTCCGGCCAGCCGGGCGGCCGCTCGGGCGGGACCTGGCGGTAGTCGACGGCGGCGCCGCGCGCATCGTCGTGCACGACGAAGTAACCCGGGCCGGTGAGCCAGGCGAGCGCCTGGTGGTTGTAGCCCCAGAGCTCATCGCTCCCGCGCGGTGGACGGCAGAAGCGCTTCTGGAAGAGCGTGAAGGCCGGGAGCGAGTTCTTGCCGTGGAAGATGACCTCGCGCAGCGGGGGGGCGTCGGGCGGCACCAGGTCGGCGAGGGTCACGGGCGGCGCGCCCGCCACCGCGGCGTAGAGCCGCGACTGGAGGCGCGGCCCGGAGAGGGCCGTGATCGCCGTCACCCGCTCGCCGTGAGGGAGCCCGTCGAGGAACGCCGCGATCGCCGTGCGGTCGGGCGGCTCGGCGCGCACCAGCGCGGTCAGTCGCTCACCCGGCGAGGGCACGCGGGCGTTATAGTCGGCGCGCGCGCGCCGAGGCAACCCGCGCTCACCGCCCCCGGTACACGGGCGCGCGGCCCTCGCGGAACGCCTTCCCCGCCTCGACGAAGTCCTCCGAGCGGAGGCACGCGGCCTGTCCCTCGGCCGCGAGCTGGAGGCTCCGCTCCTGATCGGCGAAGGCGTCGATGGCGCGCTTGGCGTGCCTGAGCGCGAGCGGCGGCTGCGCGGCGATGGTCTCCGCGAGGGCGTCGGCCGCCGCGTCGAGCTCGCCGTCCTCGACCACGCGGTTCACGAGGCCGATGCGGAGCGCCTCTTCGGCGTCGATGCGGGCCGCGGTGAAGACGAGCTCCTTCGCCCTGGCCGGCCCGACCAGGCGGGGCAGCCACGCGGTGCCGCCCAGGTCGGGCAGGAGCCCGTAGCGGAACTCGAGCGCGCCGAGCTGCGTCGTGCGCGCCGCAACGCGCAGGTCGCACGCGAGCGCCAGCTGGAGGCCCGCCCCGAGCGCGTAGCCCCGCATCGCGGCGATGCTCGCGAAGGGCGCGTCCACGAGCCAGCTGAACGCCTCCTGCCCCTGGCGGATCAGCGCCGTCAGGCGATCCTCGCCCGCACCCGCTGCTACCGCGAGCCCGTCACGGCCCGTGATCTCGCTCAGGTCGATCCCGGAGGAGAAGGCGCGGCCCTCGCCGCCGACGACGAGACAGCGGAGATCCCGATCGTCGCGCAGCTCGCGGCCCAGCTCGCGCAGCTCCCTCCACATCTGCGGCGTCTGCGCGTTCAGCTTGGCCGGCCGGTTGAGCCGGAGCCGTCCGATCGGTCCCTGCCGCGTGAGGATGATGGTCTCTGGCATGGTCAGTCCTTTCCCACGAAGCGGCGGTCGAGCCGCCGGGGCCAAGCGAAGGTTGCACACCACGCCGGCCTTTCCTAGGGTGCCGCCCGGATGCTCCCCTCGACTCGCATCCTGCGCGCGGTGATCGCCGCCATTCGGCCGCGCGGCCATGGCTTCGACCAGCCGATCGACGACGACGTGCTCGGCGACATCCAGCGCTTCTTCCCGTACCTGCCCTGGCCGCTTCGCCTGGGCCTGCCGCTCGGTCTCTGGCTGGTCGAGCTCGGGCCGCCCCTCTTCGCACGGCGCTGGTGTCGGTTCACATCGATGGCACCGGGGGAGGCCGCCCGCTACCTCGCCGCCTTCGAGCATGCCGGCGGGCTCCGGAGCGCGCTCCTGAAGGGCCTCCGCACGCTCGTCTTCCTGGCCTTCTACGAGCACCCCCAGGTCCTCGCCTCGCTCGGGATCGACTGGGCCGGCCGTGCCGACGCGCTCGTGCTGCGCCGCGCGGAGCTTCTTGATGACCACACCGGCTGAGCGGCTCGCCCCGCCGGAGCACCGGATCGCGTACCCGAACGTGATCGCCGGCGGCGCGCTCGAGGGCGAGCGCGAGTACGCCGCCGACGCGGTCGTGGTCGGCACCGGCGCCGGCGGCGCGACCACCGCCGCCCGCCTGCGCGACGCGGGCCTCGACGTCGTCATGCTCGAGGAGGGCGCGCTCCACCGCACCGAGACCTTCGTCACCGACCCCGCCACCATGATCCGGCGCCTGTACCGCGACGCGGGCACGACCATGATCCTCGGCCGGCCGCCCATCATCTTCGTCGAGGGGCGCTGCGTCGGCGGCTCGACGGTCATCAACGGCGGCATGTCCTGGCCCGCGCCCGAGCGCGTGCTGGCGCACTGGGAGCGCGACCTGGGCCTCCCCGACGCCGGACCGCAGGCGATGGAGCCTTACTTCACCGCGGCCGAGCGCATCCTGCACGTCGAGCCGAACCAGGAGGACACCTTCGGCCAGAACACGCATCTCTTCCTCGAGGGCGCGCGGCGGCTCGGCTGGCCTGCGGCGCGTGCGCCGCGCAACATGCGCCGCTGCATGGGCCTCAACAACTGCGCGCTCGGCTGCCCGACCGGTGCGAAGCAGGCGATGCACGTGACCGAGATCCCGCGCGCGCTGGCCGCGGGAGCCTTCCTGGTGACGCACGCGCGCGTCGACCGCGTGCTCTGGAAGGGACGGCGCGCGATCGGCGTGCGCGGCCGCTTCGTCGACGACGCGGGCCGGGCGCGCGGCCGCTTCCGCGCCTACGCGCCGCTGGTCGTGCTGGCCGCCGGCGCGCGGCACACCCCGGGCATCTTGAAGCGGAGCTGGCTCCGCGCGCGCGCCATCGGGCGCGGCCTCCACACCCATCCCAACGCGAAGGTGGTAGGCCTCTTCGACCGCCCGCTCGACCCGTGGATCGGGACCCACCAGGCCTTCCACATCCACCATTTCCGCGAGCAGGGCATCTTGATCGGCTACGCCGCGGTGCCGCCCGGCCTGCTCGCCGGGGCGCTGCCCGGCGTGGGCGAGGAGAACGCCGCCTGGATGCGGCAGTACAACCACATGCTGACCGCGGCGACGCTGGTCGAGGACGAGGGCGAGGGCCGCGTCGTCCTCGGACCGGACCGGCAGCCGTACATGCTCTTCGACCTCTCGCCACGCGACCTCGAGACGGTCCATCGCGGCGTGGCGCTGACCGCCGAGCTCCTCTTCGCCGCGGGCGCGCGCCGCGTGCTGCTCCCGTTCGCCGACCTGCCCCTGCTCGAGGGGCCCGACCAGCTCCGCCTGATCCACGAGCGCCCGCCCGTCCCGGACACGGTCGAGCTCATGACCGTCCACATCATGGGCACGGCGCGTATGGCGACCGACCCGCAGCGCGGCGCGACCGACGCCAGCGGGGCGGTGCACGACACGGACGGCCTCGTGGTCGCCGACGCGAGCGTGCTGCCCTCGTCGATCGGCGTGAACCCCCAGGAGACGATCATCGCGCTCGCGCTGCGCAACGCCGAGCGCTGGCTCGAGGCGCGCGGAGTTGCGCGGCGGCGTGCCGCCGCGGCCCGATAGTCATGCCGCTCTTCTCCCGCCCGGACGCGACCCTGGTCCCGTCGGTGCACCCCGTGCGCCGCATCATGCCGTTCCTCATGCCGAGCAGAAACGGCGCCTTCGTCCTCTTCGAGCAGGAGGTCGCGGCGGAGCCGGCACGGCAGGCGCTCGAGCGGCTCAACACCGGCCGGCCGCCAGAGCGGGCGATCACGCTCTTTCACCTCGTGCTGCGCGCGATCGGCCTGGCGCTGGCGGAGTTCCCGCGGCTCAACCGCTTCGTCGCCGGCAGCCGGCTCTACCAGCGGCGCGGCATCTGGCTCGCCTTCAGCGCCAAGCAGCGCCTCGAGCGCGACGCACCGATCTTCACCAAGAAGATCTCCTTCGACCCCGGCGAGCCGCTCGCGGCGATGGTCGACCGCATCCACGCCGCGGTCGGCGAGGGCCGCTCCGGGCGCGCGTCGGCGACCGACCGCGAGATCAACCTCTTCCTGCGCCTGCCGGCGCCCGTGCTGCGGCTCGGCGTGCGCCTCGTACGCCGGCTCGACGCGTGGGGGCTCCTCCCGGCCAGCTTCTCCGCCGACGACCCGCTCTACGCTTCGGCCTTCGTCGCCAACCTGGGCAGCGTCGGCCTCGACGCCGCGTACCACCACCTCTTCGAGTACGGCACCATCCCGATCTTCGTCACCATCGGCCGGCTGCGGCGGGCTCCGGTCGTGCGTGACGACGGCTCGGTCGGGAGCCGCGAGGTTTTCACGCTTCGCTACACCTACGACGAGCGAATCGAGGACGGCTTCTACGCGGCGCGCGCGCTCGAGCGGCTGCAGGCGCTGCTCGAGGTGCCGGAGCGGCTCATCGGTATGCGCTGAGGCAAGCTGGCATCTGACTCGCCGCTTGACTACAAGGTCCAGTGACGGCGCGGCCCGTCGCACGAGGGGATCGTTCGTCTCGGAGCGCGTTGCTCCGGAGCCAGGAAAGCAATGAGTGCAGCGGAGGGGGCCACCGAGCGGCCCGCGCCGGAGCGGGGCCCGCGGGCGCAGCGGAGCGCTGGGGGCACGGTGTCCATCATTGCCGCCCTCGCCGGCATCCTCTTGCTCGCCTGGCTCGTCCACGAGGGCGGTGCCGAGGAGGTCGGGCGGCGCCTCGTCGGACTCGGTCCGGTCCTGCCGCTCGCGTTGTTGCCGTACACGGTCGTATCGCTCTGCGACGCCCTCGGCTGGCGCGTCGTTCTCCGGGCCTTCGGCGTCGCCCAGCCGTTCGCCCGCCTCTGGCTCGAGCGGCTGGCCGGCGAGGCGGTGAACAGCGTCGCGCCCACGGGGGTGGGCGGCGAGCCGGTGAAGATCCTCCTCTTGCGTGCCGACGGCGTCCGGGGCTCGGCCGCCGCTGCGGCGGTCGTCACGAGCCGGACTGGCCTCATCCTGGCGCAGAGCCTGCTCGTCGTCTTCGGCATCGTGGCGTTGCTCGTTCGCCTCGGCCGGCATGTCGCCGCGCCGATCGCGCTCGCGGGCCTGCTCGGGCTGACGGCCCTCTTCGGTCTCCTGCTCGTGCGCGTGCAGAAGGGCGGCGTCGCGCGGATGGTGGCGCGCGGGCTCGCCGGGCTCCTGAGGACGTCCTCGCAGACGGCAGGCCGCGTCGAGCGGAGCGCGGCCGACTTCGACGCCCAGCTCGCGACCGTCTACGCGACGCGCCGGCTCACGCTGCTCGGCGCCGCGGCCTGGCACATGCTCGGGTGGCTGGCCTCGGCCGCCGAGGTGTGGGTCGTGCTGCGGCTTCTCGGCACGTCGATCTCGCAGACGGACGCCCTCATCGTCGAGGGGCTCGCGCAGCCGATCCGTGCGACCAGCATCCTCGTCCCGGGCGCGGTCGGTACGCAGGAGGGCGGAGGCGTCGCGCTGTGCAGCTGGCTGGGGATCCCTCCGGCCACCGGGCTCGCCCTGTGGCTCGTGCGCCGCGGCCGCGAGGTGCTGTTCGACGCGGTGGGGCTGCTCTACCTCGCCGCCCGCAACCTGCGCCGAGAATGACTCCCGCTCCTCCGCTGCGCGCGTCCCGTCGGCGGGTCGGTCAGAGGCGGAGGTCGGCGACCACGCCGAAATGGTCGCTCGCGAACACGTCGCCCACGGGGGTCTCGAATACGAGGTGCGCCGATTCCACACGCCCGCGGCCGCGCGCATCCGGAGCGCCGACGAGAACGTAGTCGATGCGCCGGTCCGGCTCCCAGGAGAACGCGGCGAACCGATTGCGGTTGTCCCAGGTGTGCCCGGCGCCGTCCCTGCCGGCCACCTCCCAGGCGTCCTGGAAGTAGGTGCTCCTTCCGTCGAGCGACGCGAGCCCACGGAGGAAGCGCATCTCGTTGGAGTCGGGGCGGGCATTGAAGTCCCCGAGGAGCACGGGCGGCAGGTCTCCCGCGGCCGCCCACTCGCGGGTGAACGCCTCGAGCACGAGGACCTGTCGCTCGCGGACTCGGCCGTGGTGGAACTCGTAGTCGAGGTGCGTGGTGAGCACGGGCAGGAGGCCGGCGGGGGTCTGGGCGAGCACCGCCAGCACCGTGCGGGGCTCGCCGTGCTCCGTCCCCGGGAGCGGGCGCACCTCGCTCTTGACGATCGGCCAGCGCGAGCCGATCAGGTTGCCGAAGCCACTTCCATCGCGCTCGTGGGGCAACATGGTCCCGTCGTCGGTCCAACGGAAGGCGGCGCCGAACACGCGGAAGAACTCGCCGTCCGGGAGAAGGAGCGCTCCCTGGTCGAAGCCGTCGCGTCGGACGATCACCTCCTGGAAGCCGACGACGTCGGGCGCCTCGGACGCAAGCCCACGGCGAATGATTGCCATCCGCTCCTCGAAGGGCTCGGAAACGCTCCAGCAGTTGATCGTCAGCACTCGCAGGTGTCGCCGCATCGCGCTGCTCCACCGACTACGCGGAAGGAGTTCCTGGTTGCGATCCATGTCGCCGCGTCACTCCGGCTCGGGGCTCGACCTGCGGGCATTCCCCGCTGCGAGCGGAAACGAGCACGAAGCGCAGGCCGCCCACCGTGCCCGACGTACTCGGCAACTCCCGAACGGAAGGGGCGAGACGGGCATAGGCGTCCCCCCGGACGAGGACGCAGACGGAGCCCTCTGCCAGCAGCGCCTCCAGGTCATCCCCGGGGTTCAGCGCGAGGATGCGCTGACCGGCATAGAACATGAACGGGCTCAGGGCCTGGGGGTCCGGAAAGCCGAACGCGACCAGACGGACGCCGCTCCGAGCGGCGCGCCCCAGCCCTTCACCCCATGGGCGCGTGCTGGAGAACAGGTCGAACTGGGGGAGCACTCCGATCACGATGAAGAGGTGCAGCGCGGTCGCGCACGCCGCGACGGCCACGGCGGCCTGCGCCGGCTTCCGAGCCCGCCGCGCCGCCAGGAAGCCCAACCCGAGCAGCACGAGGAACAGCGCCGCTCCCCACGCCGCGGCGCCGGTCGGCGCCTGGAGCAGCTTCCGCGCGAGCGTCATCGGATGGTCGCTCCCGGTCTCGACCATGCCCGTGACGACGTTCGGCTCGAGGGAGAGCAGGACGAGGCCGAGACCCGGGCATGCCAACAGCAGCACGACCGCGAAGGACGACCATGTCGCCCGATCGAGGAGCCGTTCGCCGGGACGTACCCACCACCCCGCGACCAGCACCGCAAGCGCGGGGTAGGCCGGGAGGAGGTAGTGGGCCCTCTTGCTGGCCGAGGCCGTCAGGGCGAGTGTCATCAGGCCCGCCCACAGGAGGACGAAGAGCCTGCCCGGGTCGCCGCGCTCCTGCCAGGCCGACGCCACGGCCGCGGGCAGCGCGATCGACCACGAGAAGAGGTCGAGCGCCAGGTTGGGCACGTAGTAGAGTACCGAACGGAGGTGGCCTTCCTCCGGAGCGCCCACGAGTCGACCGAGGTGATTCTTCAGGAAGAAGAAAGCGACCGGCTCGCCACCGTGGGCGCGCCAGAGGAGTACGAGCCAGAGCGCCGCTCCCGACCCGGTCGCGACCGCTGCCCAGACGAGATCGCGTGTCCGAAGGCGGCCCTTCCCGACCCACGCCAGGAAAGCGGCGACCGTGATCGACGCCAGCCCGACGCCGAGCAGGCTCTTCAACCAGAAGGCCGTTCCGGCGGCGACGGCCGCGGCCGCGAGGAGCGAGCGTCGGCCGGATCGCCAGGCGAGGAAGAAGAGCGTCAATGCGAGGGCGGTCGCGCTGGCTGCCGCCGTGTCGGGTGTTCCGGAGCGCGCCATCCACCAGTATTCCGGCGCCGTGGCGAGGATGAGCCCCGCAATCCCGGCGCTCGCACCCACCGCCCGAGCGAGCGCCATCGTCACCAACACGCCCAGCACCGCTGCCACGGTTGCGGGCCATCGCGCCGCGGCTGCCGAGGGTCCGCCGGCGAGCCGATAGGCGCCGGCCTGGAGCCAGTAGAACAGCGGAGGCTCCTCCAGGAACGGCGTGCCGTTCAATTGCGGCACGAGCCAGCTCCGCTCCGCGCGCATCTCGCGCGAGATCTCCGCCACCCGGGTCTCGTCGGGCGGCCAGAGGTCGGTGCGCCCGATCCCGACCGCAAGGGCAGCCGTGGCGAGCGCGGCTGCCACGGCGAGGAGCCGACGGTCCGAGCGGGTCATTCGCGCGCTTGCGATTCCTGGCCCTGCAGCGCGACCGGCATCGCCCGCCCGGGCACGCGCCCCTCGCGGACCGCGCAGATCGGTAGTCTCGTGGTGGCCAGCGAGGCGGCCTCGTCACACAGGCGAACGAAGCAGGCCCGGCGCCGAAGGCGTGCGAGCAGCGTATCGAGCACGCCGACGTACGGACCTCCCTCGAGCTCGGCGTGAATGGTGTGCACGTTCAGCGCGTCGGGTCGCAAGAGTCCGACGTAGTAGTCGGCGAGCTCGGCGGGGCGCCGTGCCGTGCGGCCGTACACTTCATCGAGCGTCGGCAGGGTGGTGGGGATCTCGGGCGCCCGGAACACCTGCCCCGCTGCGGCGGGCAGGTACGGATACGACCCGCGCGTGTCACTCCGGTAGGCGAACCCCGCGGCGTCGACCGCGGCCAGGCTGGCGGGGGTGCAGCGCCAGCCCGGCGCGGCGAAGCCGCGCGGGTCCGTGCCGAGGATACCGCGGAGCACGGTGGTCGCGCGCGTGACCTCCGCGCGCACCTGCGCTTCGCTGAGGCGCGGGAGCCGATCCTGCCAGCGCGCGTGATCGTAGCCGTGCACGGCGACCTCGTGTCCCGCGGCGGCGAGCCGGCGAAGGGCGTCGGGGAATGCCGTCGCGACGGGGCGCGACGGCAGGAGGGTGCCCGAGAGCAGGGTCCGCCATCCGTAGACGGCGACCGCGCGCGTGCGCAGCAGCTTGGCGCCGAAGCGCGGGTCGAGGAGTCGGGCGATACGCCGACCCATCCGATCGGGACCGCAGGCGATGAAGAACGAGGCGGACACCCCGCACCTGGCGAGCAGCTCGGCGATGGCCGGTACCCCTCGAGCGAGGCCGTCGTGCGTGTCGACGTCCACCTTCAGCGCGATGCGGACGTTGCCCCGGTCGCTCATGGCCCCGTCGCCTGCCCGGCTTGGGCCTTCTCGCCGCGAAACCAGGCGATCGTCCGGGCGAGTCCCTCGGTGAGGGGCGTGGTGGCGCGCACGCCGAGGATGCGATCCATGCGGCCCACATCCGGCACCCGACGTGGCACGTCCTCGTAGCTCTCGCCGTAGATGGTCGCCTGGGGCACGAAGCGGAGCGTCGACGTCCCCCCGCCGAGCTCGATCATGATCTCGGCGAGGCGGCGGATCGACGTCTCCTCTTGCGTGCCGATGTTGATGATCTGTCCCGCGGCGCCGCTCAGCAGTCCGGCCGCCACCGTGGCGCGCACCGCGTCGTCGATGAAGGTGAAGCAGCGGGTCTGGCTCCCGTCACCGATCACGGTGAGCGGCTCCCCACGCAGGAGCTGCCCCAGGAAGATCGTGATCACGCGTCCGACGTCCAGGCGGTCGAGCCGCGGCCCATAGACGTTGAAGTAGCGGAGGACCGTGATGGGCAGGCCGAGCCGGCGGTACGCCAGGCAGAAGTGCTCGGCGGCCGCCTTGGACGTCGCGTAGCACCAGCGGTCGATGCTGGTCGGGCCGAGCACCCGGTCGGCGTCCTCCGACCAGGGCACCGCGGGGTTGCGGCCGTAGACCTCGGAGGTCGAGCTGAAGACCATGCGCCGACCGTGCTTGTACGCGGCGCGCAGGACGTTCTGGGTGCCGTTCACATTCACGTTCAGCACGTGGTACGGGTCCGCGACGTAGTGCTCGACGCCGACCACCCCGGCGAGGTGGTAGATGACGTCGGCCTGCGCTGCGACCCCATCCAGGATCTCCGGGTTCATGACCGAGTCGACGACGAGGCGAAGGCGCGGGTGCCCCAGCAGGTGGCGGATCTTCACCTGCGAGCCCGAGTCGAGGACGATCACCTCGTCGCCGCGCGCGATGAAGGCATCGGCGAGGTGTGAGCCCACGAAGCCTGCGCCACCCGTGATGAGGATTCTCATGCCCGCTCCCCCGCGGCTTCGTCGCCGCCGAGCCGCTCGCCCATGGCCAGGCCCGTCCGCACGGCCAGCTCGTCCGCGCGCTGCTCGTCGCGGCCGGCGAGCTGCACGCGCTCCAGCAGCAGGGCCCCGCTCCCGGCCGCCACGACCACGCCGGCGCCCGGCCGGATCTCCATCACTTCGCCCGGGGCCCCGACGCGGGCGCCCGGGTCCAGCGGGCGCGCCCACCACACGAAGAGCCGCTCGCCCCGGTAGGTCGTGAACGCCCCCGGATAGGGAGCCGTGACCGCCCGGATCAGGTCGTAGAGTCGCCGGGCGGGCTCGTGCCACGCGATCCGGCCGTCCTCCGGGCGACGCCCACCGAAGCGTGTCGCCCGCGCGTGGTCCTGCGGGATGCGGGGGGCGGTGCCGGCCGCCAGCAGCGGGTACGTCGCGCGGAGGAGGGCGCGGGCGGCCTCGCCGAGCTTGCGGTTCAAGCTGAGCGCGGTGTCGTCGTCGGCGATCGGCACGGCCCGCTGCGCCACGATGTCGCCCCGGTCGGGCTTGGCCTCCATGTAGTGGAGCGTCACCCCGGTTTCCCGCTCGCCGTGGATCAGCACCCAGTTGACCGGACACCGACCCCGGTAGCGCGGCAGAAGCGACCCATGCAGATTGAGCGCTCCCCGCCGCGCCAGACCGAGCAGGTCCGGCCCGATGATCTCGCGGAAGTAGAAGGAGAAGAGAAAGTCGGGTGCCAGGCCCGCGATCGTTGCGACCACGTCGGGCGCATTCACGGATGGCGGAATGAGAACGGGCAGGCCCGCTTGCCGGGCGCGCTCGGCGACCGAGCGGAACCAGATGTTCTCGTGTGCAGGGTCGGGATGCGTTACGACCAGTGCGACCTCGGCGCGGAGCGCCAGGAGCTCGTCGAGGCAGACGTACCCGATGTCCTGGTAGGCCATCACGACGACGCGCACGGCTCCTCCGGGTCGGCCGGATAGACGGCGCGGACGATGTAGGGCGGCCGGCGGCGCACCTCGGCGTAGATGCGACCCACGTATTCGCCGACGAGCCCCACGGCGAAGATGAGGATCCCCACGAAGACGAACAGGATGGCAAAGAGGGTGAAGAGGCCCTCACTCTCCGGGCCGAGGATCAGCCGCCGGATCAGGAGAAAGGCGCCGAAGGCGATTCCGAGCAACGACACCCCGAGACCCGCGAGCGACACGAGCTGGATCGGGACGAGCGAGAAGCCGGTCATGAGGTCGAAGCCGAGCTGCATGAAGCGGAGCGGCGAGTAGCGCGAGCGCCCCGCCAGGCGGGCCTCGTGCCGGATCGAGATCTCGGTCGGGCGCGCGGCCAGCCAGGCGCCGAGTGCCGGAATGAAGAGCGCGCGCTCGGCCAGGCGGAGGATCTCGTCGACCACCGGGCGCTGATACGCCCGCAGCATCGAGCCGCAGTCGGTCATCGGTACCCCGACGGCCAGGGAGGCGAGACGGCTCACGACCGCGGAGATCGCGCGGCGCAGGAACGGGTCGTTGCGGCCCTCGCGGCGCGTGCCGACCGCGTCGTGGCCCGCGTCGATCTCCGCCAGGAGCCGTGGGATCTCCTCGGGCGGGTTCTGCAGGTCCGCGTCGAGCGTGACCACCACCGCGCCGCGGGCGTGGGCGAAGCCGGCCAGCACCGCCGCATGCTGCCCGGCATTGCGGGCGAGCGTCACCACCTTCACGGCGGGATCCCCTCCCTGGATGACCAGCAGCTCCTCGAGCGAACGGTCCGTGCTGCCGTCGTCGACGTAGACGACCTCGAAGGAGCGGCCGAGCTGCTGGAGCACCTGGTGGAGCCGGGTGTGCAGGCGCGGGATGCTGGCGGACTCGTTGAACACAGGGATGACGATCGAGACCGCCGGCTGCGGGAGGGCGTCCGCGCGCAGTGGCTGCGCCCCGGCTCGCTCAGGCTGCATGGCGCCGCAGGATCTCCTCGAGCGCGCTGGCCACGTCCTCGACGTCCTCGCGCGTCATGCCGGGGAACAGCGGGAGGGACAGGATGCGCTCGGAGGCGCTCGTCGCATGCGGCAGGGCATCGGGCCGCAGCGCGAGCTGCTCGCGGTAAAGGCGGTGGAGGTGGAGGGCCTTGAAGTGCAGGCCGACCCCGATGTTCGCGGCGAGGAGGCCGTCCATCACCTCGTCCCGCCCGAGCCGCAGCGCTTCGAGCCGGAGACGGACCACGAGCAAGTGCCAGGCATGTCGCGCGGGGTAGGACACGGACGCCAGCATCTCGACCGCGGGGACCTGCGCGAGGGCTTCCCGATACCAGGCGGCGATGCGCGTGCGGGCCTCGACGAACTCCTGCAACCGCGCGAGCTGAGCCAGCCCGAGCGCCGCTTGCAGGTCCGTCATGTTGTACTTGAAGCCGAGCGCGACGATGTCGTACCCCGGGTTGCCGCGCCGCCCGTATCGGCTCCAAGCGTCGCGCGCGATCCCGTGGAACCGGAGCAGCCGCAGGCGGTCGGCCAGGGCGGCATCGTCGGTGGCGACCATGCCCCCTTCACCGGTCGTGATGGCCTTGATCGGATGGAAGCTGAAGACCGCCGCCGCGCTCCCGCCGCCGATCGGGCGCCCGCGGTAGGTCGTGCCGAGCGCATGGGCCGCGTCCTCGATCAAGGCGAGGCCGTGATCGGCGGCGATCGCTCGGAGTCGGTCGAGATCGACGGGTTGCCCGGCGAAATGCACCGGCAGGAGCGCGCGGGTGCGCGGCGTGATCGCGCGGGCGACGGCCTCCGGGTCGATGTTGAGCGTTCCGGAATCGATGTCGACGAAGACCGGCCGCGCCCCGACGGCGAGGATCATGTTCCCGGTCGAGGCCCATGTCATGGGCGTGGTGACGACCTCATCGCCGGGCCCAACGCCTGCCGCCAGGAGCGCGAGGTGAAGGCCGGCCGTAGCGGAGCTCATCGCGACCGCGTGCGCGACGCCGACGGTCTCGGCGAATGCCTCCTCGAAGCGCGTGACACGCGGGCCGCTGGTCAGCCATCCCGACCGCAGGCAGGCGGTCACCTCTTCGATTTCCTGCGGCCCGATCGACGGGCGGGACAATGGGAGAAAGTCGGGGCGCACGCGGCTCCTCTCCCCGACGGCAGCCTGCGCGTCGGAGCAGCCGTGCCAGGTCCCCCCGACCCGCCAGCGCGCTTTCAATAGCAGGGCGTCGGGCCGGTGCCAAGGAGCCGAGGGCGTTGCGGCAGCCATTTCGGACTTGCTAGGGTCCGCCGCACGCCGCCTCACATGGCGATTGGGAGCGCTGCTCGATGATCCCCCTTTTGATCCTCCTCGAAAACGCTCTCGCGGTTGCAGCCCAGCTCTCGCTGCGCCGTGGGGCGGCGAGATTCGCCGACCAGCCGCTGGCGCTGTCGATTCTTCTGGAGCCCGTCAGGAACCCTTTCATCCTGTCCGGTCTCCTCCTGCACGGCATGAGCTTCTTCCTCTACATCTTCATCTTGTCGAAGCTCCGGCTGAACGTGCTCTACCCGGTCGCAACCGGTCTATCGATCGTGCTCATCACGATCTTGTCCGTCCTCCTCCTCGGCGAGCGCCTGAGCGCGGGGCAGGGGGTCGGCATCGCCGCGATCGCGGGCGGAATCGCCCTCGTATTCACGACCTGACGCCCGAGGCGCTCAGAAGTACGATTGCAGCGTGCCCCTGCGCCGAATGTCGAGCGTGGCGCAGTGGAACGATCCGCCGAAGGGCTTGTAGTTCATGAAGGGGCACGGAACGGGCGTGAGGCCGTGGTCCTTCAGCAACCTGATCATCGACACCTGCGAGCGCTCCACCACCACCCGCTCCGGGTCCAGCATCAGCACGTTCAGGCTGATCCACTTGCTCACCATCGAGAGATGGAGGTTGCGCAGGCCCCGGATGGGATCGGGCTCCGGTGCAACCAGGATGTCCCACGACTCGAGGATGGGTGGGAGCTCCGTGGGATCGACGTATTCCGGATTGATCAGCACTTTTCCCGGCGCGAGTGGCACGAAGGTCGTATCGATGTGCAGCGGCTGCGGGCAGTGGCTCTTGATCTCGTGAATGCGGAACTGGGGGCCGAGGTGGCGACGCAGCCACTCGATGCCCGATGCATTGGTGGCGTTGCTGCGTGTGACGAACAGGTCGGTACCGCAGCGGACGAAATCGGCGGCATCGAACAGCGGCTCGAACTCGTTGATGATGTAGCGTACCGGCTCACCCTTGGCCGGCGGCCTGAAATGATTGGCGTACAGACAATCGAGCAGCTGCGGCTTCGGCGCGGAGATCCAGCGCGCCCCCTGCGACCAGTACTCCTTGAGCAGCGTGCGATAGGCGTGCGTCTCGAAATAGCGCGATCGCCATGCCATCGGGGTCTCGATGATCTGGTCGCCGATCACCAGGATGCCGTCGCGCGGACTCGCGGTGCAAAAGCCGTTGGAGGTCCAGTCTGGTGAGCTGAAGCGAAGGGAGAAATCGACGATGTCCGGCCGGCGGACTTTGATACCCTCCGCTTCGAGCAGGCGGACGAAGCCCTCGAGTTCCCTCTGTGCCGGCTTGAGGAGGACCCTCGGGTATCGCCTACCGGCGAGTAGTGGATAGAGACGGGCCGCCTTGGCCGGCAGGTTGCCGACCATCGTCACGTGGCTGGGCGGTGCCGCGGCGCCCTCGAGGCGGCCGACAACGACTTCCTCCAGCGGATCCCACTCGTTCCAGGAGTTCACTACGCAGGAATTTGCGGTCTCGGCTGTGCGTTCGGGTTCCGGTGCGATGGCCCGCGACATGAAACCTCCGGAAGGAATCGGCGAGGGCCCTCGATAATCGTCTGGCGAGCGCGAGTCAACGAGAGGGCGCGGCGTTGCTCCGCCGACCAAACGGCCCGCCGCTTACGAGTCGGGGTCCGTCTCGCTGCCGTGCAGCGAGACGGTCTTGCCGGCGTCGGGTGCGCCCTCCGCGGCGTCCGCTGGCGTCTCTGCCGCGTGCCCGCCCCGCCGCCGCGCGCTGCGCCCCGACGTCTCGGCGCGCCGGCGCAGCGCGAGCGCGCGCTTCGCGTCGCGATAGCCGGCCCCCATCAGGTTCCGGTTCTTCCGCGGGTAGGCGTTGAAGATCGCGAGCGGGCCGAAGCCGCTCCACTGCTCGCCGGGCTCGATGACGGTGACGGGCACGCCATGGAAGCGGCCCCCCTCCATGCGCGCGTAGAGGTAGCCCGCGTTGCCGATCGTCCGCCACATGACGTCGACGAAACGCTGGGCGAAGCCCGCGAAGGTGCGGAAGCGGCTCCGGTACGGGAGCTGGCTCGCGATCGGCGCCAGCAGGTAGATCTCGGTCGCGCCGAGGTCGATCGCGCGGTCGAGCGGGATGTTCCAGGCGAAGCCCCCGTCGACGTACCAGTCGCCGCGGAACTGGATGGGCGGGAAGAGGAGCGGGATGGCGTAGCCGGCGCGCGCGATGGTGCGCAGCTCGCGCCAGTCGGCGCA
>Ga0137403_10003649_pt1 | contig 18424 bp, 11 predicted proteins | sample CZOMad2_1_16fung_FD_122057 | JGI IMG/M metagenome (GOLD analysis project Ga0137403, IMG submission 122057) | Vadose zone soil fungal communities from Angelo Coast Range Reserve, California, USA - CZOMad2_1_16fungal (Hybrid Assembly) | ecosystem: Environmental > Terrestrial > Soil > Vadose zone...
TAATACTGTCAAGTTCAACAGCGTAGTTGCTGCCGTTACCAGCGCCACGGCTACTTCGCTTGTCGTTAATGCGCCGGCCGCAGGCAGCACCGGCCCAATCAGTGTAACCACCGCAGATGGAGCAGCAGCAGGGCCTGTTTTTACATATATAGTGATTCCACCACCACCCACTATAACGTCCATCAGCCCCATTACAGGGAGCGCCGGCACGGTCGTTACCATCAATGGTACCAATTTCAAAACAACCCTTACCGATAATGTCGTCAATTTCAATGGTATTGCGGCCACTGTGCAAACAGCCACAACAACTGTCATTACGGTTGCTGTGCCTGCAACGGGAACCACAGGTGCGGTTACGGTTACCACAGCAGATGGTGCTGCTACCGGGCCCGTTTTCACTTATGCCGCAACGGATGTGTATGTAGTAGGACAGTCAACCACGGGTTGGGGTTACTGGAAAAATGGCGTATTCAATGCCAAACCATCGGATTGTTTTTCTTTAAGGGCTATTTGTGTTTCAGGAACAGATGTGTATTTGGCCGGTGTAAATAATACGTATGCTCCCGCATACTGGAAAAATGGAGTGGGGGTAAGCCTTCCCATATCTGCCGGACATGTCAGCGGTAGCGTTCGTTCGATAGTTGTTTCCGGCTCGGATGTGTTTACAGCAGGTTCAGACCAGGGCAGTGGCGCGGGTAGTTATCCCGATTACTGGAAAAATTCAACGTTACTGAGTTTAGCTACTACCTATAATGGCGGGGAAGCCTATTCCATATTTGTATCCGGAACGGATGTATACGCAGCAGGCTCCCAGTGGAGCATGGCGTCAGGCGGTAATTCAATAGCCACTTATTGGAAAAACGGCGTGGCGGTTACGCTTACAACCGGGGCTAATAATGATGTTGCTTCTGCAGTGTATGTGTCCGGCAGCGATGTATATATTGCCGGTTCGGACGGGGTTGCCGGCAAATATTGGAAGAATGGCGCAGCCAACTTGTTAAATGTCCCTAATACAAGTTATTCGGCCACTCCATTTTCGATGTATGTTACAGGTACAGATGTGTACATAGCGGGCTCGTATAGGAATTTGGCCAAATATTGGAAAAACGGAACCATGGTTGACCTTACCAGCACCACACCGGGCGGTATCAATGCTGAATACGCAACTGGCATTGCAGGAAAGGGAACGGACATCTATATATGCGGTAATGATGTATCGAAAGGATATGGCTATTGGAAAAACGGCGTGTTTACCGTTCTGTCCGGTGCCGGAATTGTTAATGGAATCTTTGTGAAATAAAATAGTCATGAAAACAAATAGCTTGCTGCTGTTGATGACGATCGCTGAAAGCCCGTCCGGGCGATACAGGACAAAATGAAAGCGGGCAAACCAACACTTCAGTTTTAGCAATGACCATATCCAAGTTCGATTGCTCATCAGCTACAAACTAAAAAGCCGCTGAAAATCAGCGGCTTGAAGAAAGTGGAGGTGTAGGGACTCTAATCGAACACCTGGTTAGATTGAAGTCCTTATTTTAATACCTTATAAGTAAATTTTTGTCCGCCTAAAGAGGCCTCCAGCATTAATCCACCCTTTTCCTGGGAAAATACAACTACGCCATTTCTATAATTCGCATTGGCAGATGCACCCGCTTTGACCGCTATTGCTGAAACTTGTCCGCTAAATTCAATTTTATTTTGCATGAAGCGATCCATTGCATCTTTGTTTTCAAAAAAAATAATTTCGCGGTATGCCTGCCCCCCTGCCTGTGCTCCCACGGTTACCTGCACCATCTGGGCGGTACCAACAGGCATTCCTTTTTCATAGACTGCTCCTTTACCCGCAGCTCCGCCTACGCCTACCCCGCCCTTGCCTACGTTGGGAAATATTGCATATCCAGAAGAGTGTTTGAAGAGATTTTCCATAGATGGATCTGCCTTTAGAAAGGAAGCTTTGGCCTTTTTACTGTCATCGATTATTCTCTCTTGAGAATCCTCCTGCGCCATTAATATTCGCGGTAAAAACAGGCCTGACAAAACCATTAGAAGTATTACTGGCCGAACGTTGCTTGTCATTTTCATAAATGATAAATTTTAAGTTAGTGAGGGGAGAGTTTGCTATGAAAGGGATGCAAATAATCTGCCATGGGAAACACCGTTCGGACAAAAATATAAGCCAATGAAGATCAACGGCTTGAGAAATCGTGGAGGGAGTCAGCCGAGATAATTGGGGGATAAATCTTCTGGCCATACTTCCCAAAGACCGGCAGCAAAAAGTCCTACCGGTATCCAGAAGGTATTACCATATCGCGATTTAAATCCTAAATTGATGAATGAAACTAGCTACTAAACTCGAACGCAGATTATGAAAATCATCGCGCTTTTGAAGGTCAGCAATATGCGGGCAGCGATCAAGCACTATACGGAGGTGCTGGATTTTGTAATGACCTGGCGGGAGGACACACCAGACTCCCCGGTGGTTGACCTGGGCCATGAAGAAATGGAATTCCAGATCACGACCCATGAAAACGAACGCTTGTTCGGGTCGGTGATCTATGTGTATGTATCCGATGTCGATAGCTTGTTTGCCAAATACAAAAGCCGAGGCCTGGACTCAAGCGGCAAGCCTAATTCACCGGTACACCAGAGCCCGGTCGACCAGACCTGGGGCAGGCGGGAATTTTATGTCACCGACGCTGACGGTAACACGCTGCGTTTTTGTCAAAATATAAGTTAGAAGCATGGAAAAACCTGGCCAGCTATTTTTCCGGACATTCCACACGGCTTTTTTACCATCCTGGCGATCTTTATCAGCTGCATGGGCCTGTTTGCGTTCCGCTGCCGAAAACAAAAAAGCCCTGATCTTCCGTTTATATTTACTTCAACCACCCTGTTTTGATTCCCTGGTCGATATCGAATGTCGTTCCTACTGTCCCCACCAGGCAATTTTCCTTTGTCATTCCCGTAACCTCCCGAACTCGATAAACGGAATTCAAACCGGTGCAATGAGCACCTAGAAAATACCGGATGCCCATTGCCTTTAGCTTATTCGCAGTCCAGTCCAGCTGCTCATCCTTCGCTTCCAATAAATGCATCCCCCCCACCACCGCGACAACGTTTTCCCCGAGAAACTGCTGCGCTACATATTCAAGCGTATTCACTATACCTGCATGACCGCATCCCGTCAACACTACCAATCCACGACTTGTGCGGACCACCATAGACATATCCTCCGGCACATTGTCATCCACCACTCCGTTGGGAGTGACCAACGTTCTGCCAGGTGGATAATTTTTTTCCGGATATCGCCGTGGAACGGGCCCCGTAAGGTAAATACCCGGGCCTATTTTCTGTGGCCGATCGATTACGACAAAACGCCCGCCCGAGGATACATAAGTCGACGAATCAGCTTTCAGCATCCCGACATTAAACGCCGTCCGGACATAAAAGCCGGCAGCGATATAAAGCACAGACGCCGTTACCCCATCCGGGAACTGCTGACGGATCGTACCAAGGCCAGCCGTATGATCGTTATGATTATGGCTAAGCACCACCTGCCGGATACCCGAAAGATTGACCTTTAATTCTGCCGCATTGTCTCTTACCGTGTTCGGCCGCCCACCGACATCAAAAAGGATACGGGAGCTATCGGTTTCCACCAGCGCCGAAAATCCCCACTCGCCGACTCCTTTCAGATCGGTTACCATCGTGGACAATATCGTTATCTTAAGTTTCGCGACTTCCTGGGCAGATGCGATGGCAGAAAAAAAGGCCAGGACTGCAAAAGACAAATATTTTCTCATGCCTTAATATACCAATTTTTTAGTTATTAGTATAATTTCGCCTGTTCTCCTTCGGCGGGCGACCTAACCATAAAAAATGTACCACAAAACTTGATCGACAGAGAACTGGCCAAGGGATTCTGTTAAGTGGATAGGGTATATTCATGGCTCGCGAAAGGCACCCGAAAACACAATGGTAGCGCTACTGAATTCTATTTCGACCTGATCCATAAATTACTTGCCTTACATCCGCTGACGGAGGATTCCAGCTATAATTTATTTCTTAGTCAGCGGCAGAGTAACACCGACCAGCGGTTCGCCCAGGCTTTTGAAAAAGCATTAACAGCTCAAAGCAAAGACGGGGGAATAAACTCTATAAATGCTCGGTTGTACGTAGCCGGGATTTTGGAGGTCAGGGGAATTCTATCGAACGCCTAGCGCCGCTGGTCATTTTTATAAATGGTTTAAAATCTATCAGTTAACCAATTTTAGGGGTAGCTATCGGTTAATAAATGTGCCACATTTATATGATGTTCTTTACAGCATCTATAATAATTCATCTTGCTGGCTTATCTGGAGGATACAGTTCATCAAAGGCGATGATATATTCCCTGACTGCCTGAAGCACCGCAAGGATCGCTTCCGGGCTGGGCAGTTCACCAGCCCAAATCAGATCGGCCAGTCCATTCTGATAGCCCGGAGTTAAATCTCTCCATTGCACGTCCAGTTGGCTAAATAAAGGAGAATCCTGTACTCGCTGCCCCTGCCAAGCACCATGCATGGCTCGGTTGGCCTCATCATCGTGCCGGACATTGGAGAATATCGGAAAATGAACCGGATCCAATAATTTCTCTGCCAGGGCCGGATAATGAAACAATTGATGCAAATCATAGAAATGCCGGATCTTTTCCCGCAAGGCATCTCCTCCTTCGTAAGAAAGCCTGTTTACGGACAATACTTTTTCAAAGAAGGTCCTTTCGAGGGAGAGGACATTGATTGTAACCGGCAAGAGGCCATACTGCTCGATTAGTTGTTCATTGCCAGTCTGGATAAAAAATTGAGTAATGTATGCAGAAAGAGGGATCGCATTATAGGGGACCGGGTCGGTAAAACAATTGATTTCAATCAGAACATAATCCTTGACCATTCCGAAATCTGTAGTGTCTAGAACTTTGTCATAGGCGTACACGGTTGCCCGCATACGCCCCATTTTCTTTTCCGCCGGGTGCCCCTCCAGGATCTGTAGGCCAGTCGTAATCGTTTCTGTTACTTCCTTTAACAGGTTTTTCAGTTGATTGCCAGTATAATTACCCGGCGATAAAATGGCCAGATCAATATCCTCTGAAAAACGATCGATGCACTGATAGGCTTTTGACAGGGAAGTGCCACCCTTGAAAATGACCGCCCCCGCAAATTTCGACAAACCAATATTTCTCAATACATTAGGTCACCCAGTAATCCTTTTCAATAAATATCGGACGCATTTTGAAGTGTTGCGCAGTCGCCTCAATAGCGTCTTTGAACTGATCCTTGTCTTCATGCAACGTCATACAAAATTCCATTTAGCTTTATCAGGTAATACCGCCTCTATTCCTTTGAGCTTGTATTTAGTCAAGGGATTTAGTGAATGGCGAAGTACATCCACCCGCTGGGCAGGGAAATATTCTTCCAAAAGCGCTCCCAATAATGCCCGGGTCGAAGGCGGATACTCTGTCGCCAGTGTACACATGCGGCTGATCTGAGCCTCTTTCAACGCACCGGTCCTGCCCACCAGGATAGGGATGACTTTCGCTGGGGATGTATCAGGAATTTTTCGGATGTCGGTAAGTGAGTCCAATATCTGCAGTAAAGGGATATCTGCCCCTTTAAATACAAACGGCCGGACAATGAATTTAACCTTGTATCCACTCAGTTCCTTCTGAGGGAGCCGGCTTTTGCGGGCAATTGTCAGTACGCTGGCCATCTGTGTCGTCAAGCCCCAACGATTATATAAGATATTGCCTGTCAGATAGCCAATGGTTTTGCCCCCTCTTTGCGTAAGTATTTTAAGAATTTCAGCTTCGGAGGGTCGTAGAGCGCCAAAGCGGGTATTTTTAGGTTTGTAATACCTACCTTTCTCCAACCTCACCAGCTTGCCTGCCTGTACCATCCGGCTTAATGCCTTGAGATAGGCTAATTCATTTTGCCCTTCCGCTAAAATACTAAAGGCAAATACCTCTCCAGCAGGCATGGCACTGACCTGGCGCCGTAAAGTATTCGATATGGACGAGGTTTTGATCATGATTTACTGACTGCAAAGATGGTGAGAATTGCCTATTGTCCTGTTTTTAACGTAATAAATCTGACAAATAAATTCTATCATATTGATTATAAATATTATACAAAGGCTATAAAAATACTCCCCCTTTAGAATCCTTTACCCCGCTGGAGTTGATCTGGAAAGACGAAATTCTATAATTCATAAGGAATAACAAATTTGTTTACCTCATTTTCCAATTGAAAAATTGGTTTTTGCAAACCTAAATTCGCCTCAGGTTGAAATACCTGGAAAGCATTTTCCATAGTTGATTTTATCTGCCCAGCCTTCGGATCTTGTATATAAATTTTTTTTAGTCGAACCATTTTATCAAAAAGATCCTTATCCATATTTCGATTGAATACTCTCAGGCTTCCTTAGGAATGCGGTGGAGGATCTCCAGCAATGGAGCAATTAATTTATATTTCATTTCTACAAAATAATCCAAGGTAAAATCTATACTTAGGGCAGCCATTTTTACCGAGATCGTTAAAGAGATTTTACAGAGAAAACCGGGTATAGTGAGGGATATTGGGGGATACTGGTGAAAGTATATAATTCCTTTGAAACCAGCCACCAAAAAGGAAACCCGCTGCTAGAGCGGGTTTCAGAAGATCGTCAAAGTGGAGCTGAGGGGACTCGAACCCCTGTCCAAACATATTCCACGAAAGCTTTCTACATGTTTATCCCGGTATTGATTGTCGGGAAGCGACAGGAACCGGGCACACCGATCGCTTCCTTAGCTGGATGGTCTTAAGCAACGGGCACAGCCTTCCGTTGCAGCATCCTGTATTTGTTTTGAGTCGGCGGTGCAGCCTGGTAACAGGCGAACCTGCCACACGGCCCGAATGACTATCTAATCACTGATTAGGCAGCCATGGCATACGTAGTATTGCCATTTGAAGTTTGAATATTCAGATTAACGTGCTAATTATCCAACGCACGACATGCTTGCACTTTCAAAGATCTATGCTGTCAAAACCAAAGCAGCCCCATGTATAGCGACAAGCTTCAAGCCGATAGCCTCAAGCCAGCCACTAAAAGAACCCACAAAGTTACTGAAAAATTTACAAACAGCAGCTTGTAGCTTGCGGCTTGCAGCTATCTACGGGCTTGCAGCTTACTTAAACAACCTGAATATATCCAGTCCCAGCGCATACGCCATCAGGCCGAACAGCAGGATCATCCCCGCCATCTGGGCATATTCGATGAACTTATCGCTGGGCTTGCGTCCCGTGATCATCTCTACCAGGGTGAACAAAGCATGTCCCCCGTCCAGGGCAGGTATCGGCAACACATTCATGAAGGCCAGCAAAATGCTGAAGACGGCCGTCAGCGTCCAGAAACTCTGCCAATCCCAGATCGGCGGGAAGATATTCGTAATGCTCACCACGCTGCCCAGGGAATCCTGCACTTTCACTTCCTTGGACGTAAAGAGCAATTTCAGGTTGCGTATATAATTGCTCAGGATCTGGCCGCTCTTTCGGATGCCCGCCGGAATAGCCTGCAACAGGGTATAATCGATCTGGGTGGTGCCCAATACCTTTTCAGCATTCTTATACCAGACGCCATTCGTCCCCTTTGCGTTAAATGCCGTTACCACATTGATCGTATCCTTACCCTTGCGCAAAAAGCTCATCCGGACTTTCTTGCCCGCGAGCGAATCCGGGCTTTCTTTCACATCAAAATTGAACTTTACCGGCTTGCCATTGAAGGCGATAAGGGTATCCCCCTTCTGCACCGTTCCTTCCAGGATCTTCGTATCAGGCGATATGGAGTCCACGATCAGCGGAATGCGGACATAGGTAAATCCGCCAAGCCGATTCTTATTCAGCTGGTTGATAAACCCGGCCGGGACCCCGATCTTGATCGTATCCCCGCCCCGGTCGATCGTAAGGGTCTTGGCCTCGTTCATGATGATATCCGAGCCGGTCATTCCGATCCTCTCCACCGGCTTGCCGGCCACGGCAATGATCTTATCCCCGTCCCGGATCCCGATCTTCCGGGCCAGGCTGTCCGCATACACGCCATATTTAAGATTGGCGGCGGGAATATATTTATCTCCCCAGGTCCACATGATCATGATAAAAATAGTAAAGGCCAGCAACACGTTCACCGTCACGCCGCCCAGCATAATGATCAGGCGCTGCCAGGCTGGCTTGCTGCGGAACTCCCACGGCTGCGCCGGCTGATTCAGCTGATCCTTATCCATGCTCTCATCGATCATCCCCGAGATCTTCACATAGCCACCGAAAGGGATCCAGCCCAGGCCATATTCGGTATCGCCGATCTTCTTCTTGAAAAGGGAGAACCAGGGGTTGAAGAAAAGGTAGAATTTCTCCACCCGGCATTTAAACCAGCGGGCGGGCAGGAAGTGCCCGAGCTCATGCAGCACCACCAATATGGAAAAAGATAAAATGAATTGTAATACTTTGATCCCGACTCCAGGCCAATCGATTGCTAATAGTGTCATATCCTGAGACCCGCCAGCAGGCGGAAGCTTTTAATGATTAAATAATGAATCAACCCAAATATCAGCTAAATTCCATTGAACGTCCGTGCCGTTTAAACAAATCCCGCAATAATACCCGATTGGAGTATGGCCCTGGCCGATCGCCGGAGCTATAGCTTGATCAGCGAAGCAGCAAAATTACGGGCCTCCCCATCGCTTTCAAAATATTCTTCCAGTGTCGGTTTCGCAATGAAGGGCACATGCTGCATAGTGCGCTCGATCAGATCCGTCATATCCAGGAATCCTATACGATTGCGCAAAAAAGCGAAGACGGCGATCTCATTGGCCGCATTCAGCACACAGGGAACGTTCCCCCCCTTGAACAGGGCCTCCGTGGCCAGCCCCAGGTTGCGGAAGGTGCGGGTATCGGGGTCCTCGAAGGTCAGCGTATTGGGCTTTTTGAAATCATAACGGGGAAAACTGTTCGCAATTCTCAGCGGAAAGCCCAGCGCATACTGGATCGGCAATTTCATATCGGGCAAGCCCATCTGGGCCTTGATACTGCCATCCTCGAACTGGATCATGCTATGGATAATGCTCTGGGGATGGATCACTACCTGCACCTGCTCCGGCTGCAGATTGAACAACCATTTGGCCTCGATCATCTCCAGCCCTTTATTCATCAGCGTGGCGGAGTCGATGGTGATCTTGGCGCCCATATTCCAATTGGGATGCTGCAGGGCATGGTCCCTTTTTACATTCACCAGGAAATTCGGCTTCTTCCCCAGGAAGGGTCCCCCGGATGCCGTGAGAATGATCTTCTCGATCCTGTTCCTCTCTCCGATCAGGCATTGAAAGATAGCCGAATGCTCCGAGTCCACCGGAATGACCGGCGCCCGGTTCTCCAGGGCCTTCTGCATGACGATATCTCCCGCGACGACCAGGGTCTCCTTATTCGCCAGGGCCACCGCCTTGCCGCTCTCAATGGCCTGTAAAGTAGGTCGCAGGCCGGCAAACCCGACGATCGACGCCAGCATCATATCATAATTATCCATGGCCGCGGCCTCTTCCAGGGATTTCTCGCCCCCGAAGACCTTGATGGGCAATCCCGACAGCGCGTCTTTTACCCTCCCGTATTTCTTCTCATCCCCGATCACGACCACATCGGGCTTGAAATGCTGAGCCTGTTTGATCAGCAGCTCGTCATTGCTCTGAGCCGTCAGCATCTCCACACTGAACAGGGCGGGATTGCTATTGATCACTTCCAGCGCCTGCCGGCCGATGGAGCCGGTGGAACCGAACAATGCGATACGCTTTTTTGGGAGGTTGTTTGACATGCTTAAGTCCAGGCTTAAAAATTATTAATGGGTCCTCTATTCAATATACTTCTCCAGCTGCTCGGCCAGGTCGCGGTCATTGCTCAGCCTCGGCACCTTATTCTGCCCGCCGAGCTTGCCGACCGATCTCATATAATTAATGAACCCGTTCTTTCTCACCGGACGGATCTCCAGGGGCTGTAAAATATGGCCCGTGATCAGATCGTCGTAGTAGATATTTTTTGTACGCAGGTTGGTATCCACTTTGATGGCGAATTCACGTATATCCGCCGGCCTGTTCTCGAATTCCACGAACCATTCGTGGTAGGATCCACCGCCGCCCTGCTGTATCATGGGCGCCACCGTGAATTCCGTGATATGCAGCCCCGCTTCCTCCGCCGCTTTCATGAGGCTGTACTCCACTTCTTCCCCGATGACATGCTCGCCAAAGGCGGAAATAAAATGCTTGATCCTGCCCGTTACCACCAGCCGGTAAGGATTGGTGGAAATGAAGCGCACCGTATCTCCTATATTGTATCCCCAAAGACCGGCATTATTGCTCACCACCAGCGCATAGTTCTCCCCGGTCTTCACATCCTTCAGTCCCAGCCTTGTCGGATGGTCGCTGGAGACCTCATTGACGGGAATGAACTCAAAAAAGATGCCGCTGTTGGTGTTCAGCAGCAATCCCATTTCCTCCCGGGAATCCTGGAAGGCAAAGAATCCTTCCGATGCGGGATAGGTCTCGATCGTGTCGATCTTCTTACCGATGCTTTCAAAAAGCTTCGCTTTATACGGCTCGAAGTTCACGCCCCCATGCACCAGGACGGAGAAGCCAGGGAAGATATCCTTGACGGGCTTGCCGGTCAATTGTATAAGACGGTCAAAATACATCTGTACCCATGGGGGTATGCCGCTGATGAGGCTCATATCCTGGTTGAGGGTCTCTTCCACGATCTTGTCCAGCTTGCTCTCCCAGTCCTCGATGCAATTGGTCTCATAGGAAGGAAGCTGGTTGGTCCGCAGATACCGGGGGATATGGTGGTTGACGATGCCGCTGAGCCGGCCCGTAGGAATGCCCCCGATACGTTCCAGCTCGGGGCTGCCCGATAAAAAGATCATTTTCCCATCCGAAAAGGCGGTATTGCCCGTGGCCGCCATATAACAAAGAAGGGCATTCCGGGCGGTATTGATATGGTTGGAAATGGATTCTTTGGAGATCGGGATATATTTCACCCCGCTGGTAGTGCCGGAGGTCTTGGCAAAATAAATGGGCCTTCCCTGCCATAATACATTGTGCTTCCCTTCCTTGATCTGGTCGATATACCCGGAAAACTGCTCGTAATCCCTGATGGGAACGGCCTGTCTGAACTCCTCATGCCCCTTTACCTCCCCCAGATGATGCTCCCCCCCGAAAATGGTTTTGGAGCCTGTTTTGACCAGGTCCTTCAAAATCACCTCCTGATCTCCCACCGCCGTAGTCATCCCTTTTTGGATAGACTTATATATATATGATGAAAAAGGCCTTGCAAGCAACGATTTAATCTTCATATTCATGCGGGCAAACGTACACCAAAATGCCGGTTTTCCGCACAAGCAGCCGTTAAAGATGGGGCCCCGGCAAGGGTAAACCCCCTGATTTCCCGGACTTATGGGGCCGATCCAGGGAAATAGCGCTATTTTTGACGCCCACGGTCGTTTTTTTCGTCTGTCCCTTCTTTTTTTCGTCAATTCCCCTTACCTTTGCGTCCCTAATATTGAATAGTATGTTTGCAGTTGTAAAAATAGCCGGTCAGCAATTCAGGGTCCAGAAGGACCAGACATTGTACGTTCCTCGTGTTGCGGGCAACGCGGGCGACAAATTAGAGTTCGGAGTGGTGTTGCTGTCCTACGGTGACGACAAGTTATCCGTAGGCAAGGACGTCAAGGCTACCATCAAGGCAGAGATACTTGCCCAGGTACAAGGAGATAAAGTGATCGCCTTTAAAATGAAAAGAAGGAAAGGTTTTCGCAAGAAACATGGTCATCGCACTCACTATACCAAGATCCGCATCAGCGAGATCGCATAAGCAAGCTGTATAGCTGCTGTGTCCAACAGCGATAACAATTAACAACGATAACAACAAAGTTTTAGTATATGGCACACAAAAAAGGTGAAGGTAGCGTAAAGAACGGCCGCGACTCGCAAAGCAAACGCTTAGGCGTTAAGATCTACGGTGGTCAGCCCGCAATCTCAGGCAACATCATCATCCGCCAGCGTGGTACAGAATATCATCCCGGCAAAAATGTTGGTGTTGGAAGAGACTTTACTTTGTTCGCGCTCACAGATGGACTCGTTGAATTTAAGAAAGGAAAAGGTGATAAGACCTTCGTTAGTGTTAATGCAGCGACAGTAGGTGCGTAGAATTTTTTTTCAATAAATCAAAACTTTTTTTTGGTTGTTTGAAAGATATTTCTATTTTTACTGTTGTAAATTGATTTACTAACCAATTAAATTCAAAAAAATGGCAACAGCAAAAAAAGCCGCTAAGAAGAAAGCAGCTCCAAAAAAGAAAGCAGCTCCGAAAAAGAAAGCCGCTAAGAAAGCTGCAAAAAAGAAATAGTTCTTATTTCTTAGAAAGGCAGAAAATACTAAGTCCCGGATTTTATCCGGGACTTTTTCTTTATTATGGGCGCTCCGCGTACCTTAGCTCCATGATCACCGATAACTACTACATTGCAGACCAGTTCAGCTTATTAGCGAAACTGATGGATATCCACGGGGAGAATTCCTTCAAGACAAAGTCTTACTCCGTGGCCGCATTCACCATCGAAAAATTACCCGCGCTGCTGACGGAAATGCCTCCCGAAAAAATCTTCACCATCAAGGGCATCGGGGACGCCATCGGCAAAAAGATCCAGGAAATAATCGCCACGGGGGAACTCCGTTTGCTGCGCGAGTACCTGGAAAAGACCCCGCCGGGGGTTATCGAGTTGCTCAATATAAAGGGCCTCGGACCCAAAAAAATCGCCACGATCTGGAAAGAAATGGAAATTGAGTCCCTCGGGGAGTTATTATATGCCTGCCAGGAAAACCGTTTATTGCTCTATAAAGGCTTCGGTGAAAAGACCCAGAACAACGTAAAAGATGCCATCGAATTTTATTTCAAGAGCCAGGGAAGTCATCTTTACGCTGATGTTGAAGCCTATGCTCTCGCCCTCGATGCTCAGTTGAAAGAGACCTTTTCGGAACATCGCTTCGCCCTCACCGGCGAATTCAGGCGCCAGCTCGAAGTGATCAATCAGCTGCAATGGGTCACTACGCTCAGCCAGGCAACTGCCCGTTCCTTCTTCGAGAACAACGGATTCAGCGCTGAATCCGAACCGCTGCCCGCCAGCATCGACACAACGTCCGCACCCGCAAAGTCAGGCTCCGAACTATTGCATGGCGCCCCGTCAGAGCTGATATCCCTTCCCGTGAGCAGCATCATCAGGTTCAAAGGCCCTGAAGGGGTCCGTCTGGAATTCCTCTGCAGCACCGAAGATGAGTTCACGCCTACCCTCTTTGCCACGAGCTGCAGCGGCGAATTCCTCGAAGCCTGGGAACAGCGCACCCACTGGGATCCCAAGGCTCCGTCCCCATCGGAAGAGCAGATCTTTTCTTCCTTCCGCATCAACTTCATTCCCTCTTACCAGCGGGAGCGGGCCGCCATCCTGGAAGAAGCCTCCCTGAATATCCTGCCGACGCTCATACAAGCCAAGGACATCCGGTCCGTCATCCATAGCCACAGCAACTGGAGCGATGGCAGCAATACACTGGAGGAGATGGCAAAAGCCTGTATCGAAAGAGGCTATGAATATCTGGTCATCAGCGACCACAGCAAGAGCGCCTTCTATGCCAATGGACTGAATGAGGAGCGTATCAGGGAACAACACGTCCAGATCGGGGAGCTCAACCGGCAGCTGGCCCCCTTTACGATCTTCAAGAGCATCGAATGCGATATCCTCAATGACGGGGCCCTGGATTATTCCGATCCCATACTCTCCACCTTCGACCTGGTGATCGCCTCCGTTCATTCCAATTTAAAGATGAGCGAAGAGAAGGCCATGAACAGGCTGCTGAATGCGATCGCCAATCCCTATACGACCATCCTGGGGCATATGACGGGTCGCCTGTTGCTGAGCCGCCCCGGCTACCCCGTAGATCATCGGAAGATCATCGAGGCCTGTGCGGAGCATCATGTAACGATCGAGCTGAACGCGCATCCGCGCAGACTGGATATGGACTGGAGATGGATCGCCTATGCGATAGAAAAAGGAGTGCTGATCTCCATCGACCCAGATGCGCACTCGACGGAAGGATGCGATGTGATAAAATATGGCGTCCTCGCCGCGCAGAAGGCCGGGCTTACTCCGAAAATGAATCTCAGCAGCTATAGCCTGGAAGAGTTCAGGGCCTTCCTGGCGGAACGCAAAAAAGCTTTTAGCTTATAGCCGCAAGCTGCAAGTGGATTGCCGCTATTCCCGGCTTGCAGCTTATAGCTTGAGACTTGCAGCTTCTCTACACCGCGGCTCTCAGGATCGGCAGCTCGACGAAGAAAGTAGTCCCCTCCCCTTCCACGGTCTCGAACCAGATATTACCCTTGGCCTGCTCGACAATGGTCTTGCTCATCGCCAGCCCCAGGCCCGTGCCGGAGGACTTGGTCGTGAAATTGGGCGTGAAGATCTTGGTGTACATATCCGCTGGAATGCCTTCCCCGCTGTCCGTGACCTTTATGATGATGGATTCCTCCTTCAGCTCTTCGCTGACGCTTACCACTCGCTTGGTCTTGCTGACACAGGCTTCCAGGGCATTCTGGAGGAGATTCGTGAATAAGCGGTTCAGCTGTGTCTTATCCGCGAATACCATAATGCGCTGATGCGAAGGCACCCATTTGAACAGCAGGTTCTCCGTCGTCTCGTACAGGGAGGTCAGGGAATACAGCATCTCGTGCAGGTCGAACACCTCTTTCTTGGGGTTGCCGATATTGGCGAACTGCGAGAAGTCCGAGGCGATCTTGGACAAATGGTCGATCTGCTCCACCAGGGTCTTGGCGACATTGGAAGCCATCTCCTTTACATTGGTGGAGTTATTATCGATGGCCTTCTGCAGGTACTGGATGCTCAGTTTCATCGGGGTCAGCGGGTTCTTGATCTCATGTGCCACCTGGCGGGCCATTTCCCTCCAGGCCCCTTCGCGTTCGCTCTTGGCGAGCGCAAGCGCGCTTTCTTCCAGCTTGTTCACCATCTTATTATATTCCTTCACGAGTCCCCCGATCTCGTCATTGCGGCTCCAACCGATCTCCTCATTGGCCTTGCCCAGGTTCACCTGCCGCATCTTCTCGGAGATGAGCGTAAAGGAAGAGGTGATCCTGTTGGTCAGGATGAGGGCGATCGTACCTGCGATGAGGAAGATGAAGGCGTTGAGATTGATGATGGTCACCAGGAAGTTCGAGATCTCCTCCTTCAGTTCGTCCCGGGTCGTGAAGGACGGGATATTCAGGTAGGCATAGGCATTCCCCTGCGCATCCCTCAGCGGGCGGTAAATACTGACATAGGGCATCCCGCCCATCTGCTCGTTATTCGTGAACTGTATGGAATTCAGCTGGTGAAGATTGTAATAGGCCAGGGGATGCAATTTCTTGTTGAGGATCCCCTTATTATACACGAAGAGATGGGAAGATACTTCCAGGTCCCCGTCCAGGTCATAAAGATTGATATCCGTCCCATGCACCTGCGCCACCACTTCGATCATCTTCTGCAGATCGCCCCTTGATCCCGGATCATAGACCCCGAGGGCGCCTTCGGCGAAAGCCTGCCCGGACAGCTTGTTCTCCACCTCGCTCACCATCACCTGCATGGCCCTGCCCAGCCTGTCCTTATTGTTCCGGTCATAGCGGTTGATGAAGAATACGATGGTCGCCACCCCGATGACCACGAAGGAAAAAAGACTGATGAAAATGATGGTGGTATGGATCTGCGACCGGATATTCATCTGCCAATAGGTCCTGAGCTGGCTCCAGTGCATCCGCGACCAGATCAGCAGGGCCGTTATCCGGAACAAGGCCACCAGGAGGAGGAAGGCGCTGAAGAGATAGGCGAACAGCGTAATGTCTTCGATAGCGGAATTATCCCTTTTTACCACCACCACGAAATTATCATCGGACATGCGGTGCCATAGCTCATCATAGGCCCCTTTATGAATATGCACAAAATCGGAGCGGGGGATCTGCTCATCCGTAAGATGGGTGGAAAAAGGATAATCGCCCATGGAATTCACCAGCTCCCGATTCTTATATACGGCGTAATAATCGGGAACGTTCTCATTCTTCTGTCGGAACAGTTCCGGCACCAGGGCATCGTTCTTATAGTTCTTGGGCTCGGAAAGGATGAACAGGTAGCCGATGATCTTCCGCCCGGTATCGGTGATCGGCTTCTTATAGATATAGGTGTACTTGTCGAAGGATTGCTCGTGGTATTTCAGGTCCTGGATGCCGGTGGTCTTCCCCAGCACAGTGAAGATGGTGTTCAGCGTATCGTAGGAGACGGGATTCTCGTTGAACAGGGGCTTCTCATCGGCATCGAAGGTGTAGGCCTTGGTCTCGTACTTATTCTGGTAGGCGCTGAAATTACTGCCCAGCATGCTGTCCTTGATGGCCTGGTTGCTGGCGGGGTCCCTGAACCTGGTGAAATTGCGGGCCAGCAGGTCGTTATCGATATAGCTGAAGGCCATGCTCAGCATCTTCTCACTGGAAGGATCAGCTTGTTCCGCCAGCCCTTCCGCCATGCGCTTGCGGTTCTCCTCCTGGTTCTTACGGTTCTCAAAAAGGATCACCGCGGAAATGGACGTGGAGAAGATAAAGAGCCAGAACAGCACCTCGGAGACGTTCAGGCGAAAGCGCAGATCCGAGAAGACCCGGCGCTGCATCAGCCAGACATAGGCCAGCAGCCAGAGCAGGACCAGGATATCCAGTTCCACCGTTCCCGTATCGCGGTTATTAAAGGTCAGCAGCATCAGTCCCATGAAGGCAATGACGATATAGAGCACGATGGACAGCGATCGGGTGAGATAGCCCACCATCTGGAACAGCACCTGCGAAAGAAAGAAGTAGCCCAGCGCGAGCGCAGCGAGCGCAATAAAGCCTACAAAGCTATAATTGTTGAGGAGGCTGAAGAAATTGGTCACGTTGAAAGAGATCCTCGCATCCGTCACCAGGGACTGGACGATATTGGCGAACTCGAAGGTAGTGATCACCAGCAGCCCGAGTACGATGAAGGTCCATAACCAGTTCTTCCAGCGATGAGTCGACTGGGGGATCGTGTATTCCGAAGTCTCCCGCTTGATGAACAGGATGATCCAGCAGAACAGGAAGGCGTTGATGATGAGATCCCCGAGCGAGCTCAGGATGATGCTGGAACTATAAATGGTGGGATCGAAGAGCTCGAATTGCCGCAGGTTGAGCAGGGAAGGCGAAAAATAAACGATCGCGCGGAGCAGCAGGATCACCGACACCAGGAACCCGATGCCCCACACGGCCCCGAATTCGATCCGGATGGAATGGGCGATATTATGGATCAGTACCAGCAGCAGCAATACGCCCAGGAAGATCAGCAGGGGGATCACGAGATTGTGGACAGGGGCATTATAACCCGCTTTTTTCTCCAGGTAAAATAATATCCGGCCTGATGAGCTCATGACCGGGAATGCGGTCTGGGCAGCGGAGATCCTCACCCGTTCTTCGGCGGAAGGTATATCGGCAAATTCCGGGGTCAGGTTGGAGGTGGCGATATAATACTGCCAGTGTACAGGGATCAGGGCCATCGCCATGACCGGGGTGCTGTCTGAGAGCTTGAGCGTCTTTTTGATGACTTCATATTGCCCGTTGCTCAGTGAATCGAAGCTGTTTCCATCCGGTGCGTTCAGCAGCCGAAGGGCGGGCATGGAGCGCTGATCGTTCCAGAACCTCACCGTGCGGACATCGTTCACCGTGCCTGACTGATACAGGAAGATCCCGTATTTTTTCTCTACCAGGGCGCCCAGCTCCTGCTCGGTGTAGTTATGGTTATACAACCGGCCGACCAGGGCGGTATCCTTTGTCAGCTTGTCGAAATCCTTCTCCCGCTCCCGCAGGAAAGATTGAATGGACCGGCGTAGTATATTGATGGAAGCATCGCTGGAAAAGTAGACGTTGAGAAAATATCCGCTGGTGAACAGCACGAAGGCCGCGAGCAGGAGCTGTCCGTTCTTGCGGAAAATATTAATGAAGAAAGACTTCAATCGGGCTGTTGTTTTTGTTTTTTGTATGTGCCTTAGATGCGCATCCAAAATTTAGCGCATCCAAGGCAAACGTCTAATGTCTGTTGAACGTCATCCCCCAACACCGTTGGGGGCTTCGTTCGCAGGCTTCGCGTTGCTTGCCTGTGGACGAGGCGCTTCCAGCGCAATACGCGCAGTTTCGCGCCCGGTTCTGGCTTGAAGGACAATTCCTGCGCAAGCGATTCGCGCACCAGCATCGGCGCGCCCATGGCCGTGATGCCGGCCATGCGCAGCTCGAAGACC
>Ga0137403_10003651_pt1 | contig 18424 bp, 18 predicted proteins | sample CZOMad2_1_16fung_FD_122057 | JGI IMG/M metagenome (GOLD analysis project Ga0137403, IMG submission 122057) | Vadose zone soil fungal communities from Angelo Coast Range Reserve, California, USA - CZOMad2_1_16fungal (Hybrid Assembly) | ecosystem: Environmental > Terrestrial > Soil > Vadose zone...
GTCCCCGAAAGTTCCCTCTTGACATCTTCGCCCTTTATTCGCTATTCTGGCTGTGGGCGAATATAAGACGAATACAGGAGGCCCCATGCAATCCTCCCTCAGCATCGGAACCGCAGGCTGGTCGTATCCCCACTGGAATGGATTGGTCTATCCCAAGGCGCACGCACCCGGCTTTCACCCCCTGGAACTACTCGCACGGCAACTGGACTGCGTCGAGATTAACAGCTCGTTTTATCAACCGCTCAAGCCGGAAGTCGTGAAGTTATGGATCAAGAAGGTGGAGGCCTATCCGGACTTCGCGTTCACGGCGAAGCTCCATCAGGATTTCACACACAAACGAGTGCTGGACCCAACCAGCATCGCGCTTTTCAAGGAAGGGTTGTGGCCGCTTTTGCGCGCTAAGAAGCTCGGCGCTCTGCTGATGCAGTTTCCCTGGTCGTTCCGATTTACGGCCGAGAATCGCGAGTTCTTCATCGAGCTCCGCAGGGCCTTCCACGAGTTTCCTCTGGTAGCGGAAATGCGTCACAGCAGCTGGATGGCGGAGGAAGCCATCGGCACCTTCCTTGATTATCGAGTGGGGTTCTGCAACATCGATCAGCGTCAAACCGCAGTCAACGGTTGCGCCCAGTTACAGATCCGGGATAACGGTGACGCGGCCCGGCAGGTGCTATTTGACACCGGTGCTAACTCCATCGGTAAGGGCTTGGCGACTATGCTCGTCCCCGGCATCACCTGGGAGATCGGTCCCTATCGGCTTCGTGCCATGGGTAGCTTCATGCAAGCTCACGATGGCGGTTTTAAACCCACGGCTCCCCCAGGGTCTACGTCCGTAACAGGCAAGAAGCGTGGGCATGATTGGCTGATCGCTCACGATCTGTATCTTTGGAGTCCCAAGGGCTTCTTGACCGGCTCGGCGAATACCCCGGGTTCGATCCTGGTGGGTACGCACTTTGAGCGTACCGACGTCTCTTGCGCTGTCCCGAGATGTCCGACGACCATCAATGCCGGTCAGTTCCACCGCGGCACCTACATTATCAGAGAGTGGGATCTGTGGTACTTCGTCGCGCCGCGTATGAGCATCGGTGGCGGTGTCATGTGGTATGATGCTTCAAACTTAACCACTACCGTACAGAGAAACCTCGGGGTTAAGCATAATGGTAGAGTTGGGGGCGGTGGAAGCTGGACAGACGGAAGTTTGAACTTCAGATATCAGTTCTAAGTTCAGATCCGAGCCAGTACAAAAGGGGGAGTCAGCAATGACTTCCCCTTTTGTTTTGTCTGACGATCGAAGGTCGGCTCACGACAACAGGTGCCTTCGGTCGTCAAAAATTAATCCATCATGGCTTCTTCAGCACCATCATCATTCAACGATCCGACTAGGTCTATATCTGTAGGAAACTAAGAAGATAAATTTGGTGAAGATTATTTCTGCAATATTTTCAATAGGAAATATTTTCCGCTTGACAAGGAAAGAACGCTTGAGTATACGACTATAATCTTACTAAATACTAAGACTTGAGTATTAAAAGAGGGAGGCAACAATGAAAAGTCTTGTTTCAATAACCGGGGTTGTTTTCGTGTGGATATTATTCGCGCTGTCTTCATGTTCAGTTCAAGATGATAAAGCGGTGAAGCCGGCACCTCCGGCGCCAGCACCCGCGGCCAAGGCCGAGGCTAAAGCCCCACCGGCGGAGAAGGCTCCGGAAAAAGCGAAAGCTACTAAGGTGGCTGGTGATGTCGGGCTTCTCGATGTTGAAAAGAACTATATGATCATTGTCACTAAGGAAGGAAAACTCGTTACAGTCGATTTCGATGCAAAGACTAAAGCGACTCAAGTTGATCCCACTCCGGCTAAAATAGCCGATGTCGGCCTAGGATCTTCGGCGGTGGTCGTCTACGAACAAGCCGGAGATAAGAGCGTCGCGACTAGCCTCGAATTCAAGGCGGCAAAGGGTGAGTGATTGATTTAAGGTTGGCATCTGACGGTCATACAAGCACATGATTCTAGGAGGGATCGATTAATGAATACGCAATCAAAGGTAGTAGGTGGGTTGGCTGTTCTGCTGGCGGTTTCCATGGCGTCACCAATTGTCGCACAAGAGAAGAAAGTTGAGGAGAAAACGGCCGAAAAAGCAGGAGAGAAGGCAAAGGCACAAAAGGTTTCGGGAGACATCGGCTTGTTGGATACGGAAAAAAACTACATGATTGTGGTTACCAAGGACGGCAAGCTAGTAACTATCGATTACACCCAAAAAACAAAGGTTACAGAACTTAAAGAAACACCAGCCAAGATGTCGGATATCGGCTTGGGGTCTGCAGCGACCGTTGAGTACACCCAGAAAGGCGATAAGAACTTCCTCAGCAAGATCGAATTTACACCCGCCAAGGGCGAGTAGAGCGCTATACTACGAGCGATAAGACCGTCCAGCGGATGTCAGGCCGCTTTCCTGGTATCCGCAAGCGGCAAAACAAAAGAAACTTTCGCACCTTTACCTGGGGAGGACTGAACTTTCAGTTCTCCCCCCAATCTGTTGATCCGTTCCTGCATGCTCACCAAGCCCATGCCCCGATCGTTTCTTGCGGCAGTTGGATCAAATCCGATTCCGTCATCTCTTAACGAACCCTCTATCTGCGTAAGTGTCTGCCTCAAGACGACGTCGGCCCGGGAAGCCTGCGAGTGCCGAATAATATTCATGAGGCCTTCTCTTAATACGTAATAGAGATCTTGCTCGACTATTTCAGGGGGGTTGAACGCCTCGGGTTCAGTTTCCAGTATGACCCGCAGTCCTACCCCGTCACGCAAGAATCTCAAGTCGTCTTTGAATTTTTCGAGCAGCATGCCGGGAGGAAATGAATGCGCCTCTTTGCCCGCAAGAAACTGCCGAATCGTCTTCATCGAGCTTCTGGTATCGTCCTCAATGGATCGAAGCTCCCGGTCGAGCTCAGCAGGAGATTCTAGAAACTGCCGCCGGCAGGCCTCAAGCCGAAGGATGAGGCTGGCGAGTGACTGAAGCAAACCATCGTGAAGTTCCTGGGTAATTCTTCGCCTTTCCTCGAGAGTTGCGACTTCTGCGGCCGTTTTTGAAAGAGCCAATAGCTTTTGGTTTTGTTTCGATTCAAATTCAGTGAGGAAGCCGAAAATGTAGGCCAGGACAAAGAGATAAATGCTACGCACAACGAAGCGGTCGATACCGAGCGAATCTTCCCAGTCAAAATAGAATCGAATAAATCCATAGGTGAGAGCGCCTGCAACGGCCGCGCTTAGACCACCTTTCATCCCATAGCGAGAGCTGGCCGTGATGATGGGGAAAAAGTAGTAGACAAAAAATGGTGTCGCGGAACCGCCGGTGGAAAAGACTATGATTGAAACCCATACCATATCCAGGCAGGTGGTGATAAGTCCGATTGCTCTGGAAGACGTTCGTTCGCGTGTAGCGAGATGGAGAATCGCCAGGCTGTAGATGAAGAACGATCCCAGAGAAACATAAGAAAGCAGCGGGAATCTCGCTACTCTTTCGGGATTGAGTAGGATAACGGCCACGGTGACGATGGCAAAACCCACCCTGAGCCACGCCAAGACCCGTTCTTTTTGTAAAATCCATTGATCCTGCAGCGTCACTGTTATCCTCCGTTTGTAGTGATTCTATGAGTCAACAAAGCGATCTACGACAACTTTCACTGGCTCTTAGTAGTTCGAGCGGAAGACACAAAATCGGCATTGCTGGAACGGCCCATGATAAGGAGCGCTGCCTTAAACCGATTATTGACTTTGAGTTTGTCGAAAATATTCGTCAAATGGGTCTTTACGGTTTTTTCGCTAATGAATATCTTTTTGCCGATCTCTTCGTTGGTCAGCCCCTCTGCTACCAATCGCAAAATTTCCAGTTCTCTTCTCGTTAAAATCTTGATGGCCTCGTTGTCCTCTCTAGCGTCACCGAGATCAATAAACTGGTCCTGGGCAATTTCCTCAAACGCGTCGGCTGCTGGCAGCTCCTTGTCGATCCACACACCGCCGCCATGGACGGTCTTGATGGCTCGCAGCAACGTAGAAAAGTCGATGCCCTTGAGGACGTAACCACGGGCTCCTCCCTTGGCTGCGTTTAAGATATTTTCGTCCTCGGAGAATGCGGTGAGCACGAGTACTTTGGTCGCCGGATTTATGTCTTTCACTTCCAGCAGCGTCTGAACGATATCGGCCTTAGGCATTTTGAGATCGAGGAGTAGAACATCCGGCTTGGTGCGCTCCACCAGCTTCGTTACTTCGTCTCCTCTAGAGGCTTCTCCGACGACGAGAATGTCTTTTTCAAGCGACAGCATTCTTTTTATTCCTTCGCGAAATAGCGTGTGGTCGTCCGCAATTACGACTTTGGTCGGCATCATTTTGTTCTCCTTCGCCCGATAAAGTGACTGCGCTAAAATACCTCAAAAGATAAAAGCTGCCAACAGAGATCTTGGTATGTCAACAATCTGATCTAAGACTCTAGTCTTAGATCGCGACATTACCGGACTAGTTTCAGCCAAAAAAATACTACCCAAAGGGTATTGAGATGACAGGGCGGTCAGGATAATTAATTAAAAACTCAGTAAAAATTTGCAGTGTTACGGGAGGTAAGATGAAAAGTTTGTTTTCGGCAAGCGCTCTAGTATTTGTTATGTTGTTTGCGCTCTCTTCCTGTTCCACGCAGGATGACATGACCGCAAAGCCAGCCGCACCTGCTGCACCGGCTTCAGTGGCGAAGGCTGAGAAAGCTCCCCCGGCTGAAAAAGCCCCTGCGGAGAAAGCTGAAAAAGCGACGGGGGAAAAAGCACCGGAAAAAGCGAAAGCGACAAAGGTCGCCGGTGATGTTGGCCTGCTCGATCTAGAAAAGAACTATATGATTCTGGTCACAAAGGAAGGTAAGCTTATTACCGTGGATTTTGATCAGAAGATTCAAGCGACTCAAATTGATCCCACCCCTGCTAAAATTGCAGACATCGGGCTAGGATCTTCGGCGGTGGTCGTGTACGAACAAGCCGGAGATAAGATCGTCGCGACTAGTCTCGAATTCAAGGCGGCAAAGGGTGAGTGATTGCGAGGCCTAGGTCCGACATTTTACGATTTATGAATCAGGAGGAATGAACGAATGAATATCAAATCACTGTTCGTGGGTGGATTAGCGGTATTACTAGCGGGGGCGCTTGCGTCGCCTATGCTTGCCCAAGAAGAGAAGAAGGCAGAAAAGGCGGAGAAAGCGGAGAAGTCCGAGAAGGCGAAAGCGCAGAAAGTCTCGGGAGACATTGGCTTGCTCGACACCGAAAAAAATTACATGATTGTGGTCACCAAAGATGGTAAGTTAGTTACGCTGGACTTCAACCAGAAAACCAAGGTGACGGAGTTAAAAGAAACTCAAGTCAAAATGGGAGATATCGGCCTTGGCGCTTCGGCTGTGGTTGAGTACACCGTAAAGGGGGAGAAAAACGTCCTGAGCAAGATCGAGTTTACCCCGGCAAAGGGCGAATAACCTCTCCGGCAGGTTAAGAACTATCTCGATATGTAGGAGTGGGTTAGCTATAACCCACTCCTGTTTTTTTGTCACAGCCTCGCCACTTACGTTTTAGATTTTCAACAGCGCCTAGATTCTTCGTCAAAAACAGAGCTAAACGCTATCGCTCAGAAATAAAGTCGATCACAGCACAACGGGTGTTTAGCGTGGCGTGGATCTATCGGCCGGAACTCTAAAGGCGGGCTGAAACGGGCAGTCTCCCACCGGATAGCGAACGATTAGAAGCCGTCTTCTTCGAAGTCAGTGATGACAAGTTTGCGATAGCCGCGCTCGTCTTCGAGCGTCTTTTGACGCTTGCTCTCTTTTTCCGTTTCTTCCTGGCACTTTACACATAGCCGGGTGAAGGGCAGGACTTTCAGGCGGCCTAACTGGATTTCACCCTCGCAGCTTTCACAGAGGCCGTAAGTTTTGTCTTTGATCCGCTGCAACGCTTCATCAATGGCATGCAACTTTTCCCGTTCACGATCGTTGAGAATAAAGTTGATTTCCCGATCCCTCTCGTCGCTGGCCAGATCATAGGTGTCTCGGCCCTCGTCTTTGACGCCTTCAGTCTCTCCCTTGACGCGGCCTTGCATTTCTTTCAGTAGCTGCTTCTTGGTTTCCTGCAAAGTGTCCGCAGCTTGCTTCAGAAATTCTCTTCGCTGTTTTTTTTCTTTCTCAGGGTCGATTTTAGGCATGGAGTATCTCACCAATCAGGTCATATTCTAGAGCATCGGTAATCTTGACATCGACGATATCTCCTGGCTTCGGCGGCGGAGATACCTCCGAGCCATCTGTAAAAACAACACCGTCAACTTCTGGTGCGTGGGCTTGAGTTCGTCCGGCAAGTTTGCCGGAGTCCGAATCGATATTTTCAATCATAACTCGGTCAATGGTCCCAATCAAGGCCTTGTTCTTTTTTTGTGAGATCGTGGCCTGGAGATCCATCACTTCTTGCCAACGCCCTTCTTTTTCTTCTTCGGAAACTTTGCCATCCATATCGGCCGCAGCGGTACCTTCCTCCTCTGAATACTTAAAGACGCCTAACCGATCGAATTGAGTCTCTTCAACAAAGTCTAGCAGCGTCTCAAAGTCTTCGTCGGTTTCGCCGGGAAACCCGACAATGAGAGAGGTCCGAAGGGTTAGTGCGGGTATAGCGTCGCGAAGTTTCTCGACTGTTTCTCGTACGGCGCTGCCGCTTTTTCCTCGCCTCATTCTTTGCAGCAGCCGATGACTAATGTGTTGAAAGGGGATATCGATATACTTGCAGATTTTTTCACTTTCGCGGATTACTTTTAGCAGAGGCTCGTCCAAAAAGTTCGGGTAGGCGTAAAGTAACCGGATCCACACGACCTCCGGAACTTCAATCATTTTCTTGAGCAAACCCAAGAGCGTCGTGCCGTCTTTCCGATCCCTTCCGTAGGCAGTTAAATCCTGAGCAATAAGATTGATCTCTTTGACTCCTCCTTGTGCCAGCAAAGCGGTCTCGTTTACCACCGAGTCAATGGAGCGACTGCGATGCGGTCCCCTGAGCTGCGGAATAATACAGAAGGCACATTTATGGTCACAGCCCTCGGAGACCTTGAGAAAGGCGGTGTAAGAAGGAGTGGCTCTAACGCGAGGGGTGGCGTGATCGTAGAGGTACTGCGGAATACCGACATATTGCCGACGGTTGGCATCCGCCTCTTGCCGTTGAAGGATCTCGACGATTTTCGGAACCTCACCGGTTCCAATGAAAAGGTCCACCTCGGGCAATTCCTTGGCTAGTTCTTGCGGATATCGTTGCGCAAGGCAACCGGCAACGACGAGCTTCTTGATCTTTCCTTCCTCTTTGAGCCGTGAGATTTCAATGATGGTGTCGATGGACTCAGCTTTAGCGGCGTCGATGAAGCCGCAAGTGTTAACCAGCACAACATCTGCGTCCTCAGGTTCGTGCACCATGTCGTAGTGGTTCTGCTGCAATAGACCCGCCATGACTTCGGAATCAACCAAATTTCGGGCGCAACCTAGACTCACGATGCTGAATTTTTGTTTGCGGGAACTCATTGACCTAATTCCACGATATCAACGCCGTCGGGCACCTGGAAACGGAAAAGAGATTCTTGGACTCCAACCCCTTTGCGCATACCGGAAAAGCGGATTGTCGTGACATTGGCGGCAGCGTCGCGTACGCTTACCCAGTCGATATCGGACGTGCTTCGGCCGACTCCCACGAGTACCTCGCTGAAGCCGCCCAATTCACCTTTAGGCTCCAAACGGAGCACATACTGGTTTTCCTCGATGCCTTTCAGCGTGGCATTGAAATCTTTTTTTAGATTGCCTAGTCCGAGCAAGAAAGACAGCGGTATATCGGAACGGAAAGCGTTCTTTAGAGGACTCTTGATGACTTGATTTTGTTCCGGCTGGTAGAAGTAAAGATTTTTTCCGTCGGCTAAGACGAACTGTCCTTTCGGTTCTTCGTAGCGCCAAAGCATCTTCCCTGGCCGCTTGAAGTATAGCTTGCCCGACGCTTTGAGTTTACGGTTGAGCGTTTTTACCTCGGTCTCCTGGCGAAAGTCTGCAACGAAGTCAACGGTGGCATCGTAGTTTTTTTGGAGGCTGTCGACAATCTGATCGGCGCTTCGGCTCTCCGCGGCGAAGCTTTGAGCACCGGCGATTATCATCCCAAGAGCGAAAATTAACTGCGACAAAATCTTTGGGGCGGTTCTAGGCTTCGAGCTTTCTAGCATACACTTCCCGTGGTTTGGCGCCATCCGGCGGCCCGACTACGCCTTCCCGTTCCATTTGTTCGATCATTCGGGCCGCCCGATTGTATCCTACGCGCAATCGCCGCTGAATCATAGAGATCGACGCCTGTTGGGTTTCGGTTACAATGGCAACCGCCTGGTCGTACATTTCATCGTATTCTTCATCGACTGCGGCAGCTTCAACCTCCCTCTTGACTTCAAAGACCTCAGGGCGGTAACGAGGGCTTGCCTGCTGTTTGATAAACTTCATCACCTTCCGGACTTCCTGATCAGAGACGAAGGCACCGTGCACGCGGGTCAGCCGGGCGGTCCCCGGAGGTAAGAACAGTAGGTCGCCATTGCCCAAGAGCTTCTCGGCCCCAATAGAATCCAAAATGGTCCGAGAATCGACGCGAGACGTCACTTGGAAGGATATCCGAGCAGGAAAGTTGGCCTTGATAAGCCCGGTGATAACATCGACCGATGGACGTTGAGTCGCAAGGATAAGATGGATACCCGCGGCCCGAGCCTTTTGTGCCAGTCGAGTAATGTACTCTTCGATATCTCTGCCAACGGTCATCATCAAATCGGCCAGCTCGTCGATGATGATCACAATTCTCGGAAGCCGTTCATGCACGAGGGGTGGCTCTTTTCCCAGGTCGCCGCCGAGTTGAGATTTCGCGTCATTTGGGTCGGTTTCCATCAGCTCAATGACGCCTTTCTTAATAGCGGTTTCCTTTTCCAACACCCGATTGTAGTTGTCGATGTTCCGAGCACCCTTGTCTCTCATTAGACGATAGCGATGATCCATTTCATCCATCGCCCAAAAAAGCGCCGCCGCTGCCTTCTTGGGGTCCGTGACAACAGGAACGAGCAGATGCGGAATGTCCTCATAGATCGTGAGTTCGAGCATCTTCGGGTCGACCATGATGAATTGTACATCCTGCGGGGTCGACTTGAAGAGGATGCTGAGAATCATGGCATTGATGGATACCGATTTTCCGGTTCCCGTAGCGCCGGCGACCAATAGGTGAGGCATCCGGGCAAGATCGGTGGTGAAAGAAGAGCCGCTGATATCCTTCCCCAAAGCTAGGGTTAATTTGGAGTCCGCGTCTCGATACGCTTCGCTTTCGATCACTTCTCTTAAAAAAACGGTCTCCCGCCGCGGATTTGGAATCTCGATACCGACCACGGACTCTCCGGGGATCGGGGCTAGGATGCGCACACTGACAGCCCGTAAGGCCATGGCTAAGTCATCTGCAAGCGTCACGATTCGGCGCACCTTGACCCCGGCTGCCGGCTTGAACTCGTACATAGTGATCACGGGTCCGGGACGCACGGCGACGACCTCGCCTTCCACACCAAAATCGGCGAGCTTTTTCTGCAGAATGAGCGAATTGGCGTGGAGTGTTTCCGTGTCTAGTTTTTGATTTCCTCCTTCGGGAAAGTCCAACAATTCGGCCGGGGGCAACTTATAGCCTTCACCAATTTCTAGCAGCTTAAATTGCTCCGGGGGAATGGCGGGCTTCTTTGGGACTTTTTTAGCCGCGTCCTCCTTGTGTTCTTCCTTCAGAACAATAGGTGGCGGCACGTAGTCGCGCCGCTCCTTTTTGGTGTTCTCGCCCTTGAGTTTTTCTTTTTTCTCTTTCAGTTCCCGAAAACGGCTGATTACCGCAGGGACTAAGGACTTCTCGAGTTCACTAAGCTGTTTCTTGGCGCTATTCAGAATGTCCAGGAGCGAGTTCTGAGTCAGAAGCATGAGGGAGAGAAGGAGTGCAAAGAGGCTGATCAATACGGCGCTGATGCGTCCAAATAAAGGAATGAGGACGGTTTCCTTTAGAAACCCACCCACGATTCCACCGGCTTCGCGGGCATTCTCAGACTCGATGAAGATACATAGGATCACCGCTATGCTTACAAGAAGAAGAACGCAGCCAACGATCTTACGATAGGGAATTCCTTCGTAGTTCGCGCGGAACATTTGAAAGGCAATGACGCAAAGGAAAATCGGTAAAAGATATGACGAGAGTCCGAGTCCTTGGAGCAAAAGGTCCGCCAGGTAAGCGCCCACAAAGCCGCCCCAATTGTTTGTGTCGATAGCTCCGGAGGGCGTGTTAAACGACCGATCACTGGGATGATAAGTAAAGAGACTTATGGTGATCAAAAGCGCGGTCAAGCAGATCACCACAGCCCAAATTTCACGATTGAGTCGACCTTTTTCCATAGCACTAGAATCGAGCCGAAGAGTCTCTAGGTCTCTATAATGTAGGGTAAGACAACCGGATGTCGCTCAAATCGCTTCCGGAAGTAGCGTCGCAGCGCTTTACGGACCTCTTCTTGAAGCTCCGCCGGATCCGTACGAGTCTCCCGGTTCAGGCTCGCTAAGATGTCGAGCACGACTTTTCTGGCCTGCCCGAGGACCTCTTCCCCCTCTTCGTCGCGCATGAAGCCGCGGGAAATGAGATCCGGCCCGGCAACAATCTCCCCGGATTGCTGGTGAATCGCCATGACGGCGAGCACCATGCCGTCCTCCGATAGATGGCGACGATCCCGAATCACTACATCTCCAACATCTCCGACGCCCTTGCCGTCGACAAAGACCCTGCCCACCTGGATGGGCTGGACTTTTTTTGCGCTTGTGGCCGTCATCTCCAAAACATCACCGTCTTCCAGAATGAAACAATGGTCCTCCGGTACGCCGACGTCTTGTGCGAGCTTCCGGTGCCTCACAAGATGACGGTACTCCCCGTGGATAGGTACGAAGTAGCGTGGTCGAGTGAGTTGGAGCATCGTTTTTAGCTCCTCTTGGCTCGCGTGGCCCGACACGTGGATCTCCGATACCTTCTCGTAATGAACCTCGGCGCCGCGGCGATAAAGGTGGTTGATGAGATTCGAGATCGTTTTCTCATTGCCAGGGATAAACTTTGAAGACAGGATCACTGTATCCCCCGGGTCGATCTTGATGGACTTGTGGTCGTCCAATGCAACGCGATGAAGCACGGACAAGGGTTCTCCTTGACTCCCCGTCGTTAGAAAAGTCAGCCTTTCGGCCGGCAACTCACGCCAGGACTCATTTTCGGTCATGAAGCTCCGGGGAAGCCGGAGATAGCCTAGCTCAGCTGCAACCTGACTGTTTCTGATCATGCTGCGCCCGCTCAACACTATTCTACGCCCGCAGCTCTCGGAAATATCGACTACCTGTTGAATGCGCGGAATGCTCGACGAAAAGGTCGAGACTAGAATCTTCCCTCCGCTCTCCCGAAATATCTGTTCAAGATTCCGGCCCACTTCTCGTTCGGACGGAGTGTAGCCGCTGCGCTCGATATTCGTAGAATCGGAAAGAAGCAGGAGCACCCCCTTTTCACCATAGGCGGCGAAGCGCTGAAAATCGAACATTTCGCCTTCCATTGGCGTATTATCGATCTTAAAGTCGCCCGTATGGATTACTGTTCCAACCGGTGTTTCAATCGCCAACGCCAGGCAATCCATCAAACTATGGGTAACACGGATCCCTTCCACCTGAAACGGTCCGATCTCCCATGGTCGGCCCGCGGTAATCTCGCGAAGGTCCGCAGTGTTGTCAAGGTCATGTTCCCGTAGCCTGTTGTTGATTAGACCCAGGGTGAGACGAGTCCCGAAGATCGGGACGGAAAAATGATTTAAAATGTAAGGCAGCGCGCCAACGTGATCTTCATGAGCATGGCTTAGTACGATGCCTTTGAGTCTATCCTTTCTTTCCAACAAGTAGGCCACGTCGGGAATAACCAAATCGATGCCCAGTAAATCCGCGCCGGGGAACATGAGGCCGCAGTCGATGGCGATGGCCGCATCCCCGTACTCCAGGAGCATCATGTTGAGGCCAAACTCTCCTAAACCTCCCAAGGGTATGATTCTCAGCGGTTCCATCGTTACCTCAGACGGTTCGTTTCTCCATGGGCGGCCCGACTGCAGTTGCAGTTTGTTCATCTTCCGGCTTGGGTGTCCTGACTTGAGAGGCGGTTTGGAGGTTATTTTCTATGAGCTCCTGCACGTGTACTGAAAGGACTCGCAGAGAGCCTGGACGATAATTTTCCACAGATACAGGCGCGCCGACGGTCACTTCGATTTGGCCGCCTCGAATGCGCCAATCGCCTTTCGGTAGAATCGCGCTGCTGCCACTAATTGTAACCGGGACAATCGGTGTTTGGGTCTTGACGGCGAGCAGAAGGCCGCCCCGTTTGAATGGTAGCAGATTGCCATCGCTGCTGCGGGTCCCTTCCGGGAAAATAACCAAAGAAATGCCGGCTTTCATTCGCTGCTTCGCTTTCTTAAAACTGCCTGAAGCGTCAAATCGATCTGAGCGGTTCACAGTAATATGCTTTGCCGCCCACATCGCCCAGCCAAAAAAGGGAACCCAAAGCAGTTCTCTTTTCGCTATCCAGCGAAGCTGAAAAGCCGGGAGACTTTGAACCAGTACGGGGATGTCGATGTGGCTCTGATGATTCACCATGAAAACATACTGCTGCTTCGGATCGAGCTGGGTCAAGCCATTGACCTTCATAGCCACGCCGCAAATCTCAAGAATCAGCCGGCTCCAGAGTCGGGTGATTCCATGCACATGCTTGCCGTAGGGGTCAAAAAGGCCAAATAGAATTGTTAAAAGAGCCGCTGGCACGGTGATCATGCAGATCACAAGCAGCTTAAGGCCGTAAAGCATGGATATGTAGGCAGCTTTGATTAGAACAAATGATTGAAAAAGCTGAATAACCTTAATGCACAGCACGCCAAAAAGCAATGGAGCGAATTCGGGTGAGTAAAATCCTTAGTTCATCATCAGCGAAAGATCTCATTGTTCTACCGGCGGCTCTCAATCGAAGGACTTCGTTGTTGACTAAGGAATATAATCGGCGATAAGGTAGCGTTACTCTTTCTGTCGATTTGTGACCGCCAGGAGGCTCTGATGTCGGTAAACAAAGCAATCTTGATCGGCAATTTGGGGAAGGATCCTGAGGTGCGTTTTACCTCCACCGGACGCGCCGTGGCGCGCTTTCCCATTGCGACATCCGAAGTGTGGACGGACGCGGAGGGCAATCGACAAGAGAGAACCGAGTGGCATAATATTATTGTCTGGGGAAAGCAGGGTGAAACCTGCGGGCAGTACCTGGCCAAGGGCAGACAAGTTTTTGTCGAAGGCAGTATCAGAACCCGTAACTATGACGATAAGAGCGGCAACAAACGTTACATCACCGAGATTGTCGCGCAGCGGGTCAGATTCTTGGGTGGTGGCGGTGGAACACGGCTGGCTCCCGAGGACCCGGGAGGCGCCGATGATAGCCAGGGTGGCGGAGTGCCGCCCGTGGACGACGATATTCCCTTCTAATAGCTCCAGCCGGAGCCATTTAGATAACGATATTTCGCGGTTTCCCCTCAAAAAAGGCGCTGATGTTATCTGCGACCTCTCCCAACAACCGCTCCCGCGCTTCGCGCGCGCTCCAGGCGGTGTGCGGCGTTACAAATAGATTATCCAGCTCTTTGGCCGCGCGAATAATTGGATGACCGGCGGGGGGAGGCTCATGTGAGATAGCATCGAGCGCTGCCGCCGCAAGTTGCCTTTCACGCAAAGCGTGAATCAATGCCGTCTCGTCGATCAACGCTCCCCGAGCGGTGTTGACCAGAAAGGCGGAGGGCTTCATCAGAGACAGGGTTTCCGCGTTGATGAGATTCTTCGTCTGCGACGTGAGCGGACAGTGCAAGGTGATCACGTCGGCTTGCCGGAGCAGCTCCTGCAGCGGAAGCCGGCCCGGAGGAATGGGCCCTGCGGAGCCAGGGCGGGCAGCAATCAGTACTTCCAACCCGAATCCTCGTGCCATCTCCGCCACCGCCCGGCCAATGTTGCCATAGCCAATGATGCCCAGTTTTTTCCCCTTGAGTTCGATGCTCGGAAAATCAAGCAACGTGAATACGGGACTGTTCTGCCATGCATCGAAACGCACAGCCGAGTCGTAACGAGCGGCGCGGGTCGCCAGCTCCAGGATGAGCGCAAGAGTGAATTGAGCCACGGATTGGGTCGCATAACCCGGAACATTGCAAACCCTGACACCGAACTCTCTGGCAGCCTCCCGATCGATGATATCAGTCCCTGTGGCGGCGACGACGATAAGTTTCAGTTCTTTGGCCGCAGCTGAACTGAAGACCGCTCGGTCGATGACGACCTTGTTGGTCACTGCGACCGATTGCCCAATCAATCTTTGGCAAGTTTGTGAGGGACTCGTTACCTGGTGGATCGTACAGTCCCATCGGTCAATAAAACGTTGCAGTGAAATATCGCCATAGGTGGCAGCGTCAAGAAAAACGATTTTCTGCCGGTTCATATCTTGTTCTTTTCCTTCCGCTCAAGTTCTTTGGCTTCGTCCCATAAACGGTCCATGACTTCTAAAGACGCAGCCGAGGGACTCTTTGCTGCCACGTGCAATCGGGTCTCGACATAGCTGAAGCGTTTGATAAATCGCTCGGTCGCGTGTGCCACTACCTCTTCCGCTTGCAATCCGAGAAAGCGAGAGAGATTTACGAGGGAGAAAAGCAGGTCGCCGAGCTCCTCGCCGGTGCGCTGTTTGTCTCCGGATGAACAAGCTGTTTTGAGTTCCGCCAGCTCTTCCTCGACCTTGCCCCATACCGGAACTATATCCGGCCAATCGAAACCGACTTGAGAGGCCCGTTCAGTGATAGCCTGGGCGCGGGCAAGGGCGGGCATCGACTTGGGAAGATTTCCCAACGCGGACTTAGGCGTTTCGCCATCCTTCTCATTGGCCTTAATTTTCGCCCATTGCTTTAAGACGGCTTCGGAGTCCGGTAGCGCCTTGCCGGAAAAGACGTGTGGATGGCGTCGGACCATCTTGTCTTTTAGATCGCGAACGACATCTTCCGCGGTGAAAACACCGATTTCCGCGGCAATTTGGCAGTGAAAAATGATCTGGTGCAACAGATCGCCGAGTTCCTCGCGGATCTGCGCAGGGTCCCCCTTATCGAGCGCGTCCAGGAGTTCGTGGCTTTCTTCCAAGAGAAACGTCCTTAGCGATGCGTGGCTCTGCTCTTTGTCCCATGGACATCCGTTATCGCCGCGGAGTTGGGCCATGACATCCAACAGCTTGGCAAATGTTTCCCCAGCCAGTTCATTCTTCACTACCTTACCCTCCGCAATGTGTTTGGGGTCAAGCTTCCCTCTAAATCGTCAGCGTGCTAGATCTTACGTGTCGCTCCGGCTGATGTCCAGTAATGCTAAAGCAGAACAACTGGAGTTGAGAATCGTAGCAAGGAGAGAAAACTATGCCAACCGCCGTTATTGACGGGCTTGAGGTTTATTATGAAACAAGAGGCTCGGGTTCGCCGCTGCTGATGTTTGCGCCGGGCGGCTTTGATGCCACGATTGACAAATGGATTGCAGCTAGCGCCTGGAAAGAGATTGACGCGCTCGATGGACTCGCGGCAGAGCATACGGTCGTCATCTACGATCGGCGCGAGGCGGGCAGGTCGGGTGGACGGGTGGAGCGCTTGGGGTGGGGGAGTTACACGAGGCAGGCAAAGGCTCTGTTGGATCATTTGCGAATCGATTCCGCCTATGTGATGGGCGGTTGCATGGGGTGTTCGGTAGCGTTGGCATTTGGCGTTCATTACCCGGAAGCAACCCGCGCTCTGCTGCTTCATTGGCCGGTGGGAGGATATCGCTGGAAGGTGAACGGCTTGGACCGGTTCCGGCGTCACTACGATTTCACCAAGGCAAATGGACTTAAAGCGGTTATTGAGCGCGCGCTGACTGGAAAGAGTTTCTGGTCCGATCCCGAGTCAGGTCCCTGGGCATCAGTGATCGCACGCGATCGCCAATTCGCTGAGAATTTTGCCGCCCAGGATTTGGAGCGCTATCTCGGACTGGTATTAACGAGTGGACGCGGCTTCTTCGATCGGGACACCGCCCCCGGAGCCGAGCCCGAAGAAGTGATGGGCATAAAAGCGCCGGCGTTAATCATACCCGGTGACGATCCGTCCCACGCTACCTCTGGGGCCCATTATTTGCGGGAGTGTCTGCCGAAAAACGAGTTTTGGAATGTGATGCCGCCGGAACAAACGACGCGCAAGGTCTGTGATCGAATCCTGGAGTTTTGCCGTGTTCATAACTGATTACTCACGTGTGGGTTTCACAACGGTGGACCGGCCAAAAAAAATCTGATAGGAAAAACTCTCAAGCCCAAGAAATGTTCAAGGAAGGTGGTTAATGGACGTCACGCGTTCCATTCTGCAACTCAATACTCCGGACGGAAAGATGGAAGCCTATGAGGCGCAGCCTCCGGCAGGATCCCAAAAGCATCGACGAGAGACGCCTGGGAAAAGACCAAAGCATTTTTCGCCCAACATTTGACGCAAGTGATCATGCAATTCTTTCGGGAGAGGAAGGGTCAAAACACCTTTTCTCTCTTTTTTTACGCGCCGGTAGGCCTAACACGATTGGGAAAGTTGCGATGGTGGCAAGAACTCGGAATCGAGATCTAGTAACTCTGGGGCTCATTCAAATGAGCACCAGGGAAAGCCCAGACGCAAACTTGGCAACGGCGCTGCTAAGAATCGGCGCTGCCGCCAAGAAGGGCGCCCAGATTGTCTGCCTCCAGGAATTGTTCCGTTCGCGGTACTTTTGCCAGAACGAAGATCATCAGAACTTTAAACTTGCCGAAACCATTCCCGGCCCGAGTACAGAAGCTCTGGGAAAGCTCGCCAGGGACAACAAAATCGTCATTGTGGCGTCACTTTTTGAAAAGCGATCCGCTGGGATCTATCACAATACAGCCGTAATCATCGACGCCGACGGAACCATCGCAGGCAAGTATCGCAAGATGCATATCCCGGATGACCCGCTTTACTACGAAAAGTTCTATTTTACTCCAGGCGATTTGGGTTTCCCGAGTTTTCAAACACGATACGCCAAGATTGGTGCGCTGGTCTGCTGGGACCAATGGTTTCCCGAGGCGGCTCGTCTTACTTCATTAGGCGGGGCGCAAATTCTTTTCTATCCGACCGCCATTGGCTGGATTCCCAAGGAGCCCCGCGCGGTCGCCCAGCGCCAGCGCAATGCCTGGGAAATTATCCAGCGCTCCCATGCGGTGGCAAACGGGGTCTATGTCGCTGCGGTTAATCGAGTGGGCCGGGAGGGAAAACTCAGGTTCTGGGGTCATTCCTTTGTTGCCGGTCCCTTCGGAGAAATCCTGGCCTGTGCGAGCGGTGAACGGGACGAGATTATCATTGTGAAGTGCGATCTGAGTAAGATTGAAGAGACACGTCAGAGTTGGCCATTCCTGCGTGATCGGCGCATCGATGCTTATGGCTATTTGCGATCACGCTTCATTGAGTCATTCGACAAGCACTAGCCACGGTTCACCGTCTGCGGTCGTTTCGCCATGACTAAAATAAACTTGAGCCAAGCTGCCCCGCGATGGCTCGGCTACTCTATGCCCGCGGAGTGGATGCCCCACCGAGCGACCTGGCTTTCCTGGCCGCACAATCGCGAAACCTGGCCAACCCAATTGGAGACCGTGCGGGAGGTCTGGGTCCGGATGATGCAGGTGCTGGCTCTAAACGAACAGGTCGTTCTATTAGTTAATGATGAACAGACGCGACAGGACGTGATCTTACGACTCAAGAATGTTGGAGCGGTAATGAAAAATATCTTGATTGTGAAGATTCCTACCGTGGACGTCTGGATGAGGGACTACGGGCCGACATTTCTCACCCGAGGGGGTAGCGAAAATCCACTGGCGTTTAATGATTGGATCTTCAATGGCTGGGGGAGAAAATACCGGGCCTATGAGGATGACGATCGGGTCGCTAAAGACATTGCGTCCTTGCTGCAGGTTCCGACGTTCAATCATTCGGTCGTGCTCGAAGGGGGCTCCATCGAGGTTAACGGCGCTGGGACCTGCCTCACGACGGAGCAGTGCTTGTTGAACAGGAATCGCAATCCTGACATGAGCCGCGGGGAAATTGAGCAGTTCCTTAAAGATGCGCTGGGGGTCAGTCATCTCATCTGGTTAGCGGAGGGCGTTACTGGGGACGACACCGATGGACACATCGACGATATCGCCCGCTTCGTCAATCCGATGACCGTGGTTTGTGTCCTGGAAACAGATTCTAACGACGAGAACTACGCACCACTCC
>Ga0137403_10003654_pt1 | contig 18413 bp, 19 predicted proteins | sample CZOMad2_1_16fung_FD_122057 | JGI IMG/M metagenome (GOLD analysis project Ga0137403, IMG submission 122057) | Vadose zone soil fungal communities from Angelo Coast Range Reserve, California, USA - CZOMad2_1_16fungal (Hybrid Assembly) | ecosystem: Environmental > Terrestrial > Soil > Vadose zone...
CCATCGTGTGCCGCTACTTCATGGTCGGCGAGGACATCGACGAGGGCACGCGCTCCGACCTCTACGCGCGCCTGTTCGCGCGCGGCGTCACGCCGATCCCGATGACCGTGGCGCGGGAGATCCTGCCCACCGGTGTGCGCACACGTCACACGTTCTCGAACGCCGAGGCCGTCGTCGAGGCTGATTCCGTGGTGCTGGCGTTCGGCGGCAAGGCGCACGATCCGCTCTCGCGCGAGCTCGAGGGCAAGGTGGCGGAGCTGAAGGTGATCGGCGACGCGTACTCCCCGCGCCGCGTCCACGACGCCATCCTCGACGGCACGCGTGCCGCCCGGGCGCTCTGATGACGGAAAGGAGATCCTACCGATGAGATCCGTCTGCGTGTTCCTGTCGTTGGTCCTCGTACTGCTCGCGACGCCTGCGGGCGCCGCCGACCTGCCGGAGATCACCAAGCGCGGCCACATGGTCGCGGCCACCAGCGGCAACCTGCCGCCCGTGACCTTCCTGAACGACAAGAACGAGCTGGTCGGCTACGACATCGAGGTCGGCAAGTTCATCGCCCGGCACATCGGCGTGAAGCTCGACCTCGTCCGCCTGGACTGGAAGGGCATCCTGCCGGGCCTGCAGACCGGGCGCTTCGACGCCGTCTTCTCCAACGTCAACGTGACGCCGGAGCGCAAGGAGATCTTCGACTACTCGATTCCGTACTCGCGCTCGGCGGTCGTCGTCGTCGCGAAGGCGAACGTGCCCGACATCCACGGGCCGACCGATCTCAAGGGCCGGATGGTCGGGGCCATCTCCGGCGGCATGGACGGCGAGATCCCGGCCAAGGCCATCGAGAAGGAGCACGGCGCGTTCAAGGGGTTCAAGGGCTACGCGGGCTACGCCGAGATGTTCGCCGACATGGAGATCGGGCGCATCGAGGCGGCCGTCGCGCCGGACACGGCGGCGGCGAACTTCATCAAGGACAAGCCGGGCGTGGCGAAGATCGTCGGCAAGCCGTACGTCGTGCGCTACGTCGGCGTGCCGATGCAGAAGGGCTCGACGCAGCTCAAGGCCAAGATGGACGAGGCCATCCGCACGATGCGCAAGGACGGGCTGCTCGATCGCTGGGCCAAGCAGTACTTCGGCATCGACAACTTCAGTGCCCAGCTGATCGACCAGGTGCCCTGACATGCACCTGGATTTCGGCGTGGCCTGGAAGTTCCTGCCCATCCTGCTCCAGGCCTCGTTGATGACGATCGCGCTCTTCGTGCTGAGCCAGGTGCTCGGCACGCTCGCGGCGTTCTTCCTGGCCCTGGCGCGCATGTCGCCGCGCGGGTGGCTGCGCCGGCCGACGATCGCCTACATCTGGGTGGTGCGCGGCACGCCGCTGCTGCTGCACCTCTTCTTCGTGTACTACGCGGCGCCCGCCTTCGGGATCACGCTGGACGCGTTCCCCGCGGCCATCATCGCGATGTCGGCCAGCGCCGCCGCCTACAACGCCGAGATCATCCGCGCCGGGCTGCAGGCCGTCCATCGTGGCCAGCTCGAGGCGGCGTACGCGGTGGGCATGAGCTACGGGCAGGTCGTGCGGCGCATCATCGTGCCGCAGGCGGTGCGTATCATCATCCCGCCCTACATGGGCAACGCGATCTCGCACTGCAAGAATTCGTCGCTCGCGTCCGTCATCACCGTGCCCGAGCTGATGCTGACCGCACAGATGATCTACAGCAGCACCTACCGCGCGATCGAGATCCTCACCGTCACCGGCGTCATCTACCTGGTGCTGACGAGCTGCCTGAGCGCGCTGCAGATGTACCTCGAGCGTGTGACCACCTACGAGCAGCGCGGGCTCGGTGACGCGCGCCGCCGGCGGCTGCGTCTGGACGCGCCGCTGCCGAGCATGCCCGCGTCGTGACGCGATGGACCGCACGATCGGGGCCGCCACCAGCGCGGCGCCGTTCTACGCGCGCTTCGGCTTCCGCGAGGTCGAGCGCTCGGCCCTGCGGCGGCGGCAGGTCGACGTCCCGGTCGTGCTGATGGAGCGGCCGTGATCGAGGTCGAGGATCTGCACAAGCACTTCGGGGCGGTGCGCGCGCTCGACGGCGTCAGCCTGTCGGTGGCGGCCGGCGAGGTGGTGTGCCTCATCGGGCCGAGCGGCTCGGGCAAGAGCACGCTGCTCCGCTGCATCAACTTCCTGGAGGAGCCGACGGCCGGGATCGTCCGGGTGAACGGCAAGCGCGTCGGCTGGGAGGGCGCGCGCCGGGTGAGCGCGCGGGAGCTCGCCCGCACGCGCGGCGAGATCGGGATGGTCTTCCAGCACTTCTATCTCTGGCCGCACATGGTCGCGCTCGAGAACGTCATCGAGGGCCTCGTGACGGTGAAGGGGATGGGCGTGGGCGCGGCGGCGGCCAAGGGCCGCGCGCTGCTGGAGAAGGTGGGCCTCACCGACAAGATGGAGGTCTATCCGGAGCACCTCTCCGGCGGCCAGCGCCAGCGCGTGGCCATCGCGCGCGCGCTCGCCATGGAGCCGCGGGTCATGCTGTTCGACGAGCCGACGTCATCGCTCGATCCCGAGCTGGTGGGCGAGGTGCTCCGCGTCATGGAGCAGGTGGCGAGCGAGGGCATGACGATGCTGGTCGCGACGCACGAGATGGGCTTCGCGCGCAAGGTCGCCGACCGCGTCGTCTTCCTGGACCAGGGCACGATCCTCGAGATCGGCACGCCCGAGGAGATCTTCGGCCGTCCGCGCCACGAGCGGCTGCGGCGATTCCTCGACAAGGTGCTCGTGTGAGGGCGCAGCCCTCGGCTGGCGCCGGCGCCCGATCCGGTTTACGATCTCGCCACCATCGAGCCGTGACCAGGCACCCAGGGAGCGCGCCATGCAAGACCGGCTGATCTCCGGCGACAACCACATCGACCTGACCTACTGCCCGCCCGACCTCTGGTCCTCGCAGGCGCCGGCGAAGTGGAAGCTGCTGGCGCCGCGGGTCGAAGAGCTGGAGGACGGCCTGCACTGGTTCGTGGACGCGCAGGACCGCGGGATGTGGAACGGCGTGGGGCCCGGGTTCCTCAAGTACCAGAAGGGCATGTTCGGCCACATCGACGAGATGAAGGACCTCGGCTTCGAGTGGGGCAACGCGCCGGGCATGAAGCCGCGGCCGACGACGCCGGAGCTACGCCTGGCCGACCTGGAGCGGGACGGCGTCGAGGCCGAGGTCGTCTACGGCTGCCTCATGATCAACGATTTGATCGACAAGGCCGAGCAGCGCACATGGGCGAACAAGGTCTACAACGACTGGGCCGCGGATTTCGCCAGGCGGGCGGACTCCAATCGCGTGTTCCCGCTGGCGATCATCCCGAACACCGATCCCGTCGAGGCGGCTGCCGAGGTGCGTCGCTGCGCGAAGCTGGGCCTGCGCGGCGGCGACCTCGCCTTCAAGCGCATGAGCCCGCCCCTCTACCATCACGCGTGGTACGCGCTGTGGGAGGCCGCCGCGGAGTGCCGCTTCCCGATCTCGTTCCACTCGACGGGGTTCAAAGGGCTGCGCGCGCCCGACACGCCGGAGATGGAGAAGGAATTCAATCTCCAGTGGCGTCTCGTGCGCTCGTCGCTCTTCCAGCTCGACACGATGGAGGTGCTGGTCTCGCTGCTCGCCTCCGGCGCCTGCGAGAAGTACCCCGACTTCAACTTCGTGCTCGGCGAGTCCGGCGTGACGTGGCTGCCCTACGTCTTCGACCGGCTCGACACGGAGTACCACGACCGGGCGCGCGCGCTGAACTTCTCGATGAAGCCGAGTGATTACTTCAAGCGGCAGGGCTACGTCACGTACCAACAGGATCAGTACCTGGAGCCGATCATTCCGCTGATCGGCGAGGACAACATCATCTGGGGGGCCGACTATCCGCACCCGGACTGCATCTGGCCCGAGTCGCACGCCACCATCGAGAAGAACCTCGCGGCCATCTCGCCGCGCGTGCGCCGCAAGATCGTGTTCGAGAACGTGTGTCGGCTGTACGACCTGCCGCAGGGGAAGGCCGCGCGCTAGCCTTCCCGCCCGCTCAGCGGCTGCGCAGGTGCGACGTCGAGCGCCACGCCCGGGCGGGCGCGGAGCGGTCGACGTTGAGCCGGCTCATGTGCTCGGTGCCGCGCGCCACCGCGGCGGCGATGGTCGGAAACACGTCGCGTGACTCTTCGATGGTCTCGCCCGCGTAGTTGACGATACGCCAGCGCCAGTCCGGTCGTTTCGGCGTCGAGAATGCGGTGACCTGCACCGTTAGGCCTCCTTGCGTTGCCCGGAGAGACTATCACATCCGGCGTGTCACGCAGGCAGGCCGCGTCAGGCCGGTGACACCGACAAGACATCGGCTGTTCGCAAGCTGCTGATTTCCCGGAGGAAAGCCCCTCTGGCGTACTCCTTGCCTATACAAAGGATAGCCCAAAGAGGCGGGAGGCCCCCATGATGACGTCGGCTGACAGCCATGCTCGTCACGTCCTGTCGGTGTACTCGCGGGATGGCGCTGGCCCGGCGACGATGGAGTCGAGCCTGCTCCAGAAGCTCATCGCGGACGAGATCCAGAAAGCGGTGGGCGAGGATCGCGAAGCCCTGCGCGAGAAGATGGCGTGCGACGGTCGCGAGCCCTGCGAGTTCAACAACGTGTGCTCGCACCACAAGGCGCTCGCCGGCGCCATTCTCGCCGGCCCGCTCACGGCCCGCTGATCGGCCGGGGGCGTGGGAAGACGGCGGTTCCTAGCCGCCGGCGAGCGCCAGACATTGGGCGGCGGTCGTGCACATGTCACCGACGGGGATGCTCAGGACGACGATGCTGATGGCGTGAACGACATACCATCCGCAGACGGCCGACGAGACCAGCACTCCAGCGACGACGAGCAGATCTTCCGCCATGGCCGTGCCCTCCCTTTTCGAACGGAACGAGTCGGACCTGGCCGTGGCACAGAGCAAGGGGAGTGCCGAACCCGGAACATCTGAGAAGAGCCGATTTGACGGGATTATTTTGACGATCGACGACGGGGATCGGGTGCGGGTCGGGCGAAAGGCCCGGTTGATCGACCGCGCCCGCCCGGGAGGCGACGACGCGCGGTGACGGGCCATTGACCACCCGGCACGCGTTCCCTAGAATGCTCGCGCTTTAGAATGCTCGCGCTTTCCCAGCGTCCACGACGTTCCTTCTCATTCGCAGGGAGTTCGACATGCTGACGACTCGCGTGATCTGACGCCCGCGGTGAGCGTGCCCGCCCCCCGCTACACGCTGCTCACGGCCGCGCGCCTGCTCGACGGCAGCGGAGCGGTGGCCGTCGAGCAGGCGGCGCTGCTCATCGACGGTGACCGCGTCGCCGGCCTCGGCCGCGCGGCCGACGTTCACGTCCCCGCCGGCGCAACCGTGGACCGGCGGGATTACGGCGCCGCCACCATCCTGCCCGGGCTCGTCGACGCCCACACGCACCTCGTCGCGCCCGGTGACGGCACGCTGGGCGACGACATCGCGAAGGAAGACGACGACATCCTGCTGCTGCAGGCCGCGAAGAACGCGCGCACGCTCCTGCATTCCGGGGTGACGACCCTGCGCGAGAACGGCGCCAAGGGCAAGGTGGCGTTCTCGCTGCGCGAGGGCATCCGCCGCGAGCTCGCGCCGGGGCCGCGCATGGTCATCTGTGGACGGCCGATCACGATCACGGGCGGGCACATGGGCTACTTCGGCTCCGAGGCCGACGGCGAGGCCGCCGTGCGCGCGGAAGTGCGCACGCTGCTCAAGGAAGGCGCCGACTACATCAAGATCGTGGCCAGCGGCGGCTCCACGCGCACCTCGGATCCCAACCGCGCCTCGTACACCGTGGCCGAGTTGGCGGCGATGACCGACGAGGCGCATCGCCACGGCAGGCTCACCGCCGCGCACTGCACGTCCGCGCAGTCGGTGCAGAACTGCCTCGACGCCGACGTCGACATGATCATCCACTGCATCTTCAACGAGCCCGACGGCACCTACCGCTTTCGTCCCGATCTCGTCGAGCGGCTGGCCAAGGCGAAGGCGTGGGTGAATCCGACGCTCTACGTGCAGAAGGCGGGGATCGAGCGGCAGCGCGAGGCGCGCGAGCGCGAAGGACGGCTGACGCCCGAGCTCGTCATGCAGCTGGACGCGGCCCTCCGCGCGCTCGACGTGAAGCTGGACGCCGTGCGCCGCATGAGCGAGGCCGGCGTGCGGATGACCGCCGGATCCGATTCGCCGTGGGGCTGGTACGCGCCGGGCGAGTTCGTACACGAGATCCACATGCTCGCGCAGGCGGGACTCTCGTACTCGGACGCGATCGTGGCCGGGACCGCGGGCGCGGCGGTCTCCATCGGCGTGGGTCCCGTCGCCGGCCGGCTCGCAGCGGGCCGGATGGCCGACGCGCTGGTGGTGCGCGGCGATCCCACGCGCGAGATCACCGCGCTGTGGGACGTGCTCGACGTCTACCAGGCGGGGCGGCGCGTCGACCGGGGCGTGGCGTAGGGCGGAGAACGGCGCGATTCGCGGCTCCAACACAATCGCTGTTCGAGTAAAGGGCAGGGCTCTACTCGCAACGGAGCTCAGCGGAGGCAGCCGCTGAGCGTTGGAGTTGGCCATTGCGCCATCGTGTTAGGCTCGTACCTGGAGAGCGGGGATGAACGATCAAGGGCTCATCGTCCATAGCGATCCGGAGATCCTAGGCGGGACGCTGGTTTTCGTCGGCACGCGCGTACCCCTTCGGAACCTGATCGACTACCTCGAAAGGGGCCACGGCCTCGACGAGTTCCTCGACGCGTTCCCTTCGGTGTCACGCCAGCAGGCAGTGGCCGCGCTCGAAGCAGCCCACGAGGCACTGGCCGCCCGTGTGCGTCCTGCTCGATGAGCAGTAGCCGAGACAGCTCGCACAAGAACTCCCCGGCCATGAAGTTCGCGCGGTCCAACAGCAAGGCTGGACTGGGCTCGGAAACGGGGAGTTGTTGCGACGCGCTGCGGGAGCCGGGTTCGAGGTCGTCCTGACCGAGGATCAGAACCTCGAGTTTCAGCAGAATCTGGTCCGGGCCTCACTTCGCGTGATCGTTCTGGTGGCGCCCAGTAATGCGCTGGAGGATCTGTTACCGCTTGTACCGAGCATCCTCCGGTCTATCCCGGGTGCACGACCGGGCCAAGTCCAACGGGTCGACGCCTGACGGCGCGTTCGAGAGGGGGTCGCCGGCTCGCTCCGCCCGTCCCGGCCGCTCAACTACGCCCTATCGTTCAGGTGGCACGCCGCCTCGTGCCCGGCGCCGAGCTTGCGCAGCCGCGGGCGCTCGACCCGGCAGCGAGCGAACACGAACGGGCAGCGCGGATGGAACCGGCACCCGCTGGGCACGGCGAGCGGACTGGCGACTTCACCTTTCGGCACGATGCGCTCACGGCGCAGCGTCGGATCCGCCACCGGCGCCGCCGACAGGAGCCCCTGCGTGTACGGATGCCTGGGCGCGTGGTACAGGGCGTCGCGCGGCCCGATCTCCACGATCTCGCCGAGGTACATCACGGCCACGCGGTCGGACATGTGCAGGACGACGTGCAGGTCGTGGGAGATGAACAGGTAGGTCAGGCCGAAGCGACGGCGCAGGTCCATCAGGAGGTTCAGCACCTGGGCCTGCACGGAGACGTCGAGCGCCGAGACCGGCTCGTCGGCCACGATCAGGCTCGGCCGCAACGCCAGCGCGGCGGCGATCCCGATCCGCTGGCGCTGGCCTCCAGAGAGCTCGTGCGGATAGCGCTCGGCGAAGGCGGGATCGAGCCCCACCACGTCCAGCAGCTCGCTCACCTGGCGCCGCCGCTCCGTCGCACCGGCGCGCTCGTAGATGGCGAGCGGCTCCGCGATGATGCTGCCCACGCGCATGCGCGGGTTCAGCGAGGCGAACGGGTCCTGAAAGACGATCTGCATCCGCTGTCGCGTGGCCCACAGCCGGGGCGGCGACAGCGCCATCAGGTCGTGGCCCTCGAAGCGGATGCGCCCGGCCGACGGCTCGATGAGGCGCAGGATCAGGCGCCCCGTGGTGGTCTTGCCGCAGCCGGACTCGCCGACGAGCCCCAGCACCTCGCCGCGCTCGATGGTGAAGCTCACGCCGTCGACGGCGTGGATGACGCGCCGGCGCCCGCTCAGCCACGCGCCACCGACGGAGAAGCGCTTCTCGAGTCCCTGCACCTCGACGAGCGGCGCCATCACACGGACACCACGGGACACGCCACGAAGTGTCCGGGCCGCCGCTCCGCCAGCACGGGCTCGTCGCGGCGACAGCTCGCGATCGCGAGTGGGCACCGCGGCGCGAACCGGCAGCCGGCGTCGGCGCCCCGGAGATCCGGCGGCGCTCCTTCGATGGAGGAGAGCGGCTGGCCGAATCGGCTGGGGTGCGGCAGGCAGCGGAGCAGGCCGCGCGTGTAGGGGTGCAGCGGCTCCTCGAAGATCCTGGCCACCGGCGCCATCTCGACGATCCGGCCGGCGTAGATGATGGCGACGCGGTGGCAGAGCTCGGCCACCACGCCGAGGTCGTGCGTGATCAGCAGCACGGCCATGCCCCGCTCGGCCTGCAGCCGGCGCAGGAGGTCGAGGATCTGCGCCTGGATCGTCACGTCGAGCGCGGTCGTGGGCTCGTCGGCGATCAGCAGCTGCGGCCCCGGCGCGAGCGCCAGCGCGATCATAGCGCGCTGGCGCAGACCTCCCGAGAGCTGGTGCGGATAGTCGCGGGCGCGCTCGCCCGGCGAGGGCATCTGCACGTGATCCAGCATCTCGACCGCGCGGTCCCACGCCGCGCGTCGGCGGCCGCCCTCGTGCGCGAGCACGGCGGCGGCGATCTGGTCGCCGATGGTGAACACCGGGTTGAGCGACGTCATCGGCTCCTGGAAGACCATCGCGATGCGCGCGCCGCGCACGCGGCGCATCGCCTCGGCGTCCTTGTCGAGCAGGTTGTCGCCCTCGAGGCGGATGCGACCGGCGACGATCCGCCCGGGCGGAGGCACGAGCCGCATGATGGACAGCGAGGTGACGCTCTTGCCGCAACCGGACTCGCCGACGAGCCCCAGCACCTCGCCCCGCGCGATGGCGAAGCTCACGCCGTCGACCGCGCGCACCGCTCCCGCGCTCGTGGCGAAGTGCGTGCGGAGACCCTCGACGGACAGCAGGGCCACTCAGACCTTCAGCCGCGGATCCAGGGTGTCGCGCAGCCAGTCGCCGAGCAGGTTCACGGCGAGCACGGTGAGCATGATGGCGAGGCCGGGAAACGTGGCCAGCCACCACGCCGTCGCGACGTAGTTGCGTCCGTCCGCGAGCATCCAGCCCCAGGTGGGCGTGGGCGGCTGGACGCCGAGCCCGAGGAACGACAGCGCCGATTCGTAGATGATCATGAAGGCCAGCTCGAGGGTGGCCACCACGATGATCGGCGTGAGCGCGTTCGGCAGCACGTGACGGAGCAGCAGCCGTAGCGGGCGGTTGCCGCGCGCGCGCGCGCCGGCGACGAACTCGCGCTCGCGGATCGACAGGACGTCCGCCCGTACGATCCGGGCGAACTGAACCCAGCGCGTCGCCCCCATCACGAGGATCACGTTGAGCAGGCTCGGCCCCAGCGCGAACACGACGCCCATGGCGAGCAGGATGTAGGGGATGGCGAGGAACACGTCCACGATCCGCATGATGAACGCGTCGGCGCGCCCCCCGAAGAACCCGGCGAGCAGGCCGAGGGTCACGCCGATCAGCGCCGACAGCGTCACCGCGGTGAGGCCGACGCCGAGCGAGATGCGCCCGCCGTGCAGGATGCGGCTGAGGATGTCGCGGCCCAGGTGATCGGTGCCCAGCGGGTGCTCGCGCAGGCCACGCTCCTGCCACATGGGCGGCCGCAGGCGCTTGAGGAGCATCTGCCGCGCCGGATCCCACGGAGCGAGCTGCGGCGCGAACACCGCGGAGCCGCCGATCACCAGCAGAACGCCGAGCCCGAACACGGCGCGAAAGCTGACGCGCCGGCGCGCGCGCGCGACGACCGGAAGGGTGGCGGCGGCGACGCTCACCGCGCGCTCCGCACGTAGACGATGCGCGGGTCGAGGTACGTGTAGACGAGGTCGATGACGAGGTTGATGACGACGAAGAGCGTGGCCAGCACGGCCACGATCGCCTGCACGAGGGGGTAGTCGCGGCTGAAGATGGCGTCGACGGCGAGCCGGCCGACGCCGGGCCAGGCGAAGATCGTCTCGGTGATGACGGCGCCGCCGAGGAGAATGCCGAACTCGAGCCCGATGATGGTGACGAGCGGGATCGCGGCGTTCTTGAGCGCGTACTTGTAGGTCACCACGAACGTGCGGATGCCGGCGGCCCGCGCGGTCCGCACGTAGTCCTGCGCCAGCACCTCCAGCATTCCCGAGCGGGCCATGCGGGCGATGCGCGCCATGGAGAACGCGCCGAGGGCGGTGGCCGGCAGCACGATGGAGGTCCAGCCGTCGCGGCCGGCGGCCGGAAACCAGCCGAGGCCCACCGCGAACACCATGATCAGCAGCAGCCCGAGCCAGTACACGGGCATCGCCTGTCCGAGCAGCACGCCCACCGAGCAGACGGCGTCGAGGAGCGAGTTGCGCTTCAGCGCGGACAGGATGCCGGCGGGGACGGCCACGACGAGCGCCAGGCCGAGGCCCGCGACCGTGAGCTGCAGCGTGGCGGGCAATGTCTGGAAGATCAGCGCGAGCGCTGGCACCTGATGCTTGAACGAGAGCCCGAAGTCACCGCGGACGGCGCGGCCCAGGAACCGGACGTACTGCACCCATAGGGGGTCGTCGAGGCCGAGCAGCGCGCGCAGCTGCCGCACGTCTTCCTCGCGCGCCTCGAGGGGCAGGAGCAGCCGCGTGGGATCGCCGGTGAGGTGCAGCAGCCCGAACACGATCACCGACACGCCGAGCAGCACGCCCAGGCTCTGCAACATCCGCCGTCCGACGTAACCGACCATGCTGATGCCACCGCCGTTCCGAGCGCGGGCTTTGCCCGGGCAATCCTGCTCTGGGGGGAGTCAAAATCCGATCTCGGTCAGCCGTATCGACTCGTCGCCGCGGGGCGTCCACTTGAGGCGATTGTTGACGCCGTAGATGTCCATCTGCTGGTAGCCGAAGATGTACGGCGCTTCGTCGCGGATCACGCGCAGGAGGTGGCTGTAGAGCTGCTTGCGCTTGTCCGGGTTCATCTCGGCGCGGGCCTGGTCCATGAGCTTGTCGACCTCGGGGTTGCTGTATTGCGACACGGGTTCCCCGGTCTTCAGATTCGGCGTCACCCAGTGGTCGGGCTCGAGGCTCGGCAGGCACCAGCCGGCCATGGCGATGTCCTCGGTCTTGTGGTCGAGGATGCTGCGCACGTACGCGCCCCACTCGCCGATGATTTTCACGTTGGTCTTGATCCCGTTCTCGGTCAGCTGCCCCGCCACCGCCTGCGCGATGTCCTTGTCCATCGCCCAGCGTCCGTTGGGCGCCTGGATGGTCAGCGTCAGGTTCGTCTGCCCGGCCGCGGTCAGGAGCTCCTTGGCCTTCTTAGGGTCGTACTCGTAGAACGGGATGCTCGGGTCGTGGCCCCACACGTTGGGCGGCATCCAGGAATTGATGCGCTTGCCGTTGCCGAGCAGGACGGCGTCGAGGATCCCCTGCATGTCGACGGCGTAGTTGAGCGCCTGGCGCACCCGCTTGTCGGCGAGCGGCCCGCCCTTGATCTGCGCGATCTGGAACGAGATGATCCGGCAGCTCGGAGTCTTCTCGACGCGCACGCTCTTGGTCGTCGCGAGCGCCGGGAGCTGGTCCGGCGGCACGTTGACGATCAGGTCGGCCTGGCCCGTCTGCAGCGCGGCGATGCGCGCGCCCAGCTCGGGGATGGGCCGCCACGTCGCCCGGCGCACCGCCGGCTTGCCGGTCCAGTGCGCGTCGTTGGCCTCGACCACGATCCGCTCGTTCTTCTGCCATTCGACGAACTTGAACGGCCCCGTCCCGACGGGCTTCAGGTTCGTCTGCACGTCGCCGACCTGGGCCACGTACTTCGGCGCCATCTGGTACATGAGCGTCATGCGCGCGGGCATCGCGGGATCCGGCACCTTGGTGTGGAAGCGCACCGTGGCGGGATCGACGACCTCCACGCGCTCGATGGTGCTGAACCAGCCCTTCTGCGGCGACTTGAAGTCCGGGCGCTGGATGCGCTCGACCGAGAACTTCACGGCCTCGGCGTCGAAGGGCTCGCCGTTGTGGAACTTCACGCCCTGGCGGACCTTCACCTCCCACACCCGGTCGCTCACCAGCTTGTAGGAGGTGGCCAGCCGCGGCACGATCGCCAGCGACTTGTCGCGCGTGAGCAGCGTGTCGTAGATCGACCCGTTGATGATCAGCGTCACGATGTTGTTGGTCATCTGCACGTCGAGGAACTCGGCGTCGATGCCCTGGGCGATCGTGATGTCGCGCTCGCCGGCGGCCCACGCGTGAGCGGCCGCGAAGAGGACCAGGACGACGGCGAGCGACCGAATCATGCGGGGCATAGGGCCCTCCTCTGCTGAGTGGGTCTGCGCGAGAGGCGCCGATCCTACCACATTGCCGCGGTCTATAATGTCGCCCCGGGCCACGACCGCCCGTCGCATTCAGCTCGACGAGGGGGCGCCATGCCGCAGCCGAAGCGCGAGATCATCGCCAACGTCACCCGCCTGCGCGCGTCCATGGATCGCCACCGCCTGGCCGCCGTGGTGGCGCGCTCGGGACAGAACTTCACCTACCTCTCGGGGCTCGCGTATCCGGGGACGCTCGCGCGCCATCTCGATCTCCCGGACTCCGTGCGCGGCGTGCTCCTCGTCTGGCCACGCGACGGGGAGCCGGTCATCGTCCTCAACAAGATCGCGGAGGGCCTCACGCGCCGCGACTCGTGGGTCGAGCGCATCGAGGTGTACGACGCCTACAGCGAGTCGCCGTATCGGCGCCTCTCGCAGGTGCTCGCGACGATGGGGCTCGGCGGTGAGCGCGTCGGGTTCGAGAAGAACTACGTGAGCGCGGCGCAGTGGGAAGAGGTGCAGCGCGAGCTGCCGTCCCTGCAGATGGTCGACTGCGCCGCGATGATGGACGAGGTGCGCTGGGTGAAGACGGAAGGGGAGATCCGGCTGCTGAAGAAGGGGGCCGACCTCCTCGACGACGCGTACCTCGAGGTCTTTCCCACCATGAAACCCGGTGAAACCGAGCGCGCCGTCCACAGCCGGCTCATCGGCAGCTGTCTGCGCCGCGGCGCCAACTGGGCCCACGGCATCCTGAACGGGAGCCGGAACCTCATTCCCTACGCGGGTGAGAGCGACCACACGTGGCAGACGGGCGACGTGGTCCGTACCGACTACGTGGCCTACGTCGACGGCTATCCCGGGCATCAGTCGCGCAACGCGGTCCTCGGCAAGCCGAGTGCTGCGCAGGTGCGCGACTATCGCATCACCCGCGACATCTACGGCATGACGATCGACCGCTGCCGACCCGGCGTCTCCGCGGGAGAGGTGTACGAGTTCGTCGTCAAGGAGTTCGCCAAGCACGGCTGGTCCTACACGAGCCAGCTCGCCGGCCACGGCGTCGGCGCCTGGTGGCACCAGCAGGAGCCGGTGATCTCGCGCGGCAAGAAGATCGTGCTGGAGGAGGGAATGGTGCTCGCGCTCGAGCCCGCCAAGGACTACTACCACATCCAGGACATGGTCGTGGTGCGGGCGCGCGGGCCGCAGCTCATCTCCGACAAGTTCGCGACCGATCAGATGTTCGTGATCGAGTAGGAGCGCCCGCATGGCCGACGTCGGCGACTGGAAGAAGATCATCGCGGGGATCAGCGACGAGCAGGTGCTGAGGCTCGAGCAGGCCGCCATCCGGATTCCGAGCACGACCTTCGAAGAGGGCGCGCTCGCCGATCACTTCGCCACCTACATGTCGGACCTCGGCCTCGACGTGGAGATGATGGACGTCACCCACTGGGCGAAGCCCGGCAAGAAGACGCGCCAGCCGATCGCGCGCCTGCGGGGCACGGGCGGCGGGCGAAGCCTCATGCTCAACGGCCACATGGATCCCGGCGTGGAGATGAGCGGCTGGAGCGTGGATCCGTACGGCGCCCGGTTCGAGGACGGCTGGGTGTGGGGCATGGGCGCGCACGACGACAAGGGCGGCGTGGTGGCCGCGATCTGCGCGGTGGAAGCCATCGTCCGCGCCGGCGTCCGCCTGCGCGGCGACGTCGTCGTGTGCCCCGTGGTGGCGCACAAGCTCGGCGGCGCCGGGACGCGCGCGCTCATGGCCACGGGCCTGCGCACGGACCTCGCCATCAACATGGAGCACTCCGCCAACACCATCGCCAACGTCTGCGTCGGGATCGTCATGGTCCGGATCAAGACGAAGAGTCCCGAGCTCTTCTTCCGCTACAGCAAGGAAGCCAAGGCGCAGTACATGAACCCGATCGAGCAGCAGGCCGAGATCATGCGGCGCATCGGGCCGAGCCTCGATCCGATCAAGTCCGGCGGGTGGCTGCGGTTCACGCCGCACCCCGAGCTGCCCGGCTTCCCGACCCACACGTTCGACACGATGCACAAGGAGCACTACTACCAGAAGAGCTATACCGGCATGTCGAGCCGCGAGTGCGAGATGATCTTCCAGCTCCGGACCGTGCCGGGTCAGACGCTCGAGACGGTGCGCGCCGACGTGCAGCGGCTCCTCGCCGACATCAGGAAGGGCCATCCCGCCTTCGACGCCGAGATGACGATCCCCGCCAACGGCATGGAGGATGGCTGGTTCCAGGATCCGATGGAGGTGAAGCCGGAGCATCCCCTCGTCACCGCGCTCGCCGAGGGACAGCGGCTCGCCACCGGCGCGCCGGCCGTCGTCGGCGGGTGGGGACGCCTCGGCAACGTCGGCGACGGCAACATCCTGATGTCCCACGGGATCCCCACCGTGCAGTACGGCGCGGGTGACATCCGCATCTACAAGGAGTGGCCGACGCCGGACGAGCGCGTTCCCCTGAAGGATCTCGTCACGGCGGCCAGGGCCATCGCGTACGCGACCCACCAGCTCTGCGCGTGAGGAGACGATCATGAGAACGATCGCTGCGGCGCTGCTCCTTCTTCTCGCCCCCCTCATGGCGTACGCGCAGGCGAAGCCCGGCGGCAAGATCGTCTTCGCCGCGCGCCAGGACATCGACACGCTCGACCCGCACATCACCAACCGGGCCGCGACGCGCAAGATCCTCATCCAGTTCATGGACACGCTGACCGTGATCAATCCCAAGGACGGCAAGGTCGGCCCGGGTCTCGCGGAGTCGTGGGACGTCGCGCGCGACGGCAAGAGCTACACCCTCCGGCTTCGCAAGAACGTGAAGTTCCACGACGGCACGCCGTTCGATGCCGCCGCCGTCAAGTTCACGCTCGACCGGATCCAGGAGCCCCTCGGCGCGCCGGGCGTCGCCCGCGCCTTCCTCGGACCATACGAAGGGGCAGATGTGATTGACGCGCACACCGTGCGCGTGAGGCTCAAGCAGCCCTACGCGCCGTTTCTGAGGATGGCCGGGCTCTCGCCGCTCGCGCCCATCTCACCGACGGCGGTGCAGAAGATGGGCCAGGACTTCTCGCGCCGGCCCGTCGGCACCGGACCGTTCATGGTGAAGGAGTGGGTGCCGAAGAGCCACGTGACGCTCGTGCGCAACCCCGACTACGCCTGGGCGCCGGCCACCGCCGCCCATCGCGGCCCCGCCCATCTCGAGGAGATCACGTGGCGGTTCGTGTCCGAGGCGACCACGCGCACGGCGGTGCTCCAGACCGGCGAGGCGACCATCGCCGAGGATCTTTCGTACGCCGACGTGGCGGCGCTCGAGCGCAACCCCGACGTGCGCATCCTTCGCGGCGTGCCGGCCGGTACGCCGTGGACGATCTTCCCGAACGTCCAGCGCGTTCCGACCAGTGAGCCGGCGGTGCGGCGGGCGCTGCATCACGCGATCAGCAAGGACGCCATCGCGAAGGTCGTCTTCCACGGCCAGAGCCAGGCGTCGGGCTCGTTGATCCAGCCCCCCACGCCCGGCTACGTGCCCGTCGCCAAGGAGCTCTTCCCGTACGACCCGGCGCGCGCCAAGAAGATCCTCGACGACGCGGGCTTCAAGCCCGGCGCCGACGGCATCCGGAGCAAGGACGGCAAGCGGCTGGAGATCCTCTGGATCTTCGGGACCAACAACGGCTACGAGGAGATGGCGCCGCTCGTCCAGGGCATGGCGCGCGAGGTCGGCATCGACATCCAGCTGCGCGAGCAGCCCCGCGTGCAGATGTACGAGGCGTGGCGCAAGGGCGAGCACGGGATCGGCGAGCTGAACTGGTGGTTCCCCGATCCCTCGATCCTCACGACGAACTTCCACACGAGCCGGCTGCAGGCCTTCAACCCGCCCCGCCTGTCCGACCCGGAGATCGACAAGCTCCTCGACCAGGCCGCCGCCATGGTGGAGGAAGGGCCGCGGATGGAGCTCTACAAGAAGATCCAGCGCGCGCTGCTCGAGATCGGCGCCGGGATCCCGCTCGTCGATCAGGTGACGGTGGTGGGCGTGCGCAAGGAGGTCGCCGGCTACGCGTTCAACGTGGTGACCTTCCCGGTCCTCTACGACGTCAGCCTGACGAGGTAGCGCTCGCTGCTCACGTTCATCCGGCGCCGGATATTGCTGGCGGTGCCGGTGATCGTCGGCGTGTCGGTGGTGGTCTTCTCGATCATCCACCTGCTCCCCGGCGATCCCGTGCTCGCCATCCTCAGCGGCGCGAACGCGACGCCCGAGCAGGAGCGAGAGCTGCGCGCGCAGCTGCGGCTCGACGATCCGCTCCCCCTGCAGTACGTCCGGTTCCTGGCGCGCGCGGCGGCGGGCGACTTCGGGCGCTCGATCTTCACGCGGCGGCCCGTCATGGAGGAGATCGCCGACCAGCTGCCGAGCACCCTCGAGCTCGCGGGGACGGCGATCCTGATCGCGGTCGTCGTCGGGGTCGTGCTCGGCGTGCTGGCTGCGGTCCGGCACAACACCTGGATCGACCGCGCGGCGATGCTGGTGGCCCTCGGCGGCGTCTCGATGCCGAGCTTCTGGCTGGGGCTGCTGCTGATCTTCGTCTTCTCACTGCAGCTCGGCTGGTTGCCCGCCACCGGCCAGGGCGGCGTGAGCCGCCTCATCCTGCCGGCGGCCACCATCGGGCTCAACTACTCGGCCGTGATCGCGCGCCTCGTGCGCTCGAGCCTGCTCGAGGTGCTCGGCAACAACTACATCTCGACCGCGCGCGCCAAGGGGCTGTCGGAGTGGGGCGTCACGCTCAAGCACGCGCTGGGCAACGCGCTCATTCCGGTCACCACGATCATCGGCGTCCAGCTCGGCAACCTGCTCGCCGGGACCATCATCGTCGAGACGGTGTTCTCGCGTCGCGGCATGGGCCGGCTGGCCGTGACCGCCGTGCTCGACAAGGACTATCCGCTCATCCAGGGGGTCGTCCTCGTCAGCGCGCTCGGCTACGTGCTCACCAACCTCCTGGTGGACCTGTCGTACTCGGCCCTCGATCCTCGCATCCGCCACCGGGACGCGGCCGAGGCGTGATGCTGGCCCGCCTGATCCACCGGCGGAAGGCGGCCCTGGTGGGCGCCGTCATCCTGGCCGTCATCGGCCTGACGGCGCTCTTCGCGCCCGCGCTGGCGCCTTACGACCCGATCCAGGTGAAGCCCGCCGAGGCGCTGTCGCCGCCGACGCTCGCGCATCTGTTCGGCACGGACCAGTACGGGCGCGACATCCTGAGTCGCGCGATCGTGGGCGCGCGCCTCTCGCTGCTCACGGGCCTCGGCGCGGTCGCGGTGGCGCTCGCGGCCGGCGTCGTCGTCGGGCTCTCGTGTGGCGTGATCGGCGGCTGGACCGACCTGCTCGTGATGCGGTTCATCGACATCATGATGGCGTTTCCCGGCATCCTGATGGCGCTCGTCGTCGTGGCCGTGCTCGGGCAGGGGACGGTGAACGTGATGCTCGCCGTGGGCGTGTCCTTGATCCCGACCTTCGTGCGGCTCGTCCGCGGTGACGTGCTGTCGGTGCGGGAGAACGTCTACGTCGAGGCGGCGCGGGCGCTCGGCTGCTGGCCCTCTCGCGTGGCCCTGCAGCACGTGCTCCCCAACGTGGTGGCGCCGATCATCGTGCTCGCCACGGTGGCCATCGCCTGGGCGGTCATCATCGGCGCCTCGCTGAGCTTCCTCGGTCTCGGCCCGCGGCCCCCGATCCCGGAGTGGGGCGTCGACCTCAGCAACGGCCGCAACTATCTCCTGCGCGCGTGGTGGATCTCGTCCGTGCCCGGCTTCTGCATCATGCTGACGGTCGTGGCCGTCAACCTGGTCGGCGACGCGCTGCGCGACGAGCTCGACCCGCGGCTCCGGTCGCTCGCGAATCT
>Ga0137403_10003655_pt1 | contig 18412 bp, 22 predicted proteins | sample CZOMad2_1_16fung_FD_122057 | JGI IMG/M metagenome (GOLD analysis project Ga0137403, IMG submission 122057) | Vadose zone soil fungal communities from Angelo Coast Range Reserve, California, USA - CZOMad2_1_16fungal (Hybrid Assembly) | ecosystem: Environmental > Terrestrial > Soil > Vadose zone...
TGGCCCGGGTCTTCGTAGGTCGTTTCAGCCAGCCGCTGGATGACCTGGATAGTCCGTGGCGCCAGCTTGTAGGTCATGCGTCGTATGGAGTCGGGAGCAGGCTGCGGCACCTGCAAGGGCCTCGCCATCCGCACCAGAATTTCCGATCCCACCTGCAATGCCCGCCCCTGTGAGCCGTAGAGCGAAGCCGCCTTGCGTATGTCCAGTATCACTTGCAGGGGGAGCTTATAAGTCTTCGGCTCAGTCCCCGGAGTGTCCGGCTCGCCGCGTCGTCTCGGCTTCAGTTTCACGGGTTGCTTTCTTTTGTTGCTCTGCCGGGGCATGCCGGGATTGTACTGGAATTGCCATTTCCCGGTAAAAGTAAATCTTGCTTGCGCTCCAGCATCAGGTCTTCGGCTTCCTGCTGGCTCAGCGCCGCCTGTACCGCATCGAACCTGCCCAGAAACCGTATTTCCGTCATCAAGTCAGCGTGCATCCTGAGCCAGGCTTCAAGCATGGCGGCCTCGCGCAGGCTCGGCATCGCCACGCAGATCAGCCGCGCCCGTCCGCCGCCCTCGGTCACTTGATAGACCGCTGTTTTCATGGCCACAGTATTGTGCCACCCCTAGGTGGCAAAAGTCAATAGATTGAAATACAACAATCCAGCCTGTGCGAACGCCTTTTTTATGTCCGGCAGCTCCCATTTGGGTTAAGATGTGGCCTACAAGGAACACGCCCACCCCCCCAAACAGACGCGTGTTTTGCTGGAAAGATCGTGAACGAAATGAAAAAGGTGCTATTGTCTGCGTTTGGTGCAGTCCTGCTGGTTTGTCATGTTTTCGCGCAATCTTCCGCGCTCTCTGAAGTAAATCGCATTGTTGGCGCTCGGCTCAGCGTCGAATACAACGATGACAAGACATCTGCAACAGTCCATGTCACGAATGTTTCTAACAAGATCATCTCAATGGTGCGTATTTCCCAGAGGTATGGGGAAAACGCAGCCGGCAAATCGATATCAAGTGCGAACTTAAAGCCCGGCGAGAGTACCACGCAAAGCATGGGTGGCAGCGCTATCACCGCCATTGATCTTGACGCAATAGTCTATGCGGATGGCAGCCTGGAGACCCGTAATGATGCTGTGGCCGCCGAGATAAAAGAAGAAGAACGGCTAAACGCAGAGCGACAGGAAAAACAAAAGGAGTATGCCAGGGCCTTCGCTCCTCCCAACCCGGCCAGCCACATGCCGCAGGAAGAGCAGATCGTGCGCAACTACTACTCTAAGTTGAGTTTCTTGGCTCAGGTAGGGCCTCTATCGAATGTAATTATGCACGGTTCACCCAAGTTAACTGAGGCCGCGGTACGTGATCTGATAAAGGACCAGATCCACTTCGATCTGAGCGAATTTCAGACTGGTGATTTCGCCGAGATTGAGACACATCCCTGGACTTTGCTGCTTAACCCGGATGCGCCGCAGAGTGTCATCGACGTCAACCCCTCAGGCGCCAATATTGGCGTCAATCAGCATAATTTCTCCGTCAACACGTATCAGATTGCATGGAACAAGCCCCAGAGTGAACCTGAACGGCAACAGGAGCGGAGAGATCTGATAGCAAGAGGCGTGCGGTCTACCGGCGCGTCAACGGTGAAAGATGCCGTCAGGCTAACGCAACCTGGCGATTGGTCCCGCTATGCTTCGTTCACGGTCAGCGCCCGCTTGCAGGGGCAGGCTATCTCGTATCGCGCAACGTTTCTTTTTGCGGATCATGGCCGCAAGATCGCTATTTTTGATCCCGCCATACGGATGCCTGTTGAATTGAATGGGCCATTTTATCCCACAGTGCTGGTTGACAGCGTGTACCGTGAGTTGCCGTTTTTTAAAAAATGGGTGGCTGATAATCAATTGAGCGGCTGCAAACGGCTCAAAGAGCCGGAGGTATGCTGCGATCCAGAGACAGGCCGGTGCGGCCTGGCCAGTGAAGACGTGGCGCATTCTCTGACTCTTCCTATTGATGAAAAGGACCGTGTTGCCTTGAACGGTCTGATGGAACCGGACTCCGCTGCCAAGAAACCGGCAGATGCTGCGTGTCCAGTGACGCCTGATAGTGGCACAAAAAAGTAATTGGCAACTTTGAACGGCTCCTAAACTTGCACTTATTCGTATAAAACCCTCCGTAGGTCTTTCCCCTCGTCTCTTTCGCTCTGTATTCTGTTTTTTTACGTCCCCTTTTCACTCCCTCTTTAGTCACCCGTTCTAAAAGTCCCGTTGTACTCAAAAACCGTATGAGGGCGCACTGGGAAGAAATATCCTTACTTAACAATCAGGCGCCGTAAGGCGGCCTTTTCCCTCGAAAATCCCACACTTTCTAAAAGGAGCAAAAACATGAAAAAAACCATAATCAAGCTCATCTTGGTCACGCTTTTCCTGATCGCCGGCACAACCACGCCAGCCTTGGCCGATGGCGGCGGCGATCCGCCACTTTGCTTTCCCAAAGCTTGTCCTGGGAATTGAAAATTCCCTTTCCGCAGTGAGAGGGGCTGGTTTACTCTGGCCCCTCCATTGTCATGCATTTATTTAACGCAATTAAACTTTGCATTTCTCTGGGCCTGGAGCTTTGGCTGCTGGCCTTGCTGTTTCGTCGCGGCGTTCGTCACCACTTTCCCGTGTTTTTCAGTTACGGCGCGCTCTTGGCGCCTGTCACTCTCGCGCGTTTGCTTACCCTCACTAATTACCCCATATATTTCATGGTTTTCTGGTCGACTGATGCTTTGCTTCTGCTGCTGGGCCTCGCCGCGCTGCACGAGACATTTCGCTGGGTCTATGAAGGCTTTTACATGTTCTGGTGGTTTAGGCTGATTTATTACGGAACGATCAGTCTGGTGCTCTTCATTACTATAAGAAATGCAGTAGTCAACCCTCCCGTCCAGGCGCATCCATTGGTCGGCCTGATCTTGAGCATCGGCATTGCGGTAAACCTTCTCAGAGCAGGAATTGCCGCGCTATTTGCTGCACTTTCTAAACCGCTCGCCATTGAGCACCGCCGTTACCCTTTCGGAATCGTTGCCGGCTTTGCCGCTTCCTCTCTGGGGCCATTCGTAGGTTACTTTGCGCGTTCCATTTTCGGAAAAAATGTCGATACGTTTACCCAAAACGCCTCTGCTGTGGCATATATCTTGGCTTTGGTTATCTGGTTGATAGCCTTTAGCAAGCCAGAACCAGAGGAAAGCGCATGGACTCCGCCCATGTCGCCGGATGAGATGTTGAAAGTGGTTCATGGCTACCTGCGCGCTCTGGGAGCCAGAAGGAAAGATTGATGAACGTTGAAGCGTCTGCACTGGTGGCCTTGGGCACTCTCGCTTTTGTCATCGGCATCCGCCTGATCTACAGCGAAGTATGCGGGTTCTCTTCACGCGCGCCGAATGATGTCTTTCCCTTTCTTTTTAAAATAGACATGGAAGCGCTGAATGGCACGTTCCACCCGGAGGCGGAAGAGCGTTTCAGGTCCAGCCTGCCGTGGCCAGAGTTCAAGCGGGTCCAGTGGAAACGCATTCACCTGGCCATTCATTATTGTAATCAGATCTCTAATAATGCTGAGGTCTTTCTCGGCTGGACGCGCCATGAGCGTAAGCAGGGCATGGAATGGATGAATTGCGGCATGAAGAAATCAGTTCAGGAACTGCGGATTGCCTGTATACAGTCGCGGCTTGCCGCGTTCTTGATTCGCGCCCGCCTGCGCTGGTGGCTGGTCCGCATGGCTCTGCTGCCGTTTGCGCCGCCGCCCAGCTTCTCCACATTGGTTGATCGGGGCAGCTCTGATATGATCTCATTCTATGAAACAGTGAAAGCCATGGCTGAAGTCTTCAGTCTGGCTTATGGCGATGACTACCACCAAAAGCTGATGCAGGCCCTGTGATTATTCCTCCGGCAGTTCGGTAATCCCAATCACCCCAAAGTCATGCCTTATCTGCTCCCAAATTGCCCTGCGTACCTCCGGCGTGTCGGAAAGATGGTGGGCGGTCAGGAACTCGCTCACCTTGAAATAGAGAGCGCGGTTGTCGTCAACATAGAACCCGTCACCGATTCTTGTCAGTTCCTTGTCGTCCATTGCGGTCTTAAAATGGATACCTACAGGTATAATATCACGCCATCAAGCCCAAGCTCTCGCCCCTAAGAGCTTTCTAAGTATCCAGATAATCACTGTCTGGTCCGCTCGGCATCTCGATCACCTCCACGTCGCCGAAGATTTCCTGGATTTCTTCCCAGATTACGGCGCGCAGTTCGGGGGCGTCCGGCAGCCCGTACGCCGCCAGAAACTCGCGCATATTCAGCAGGACGCAGCCTTCCCCGCCTGCATAGATTCCCGGAATGAGCGGCGTGAACTCTTTCATCTCTAGTGCCGGACAAAATGCGTCAGGCTGGCCTTTCCCTTGCTTAGTGACTCTCGGCCTTTTAGCGTTTCATCTTTTTTACGCTACCTTAAGGTATATTTTTATTGACACCTTAAGGTAGATGAATTATGTTCCTGCTCGTGTTGGTTGCCACTGGAGCTTCCGGGGCCTGCTGGTTATCGCTGTCGTACTTAACGGTACAGGCGGGCTTGCCCAGATTGCGAGCGACACCCCCGCTACTTACCACCAGGGAGATGGCGGCGCTCCGGCCGGGGCCGTTCCGCTAGCGGCCCCGGTTTTTAGAAGTAGCGTGCGGGATAAGGAAAACTTAAGCGGAAGCTGTCCCCGCATTTCTATGAGTTTGCAAGTCGAAGTTTGGGAAATGGGAATGTTCCAGCAATCAGTTTGACAGATAGTTGGCTATATCTAAACTCACACACCCCCTTGGAGGCCCCGGTAATACTGAATCCAGAAAAGAAAGGCTACTATGCGCTTGAGATTGATTGTTTTGTTGCTGTTGGCGCCGCTCGCCAAGGGGCAACAGCAGATGACCCATGAAGAACAGGTAGTACGCGCCACCTATGCAAGAGTGACCTTCGCTGCTCAACTTGGAATGTTGTGGCACGCGGTTGAACTGGATGAAGGCTGGCCTGGCTTGAATGACGGCCTTGTTCTCACCAAAGCAATGAACGAACAAGTGCGCTTCGATCTTACGGATTTCAAGGTCGGAGAATTAAAGGACATAAGTACCGCTTCCTGGACCTCGCTGATTGAAGGGCCGGTGGACACTCTTTTTATCCATTTTGTGGAGATGCCTGTCGGTTTTACCAAGGATAACAAAACGCGGAACTTTCCTATTACTTATGCGGATGCGGCCTGGAAGCCGGCTGCTCTGTCGGCAATTGACAGGCAAGAGGAACGTGTCCGCACTTCACTGGTTCCAACCGTTAAGGAAGTACTGCGATCACTACGCAAGCCGAATGGCGGCGGAGAATGGAAGCGGTATGCATCCTATTCCGTTGTGGCTTCTCTCCGGGAAAAATCCATCTCATATCGCGCCACATTTCTATTCAGCCCGGATGGCCAAGAAATACTGCCTTTAGATTATGCGACGGGAATGGGAATTGCATCGTTTGTAAAAACAACGATGTTTCCTTCCGCGCTCGTTGATACTGCGTTCCGCGAAATACCACTGGTCCAGTCCTGGATTCTTTCAAACGAAATCAAGGGCTGCAAGACTTCCAACCAGCCCGAAGTATGTTGTGATCCCGTGATGGGACGCTGCGGCATAGCAAGCGAAGATTTGCAACGATCCCTTGGTACGCAGATTGATCCCGACATGAGAATGTTCCTGCCGTCCCGGTTACCCAAAGACAAAAAAAAGAAAGAGGAAAAACAATGAAAAAGACACTCTGTCTTGCCTTATTTGTTTCTCTTGCACTTATCCACGTAGCTCAAGGACAAACAAAAACTTGCACTAATTTCAACACTAAAACGCCTTCGATAAATCGACTCCAGCCAGCCGACGTTAGGGAGCATTCAAGCGGACTACATTCCTGGGGCCTAACTCCCGTGTTCGGATGTACATACACTCATGGCAACTCAGCCAATTGCGATACGGAATGCAGTGTGACATCGTTAGGGTCAACATCCATAGATCCGATTGGCGGATTCCTTAGCATTGAAAACGGTAGTCTTAACGCCGCCGGATCACATCAAGTATCTGGCGGTTGGAATCCCGGAACTGGCAAAGCCTTTGGCGGCGGCGTTAGCTGTTCAGGGGCCGTTGCGGGCGCGGCGACAAATTGCTTCGTAGTTCCATTCACAGATACGTGCTTTATCAGCGTGAGCGTCAGTGCTGGCGGCGTGAGCATCAACACAAACGGAACCACGGTTTGGAACTCTGGGCCGGTGCCCGCACCCGTTACTTGTCCGTCCCAGCCGGACCCACAAGCGACACCCACACCGACGCCGCCACCAGTCGCAGGCGGCGGCACCACCGATCCATGCCTTGATTCCGCCAGTCTTGTCGGGCCATCGGCTGATTTCACAACCGGGGGCGGTGGCGGAGTCGCACCCCCGTGTAGTCCGATCATCGTTGACGTGACGGGTGATGGCTTTGTCCTAACCGATGCGCAGCACGGCGTAATGTTCGATATTGCCAACGTCGGCATTCCCATTCAGATAGCATGGACGGCGAACGCAAACAACGCTTTTCTGGTGATGGACCGCAACCAGAACGGCGTTATCAACAGCGGCGCTGAGCTGTTTGGCAATTTCACGTCCCAACCAGTATCGGCACATCCCAACGGATTTGCCGCGCTGGCAGTCTATGATGATCCGATGAACGGCGGCAACGGCGATGGCGTGATTGATGCCAGAGACAAAATCTTTTCGTCATTGCGATTGTGGGTGGACGCCAATCATGATGGCATCTCACAGCCGGGGGAACTGCATACGCTGCCTGATCTGGGCATCTACTCGATCAGCCTGGATTATCAACTCTCGGAACGGAAAGACCAGTACGGAAACCTTTTCCGCTACCGGGCGCGCGTGAACCAAGGGCTCCACGGACCAGCAGACGTTGGCAAGACCGCATACGATGTTTTCCTAGTCACCCAGTAATCAACGAGTCGAAATCTTGCTTGGGGCTGCGTTGCAAAAATGCAGCCCCAAACCTTCCTTTTCTTGCACCGGTCCCAACTGGGCACTCTTGACAATCCACTACTCAATCCTCACCACCCGCTCACTCGGGTTTTGCCACAATCGGCTCAGCATCACCTTTTGGGAATTGGTTGGGCGTGTACAGCCCGCAGGGGTTTTTATTCACTGACAACGGCATGGGCTGCCCGTGCCCTGATACGAACCTTTCCCGAGCCATGAGCAAAGAATATGGAAATCTGTATAAAAGGGGCACTGCGCGCCAATAGCCCAAAAGCCGTCAGCCAAAGCCCAAGGGCTGAGTGCTAGTGGCTAAGTGCTTCTTTCCAGGCAACCAAAGTTCCCGGAAAAGGCTTCCATAGCTAGTCACATGGGATTAACGGTGAGACGGTCGTCAGGCAAAGGGCAGGCCCTTATCTATAATGAAGCTGGGCAGGCCCAGATCCAGAACGGAGCCGGGCAGGGCCAGAAACAGAGAGAAACGGGGCAGGGTGGGCCATTTATCGTGGCCAGAGCTACCCCGATGGACAACGAAGCAGCTACAAAGCCGCATCAAAACGACGAGCGGCCTCAAAAGGGCAAATTGACACAAGCAAAAAAAGTAATCGCATCCGGAATGACCGAAGCCGAAGCGATTGACAGAGCTAAAGCCGGTGACGCGGAATCGTTTTCAGGGCTCTATGGGCTCCATAAACGCCGCGTGTATTCACTGTGCCTGCGCATGACGGGCAATACGGCCGAAGCCGAAGACCTGACGCAGGAAGCCTTCTTGCAGCTGTATCGCAAGATTGCCACGTTCAGGGGCGAGTCGGCGTTTTCAACCTGGCTGCACCGGCTGGCGGTAAACGTGGTCCTGATGCACCTGAGAAAGAAAGGCCTGCCGGAGATTTCTCTGGATGAGGCGCTGGAGCCGCAGCATGAAGATGGTCCGAAGAAAGATATCGGGGCCAGGGACAATGTGCTGGCGGGATCGATTGATCGGGTAAACCTGGAGCGGGCGATAGAAAGCCTGCCGCCAGGATACAGAATCATTTTCGTCCTGCATGACGTTGAAGGCTATGAACACAACGAGATTGCGGAAATGATGGGATGTTCGATAGGAAACAGCAAGTCGCAATTGCACAAGGCGCGCATGAAGCTGCGCGACCTGTTGAAACTCAGTAGAGCCGAAAAGGCCGCCCGCAGGTAAAGCAGAGATCCCTAGCGGCTGAGGAAAAGACGGAGTCCATAACGCGAGAGGCGAGCTGGACACGCGGAGTTGAAAACGCTGTTCAGTGTGACTGAAAAACGCGTTGGGGTTCCCGGTTAAGCGAGTGGGGAGAGGATGAAGAAAATGAATTGCCAGCAATTCCAGGAAACACTGCCTTTCATCATTGAAAGCGGTGGCGGGGGCGAGGATGACTCGCACCTGCAAACATGCTCGTCTTGTGCGTCGTTGGTGCAGGACCTGCGCTACATCGCCGAACAAGCTAAATTGCTTTTACCCATGCACGATCCGAATCCGCGTGTATGGAAAAATATTGAGCAATCCCTGCAACGAGAGGGATTGCTGGAGGGTCGAACGCCCCCGCTGGGGCATATAAAGAAAAACTCGACCTCCCAAACAGAAGCCAAAAGCTGGACGCCCCTAGGCTGGGCGTTGGCCCTTACGGCGGTGATCGCATTTGCCGTCGTACTTATCAATTACAAACCCAGGCAGTTGCCTCAGACCCCGTTGACGGCGCAAAATAACGCTGCGGACCCAACTCAATTTAATAGTGACGACCAGCAGCTGATCAGCCAGCTATCGCAACAGGCCCCAGACGCGCAGCGCGCCTACGAAGCCAGCCTGCGTGACGTGAATGCTTCTATCGCGGACGCTGAGCAAGCCGCCCGGACCGATCCCAGTGATGCAACCGCGCAGGCGCTGTTGCAGAATGCATACGAGCAAAAGGAAATGCTGTACCAGATGGCGACCGCCCGTTCGTTACCCTGAACGGATGAAAAGGCAGGAGATCGGCCATGAAGCTTAATTCCGCAACACGCGCCTTGCTGGTGACTGCCGCGAGTGCCGGCGTTTGTCTCTCCGCGTACGCTGCGGATACTCGCAAGGAAGCAAAGATCGATATAGCTGTGGGCGGCACGGTCAACATCGTCAATGGCGGCGGCTCTGTTGCGCTACATTCCGGCCCCGGACACCAGTTGCTTGTTTCTTACACGGTCCACTCTGCAAAAGTTGAAGTCGATCAGAACACCAGCGCCAATCGACAGCGCGTGGAGCTTGTCACTCATGCTCTCCCCGGTGAAAAGCCCACAGCCGAAGAAGCCAAAGTAGATTATGACGTTACAATTCCGGCCGGCGTTTCCGTGAATGTAAGCACTACGTCTGCTCCGATTACCGCCGATGGCGTCAATTCAGAAATCGGCCTCTCTTCTGAAACTGGCCAGATTACGGTTCATAACATTGCGAAATCTCATGTCCACGTGCGCAGTGTGACGGCGCCCATCAGCTTGAAAGATGTCTCGATGACGCGAGTTGATATTCAGTCTGCCGGCGGCACGGTTCAACTCTCCAATGTCACCGGACAGCGCGTTACCGTGGGCACAACCAGTGGCAATATTGAATACCAGGGTGACTGTTCCGGCGGCGGCGATTACATTCTCACCACGCACAATGGTGCTATTGACGTAACTCTGCCCGCCACAGCGTCCGTCGATCTCACGGCCCGTTCCACCACCGGCCAGGTTGAAAACGCTTTTCCTCTGCAAGCGAAGTCGCATAATTCCTTCGTCCCCCAGCAAGGACGTTCCTTCGCAGGTACCTCCAATTCCGGCTCATCTTCGCTTGAGCTCCAGTCGTTCAGTGGTAGAATCCGCGTGAAGAAGCAATAAACACGAAGCAGCGCTTAAGAAAAACCTTATGCTTGGACTATCACATCCCTGCACGCCGGGTGCCTGCGGGAATTCCTGCAACTGAATGCCATGCGTAGTCCTGATCGGGTTTATGGGCGCGGGGAAAACTACTGTGGGGCGCGCATTAGCCAGGCGTCTGCACTGGAACTTTCGCGATCTGGACGACTTGATCGAGCAGCGTGAGCATATGACGGTGGCTGAGATCTTTGCTTCTTCCGGTGAAGCCGCTTTTCGACGCATCGAAAGCGCAGCTCTTACCGCTTTGTTGCAAGGTCGCAAGGCTGGCAGCGATCTTGTATTAGCTCTTGGCGGCGGAGCGTTTGTGCAGAAGCAAAACCGTGACGCGCTTAGCTCCGCGGGCGCCCTCACCGTGCTTCTGGAAGCTCCGGTTGATGAACTGCGCCGCCGGTGCCAGGCTGAAGGCAAGGTGCGTCCGCTGGCGCAGCAAGACGAACGCTTCAACGAGCTGTTTGCCGCCAGGCGCGCGGATTACGTGCAGGCCCGGTTCACGGTGCAGACGCTGGATAAATCGGTAGAGCAAGTCACGGTGGAGATTGAACAGCTGTTGCAAGCGGCGAGCTTGAAAATCGAAAAGCCGAAATAGAAAACCGGAGGTAGAAAAGTGAAAGCACTAAAGCTGGCCATTTTCCTGAGCGCGGTTCTCGCGGCATCGCCATGTCTCAACGCGGCCGACAAAAACGCCGACAAACTCAAAGAGAAGGAAAAAGGCAGCTCCAAGGTGGCCGACTCCGGCAGCTTCGGCATTTTCATGAATGGCAAGCGCGTGGGCACTGAGACGTTCAATATCACGGAAACGCTGAACGGCGAACACAACCCCTCTTATTCCACTGCCTCCTCTGAAATTAAGTTCGACGACGGTCATTTCAAAGCCACCCAGACTGCGGAGATGCAGGTCTCCGCCAAGGGAGAGCTGCGGTCATACAACTGGCATGCCACCGTCCCGCAGAAAGAAGAATCGTCTGTCGAACCCAAAGACCAGCTTCTGGTTGAGCACATCACGCCCGCCGACCAGAAAAAACTCGATGTCCCGCACATGCTGCCTCTCTCTACCATCATTCTTGACGATAACTTTTTCTCCCAGCGTGAGGTCTTGTTGTGGTGGTATCTGGCCAACGGCTGCCGCCGCCAGGAAAACGCACTTGTCTGCGGCACGGGCAAGTTTGTGATTCTCGTTCCCCGCCAGCATCTTTCCGGCAACGCAACTCTGGAACTGCTCGGCCTGGATAAAGTGATGGTGAAAGGCGTCGAGCGCGAACTTAACAAGATCAAGCTCGATATGACGGGCCCGCAGTCTCTCACCTGGCTTAATGACCAGAGCCGCGATTCCGACTCCACACAATGGGTCCTTTGGGTCGACGATCAATACCGCGTGATCAAGATGACCGTCGCCGGAACCAATGTTGAAGTAGTTAGGGACTAGAGAGCAGACGACAGTTTCCGGCCTTTCCCGATCCGCGATCATCCGCGTTTATCCGCGGTAAGGTTTTGATCTTTCCTGATCAGTGTCATCAGTGAAAATCAGTGGTGAGATTCTTCTCCGCGCCTCCATAGTGGATTTGAGATTGTTTGCGTTACCATTTACTTGGAGGCCTGTCATGTCCATTCGCCCCGTCAAGAAAGTCATCAAGTCCAAGCCCACCATGGAAGGCGCAGGTGTTCATCTCCGGCGCGCTTTCGGATTCGGCAACACCTCTGACTACGATCCCTTTCTTCTGCTCGACGATTTCCGCAACGAACTGCCGGAAGATTACCTCGCTGGCTTTCCCTGGCATCCGCATCGCGGGATTGAGACCATCACATACGTTCTGGCCGGGACAGTCGAACATGGTGACAGCATGGGCAACCGTGGCGCCATCGCCGCTGGTGACGTGCAATGGATGACAGCCGGCAGCGGTATCATCCACCAGGAAATGCCCAAAGGCGATCCCACCGGACGCATGCATGGCTTCCAGCTCTGGGCCAATCTTCCTTCAGCGCTCAAGATGACCCCGCCGCGTTACCAGGAAGTAAAGACTGGAGAGATTCCCGAAATCACTGACGATGACGGCACGCATGTCCGCCTGGTCTGCGGCAGCTTCTGGGGCAAGAAAGGTCCGGTCGAGGGCATTGCCGCCGATCCCACATATATCGATGTCTCGGTCGCGCCGGGCCGCCGCAAGACCCTGCCGGTGGAACACACACGCCATGCCTTTGCTTATGTCTTTGGCGGATCAGGCAAGTTCTGCAATGCCTCCGGACCGCTTACCGTGCCGACGGAAAGCGTGAAGTGGCTCGACACCGCGCCGCCTGCGAACGCCGACAATCGTTCTCTCATCCTTTTTGACAGTGGCGACGAAGTCACCGTGCAGGCCGGCGAAGATGGCATCCGCTTTCTGCTGGTCTCCGGCAAGCCCTTGCAGGAACCGGTGGCGTGGTACGGACCGATCGTGATGAACACACAAGAGCAGTTGAGAGACGCGTTTCAGGAGTTGGAGAAGGGGACGTTTTTGAAGACGAAGAACGCCTGACCGCCCATCTCTGGAGAAACGCCGCAGTGCGGGTTGAGTCACTCATTTGACTAGCGTAAGCTTGATCCTATGGACAACTGGATTGTCACTGACCCAGAGCACCTTGGAGGCAGCCCGCGTGTGCGTGGCACACGCATCTCCGTCGCGCTTATTCTTGAGTCGTTCGCCGCAGGCATGACCATTGCCCAAATTGTGGACGCTTACCCCAGCCTGACTGAGGAATCGGTGCGCGGCGTTCTTGGCGAACTGGCCCGGCGGAAAGACCTCCAACCGGCGTGAAAATTCTACTGGACGAGAATCTACCTCGGAAGCTCGTTGCGGCGTTGCGTGCAGAAGGTCACGAAGTGGAATCGATTCACACCTTGCGGCTCCAGGGATTAGAGAACGGAAAGCTTTACGAATTCGCTCGCGATAGCTTTGACCTTTGTTTCACACGCGACGTTGGTTTTGCCAACAACGTTCGTCAGGGCGCACCGCCTTCGCGGTTGAAATTGCGACGAGTGACTGTGCAACAAAAACCACAGGATGAATTCGTGCTGGATTTTATTGCAGTTTTCCGCGCGAGTGATTGGACCCAATTCCGTCACGGCGATGACTGGCCGCATTCATCAGACGATGCCTCGTAGGCCGGCTTCATTACCGCATACACCCCAGAGAGGTCTGATGGAACGATCCTGCGACAGGCGACTTGTCAACGATTTGGTGCCCGATTTGCCTCGCCTTCCCTGTGTTTGTCTGCCGCGTGTAAGCTTCTGCGATACACTCTAGCGCATGCTCCCGCTCGATAATGCCGTCTGGACAGCACTCACTACCAAACAGGCTCAACAGGCGCATAGCTCAGCGCTGGCGCGCCGGTTCCCGCCGGAGATGACTTTACTGGGAGCGCTGGCCGCCAACACGCCTATGGCATTTGATTCGCTGGCTCAGCTCATCCAGCGCGATGCCGTCACGCTCTACTTCACTGCCCCGCCAAAATTGACTCCTGGCTGGGATGTCATCCGCGCCGTTGAACTACACCAGATGGTGCAGGAAACAGAAGTGCCTCCGCCGTCTGCCGAAAGCGAAGCCATGCCCGAAGTCATCGAACTCACACCAGTTGACGTTCCGGAAATGAGCGTTGTGTATGCGGCGACGCGTCCCGGCCGCACGCTCTGCCCGCGCATTCAGAAGCTGGGACAATTCCTGGGCATTCGCCAACAAGGGAACGACGACGGCAAGCTCGTTGCCATGGGTGGTCTACGCCTGCACCTCGCTGGCTATCGCGAGATCACCACCGTGGCCACACTTCCCGGCCATGAAGGCCGCGGCTACGCCACTGCCATCATGCGCAACTTAATCGATCGCATTCACGCCCGCAGTGAGCGACCGTTTCTCACCGTCCGCACGGACAACACGCGCGCCCTCGAAATCTATCGCCGCCTGGGATTCAAGGAACGCACGCGGCTTTACTCGCATACCATTCAGCGGACGACCTAGAGCTGTTTCATAAATGTTCCGGCTTGCCGGATTATTTACAAGCTTCGTCATCCCGAGGGGCCGTGAGCGAGCACAAGCTTTCTTCATTGTGCGAGCAGGCCCTAGGGACCTTGTGTTTTCTTACTTTGCAACGCGAGGACGTGGTTTTTGAAGTCCTCGGTTAGCCTCCAGGTGGTATTTAAGAAACATGCTGTGTTAAACCGGGCATAGTAGGATTGATGGGCCACGCAGTGGAAAAGCTAAAATCGGGAGAAACCAATGCGCATACGAACTTTTGCCGCGTTGTCCACAACTGCCATCATTCTTGGCGCGACCATTCATTCAAACGCTGCGCAGTCGAATCCCACACCGCCCATCTCGCCGCAGGCCACGGCCACGCCCGCGCAGGCTGGGGGTTCACAATCAGACGACCCCACAAAAAAACTTGGCGCTTTTGTCGGCAAGTGGGAAACAGAAGGCGCTTTTACCAGTGGGCAGAAGACCTCCACCAGCCTGGAATGCCGCTGGTCGCCGCAAGGCTCATATCTGGTCTGTGATCAACTGGTCAAAATGGCCGGTGAGCATCGCCAGTTCACGGTTTACTCGTATGACAGCAAGAGCGGCAACTACTCTTACACGACGCTTTCCGATCCCGGCGCAAAACCATCGACCGGCGGGATTACGATCAAAGGCAATCTCCGGACCTACGATTCCAGCTTTACCGCCAATGGCAAGACCACGCTGATTCGACCACGAACGAATTTACTGACACCAAGACTGAGGTTTTCAAGGTGGCATCGTCGGAAGATAACGGCGCGAACTGGAAGATTGTGCTCCAGGGCGTAGCGCACAAAATCGCCGACTAGGCACACTGCTGCCTATTCGTAGCGCAGTGCCTCAATCGGGTCCAGGCGGGAAGCCTTGATGGCAGGCAACATGCCGCTGATGAGGCCCACCACGATCAAAATCCCGGTGGAAACCAACAGGTGCATGGGCGAAATCGAAAGATGGATGTCGCCGGCATCCGCATTCTTAGCCATTACGCTGTAAACCGGAATCGTCCCGATGATCCACGAGATCACGTAGGCCACGGCCACGCCCAGCAGGCCGCCGGCAAATGTAATGGCCATGGCTTCAGCCAGGAACTGCGTGAGAATGTCGCGTCGTCGCGCTCCCAGCGCTTTCTCCACGCCAATCTCGCGCGTGCGCTGCGTCACGGAAACCAGCATAATATTCATCAATCCCACGCCGCCAATGCCCAATGTGAGCGTGCCGATAATCGTCAGCAAAACCTGCAAGGCCAATGTGATGATCTGCCAGTTGTTCAGGTTCTTCATGGTGTTCCAGACAAACACCGCGCGCGGGTCCTTGCCGTTGAACCCATGTGCCGCGCCCAATACGCTGCGTATGTTGCCCTCGACCTTGTCATATTCCAGGCCTTCGTAATCCAGCCATATTCCGTCCAGATAGCGCGTGTCGCGGATGTCGCCCATAGTGCTGAAAGGGATGTACACGATCGCGTTCACGTTGTCATTCCCTTCTTCCTGCATCTTGGCCTCTAGCACGCCGATCACTTCAAAGCTGATCCCGGCTATGCGCACGCTTTCACCCAGCGCCGGCTGCCCGGAAAATAATTTGTCCTTGGCGTCCGATCCCAGCACCGCCACGCGCGACCGCTGCATCTCGTCGGCGTCATTATAAAAGCGGCCTTGTTCCACTTTGATCGCCCGCACCGGCACAATGGCCGGCGTAAATCCGCCTACGCTGAATTTCTGTGTGCGATTTTCATGCTGCACGCTCGCGTCAAATGACGCTTCCGGCGTGATATGCCGCACCACCGGAATCTGCTCCTGCAAATGCTGCACATCATCGACGGTGAACCGGATCTGGGTGCCCGCCTTGGCGCCCCCGGCCTGCAACGAAGTTCGTCCGGGAAAAATCCCCATCATCTGCATGCCGAAGGTGGAAAAGATGGCGGTAATGGCGCGTCCAAAACCTGCGCCGTAAGCCAGCAGGATCACTACCGTGGCAATGCCCCACGCCATGCCCAGCATCGTCAGCGCCGTGCGCCGGCGGTTATGCTTGATCGATGAATACGCCTGCCCTAATAAATCGTGGACCATCTGCCTATTCCCTTCTCAGCGCTTCCACCGGCTGCAGCAGTGAAGCTTTCCGCGCCGGATAGAGTCCCGCAATAATGCCTGCAATCGACAATGAACCAACCGCCACTGCCGCCGACGCCGGCACAATATGCGGCAGATCAAATCCCGGAGGCGTAGGCAGTTTGGCCAACACGGCCATCACCGCGGCGGTAATCGCAATGCCCGTGCCGCCGCTCAATGCCGTGAGAAATGCGCCCTCCAGAAAAAACTGCATCAGAATCCGCCTGTTCGTGGCGCCCAGCGCTTTCATCAAGCCGATTTCCTGCGTCCGCTCAGTCACCGACACCAGCATGATGTTCACAATTCCAATCGCGCCCAGCACCAGGGTGATCATGCCGACGCCGCCCAGGAAAATGTCCATGCCGTCAAAAATCTTGCCCACTGTATCCTGCGTTTGCACCGTGTCCCAGCCCTGGAATGCCTCTTTATTGTTGGCGTCAAAGCCGTGATTACGCGCAATGATCTTGTGTACCTGCTCTACTGCGCCCGCATGCTTGTCCCGGCTTACGGGCTTCAAGATCAGATTGCCAATGTCGTCCGTTGTGTGCTCATTCTTCATCGGAAAATACTGGTGCATGGTAGTGAAAGGAATATAGACTCGCACGTTGTTCAGGTTATTTTCCTGCCGTCCGATGTTCGCCAGTACGCCAATCACTTCGAAGCGAATCCCATTCAGCAGAATGGTGCTGCCGATGGCCGGCCGCCCCGGAAACAAATTGCGCATCATCTGAAATCCGAGCACGCATACTTGGCGCTTCTGGTCTTCGTCTGCCTGGTTCAGCCAGCGCCCCTCGCCCTGCGGCAAAAAACGGATATGGTTGAAGTTCGGCTTGCTTCCACTCACGAACCCGCTGGCCGTGGCAAAATCGCTCACCGCGCGAATGTCGCCGCGACCCACCACCGGCGCTACCTCGCCCACCAGCGTGGCTTCATTCTTGATGTCCATGTAGTCTTTGTAAGTCAGGTAATAACTGCGCTGGCTCTGCGTCTGGCCCGGGACCACCGGAATCTGCCCGCCCCATACGAAGATTACGTCCTCGCCAATGGTGGCCATGTTCTTGCGCTGCCCGGAGCGAAACCCTTCACCCACGCCCACCAGAAACAGCAATGAGCCCACGCCCCAGGCAATGCCAAACATGGTAAGAAATGAACGCAGCTTGTGCGCCCATAAGATGCTTAGCACCTGCCCGATCGTGTCCAACGCCATTCTCATAATTGCTGCTTAGTAATACGGCGGAAAGGCCATAGTGGTTCCAGGGTTTTAGACGCCCAAAAGACCGAATTGTCCCTAAAAAGCACGTAACTTTTGACCCTGGATCATAGAACGCGGGAAACCACTTATCTTTGCGGCAGGCCCTGCTGATAGTGTTCGATCACATTGCGGATTGCCACGGCGTCTGCCTTGCTGTGGCCGTGGCTCAGGATGGGATTGCTTCCGCCAGTCGAATCAATGCGGATGTCTGACCAAAGCATTCCCGTGCTTATCAATACCGACGCAACCTTGGTGATGGGAATGCTTTCCTCTGAGCTGCCAAAGAACCGGGGTTTGATCCGCAAGACGCGCTCCGGCCCTACTTCAATACGGGTGGGAAAAAGAAAATTGCCGCGAGTCCAGCGGCTGGCCTTGAATACCCTGCTGGCATTGGAAATAACGGGTGCGGTCGACATGCTTCCTATTTTACGCTCGCCGCCTGAATTGACGGCTCAATGCACTTTGGCCGGATTGTTGGCTTCAGCTTCCTGCAATGCCTTTTTCTTACGCCGGCTGAGAATAAATGGACGCCGCCTGCGCCGCTCCACCCGCTTGTCAATCTTGTTCCAGAAGCCCCAGAAGTAATCCACAGCCGAAATCACTGACACCGCCACCATGAACCAAATGGCCATTCGCGCCACCAGGTCCACATCCAGGACGAACGAAAACACACGCAGATTGAAATACCATGTGTCCCAGCGCAGGGCCAAAATGGTCGCCACCACGGAGACAATCTGCACCACCATCTTGAGCTTGCCCAGCTCGCTCGCTTCAATGGTGAATCCCTCTGACGCGGCAATGGATCGCAGGCCGCTGATCAGGAATTCCCGGCCAATGATCAGCACCACTACCCATATATTTACGATGTCCGGGGCTAGGCGCAGTAGGGTGATATAGCAGGCGGCAATCATTAACTTGTCCGCCAGCGGATCCAGCAGCATGCCCATGGTGGTGATCTGGCCGCGCCGCCGCGCCAGATAGCCGTCCAGTCCGTCGGTGATTGAGGCAAGTATGAAGATGCCTGAAGCCAGAACCACGCGCAGCGTCTCTTCCTTCGCGCTCTTCGCGCTGAAGTAGGGCGTGGTAAGGATCCATAT
>Ga0137403_10003656_pt1 | contig 18412 bp, 17 predicted proteins | sample CZOMad2_1_16fung_FD_122057 | JGI IMG/M metagenome (GOLD analysis project Ga0137403, IMG submission 122057) | Vadose zone soil fungal communities from Angelo Coast Range Reserve, California, USA - CZOMad2_1_16fungal (Hybrid Assembly) | ecosystem: Environmental > Terrestrial > Soil > Vadose zone...
CGCACGCATCATGGCGGACAGCGTGCAGCCCGTCCTCGACGCCGGCCTCGCCGACCTCGTCGCGATGGACCACCGGATCTCGAGCGAGATCTGGCTCGAGGCGACGCCCGGGCACACGCCGGGACACGCCAGCGTGCGACTGGAAGGCGGAGACAGGGCCGCCGTCATCACCGGCGACCTCATGCACCATCCCGTCCAGGTCGCGGAGCCCGAGTGGGGGAGCCACTTCGACACCGATCTCGGCGAGGCGCGCAAGACGCGCCGCGCGTTCTGCGAGCGCTACGCGGGAACGGGCGCCCTTGTCCTCGGCACCCACTTCCACCATCCGACGGCCGGCCGCATCGTCCGCCACGGCGGGACGTGGCGGTTCTCCGCGGCCGAGCCGCGCTGAGATCGAGAGCCGAGCGCCGGGGGAGTTGCCCCTAGCCCAGTTGGGCTGCATCTATGTCTCGCGGAGAGATTACGTCGTGCGAGACATCGCGGATGCAAAGGTCTCAGCAAGTCCTGCTCTGATAGACTCTCCACCAGCGCCCTGACCAGCCGCACCGGAGGAAGAGCCGATGAGGAGACGCTGCATGAACCTCCGCCTTATTTTGGTGGTCCTCTGGTGCGCCATCCTCGCCGCTGGCTGTGCGCGGACTCTCAATCAGGTCAGGGCAGAACCGCCCGCCTTGCAGCTACCGCCCGTCGCGGAACAGCGCCAAGAAGCAATGGGCCGCTGCACTCAGGATCGGATCTACGAGGAAATGGGTTTCGTGTGGAGCGTCGTCCAGGAGACTCGGCGCGAACCTGAGGGGTGGCATGTGATCGGGCGGCCAAGTGCTTCCCCTACATTCGCGGTTTGGGACGTGGCGGTTACCTCAGCCTCGATTGAGGTCAGGTTCGGAGGGGCTCCGCCCTTTCTGCCACGGGAGACCGTCCTCGAAGCGGTGAAGTGGTGTGTGGCGAAGAACAGCCAATAGGACTCTGGACCCGCCATCTTCAACTGGAGGACGGCGGCGTGTTTCTTGCCGCCGACACGCGCCGGACTGTTGCTGGGCTACGCGGGGACTCGACGAATCCGAGATTCGCGAAGGGATCGAGCGACTGGCGTGTGTGACGCGACTCGGGACGTGACCAGCACGATCTCCGGCGTCAGGTCGTAGTCACTGTATCCGAGCGAGCCCAGAACGGCACGCCACGCGTGCGTTCAGCCGAGTCCCCCCATCTGGCAGACGATCCGCCACTCGGCCTCCGAAACTGGCTGGACCGACAGGCGCGGGAGCCTGGCCAGCGCCATGCTGGTGAGGCGTTGGTCCGCCTTGATCCGGTCGAGGCTGACCGGTGTCGGGAGCTTTTGCACCGCGGCGACGTCGACGGCGCGCCAGGCGGAGTCGGTCGAATCCGGATGCGCCTCCGCGATCACCCTGACGATGCCGACGATCGCGCGCTCCTTCCCGGTGTGGTAGAAGAACGCCTGCTCGCCCTTCTTCATCGCGCGCAGGCGATTCTGGGCCGAGAAGTTGCGGATGCCTGTCCACTCCGCCCCGTCGCGCCCTTTCGCGACCTGCTCGGCCCACGACCAATCGTCGGGCTCGGACTTCAGGAGCCAATGTGCCATCGCACTCCATCCTCCTTCCCTCGGGGTGGGAGTCAGCGCCGCGGGACCGCCGCCACATAGTAGCCGGCTTGATGGGCTTCGTCGATCAGGCATGATGGCGATCGCATCGCGTCAGTGTCTCCAATCGAGCTGAGGCCCTCGGTGAGGCTGTTCAGGCTTGCCCGCCCGCGAATCTCCGAGGGCGTGACAGCGATCAAGACACCTGAACGAGAGACATTCTGTCCAGGGTCGCCAGGCGGCAGCTAAGCTTCGCGTCGAGAGGATCACGGTCCGGATGGACCAGGGCGGCGGTTGGACTTCCGACCGTTTGCATAACGGATTGCTGTACGCTCGGTACATGAGCCTCGGGGGTTGGCTGCAGGAGCAGCTCTTCGAGCGCCGCATCGTGCTCGTCACGGGTCAGCTCGACGATGAGGCGGCGGCGAGGGCGGCGGCTGCGCTCCTGGCGTTGGACTCCGGCGGAGAGCGACCTATCGATCTCCACCTGGACAGCCCCGACGGCGCACTTGGGGCGGCCTTCGTCCTGATCGACACGGCCGACATGCTGCGCTCGGCGCTGCGCGTCCTTTGCCGGGGTCAGGTCGGCGGCCCGGCCATCGGCGTGATCGCGGCCGCCGATCACAGCGCCGCCTCGCCGCATGCGCGGTTCCACCTGTCCCAGCCGACGGCGCGGTTCGCCGGCACCCCGGAAGAGATCGCCGCGCAGAGCCGCCAGCAACAGGCGCTCCTTTGGAAGCTCTACGGGCGCTTAGCCCGGCGCACCGGGCGACCCGCCGAGGAGATTGCCGAGGACATACGGCGCGGGCGTCATCTCGACGCGCGAGAGGCGCTCGACTATCGCCTCATCGACCAGATCACTGCCGCCAGGTAGCCAGCCTCGAGAGTCGCATTCGATGTATTGCCGTGAAGGGAGGGCCAGGGGACCATTAAGTCCGGAGGGCGGTGCCCTTGAAGGGGAACCCGAGGAATTGGCCCACCAGGTGGCGTCTACGAACTCTTTGAGAAGTATGACTCGCGGCACCCTTGAGCCCGACCCGAGGTGTGATGTCGATTTCCGGCGTCCTCGATCGACTATCTAACGTCCGGGGTCGGCAATCCTACCCGGCCAGGGGAGGGGTCCAGGCGGCCACCACTGTGAGGGTGGGAAGCGTAAGCTGTCCATCACCGACGGCCCCTTCGCCGAGCGGCTTCATCCTGATCGAAACCCGGGACCTTAGCGATGCCATCCAGATGGCCGCCAAGATTCCCCTGGCGCGCCGGAGCAGCATCGAGGTGCGTCCCATGAAGGAGCTCAAGCCATGAAGTTCTTGTTTATGATCTTCCATGACGAAGGAACTCTGGATGCCCTGCCCAAGGAAGAGATGCAGACCCTCGTCGACTCAGCCCTCGACTACACCGAGGAGATCCGGCAGAGCGGCCACTACATCGTCTCGAATGCGCTGCAGCGCTCCCGGAGCGCCCGGACCATCCGGGTTCGCGGCGGCAAGGCGACCATCACCGACGGTCCCTTCGCCGAGACCAAGGAGCTGCTCGGCGGGTTCTTCCTCATCGAAGCCAAGGACATGGACGAGGCGTGCGCGGTGGCCGCGAGGTTCCCCCCGGCCCGAATCGGTACCATCGAGGTCCGCCCGGTCCAAGAGCTCAAGCACTCCTAGGGGCGCCAGCCGGGAGCTCGACGTCGTACCGAGCGCGACCCGCAACTGAGAACGCTTGCCGAAGCCGGGCCGTCCCCTGCGGTCCAGACCAGCGAGGACATCGTGCGGGCGAGGCAACTGCGCGAGGCCTATGCGAAGATTCGTGAGCCCGAGCGGGCCCAAGTGATGCACAGTGTGAGTGCTGAGCGACGCTCATCACTGCCGAGAGGATGCTCATGGACCATGTAGAGTTCGACCGCGAACCGCCGGCCAACTTGACGACGATGGTCATGGCGTTTGGGGGATGGATTGATGCCGGCCGGGCGGCAACGGGCGCCTTGCGTCACCTGGCCCGTGACCTCCGGGCCGCGCGGCTGGCCCGGATAGATCCCGAAGAGTTTTTCGTGTTTACCCAGGAACGGCCTGAGGTGCGGTTGAGGGCTGATGGGGGCCGCGACATCCAGTGGCCACTGAGCGAGTTCTTAGCGTGGCATCGAGGGGATGGCCGGGACGGCCTCCTCCTGTTTTGCGGCCCGGAGCCCCACCAGAGGTGGCACACCTATACGAAGGCGTTCCTTAGTGTGGCCGAGCGCTCTGGGGTGAGGCGGATCGTCTCACTCGGGGCGCTCTTGGCGGGCGCTCCTCATACGAGGCCAGTACGTGTCACCGCTCGCTGCACCGACCCCGCCGCGCGGTCATTGCTCGAGGACTGGGGTATTTATCGTCCTCCGACCTACGAAGGCCCGACCGGTATTTCCTCGATCGTCTTGGACGCGGCGGAGCGACGGGGAATGCAGCATGTCGGCTTCATGGCGCAAGCACCGCACTATCTACAAGATTCCGAGAATCCGGCGGCGATCCAGACCCTGGTGACCTATGTGGCCCGCCTGCTCAACCTGAGTCCGGACATGTCCCACTTCGCCGAGGCCATCCGAGACTTCCACACCCAATGCGATAAGGCGGTGGCTCGGGATCGCGCCACCCGAGAGCACGTGCGACAGCTGGAGCAGGAGTTCGACGCGGCTGCGCGCGATGAGCGGCAACCGCTGCCTGGCGGAGAGCTCGACTCGAAAAAGCTGATGGAAGATCTACAGGACTTCCTGCGAAAGCAGCGGGAAGGTGGTGCGGAAGGCTGACGGGCGCCACCGAGCGTTGGCGTCCGGCGGATCGTGCCGCCATTTGACCTCACACTTAGAATGGAACGGAAGGGTATGGCGCGGCTGAAGGCAGGGACGAGGCCGCCGGACCAAATCGCGATGGGAGGACGTTGCATGCGGTCGACTACGCGTCTCGTGGTGTTGTTGACACTCGTCGCAGGGTTGCTGATCAGTTGCAGCACGGCGCCGTCGACTCCGGGGGCCCGGGACGTGCTGCTCCAGCAGGCCACCACCGCGATGAGTGAGATGAACAGGGAGGATCCCGGGCTGGACGAGTTGACCAAAAAGGGTTACGGCTACGCCTTGTTTCCGGAGGTCGCCAAGGGCGGGCTCGTCTTTGGCGGTGGCTATGGACGTGGTGTCGTGTACGAGCAGGGTCAACACGTCGGCTACGCCGACCTGAGCCAGGCGTCCTTCGGGCTCCAAATGGGAGGCCAGACCTACAGTGAGGTCATCGTCTTCGAGAACAAAGCGGCCTTGGAGCTCTTGAAGCAGGGCCGGGTCGAGCTAGCGGCCGATGCCTCGGCCGTCATCCTCAAGACCGGCGCTGCCGCGAACGCCCGCTTCGTGGATGGGCTCGCAGTCTTCGTAAGGCCGATCGGCGGTGCGATGGTGGAGGCGACGGTCGGCGGCCAACAGGTGACGTTCGTGCCGAAGTGATCGTTCCCTTTCCGCCAGATCTCGGGCCGTGGCGACGTGCTCGCTGATGTGACCGTTCTCGTGGTCGGCGCAGGCCCGACAGGGCTTCTTGGCCTCGGAGCTCCACCGCCGGGATGTCAGGTGCCGTCTCATCGATGCCCACCCCGCGCCGCTGCACTGGGACCGGGCGACGGTCGTTCATCCACGCTCCCTGGAAGTCTTTGAATCCCTCGGGCTCCTCGAGCCCTTGCTCGCTCCAGACCGGGGTGCGGCAGGGTCACGAGGTGGAGATGATCATCACCTATGCCCGCGCGGGCCAGTTCGACCTTCTTCTGGCTGGCTATCACGGCCATAGCCGCATCTTCGACCGACTTATCGGAAGCACGGCTCAAAGCATTGTGCGACTCTCGCCCTGCTCGGTGCTCCTGGCAAAGTGAGGGGGAGGTCAATGCGCCAGGCTGCCCCGCGGTGCCCGACCAGAGTAGAATCGGGGCCGGCCGTTGACCCGATCATCGCCCGAGAGGAGGATCAACCCTGCTGGAGCGCGTGCTGCTCGTCGGTTTTGGAGGCGCGATAGGCTCGATTTTGAGGTTTCTGACCTCGATCCTCGCCGCTCACTGGTTCGGAGCGGAGTTTCCGTACGGCACCATGATCGCGAATCTGAGCGGAGCTTTCGTCATCGGTCTGGTCCAGCAGATCGGTGGCGAGACTCTGCTCATTCCGGATAACGTGCGCATCTTTCTCACCACCGGCATGATGGGCGGCCTCACAACCTTTTCGACGTTCAGCTACGAAACGGTACGGCTGATGGAGACCAACGCCTGGCACCAGGCCTGGATCAACATCTTCGTCACCACCACGGTCTGCCTGTGCCTCTGTTTTCTTGGGATGGCAGTGGGTCGGCTCGTGCTGACGCTGCGGGGGTAGGCATGCGAAAAATCCAAGGCGAGCAGGTGCTGATGCGGATCTTTATCGGCGAGAGCGACAAGTGGAAGCACCGTCCGCTTTACAGCGCGCTGCTGGAGTTGTTTCGCTCTAAAGGTCTGGCGGGCGCCACCGTCCTTCGCGGGGTGGCCGGCTTTGGCCCAACCTCCATCCTGCACACGGCGGGCATTTTCAAACTCTCGGCCGATCTGCCGCTGGTTATCGAGGTCGTGGACTCTCAGGAGCACCTGGATGCCGTGCTCCCTGAAGTGGACCGGATGATGGGCGGGGGGCTCATCACCATGGAAAAGGTGCAGGTGCTTCGCTACGAGGCTTGACGTCTAGGTCGTCGGACTCGCCGGCGGAGCTTGCGTGTAACGAATGACCTGGGCCCGCTCCATCATGATGACGCCGCCAACCATGAGGGCATCCAGCTTGGGCAGGAGGCGATCGATGTGCTCCTGGGTATCCACGACTTCGAGGACCACGGGTAGGCCCTGGGCGGCGACCTCGATAGCCGTGGTGTGGAGGGCGCGATCGTGGCCGAAACCGGCCACCCCCTTGAACACCGTGGTGCCGGCCAGTCCCTCGCTCCGCAGAAGCTCGAGGAGCGCGAGATATAGCGATTTCCATCCGTGCGTCTGGTCCTCGCTCACTATGATTCGGAGCAGGACCTGCTCGCCTTCGATGCCCCGCATCGTTCCCCTCCTTGGCGCGTATACCATACGGCCGTTCCTCACCGAGAACAGTTCGGGCGCTATCCAGAGGGATCCGTAACCACCACGCGGATCGGCGTGGGGTTGAAGTTGTTGCAAGGGTTGTGCAGCTGCGGGCAGTTCGAGACCACCGCCAGGACGCGGGTCTCGGCGCGGAGGTCTACGGAGTCACCCGGCTTCGACTTGCCGTCCACGATGCCCATGCTGCCGTCCGCCAGTACGGGGACGTTCATGAAGAAGTTGATGTTGGCCACGATGTCCTTCTCGCCCATGCCGTGCCGGGCGAGGGCGCGGAGGAAGTTAGCGTAGCAGCTCGGGGTGTCCGGTACCTTGTAGCGGAACATGTTGCTGGCGGCACTGCAGCACCCACCGATGGTGTCGTGCCCGCCCCCCATCGAGTCCGCCACGATCGTGAAGAGCTTGGTCGCGCGCACCGAATAGATGCCGTGGCCCGCACCCAGGTATGCATTCTTGTTGTACTTCATCGTGTCCGCAGCATTGTAACGATCGGCGGGATCGTCGGCGTTGTAGCAGAGGAAGTCGACGGCCTGCTTCCCCTCGAGGTCCACGATGCGCAATACCTGCCCCGGCGAAAGAACCGCCGACCAGTTCTCGTTGGGCGCGACCACCACGTCCTGCACAACCTTGTTCGCCATGATTTGTCTCCTTGTCTGCCGGCGCGGCCGGCGCTGTAGTCAGCCGGCGACCTCCAGCTTAGAAGTGCACCCCAGGAATCCGTGACCGATTCATCCCAGCTCCCCCTAGTGATACGTAGCCGAAGGTTACACGTCTGCGCATGCGAACGAGGCGCACTATATGCGGAGCCAGGAGGATAGGCAACATGAACGCCCTGCGGCGGCGGTCCCGTGAGGGTGGTCGGGTCCTTGACGCACCGCGGGCGCGAGCGCAGTATGAGCCACCTGACCAGGCGACGGCGAGGACCGATGCGTCGCGCGGGCTGACATCCTGAAGCGTGGACCTGCGCTCGCAACAGGACGGGCGGGAGACCTGACGCATGGGTGCGCGAACGGCGGATTTCGGAGGCGTCCTCGCTCGGCTGGCGCGCAGCACCGTCATGGAAGACGGCGACCTCTCCGGGGTGCTTCGTGCCATCACCGAGGCCGCCGCCGCCGCCCTTCAGGTCGAGCGGGTGAACATCTGGAAGTTCGATCGCGGGCGGACGCGCGTGCGCTGCATCCAGGCTTACGAGCGAGGGGCGAACCAGCACACGCAGGGAGACGAGATCCTCGCCTCGGTCGCCCCCTCGTACTTCGCGGCCCTCGCCGAGCTCCGCACCGTGGCCGCCTTCGACGCCCTCAATGACCCGCGGACCCGTGAGCTGGGCGCCTACCTGGAGCCGCGGGGCATCACGACGCTCCTCGACGCGCCGCTCTATCAAGGCGGAGAGGTCGCGGGCGTCGTGTGCCACGAGCACGTCGGGCCGCTGAGGCAGTGGAGCGCCGACGAGCAGGCGTTCGCGGGATCGGTGGGGGACCTCGTCTCCCTGGCCATCGAGGCTGATCGCCGCATCCGGGCCGAGCGGTCCCTGCGGGAGGGCGAGGAACTGTTCCGCGCCGTGGGCGACCGCCTTCACGACGCCATGCTCCTGGTTGACGCCCACGATCCGTCCTCCCTCACCGTGCGCTACGCGAACGAGGCGGCCTGCCATCTCTCCGGCTACAGCCCGTCGGAGCTGAGCGGGCGGCCCATCACCCTGCTCGCTGACCCGGGCGTGCGGGGCCTCGTGGACGAGCAGATCGGCCGCGTGCTGGCGGGCGAGATCGTCCTCTTCGACAGCCTGCACCGGCGCAAGGACGGGTCCGTCATGCCGGTCGAGGTCTATGGGCGGACGATCGACTGCGCGGGACGGCTCACGCTGCTCCTCCTCGGCCGCGACATCTCACAACGCGTGCGGGCGGAGCAGGCGCATCTCGAGTTTCAGGCCAAGGTTCTCGAGGCCCAGCGGCGTGAGAGCCTCGGCATCCTCGCCGGGGGCATCGCTCACGAGTTCGGCAACCTGATGACGACCATCCTCGCCAACCTGGCGCTGGCCCGGCTCCCCGAGACCAGTCCGGCCCGCGACCGTGTGAGCCAGGTCGAGGCGGCTGCGAGCAAGGCCACCGACCTCTGCCACAAGCTCCAAGCCTACTCCGGCCGGGCCCGGTTCGTCATGGCGTCGATCGACCTGGCCGCGCTGGTGGACGAGGTGCTACGGCTCATGCGCACCGTGGTGCCCGAGCACGTGACCGTCGAGCAGGATCTGCCCCCGAACATGCCGGCGATCGAGGCCGACGCCGGACAGATGCGCCTGGTGGTGGTGAGCCTCATCACGAATGCCATCGAGGCCATCGGTGACCGCCCGGGCACCATCGAGGTCGGCGCGCGGGTCGGGCGCTTCACACAGGCGGACTTCGAGGACGTCTCCGGGCTGTGGCAGACCCCCGACGGCGACTATGTTCGTCTCGAGATCAGCGACTCGGGCTCCGGCATGGGCGAGGAGACGCGGCGACGCATGCTCGAGCCGTTCTTCACCACCAAGGTAGCGGGACGGGGCCTCGGATTGCCCGCCGTCCACGGGATCGTGCGGGCCCATCGAGGCGCATTCGTCGTGACCTCGGAGATCAGCCGCGGCACCACCGTCCGCGTCTTTCTTCCCATCTTCTCGTCACCACCGGTGGTCCTGCTGGGGCGCGGCGAGGGTTCCGGGAGCGAGGCCGCCAGCGGCGGGCATCGCGGACAGACGATCCTGGTGGTGGACGACGAGCCGATGGTGCGCGAGGTGGCCGCGCTCGCCCTTCAAGGCGAGGGATTCGCCGTCGTCACCGCGCGTGACGGGCGGGAAGCGCTCCACATGATCGACTCTCGGGACGACATCGCGGCGGTCATCCTGGACCTTAACCTCCCGGACGTCGGCGCGGAGGAAATGGTGAGCCGCATCCGCCGCCGCCGCCCAAGCATCCCCATAGTCCTGTCCAGTGGGCATCACGAGCCGATCGTGACGGGTGGTCTCCGGGAGGGCATCGCCACGTTCCTCCCGAAACCATGGGAACTGTCTCAGCTTCTCGAGGTCGTGGGCCAGGCGCTGGGAAGCCGGTGAGCCGAGTCGCTCCCGCGGGCCCACGTTCTTCCGGGTGAGCCACGCCCGCCCCGGGCCTAGCGGAGCGCGTGAGCGTCGACCGGGGCAGATGCGCGGGTGGTGACGCCGAGGCCTCGAGCGATACGCGCCCCCAGGTCCGAGTCCACCTGGCGCCACAGCCCGACGGCGCGCTCCTGCACCAGCCGCTCCACTCCGTCGGCCATGTGACCGACGATGTTGCTCACGAGGTGGTCGCGATCGGTCGCGGACATCACGTCGCGGTAGAGGTTGCCCGCCTGGATGAAGTCGTCGTCCTCCGCGTGGAGCTTGTAGGCGCTGCGCATGATCTCCCCCGCCTCGACGAACCAGCTGGGGTCGCCGTAGCGGCTGGGGTCGGCGTGCGGGCCGCCGTAGCTGTTCGGGGCATAGACGGGCTGGTCGCCACTATGCGCGGAGCGCATCGCGCCATCCTTGTTGTAGGTGTGAACCTCACTGCGCGGGCGGTTGACTGGCAGCTGCTCGTAGTTGGTGCCGATGCGGTGCAGATGCGTGTCGTGGTAGGGGCAAGCACGGGCGTGCGCTTGCCCACCTGGTTGAGGAAAGCGGCCTTGGTCCACGGCGTAACGTCCGCCGTCACCTCGAAGTAGCCGAAGGCGCCGCCGCCCTTGGCGTGGACGACGCGCTCGGGTACGCGCTCGCGGTTGAACGCCTGCATCTTCTGGATTACGTAGTGATCCTGCAACAGGATCGGCCCGTCGGGGCCCACGGTGAGCGAGTGCTCGTCGCTTGCCGCGGGAATCCCGGCATCCGTCGTCGTGACCGGCAGTTGCTCTGCTTCGGGGTCGTTCTTCTCTCTCATCTCTTTTTCTCCTGTCAGGCTCAGTACCCGTCACGTCCTTCTTGAACTCGCTCAACGGCCGAGGGAGCGAGACAGCTCAGGCAGCTTCCAGCGGCGCGGCGCCCTCGCTGGTCGCGCAGGCAGTCGCCGCGATCGTGCTCACAACGATCAAGTCTCGAACGATCGCGCTCGTGGTGGCCTTGTGATGGCCGTACGGGATGCGCGGGTACAGGCGGATCGTCCTTTCCGCAAGAATGCGAAAGACACGCGGGCGTCGCGACCCGCACATCACAGCCTCTGATCCTTCGCGTGCTTGCTGAAAACACGGGGACGGCTGCCGCTGGCCTGCGTAGGGCCGTCTGAAGGATCGACAGAAGGGGCCCCTGGCTGGCTGCCGAAAGTCGAGGGAATCTGGATTCGGCACTCATTGAATGGGAGGTGGGGACCATGGCGAAGGCGCTTCAAACCTATTCGGCGGGCCTGATCATTCGACAGAAGGAGCCGATCAACCTGGAGAGTCCTTTGGATCAGGTTGACTCCTATCTCACTCCGACAGGGCTGTTCTACATCCGCAGTCATTTCCCGACACCGAAGCTAAAGCCTGCCTCGTACCGACTGCGCATTGATGGCGCCGTCAGGAATCCGCTTTCTCTAAGCTACAAGCAGTTGCGAGACATGCCATCCGAGATGCGGGTCGCCACTCTGGAGTGCGCAGGTAACAGTCGGGTCTTTCTCATCCCGCAGGTTGCGGGAGCACAGTGGGAGCTCGGCGCCGTCGGCACCGCAGAATGGACCGGGGTGCCTCTGGGAGCTTTGCTCGAGCGCGCCGGCCTGGAAGAAGACGCTTGCGAGGTCGTCCTCGAAGGAGGTGATCGGGGGACGCCGACAGAAGAGCCTGTCCCTCCCGGCCCCATCTCGTATGCCCGTAGTTTGCCCCGGGACAAAGCAATGCAGCGGGACGTGCTGATCGCGTACCAGATGAATGGCCGTGATCTCCCGCTGGATCATGGATACCCGGTGCGCGCCGTTGTTCCTGGTCACTATGGCATGGCTTCCGTCAAGTGGCTGACCCATGTCCAGGCGGTACGCGAGCCGTTTCGAGGCTACTGGCAGACATCAGACTACGGATACTGGGATTATCTGGATGGGAAGCCCGTGCGGCGCGCGTTGGGAGAGGTGAAGCTGAAGTCCGAGATCACCCGACCACGTGTGTACGAGACGCTTGCCCCGAACCAGATCTACACGGTTTCCGGCGCCGCGTGGGCGGGCGAGACCGAGGTCACGGGGATCGCGGTGAGCACGGACGGGGGGCAGACTTGGGCCGAGGCAGAATTCGTCGACCCCGTTCAACGGCATGCGTGGCGACGTTGGAAGTTTGATTGGCTGACGCCGAAGAAGCCGGGGCAATACACCCTGCTGGCCCGGGCCAAAGATGCGAAAGGGAACGTCCAGCCTGACAAGCACGACCAGCACTACGGCAGCTACGTGATCGACCACACCCTGCCGATCGAGGTATTTGTTGACGGCCCGAGGGGTTCTTCGGGGTGAGGAACTAGAAGTGGAAACGCCCATCGGAGGTCCGCCAGGAGCTGGCGTGCGGGATTATCTCGCCGAAGAGAGAACGTTCCTCGCGTGGATTCGCACCGGCCTTGCTCTGATGGGGTTCGGTTTTGTGGTGGCGCGTTTTGGCCTCTTCCTGGCAGAGATCCAGGCCACTCGAGAGGGCCCCGCGGCACTGCCGAACAGGTTCTCACTTTGGTTCGGAACGGTGCTCATCGCGGTCGGGGTGGCCATGAATCTCTTGTCGGTACGGCGCCATGTGCGCCTGGTTAGGGAATTGAACCGCGGGCAATTCACTGACCGCCGTCCCTCCCATCAGGCAGTCATTCTGGCTTTGTTGCTGGCGTTGGTTGGCGTAGCAATGGGGCTCTATCTGACCTTGGCCTGATAATCGGTGCCGCGTCGCGATATCCAGGCATAAATGTTTGCGGAGAACATTGCGCCTCTTCTCGTATCATCCAACATTGAACAATTCTCGGGCGCCATGTTTAATAAGCGTGGCGAGGCGATCCAGCCCAGCCCAGTCATGACAGATGGCGCGTATGTTCGCAGGTTTATGGAGGCGTCAGACCGTCTCGCGAGCAAAGCCCTCGGCCAGCCCGCGCAAAACGGCGGAGCGCAGCGTGGCACGAGCGGGAAGCGAACATGGTTCACATCGGAAATCCCGGTTGATTCTTCTTCCAGCTTAGCCGGAGGCACATGATGAGCAGGCGGTTCGACTTGGTCGTCATCGGTTCCGGGCCGGCCGGGGAAAAGGGGGCCGCTCAGGCCGCTTACTTCGGAAAGAGGGTTGCACTGATCGAGCGGTCTGACTACCTCGGCGGAGCCGGGATCAACACGGGGACCGTGCCTTCCAAGACTCTGCGTGAGACAGCTTTGTATTTTTCCGGACTGCGGCAGCGCGGCCTGTACGGGATCGACTATTCCCTCAAGGAACGTCTCACCATTGCGGATCTCATGCGCCGCCAGCAGGATGTGGTGGAGAGGGAACGGACCATCGTAAGAACCAACATGGAGCGGCACAACGTCGAAATCTTCCAAGGCGTGGCGCGGCTCGCGGATGCGCACACGGTGTCCTTCGTGAAACCCGACGGAACCGGTGGTGAGATCCTCGACTGCGAGATCGCGTTGATAGCGGCCGGGCGACAGAGCAACGTCCAGGGGATGGGGCTGGAAGAGACGGGCATGGCGCTGGGCGAGCGCGGGCTGATCCTGGTGAACGAGAAATATCAAACAACGGTGTCCAACATCTATGCGGCAGGCGATGTGATCGGGTTCCCCGCCCTGTCCTCCGTGTCTATGGAGCAGGCGCGCGTGGCGATGGTTCACGCGTTCAACCTCGTCTACAAGGAGAGCATCTCTTCAGTCCTCCCGCTGGCCATCTACACGATCCCGGAGATCTCCCTCGCGGGATGGACCGAAGACGCCTGTCGCGAGCAAGACATTCCGTATGTCGTCGGCCGTTCCTACTTTGACAAGAGCCCGCGTGGACAAATCATTGGGGACACCAGCGGGATGCTGAAACTCGTCTTCTCTCCATCGGACAAGAAATTGCTGGGCGTGCACCTCATCGGAGAGATGTCATCGGAGCTCGTGCACATCGGCGCGCAAATCATCGCGGCGGGCGGCACCATCGATGTCTTCATCGACAGCGTGTACAACTATCCGACCCTCTCGGATTCGTACAAGTACGCGGCATATGACGGACTGGGCAACCTGCGAACCTGGCGAGGATAGGAGCCGTAGCCTGCCTCGGGCATACTGAGCCCGTGACCCGACGCCGTGTCCTCCTCGTCGCTGGCTTCAGCACTCTGATAATCTCGGCGACCGCGGTCTGGCTCGCGCTGCCGAGCCTGCTCCGCTGGGCCGTGGTCCGGCAGGTGGAGGCCCAGACCGGCCGCAAGCTGACGATGCGGGAGTTCAACTTCGACCTGCGCGGCGGCCGCCTGCGAATCGTCGGACTCCGGCTGGATGATCGCGAGCCGGGCCCGCCGCTCGCCGAGCTCGACCGGCTCGAGGTGCGCTTCCGTCCCGGCACGCTGCTGCGCGGCCACCTCTGGATCGAGGATCTCGCGCTCGACAATCCTCGCGTGCGCATCATGCGGACCGGTCGCGGGCGTCTCAACATCTCCGACCTGCTGCGCCCGTCCAAGCCGCGCAAGCAGGCGGCCGCCTTCACCCTCGATCGCCTCGCGCTCACCGGCGGCGCGATCATGTTCGAGGACCGCACGCTGACCCCGCACCGCGCCTGGCGGGCCGACGCGCTGACCATCGAGGCCGCCCAGCTCTCCACCGTGAACCCGGAGCCGCGTGGCCGCGGACGCCTGACCACCACCGTGGCCGGCGCGCCGCTGTCGGTCGAGGTGTCCGAGGTCCGGCTCGCCCCGATGCACGGGCGTGTGCGAGTCAGTCTCCGTGACCTGGACGCGACACTCGCCAACCTCTACCTGCCGTCCGACACCGCGGTGGTGCTGGAGCGCGCCCTCCTCTCGGCCGGACTGACCGCCACCGCGGACGCGCAGGATGGCCTCCGGCTCGACGGCCAGGCCCGGCTCGACAATCTGGTGATGCGCCGGCGCGGCGCGGACGCCTCGCTGGTCACCGTCCCGTCGCTGACCTTCGCCGTCACCACCGTGAACGGAGCCGACGGGCGGCCGCGGAGCCACATCGAGGCCATGGGGCGTGCCACCGTGCACGATCCGCGACCCGGCCAGACCAATCGCTTCGAGCTGGAGCGGCTGAAGCTGATGGTGGACGGCCTCGATGTGTCCGGCCGCGCGCCGGCCCAGGTCGCCCTCACCGCGACGCTGCCGGGCGGCGGCGCACTCGACGTGCAGGGCACCGCGAACCCCACCCCGCTCGGCGCGGCGCTGCGCGCGCGAATCAGCCGCGTCGACCTCGCCTTCTGGGCGCCCTATCTCGATCTCCCGCTGCAGTTCAAGGGCATGATCGAGACGGACCTCACGGTGGACGTGACCACCGCGGCCGGCGCGGCTGGGATGACCGGCACGACGGCGACGGGTGGCGGCGTCACGACGCGCGTGCGTGGGCGCGCCACCCTGAATGGCGCCACCGTCTACGGCCCGCGCGCGGCCGACGGCGCGCCTCCCGCGCCCGAAACCGCGCCCGCCACCGGCAACGGGAGCGAAGGCCAAACGCGCGAGGGCCGGCGACGGCTCCTCGCCGCCGACCGGATGGAGCTGACCGGTCTCGACGCGCAGTGGCCGAAGGTGCGCGTGGAGCGTCTGCGCCTGGCCCGGCCCCGCGTGACCATCGAGCGGGACCGCGCGGGCCGCCTCCCGATCGCGGACATCGTGCAATCGCTCCGGCCCAGCGCGGCGCCCGCGCCGTCGGCCGGCCCGTCCGCGAAGCCGGAGACCACCGGCGCGCTGGCGCTCGAGATCGGCGAGATCGCGGTCGAGGCGGGCCGGGTGCGCTTCGACGATACCTCGGTCGCGCCGCCCGCGCGCCTGCGGGTCGGGCCGATCGCGCTCACCGCGAACGACGTCACGTGGCCGGGCCGGCAGCCCGCCCGGGTCAAGTTCTCCGCCGGCACCCCGGAGGCCGGCACGTTCGACGCCGAGGGCACTGTCGCGCTCGATCCTGTTCGCTTCGAGCTGCGCGTGCGCGTGGAGGGCGTCACGCTCGCGCCGTATCGCTCCTACGTGCCGCTGACCGCGCGTCTGCAGGGCCGGCTCGAGGCCGACATGGCGTTGAAGGGCCAGCTCGGGGAGACGATGCAGCTCAATGCCCGCGGCGCCGCCGCGCTCGGCGATCTCTCCTTCGCCGACGGCGACCGGCCCGTGCTCACCGTCGGCCGCATCGAGACGGTCGGCCTCGACTACACCTGGCCGGCCACCGCCACGATCGAGCGCGTGCACATGAAAAAATCGTGGGTGCACATCGAGCGGCGGCCCGACAGAACCCTACCGATCACCGTCCTGTTCGCCCCGCCGCGCCCGGCGTCGAGCCTGGCCGCGAGCCCGGCGGCCCCCGCCCCCCCGGCGGCCCTTGCTCCGTTGCCGGCCGCCGAGATCGGCAAGGCCAACGTGACGGTGCGTGAGGCCATCTTCGAGGACGGCAGCGCGACGATCGTCGACGCGGCGGTGAGCCCGCCCGCTCGCCTCGAGGTGAACGGCGTGCGCCTGGCCGCGCGCGACTTCCAGTGGCCCGCGCGCGGCCCGATCCCGATGGAGCTCGACCTGTCCACCCCGGGCGCAGGTACGCTCACCGCGCGGGGCAAGCTCGACCTCACCGCCCGAGCGCTCGAGGCGCAGGTCACGCCCAGCGGCGTGGACCTGTCACCCGCGCGGCCGTACCTGCCGGTGCGCGGGCGGATCGCGGGCAAGGCGAGCGGCGACTTCCAGGTCAAGGCGACGGTCGAGCCGCTCACGATCACCGCCCGCGGCGCGGCTACGCTGGCCGATCTGGCCGTGGCCGACGGCGACCGGCCGCTAGCCACGGCCGCGCGGCTCGAGACCACCGGTATCGAGTACACGTGGCCCGCGACCGTGGTGATCGAGGCCGCGCGGCTGCAGAAGCCGTGGGCCCAGATCGAGCGCGCGACCGACGGGAGCTTTCCGATTACCGCGCTGCTCACGCCGGTGCCGCCGGCGGCGGGCGGCGGCAACCCGTCCGCGCAGGCCCCGCCGAAGGTGCCCGCGCCGAAGGTAGATGTCCGCGTGCGCCGCGTCGCGGTGGAGGACGGAGTGGTCGCGATCGTGGATGGAGCGGTGAGCCCGCCCGGGCGCATCCAGCTCCAGGGCGCGAGCCTCCAGGTCCAGAACATCGGCTGGCCCGCGCGCGAGGCATCCCAGGTGAAGCTACACACGGAGACCGCCACCGGCGGCCAGCTCGAGGTGCAGGGGCAGCTTCGCGTGGACACCCAGGCGGTGGACATGCAGATCGCGGCCAAGCAGCTCGACCTGGCGACGATGCAGGCCTTCCTGCCCTCGCGCGGCACCCTCGAGGGCAAGATGGACGCCGACCTGCGCGTGCGGGGCACGCTGGCGCCCCTGGCCGTCGCGGCCACCGGCCGCCTCGCCTTCGACGATCCCACCTTCGGCGACGGGCAGCGCATGCTCGCCTACGTCAAGCGGGTGGACGTGGCCGGTCTCGACGCGGACTGGCCGCGCCGCGTGACGATCGAGCGCGCGGCGGTCGACCGGCCGTGGATCCTTCTGGAGCGCGAGACGGACGGCACGGTGCCGCTGCTCGAGCTCCTGATGTCGGGCCCGGCCACGCCAAAGGCCGCGCCCGCGCCTCGCGACCGGGGCGCGACGACGCCGGGCGCCCCGCCGGGTTCCGCCGCGCCGCCGCCCGTCATCAGGCTGAGCGCGCTCGCGGTGGAGGAAGGCTTCGTGCGCTTCGTGGATCGCACGACCAGGCCGGCCTTTGTCGAGGAGGCCTCCCGCATCGCGCTGACCGGCCGCGGGCTCGGCACCGCGCCGGACAGCCGCGGCGAGTTGGCGATGAACGGGCGGCTCACCGGCGGCGCGCCCTTCGAGATCAAGGGCACGCTGGGCGCGCTCGGCGGCCCGCTCAACTTCGAGATCGACGCCAAGCTCACCGACTTCCCGCTCACTCGCGTCAACCCGTACAGCAACAAGCTGATCGGCTGGGTCGCGCGCCGCGGCGCCTTCGGGGCCACCGTGCACTACCGCGTGACCGATAACCGGATCGAGGCCACCAACGACCTGCTCATCGGCCAGCCCGAGTACGCCGCCTCGCGCAGCGGCGACGAGGTGCGCGATCGGGTCGGGGTGCCGTTCGGCATGCTCGTCTCCCTGCTCAAGAACGTGCGCGGGGAGATCCGCCTCTCGGTGCCCGTCTCCGGCGACCTCGCCTCCCGTCAGTTCGACCTGAGCGACGCCTTCTGGGCCGCGGTGCGCGAGACCGCGATCAGCGTGGTGGCTTTACCGGTGAGCTGGGTAGGCAAGATCTTCTACACCGAGGACGCGCGCATCGAGACCGTTCGGATCTGGCCGGTCTACTTCGAGGCGGGCACCACCCGGTTCGCCCGCGGCTTCGAGGAGCACGCCGAGCGGTTGGCGGGCTTCCTGCGCGACGCCCCCGGGCTGACGCTCGCCATGAAACCCGTCCATACGGTGGAAGATCTTGTAGCGCTCAAGCGCGAGGCGGCCCGCCAGCGCATCGACGTGGCCGCCCGCGAGCCGGGTCAGACCCCGGAGGCGGTCGCGGCGCGGCTCTTCGCGGAGCGCTTCCCGGGCCAGGCGCCGCCGCGGGGGTTGGACGCCCTCGTGACGGA
>Ga0137403_10003657_pt1 | contig 18411 bp, 15 predicted proteins | sample CZOMad2_1_16fung_FD_122057 | JGI IMG/M metagenome (GOLD analysis project Ga0137403, IMG submission 122057) | Vadose zone soil fungal communities from Angelo Coast Range Reserve, California, USA - CZOMad2_1_16fungal (Hybrid Assembly) | ecosystem: Environmental > Terrestrial > Soil > Vadose zone...
CGCAAGTGTTTAAAAAATCGATATTTGCTGAATTTCGTAGATGAAAGCGCGGTGAATAATCTTCCCAGCGAAGAAATTTTTACTTGGTGGGCCGTACTTTTGCGTTCTTTTTTCGCTCCGCCTTCGCCACGTAGAGCGAACCGAGCGCCCGTAGCGTAGTGGCGCAGCCCTGAGAAGTACTAAGGTCTTGACTCGATTGCCGTGGCCAGAGGGGATGGTATTCAATAGCTGTCGTGGGGCAGGTGAGGATATTTCCAGCAGTCTGACGCAAGGACGAGTCGCCGACTACAAATATGACCAATCTGGTCGCAGCGGAAGAGCTTGCTGTACACGTTCCAGGCGAAGTTGAGCACGAAGAAGTTGAGCAGGAAGGCGTTACGAGGTTGCCCAGTCACGACCTAAGTAAAATCCGTTTGGACGATACGCTGAATGGCAGAATGGAAGGGCGGCTGCCGATCGTGGTGGCGGTTCGCCTAGTGCATGCTGGGATTGCCGATGGCGCGCGGGAAGAGCGGACTTATACGGATAACATCAGTGCGCACGGCGCTCGCCTTTTTTCGATTCAACCCTGGCAGATTGGCGAGGAAGTGCGAATTGCGCCGCGGAACGAAGAGGCTGCCAAGGGAAGCGTTGTTTATTGCCAGGCGCTGGGCGATGGCCGCTTTGCGATCGGAGTGAAGTTTCTGGATGGGCCCGTCAAGTGGACTGCGGCGACGCGGATGGCGGATGGTCTGCTGGGCAGCGCATTGGCAAAAACGGCGTCGACGTAGTGCGTTTTTCGTCGGGGCGTTAGTGAGGCAGGTTCGACTACCCCCCTCCCCCTCTTTTTTGTAAGTATTCATTCTAAAGCAGTTAAAAAGACTGGTTTTGTAAGTATTGATTCTAATGGGGTTAAAGTTCTTCAGAATGAACACTTACGAGAGGCGGCAGGAAAGAGCGAAGAAGCTAACGAAGTATACGTTGAGATCCTTCGTCCCGATGGTCCTCCCATTCGGCAAGCTCAAGGCCGGCAGGACTCGCATCTTCTTGGATGCTCGGTTGTAAAAGAGCAGCGACGCCGGTCCAGCCGGCGCGAAATAAAGAAACAGTATAAGCGCAGCACAGCGTTGTTGTCAATAGAATAATATTGATGCATGCGGCAATTCGAATGAGCTGTGGAAATCGGTTCGAACGGAAAGAGATGCTGTCGGGCTGAGGTTTGTAATGAGGGTCGAACTGTGGGGGAATTAAGCGAGTTACGGCCGACGATTCTAGATTTCTAGTCTCCGCCATATCCTCGATTTGATCCACATATAAGAGATGAGCAGGCAAACCGACCAGGCGATGGGCAAAGCAAGCCACACGATCTCGATGGGCCAGGCAAGAGGGACGGCGGTGAGGTAGGCGATTCCGACCATTGTGGCGGTGAGAATGAGTTCGATGCCGAGCGCCGCAGCGGTATCTCCGGTGCCGGATACGGCGACAAACCACATTTCCCCTGGAATGACGACGAGCATCGCAAGGGCCACAACACGAAGGCTGGCGCTGCCGTCCGCGAGAAGAACCGATTCGGGAGCGAACCACGCAAAGAACCAGCGCGGAACCAGCAAAGCAATTGCGAGAAAGGGAAGGGTCGCAACCAGCGCGCCGCCGATGGCATCGCGGAGAAGATTTCCGATTCGTTCCGGCTGATTTCTTCCCACGAAGCGGCTGACCAGAGAGCAGGAAGTCTCCGCGAATCCTTCCGTAGGAATCCAAAAGACCACATAACAAGTGGAAACAATGTTGGCGATAGCGAGCGCTGCCTCGCTCACGCGCTCGAAGATCAAGAAAAACGCCAGCCAGCGCAGCGTTTCCAAAGAGTTCTGAACGACAATGGGCGCGGAAAGGCGGCCTAGCAGCCGCAATGTTTTTCTTTCGAGGCCGTGAAAGCGAAACAGTTTGTAACGTGCCTTATCGAAAGCTCGCAGCACATAGACGGTGAGGAAAAGAAAGGCGGCAGCCTCCGCGGCCAGCGATCCGAAGGCGGCTCCACGCATGCCCATGACCGGAAAACCCAGCTTTCCGAAGATAAGAACATAGTTGACGCAGATATTGGTGCCCGCGAGGATGATCGCGGCCGGGACCAGCGCGGCGGTCTTTCCCGAACTCATCAGCAGGGCGCTGTAAGCAAAGTTCGCCCCGACAAAGAAAATTCCCCACGCCGCGATCTGGAGATAGTTGTTGACGAGGACTCCCATCCCCTGCGATTCGACAAACCATTTCCCAATGAAGGGCCAGGCGAGCCTGAGGGCCGTCGTGACTATCAGAGAAACGAAGGCGACGGCAAGAAAGCCCTGGTTGAAGATGGATGCGACGGCGTCCGTCCGCCTCTGGCCGGCGCGGCGTGAGGCGAGGATTTGGATGGCCTCCGCCAATCCCACGGGCATAACCAGAAATAGCAGTAGAACCGAATCGGCAACGGCCAGGGCGCCGAGTTCGGCGACTCCGACGCGGGCCAGGAAGATCGTATCAATCAAGTGCAGAACGGTCTCGCTGGCCCCGGCCAGAATCACCGGCAGCGAGACCTTCCACACCACGCGCGAGAGATTGCTGACGCTCATCGCGATACACACAGATCGTTTCGGCAAGCGCCGGGCTGGCGTTGGTTTGGCATCTCAATCGGTCAGGGCAATCTGATAGGCCTGCCGGTTGAGATGCAGGACCATGCAGGAAAGCAGAGCGCCGCTCTTGTGATATTCGCTGAGATTGAAGTAGCTGACCTCGAGAGCAAACTTGGAAGCGATGTCCTCGAGTTTGCGGTTTTTCTGGAGTTCGCGCTGATAGTCCTCGGTTCCAGCCTTCAGGTCGTGCAGGTGCGAGGAGTTCAGGACGGCTTTGGGGGCGCGCACGGAATTGCAAATGCCCGAATACGCTTCGTCAATGGAGACGTCGATGATGTTGGTGAATTTCTCGATCTCCGCGACTTCCTGAGGTTCAAGCAGCTCAGTGCAGACAATCGTGCTTTCCCTGGTGATGGGAAAGACCAGGCAATCGAGGTGGTAGAGATACGGGTCCGTAAGGCGGAGCTTGATGACACGCATGGCGAAGTTTTTTTCCATCCAGTCATAGGTTTCGCGTTCGGAGCGAATGCCGTAGCCGCCGATGTAAACGTCGCCATAGAGATGCTTAAGTTCGGCTTCGCCCTCAAACTTCGTTGGCGGGACCCAGACCTTGTAGCCCATCTGCTGGAAGAACTCGACGCCCACCTGCGTCTCGCCGCGGCGGGGTTCGGAAGTAAAATTAGAAATGATGGCGATGTTCTTGTCGGCCATGTGATCGAGAACCACGCCGAGGTTCGCGGTGAACACCAGGTCCTGCAGCTGGGCGGTTTGCGGAGTAGGCAGAACGTAAATCAACGCCTCGCCGGAAAGATAACGATACAACTCCAAAAATTGGATACTGGCTCGTTTGAAATTCGGCAGGCGGCGATCACCGGGCAGGTCTTGCATCCAGGGATTGTTGGCAAACTCGGTCGAAAAAGAAAACGGAAAGCTGAGGAGATAAGAAGGCCGTTCGAACTGCGTGGGATTGCGCCAGGGCGGGATTGCTTCGGGCCGGGAAAATGTGCTTTCTGTTGCTGTCGGTGGAGCCGAGCTGGTTGTGACTGCGTTCTGGAGCGTGCTCATCGAATGAATCTCCTTGTAGATGAGAAATTTTCTTGCAATGAGCTGGGCGTGGCCCTGGCTGGGGAGATTCCGCAATGCGTATAACGCGGGCGCTCTGGGAGCGCCGGGTCAGGAAGAGGGTCTTTCCGTAACTCGAATGAGGGGATCAATACCGGCTTCCACGTGGTCCCCGTCATTTTGAACGGGATCGAAGTCGAATCGGGGCGAGAGCGGAACAATCAAATCGACTTGCGAGCCATAGCGGACCTGCGAGAATCGCTGGCCTTGCATCACCGGCCGGTGCTGTTGCAGCTTGAAGGGAACGATGCAATCCACGTCGTAGTCCGCGATCTGCAGCAAATAATACGATTGCCGCAAATGATCGGAGTAGATCCGATTGAGCATCCGCTGATTGTGATGCAGGTAATCGAGCGAATCGGAAGAGATTCGAAGCTCCCGCAATATACTCTTTTCCACGTCGAGCATCGGATGGTTGAGTGTGTCGATAGGATCCATCTCCGAGTAGGAGAGCGAGCCAGGATAGGGAACACGGTTGGTATGCACGTCAAAGAAAGTCATGAAGATGCCGATCACCAGGCTGTCGGCCGCGTAATGCGGATCGCGCATCGCGTCCCGCAAGGAATAAGATTGCCCCTTGATCTGCACAATGCATTCGTCGGGACGCACCTTCCGCTGATAGAGAATGATTCCGTCCGCGGGAGAGAAAAAGTAGCCCAGATCCGAAAATGTGGGGCGGATCGGATCACGAAAAAAGTGGAATTGGGAGATCCAGCTGATGGGTTTTTCGCGAAACGGCCGAACGTCTGTTTCGAGCCAGTCCTGAATATTCTTGGCCATGCAAGATACTCCCTACTTTGACGTGCACTACCTTTTTGTTCGAGCTAGAGGCTGGGGGTGCTTGCTTTGTGTTTCGTGTCGCGGGGGACTGCAAGCCCGACCAGATTGGTGCAGGATCGACACCGAGGGAATCAGGTGGAAGCCTAAAATTCGTTTCAGGTATTGACCCGCATCCTGCGTCACGCGAATTTGAGTCGATGCTCTTGATCTTGGAGCGATAGAAAGCGGACGCCGCGAAGTGTTAATAATTCGAATGAGTTGTGGAGAATAGGTCGAAAGGAAAGCGATTCCCACGGGAAAATGCCGGCGGACGTGGTGATTGGCGAGTGGATCGTTGCATGGCAAGTTCGGTTGGTTGGATAGCGAAGAGGGCGAACTAAGTTCTGCCCCTACACTACAAAGAAAGAAACGATGGGAAGGCTGGCCGGTACGCGAAGGCAAGAGCCCGAACGGCGCGATCTTTCCAGCACTGGCCGTTCGTACAGCTAGCATGGTGAACACAGCTAAACCTACGTTCCCATTGCCGCCGTCCGGGTCTCACCTGCATCATCGGCTCTGGCAATTCATTGTTCAGGCCGTTGTTCGGGCCATTTTTCCGGGGAGCGCCACGCCATGAAACGAATCTTCCTATCCGCCGCCATGCTCTGCGCGGTTGCTTTCGCCGCGCATGGACAATCTCATCCCGCCAAGGTCCATGTCCATGTGGTTTTGGTGGATGCCGAATTCAATCAGAAGCCCATTCCTTTTCTTAACGTGGTCTTTTTGAAAGGCGACAAGACTTCCTTCGACGTGAAAACAGGGCTGGATGGCGCCGCCGAGATTGCACTGCCGGCTGGCAGCTACACGGTAACCACCGCGAAGCCCGTGGAGTTTGCGGGGAAGCGTTATTCGTGGTCATTGCGCGTGACGATCTCGGGCGCGGAAAAATCGGTCGACCTCACCAACGACAACGCCAAGCAGGAGGAGAACAGCGCTGCCGCCGCGGTCTCCAATTCCGGCAATTCAGGCGCATCCAATGGGGACCTGACGCAACACTTTAAAAAACTGAAGAACACCGTGGTGACCGTTATCAGCGAATCCGGCCATGGGACCGGTTTTTTCGTCGACGGAAAAGGATTGATCCTGACCAATCAGCACGTGGTGGGGCAATCGCAATATCTCGCGGTGCAGTTTGACCGTGAACATAAAATCACGGCGCGGCTTATCGCGTCCGACGCGCAAAAGGACGTTGCGCTGCTGTGGGCGAACATGGGCGCGTTCCCGGGCGCGATACCGGCCGTGTTATCGCGGCCAAACGCCGGCCACTCAACGGTTCAGGAGGGCGAAAGAGTCTTCACGATCGGCAGCCCGCTCAGCCTGGATAAAATCATCACGACCGGCATCGTGAGTAAAGTTGACGCGCACACGATCATGTCCGACGTAAACATTAATCCGGGAAATTCCGGCGGCCCGCTGTTTAACAATGCCGGCCAAGTCGTGGGCTTGACGACCTTCGGGACGAGCGCGGAAAGAGGTCCGGGCGTTTCCGGCGTGGTGCGTATCGAAGAAGCGTTGGCGCTGCTCGAGCAGAATCGTGCCAAAGCCAGCGGCACGCCTCCGCCCGCCGCGCTGCTTCCGGTTGAGCCATTGACGCCGTATCCGACCGGAGGGCTGAAGGCCGCGTTGCAGGGAGAAAAGTTCGATCCGAAGCCGTATTACATGAACGCAGGAGACTTCGAAGTGGCGCTGTCCACTCCGCCGTTCGATTACCGCGAAAAAGAAGAGGACCGCTTGCGCGCCGAGCGTACACAAAAGAAACGGAATCGCAGAGACAGCGGCAATTCCGATACGGCGCAACAGGAGGCCAATGCCGACGACACTCCGCGCGACTGGGAGTCTGAAACGGGAGGCCATCGGGCCGTGTTTGGCGTGTATGTCGTGCCCAAAGTGAAAGAAGGCTTCGGCTCGGCGTTTACGCGCGGCCTGCGCAACGGATACGGGGCCGCGAATCTGAAATTCAAGACGGACTTCCAGAGCATGAAGCTCTTCTGCGGAGAAAAAGAGATTCAGCCGATTTTCCCGGGCAGAATTCCTCTGACTGTGAACGTGCGCAATTCGTCGGTGAAGATGGAAGATTCCAGTTACAAAGGCGCTTATCTCTATCCGCCGGACGCGGTGAACCCGAGCTGCAAATCCGTCAAAATTGAGATCTACTCGTCAAAAAGCCCGGAACCGACCGTGAAAATTCTCGATGCAAATACCGCGGACCGGATCTGGGCCGACTTCGACGCGTTCCGCCGCGCCGACACGGACGCGCATTCCACGCAGGCAAGCAACTAGAACCCGTCCCGTCTCCTAAATGGGAACGGCCAAAAACCGGAAGCCCTCAGAGGCTAAAGCCCTCATTTTTTGGCTGTCTTCGGCACGGCCGAAGCCGTGCCCTCGCGAAAAGCATTTATGAGATGGCTTAGATGGCTTCTAGTTTTTTCACAGATTGGATGGAAAGAAAACGGCCCCGGCAGGTGAGTGCGCGGGGCCGAATCTTCGCTTATGCGGAGGTTACCTTTTCATGAGCTTGACAGCGGCGAGGCCGAGGACGCCAACGCCGAGAAGGAGCATGGTTCCGGGTTCGGGGGTTGCGGTGCCGGGGGTGGCCTGGTTAAAGCCGATGTTGTCGATGAAGAAGTCCCATTCGGGATCGGCCATCGTGATGGTGATGACGCTGCCAACGGTTGGGAATCCTACCGTGACCACGCCCAAGCTTAGATTCGGAGCCAAGTTAAATGACTGGGTGTTACCGAGGTTATCTGCAACCGTGAATGTTTCGACCGCGTTTCTGCCGTTTAGTAAGTCGAAGAAGAAATTGTTAATCGGCGACGTGAACGTCATGGTGATGGTGTTGGACAGGCTGTTGCCGAAGGACGCCGTACCGTAAACGGAGGTCTCATCGGCCGGCAAGTTGGTCGTGCCTGTCAGGACTGTTCCACCGGTGATGGTGAGTGGCCCGGAACTAGTGCTGTAGTTCAGAGTCTGGGCAGACGCGGCCGCGAAAAGACTGGGCCCGGTCTGGTCTTCCAAATTGATGATATCGGCCGATGCGTTTACGCCCGTAACGAGGCAGAGCAGCGCAGCAACCAATAGGTAAAGTGCGACTGAGGGTTTCTTCATGTGCAGAAAAACCTTTCTCCCACTTGGGGATACCGAATTCCATTGAACTAAGGAGAGACAACCCGTGGACTTGCGTTGGAATGGTGCAATCTGGCACCCAAAGGATGGAGAAAGAGGGCGAAAAGACTGAGCCTGCTAACCATATGAATCTAAGTTGGTTAGAGAGAGATTTTGAGGCTCCCGTGCTTTCGAAAGCGCGTCGGCAGGGACAACAATGTGCAGGCAATTGCCCAAGTTGTTCGGAAAAGTTCTGAGATTTATGCAGGGCGAAGTTATTGAAGAGAAAGCATTTAGTAGTACTCGCTGTGGACCGCTGTTCCCAATTTGCCCGCTCGGCGGTTCGCGGCGGGCAAAACCGACTGTACCTTAGTACTACACCCAGGCATCCCCTGTACTATCGACCGCCCCGAAGGCGAAGCTAATACTCATTCCCATAGCGCGAAAGGCTAGCAGGTAAGGCGTCGGGCCATGTCCCCCAACGTGGGCCCGCACTTAAACTCAGGAGATCGGGAATGCTCTTGTGCAAGACGCTCGAAACGAAGCACTGCTCAAACGACCACGATCTAAAGACTACGACGTGGGGCGCGCGGATCGCGCTTTTGACTCTGATCACCTTGCTGGCCGCTGGTTTGTCATTTGCTGACGGCAAGAAGCACAAGCTGTCCAAAGACCTCGACGCTCTTAAAGGCGGCCACGATGGCGCCACGGTCGATGTGATCATCCAATTCAAGCAAACGCCGACCGCTGCCCACCATCAGAGGGTGCAGAAAAAGGGCGGCGTCCTGAAAACGAAACTGGACGTCATCAAGGGAGCCCATTATTCCGTTCCGGTTCAATCGCTTCAAGACCTGGCCGACGATCCTGACATTGCTTACATCTCGCCCAATCGTCCGATCAGCAGCACTTCCACGTCGACTCTCGACTACACTCCTGAAAGCGTCAATGCTCAAGTCGCGTGGCAGCAGTGGCGTTTGGACGGCACGGGCGTCGGTGTTGCCGTCATTGACAGCGGCGTTACCGCCGTTGGCGATCTCTACTGGTGGAATCCGACGAATCAGACCTATGGTTCGCGCGTTGTTTATAGCCAGAGCTTTGTTCCGGGCACAATCGATACTTCGGACCAATATGGCCACGGAACGCATGTGGCCGGAATCATTGGAAGTGAAGGGTGGTTTTCCACCGGCGGAAGCTTTACCCATACATTCAAAGGGATTGCGCCGAACGCAAACATCATTAACCTGCGTGTTCTAGATCAAAATGGCGCCGGCACCGACAGCAGCGTGATTGCGGCGATCCAAGCCGCGATCAGCCTGAAATCTACCTACAACATTCGAGTGATCAACCTTTCGTTTGGCCGCCAAGTCTACGAGAGCTATACGGTCGATCCGCTCTGTCAAGCTGCCGAGGCTGCCTGGAATGCGGGAATAGTCGTGGTTGCCGCGGCGGGCAACCAGGGCCGGAACGACAGCGTTGGGACGGAAGGCTACGGAACCATCGCAGCTCCAGGCAACGATCCGTACGTCATCACCGTGGGCGCGATGAAGACGGCAAACACATCGACTCGCAACGACGACACCATTGCGAGCTACAGCTCGAAAGGACCGACGGCATACGACTTCGTCGTGAAACCTGACATTGTCGCGCCTGGAAATCAGGTGGTCTCGACGCTGGCCCCGAATGCATCCCTGTTGGGTGCTCCCACGGACGTTTATCTGAGCGAGTACTCCGCCTCGACGAGTACCAGCCTCAACTCGGGCGGCAATGCCAGGAATAATAGGAAGAACTCCACGTCAAGCCTGACCACGAACACGATCTCGACTTCATATATGCGGCTGAGCGGGACCAGCATGGCCACGCCGGTGGTCAGCGGGGCTGCCGTACTTCTGCTTCAGGAGAATCCGAACCTCACGCCGGACCAAGTGAAGGCCCGGCTGATGAAGACCGCTTCCAAGACGTTCCCGGCCAGCAGCACCGCCACGGACGCGACTACGGGTATCACCTACACCGATTACTACGACATTTTCACCATTGGCGCGGGCTACCTGGATGTTGCCGCGGCGCTATCCAGCGACGATCTGGCCGATGCGCCGGCTGTGTCTCCAACGGTGACGTATGACCCCACAACGCAGAGCGTTTACTTAGTGACCGGAACAAGCGTTGTTTGGGGAACGGACGCCCTCTGGGACACCTCTGTCGTCTGGGGCACAAACGTATTCGTAAACGGTTCATCCGTGGTGTGGGGTACCAGTGTCTGCTGGGGCTCCAGCACGAGCAGTGGCTTCAGCGTGGTTTGGGGCACCGGCGTCCCATGGGGCGACGCAACGAACCAGACGACATCCACGGCGCTAAACGTGATGGTGAGAGGCGAAGATTGAGGCATAGGTTGGCATAGGCGCAAGAGACGAGAGGAGGATAAAGAAAATGCCGAACCTAGCCAAAGCCTACATCGCAGTAATCGGCGCAGTTGCTGCGACCGTGTTGAGTGTGGTTGCCGCTCGATGGAATCCTGAAAATCTCGGCCGCTTCTTCCTGTTTTTTGCGCTGGCGATGGTGGCCTCCGCGATGAAGATTCGCCTGCCGGGCTTTAAGACCACGATCTCGATAAATTTTGTTTTCATTCTGATCGGTATCGCGCTGTTCAGTTTTGGCGAGACAGTGCTGATCGGCCTGGGCGGCGCGCTTGTGCAGTCCCTGTGGAACACGCAGACGCGGCCGAAGTCGGTGCAAGTTGCCTTCAATGCGGCATGTCTAACGGTCTGTACGGCAGCGGCATTTTGGGCTTCGCACGGTACCTTGGCGATGCTTGGTTTGAATTCTTTCGTCGCGATGATGGTCGTGGGAGCCTGCGTGTATCTAGTGCTGAACACGGGGCTCGTCTCGTTGATCATTTCTTCGGCTGAGGGACGCCCGTTGAGGGAACTCTGGTCTTCCTGCTATGAATGGACGTTCCCTTACTTCCTGGTGGGTGCGGCTGTGGCTGGCCTGGCCAGCGCCGCGAGCCATGGAACCAGTTTAGGCGTGACATTGCTGGTTGTGCCGGTAATGTATTTCGTTTACGTCCACTATCGGATGCACATCGTGCGCGCTGTGCTCGATAGCCTTTCCAACGTCAGCCAGGAGCACGAGACCGTGCTTGCTGGCGCATCGCAAGGCCGTTAAGGCCAATCTACCAAAGCGACAGAGGGTCGTGGCCAAGTGCCGTTCGCGGACTAGTCCGCAGGCTCTTGGGACGCGACGATTTTGGAGTAGGCTTCGCGGCGGGTTAGACCGCGTTCTTTGGCGGCGAGCTTGAGGGCTTCCTTGCGGTCAAGCTTGGCCTGGCGGATGAGTTCGTCGACGCGGTCGGCGAGGGATTGGGAAGTGTCGCCGGTGGCGGTGGATTGGCCAGGGAGGGCGGCACCGATGAGGAGCGTGATTTCGCCCCGGACGGGTTTTTCTTCGAGGGAAGCGGAGAGTTCGGAGAGAGTAGCGCGGCGAAATTCTTCGTGGATTTTGGTGACTTCGCGGGCGAGGCAGGCGGGTCGGTCGCCGAGGATTTCGCGGGCGTCGGCGATGGTTTCGGCGACGCGGTGGGGTGCTTCGTAGAGGATAAGCGTGCGGTCTTCGATGCGAAGGCGTTCGAGGGCGCGGCGGCGTTCGCCGGTCCGAGCGGGGAGAAAGCCGACGAAGAGAAATTCTTCGTTGGGCAGGCCGGAGGCGGAAAGAGCGGCGAGGAGCGCTGAAGGGCCGGGAATCGGGATGACGGGAATTTGATGGCGCGCGCAGAGGGTGACGAGTCGATAGCCCGGGTCGCTGACGAGCGGCATGCCGGCGTCACTGACGAGAGCGATTTTGGCGCCTTGCTCCATGGCGACGACGAGTTCGGGGGCGCGGGTCATTTCGTTGTGTTCGTGATAGGAGACAAGCGGTTTGCTGATTTCGTAGTGGGAGAGGAGTTTTTGCGTGTGACGGGTGTCTTCGCAGGCGATCTGGTCGGATTCTTTTAGGATTCGGAGGGCGCGGAGGGTGATGTCTTCGAGATTGCCGATGGGGGTGCCGACGAGGTAGAGGCAGCCGCGGGAATCGGAAGGAGCGACGAGCATGGGGGGAGTTTAGCATGGGGCAAGAGGCGTGGAGTGATTCCTGACGGTCCGGGGTAGACGAGTGGCAAGAAAGAACAAAGAGAAAGCATTAACACAGAGGGCACAGAGAGAAGAGCACAGAGAACACGGAGAAAGAACTAGGAAAGCGGCAGCCAGACTTCCAAGAGGGCCGTCTCTCCGAGGGGAATCGAGGCAGGCAGAACACGGCCTTTGCAAAGGCAAGAAGAAGCGCGTGGTATACTGCGGGATTCAGAGGGATTTGGGAGGAACGCGCAGTGCCACTGTACGAGTATGAGTGTGTGAAATGCGGGAAGAAGACCGAGAAAATTGAGACGGTGGCGGGGCCGCATTTGAAGAAGTGTCCGCATTGCGGCGGGAAAGTGGAACAGGCGATCACGGCGCCAGCGATTCAGTTCAAAGGATCGGGATGGTATGTGACGGACTATGCGGGGAAGAGTCCGGCGAAGGATTCGGCGGGGGCGGAGAAGAGCGACGGGGAAAAGAGCGAGAAGAAGGACGCGGGCGCGAAAGATGGCGCGGCGAAAGAGACAAAGGAAACAAAAGAATCGAAGGATTCAGGGGACAAGAAGGCCGGGAAGAAGAAGTAGTCGTTCGTCGGGAAATACCAAAAACTCGAGTCGAATTTCATGGATCGGGGTACGGGTGTGAGCGATCGAAGAGAGGTTTCTCCGCTCCGTGGCCCGGCGCGCAAACAGCGCACGCGGGAAAAAGCCGGGCCACTTCGGTCGAGATGACAGCGTTGGGAGTTTGTAGGCGTGGCAATGCCGCAAGAAAAAAGGCCGGCTTCGGAAAGCCGACCCTACGAAAAACTCTTACAACTAAAAAAGGACCGCCTTGGTCCCTCAGTTGCGTTTGAGATTAACGGACGCGAAGTACAGAGAGCGCACACTGAAGTGTACGCTACAAAAAGCCGGCTTCGGTCTCTCGGCTGCGCTCGGGATAAGAAGGCGGCCCCGCAAAAGCAAAACAAGAAAAGATGAAAAATTAGCGGTTGTCGGGACGGCGCTTTAGGGTGGGGCGGTCGTCGTCGGTGGAGCTCGGGTCGGTGGTCTGGGTCTGCGTCTTGGTCTTATCGGTTTGTTCGGTGCGCGTGCGGAGCGTGGGCTTGCCGGGTTCGTTGTCCTTGGCTTTGCGCGAGAACATGATGTTGCGGAGACGCGCCTTTACGGAGTCGAATTCGGAAGTGGAGACGATGTATTCCTCACGCGCGGGGAGAATCGTGGCGATTTCCTGTTGCGCGTTCTGGATGCGTTCCGGCGTGGGCGGATGCGTTGAGAAGACCTTGGGGATGGTGCCGGGGCGGCGCTTTTCGTCGGCTTGAACGCGCTCGAAGAAAGTGATGTAAGCGTTCGGATCGTAGCCGGCTTTGTACATGTACTGGAGCCCGAGATAATCGGCTTCGCGCTCGAAGCTGCGGCTAAATTGCAAGAAGGCGAACGGAATCGAGAGATTGAGGCCCTGATAGATGCCGTAACCGGCCCAGCCGCCAGGACCGAGAAGGATCAGCGGAATCATGGCCAACTGCGCGACTTCGCCGCGAGACTGGCCGCGAGTGCCGTGACGCGCGGTGACGTGCGAAATTTCATGAGCCATGACGCCGGCGAGTTCGGCCTCTTCGGTGGCGCGGAGGATCAAGCCGCTGTTGACATAGAAAAAGCCGCCGGGAAGGGCGAAGGCGTTGACTTCATCGGAGTCGATTACTTTGATGGTGAAGGGAACGCGGGCGTCGGAATTGCGGACGAGATTTTGGCCGACGCGGTTGACGTATTCGACGACGATGGGGTCGTCGATGAGTTTTGAGGAGCGTTCGACTTCCTGCGCGTACTGTTTGCCGATGGCGATGTCGGTTTCGAGCGAGTGCATGTTGAAGCCGCCGAGTTTGCGATTGCCGATGGCGTCAACGTCCTGCTTGGAATTCTTGGGGTGAACGGTGTCCTGCTGCTGGATGGGGGCGTCGCGGGGACGCTCCTGATTGGGCTTCTTGACGTCTTGCTTCTGTTTGTCGGTTTGCGAAGGGTCTTGCTTGGTGGAATCGGTCTTCGCGGAATCTGTTTTGGTGGCATCCGGCTTGGGAGCGTCAGCGGTGGGCTGCTGCGTTGGGGCCGGAGGCTGAGGGTCTTGGCCAGCAGATTGCGCGTAAACCGGCAGATAGGCCGGGACGAGAGCAATGGCCGCAGCGAGGGTCAACTTAAGGGAGCGGCGAAGGATAGCTGGCATGGTGGGTTCCTCCCCAGAAGCGAAGTATACACCCGGCGCGAGCGAGTAGCCGGAGATGTTCGCAATAGGTAGGATGACAAGAGGCGGGGGAAGGTTTCTTGGAGAAAGGGCGAATTCAGCGTGTTAGGTTGGTACGCGGGGGAAAGAGGCGGTTGACACCCCTGCCGTGCGCCTCTAAAGTCGAAATGGACATGCCCGTCGCAAAAATTCAGATTGGACAGCTTTGGAAGCACGAAAAAACCGGAGAGATCTTCCTGGTGACGAGGGTCTATTCCGAGGCGCTGGCGACGATGGCGGTGCTGAGGAAGAGCGGCGCGGAGAACGAGGCGTTGATCCGGGTGAAGGTGGACCGTGTGCCCGGCGGACAGAATTTGCCGGGTTATTTGCCGGCGCAGGGCGATTAGATTGAACGTTTGAAGAGGCCGATCGGGAGATCGGCGTTCCCGCAAGGTCGCTCGACCGCGCGAGATTCGATGAAACGGCCGGCTTCAGTCCCTCGGCTGCGCTCGGGATAAAAAAGCCGGCCCTACAAAGGCAAGACACTAGATCGATCTGACTTCCATTTCGACGACGTCGTTAACTTTGATCATTTCTTTTTGCAGGAAGGGTTCGCCATAGCGGACGCCGATCATTTCGCCGTAGTGGCGGGCGAGCTGATTCATTTCGTTTTCGAGGCGGTCAATGGCCAGGAAGACTTTGCGCTTCTTGGACGCGGGGCCGTTTCCGAATTGGGAGTGGAAGGCGCGGATGGCTTTGTGGCGCTGAGGGAATTGGGCAGTGATGTCGACGACGAACGTGGGGCGAGCGGCGGAGAAGGCGGTCGAGTAAAGAATTTTGTGAGGGCGGAACGGTTCGCCGGCGATGGGGAGTTGTTTGAGGCCGGCGAGGAAACACCCTTCGTAGCAGAGAGTGGAGGCGTTGTAGTGATCGGGATGGCGGGCTTCCCAGTAGGGAATGATGACGGTGCGAGGGCGAAGTTCGCGGATGGCGGAGGCGAGGCGGAGTTTGTGGGCGCGGGAGGCTTGGACGTCGGAGTCGGGGACGCCGAGGGTGCCGCGATATTTTACTTTGAGGATTTTCGCGGCGGCGGCGGCTTCTTTGGCGCGCGTCTCGGGCGTGCCGAGCGTGCCCATTTCACCGGCGGTCAGGTCGAGGATGCCGGTCTTGTAACCGGCTTGCGCCATTTTGAGGAGAGTGCCGCCGCAGGTGAGTTCAACGTCGTCGGGATGGGCGGCGATGGCGAGAAGGTCGAGGTTCATTGTCGCTCCAAAAGTGCAGGGAGATTGTAATCGTTAGGGGTAACCGATGACTAGGAACTGTCGGAAGGACGGGAGGGCCACAGAGTCACAGAGCTCACAGAGATAAAACCGTTGTCAGAAGTATGTGATAGGTTTGAGCGATGGAAATGAAATTTAGCGGCAAAGTGGCGTTGGTGACGGGAGCCGGGAAACGGCTCGGGCGGGCGGTGGCGCTGCGTTTGGCGAGTGAAGGCGCAGACGTAGCCGTGCATTACCGCGGGTCGGAGGCGACGGAGGTTGTTGCGGAGATCGAAAGGCTGGGACGGCGCGCCCTCGCGACGCGGGCGGAGTTGACGAGCGTAGAGGAGATTCGCGCGCTGGTACAACGAGTGGCGCGTGAGTTCGGGCGGATTGATGTGCTGGTGAACAGTGCGGCAAATTTTTTGCCGTCGAGCGTGATTTCAACGACGGAAGAGATTTGGGATGCGTCGCTGGACACGAATGTGAAGGGGCCGTTTTTTCTGGCGCAGGCTGCGGCGCCGTGGTTGCGGCGTTCGAATGGCGTGATTGTGAATTTTGCGGATACAGGCGGAATTTTGGGCTGGCCGGGATACATTGCGCACTCGATTTCTAAAGCGGGGATGATCATGCTGACGAAAACGCTGGCGAAAGCGCTGGCGCCAGAAGTGCGGGTGAATGCGATTGCGCCGGGGACGATTACGATGGCGGGCGATCCGCCTGAGTGGGAGCAGGAATTTGTGAAGTTGGCGCCGCTGAAGAAAACGGGGACGCCGGAGGATGTGGCAGAGGCGGTGTCGTATTTGGCGAGCGCGAAGTTTTTGACGGGACATGTGTTGGTCCTGGATGGCGGGAGGACGATTTAGCTGACGAAGATGCCGAGTATTCCGACACATTTTTTGGTGGGGGCGGCGCTGGGGCAGACGGCGGGACAGCGATTGCGCGGGGATTGGCGGTATTGGGTGGCGGCGCTGGTTTGCTCGGCGTTGCCAGATGTGGATGTAATTGGATTTGGGTTTGGTGTGCGATACGGGGACTTGTGGGGACATCGCGGGATGACGCATTCGATTTTGTTCGCGGTCGTGGCGGGCGTTGTTGCGGGAAGTTGGTTCGGCGGAGGCCGGTTAGAGAAAATCGGACAGTGCGTGCTCTTTTTCTTGATTACGGCTTCGCACGGTGCGCTCGATGCGATGACGAATGGCGGGCTTGGCATCGCATTCTTTTCTCCGTTTGACCCGGCGCGCTATTTTCTGCCGTGGAGGCCGATTTTGGTGTCGCCAATAGGCGCAGCGTTTTTTTCATCCCGTGGATTGGCGGTCATTTGGAGCGAAGTGTTGCGGGTATGGGGACCGGCGCTGGCGCTTGGATTGATTTTGTACTTATGCCGCCGGCTCCTCGACGCACGGCGGCGCGCTGAGTCAGTTACACCGTCCTCGTGATTCCAGAGTGCAGAGAGTCGGGCGGCAGTGTATTCTAGGAAGTTGAAAATGCAGTGAGATTTGCCGGAGGAGTGCATGGCGACGGCACATTCCCAATTTGGCGACGAATCCCAGGAGACACGGTCGGAAATGGCAAACGAGACGTCTACGCAGACCCATCATGTGGAGGATGTAGAGATTCAGGAGTGGCTTGAGTCGCTGGACTCCGTGCTGGAAGCGAGCGGGCCGGACGTGGCGCGGGAGATTTTGGAGAGATTGCGCGCGCACGCGACGGTGAATGGAATCGACCTGCCTTTTACGGCGAACACGCCTTACACGAACACGATTCCGCTGCGGCTGGAGCCGCTTTTCCCAGGCGACCAGGAATTGGAGCGGCGGATCAAGTCGCTGATTCGCTGGAACGCGTTGGCGATGGTGGTGCGCGCGAATCGCGAAGAGCACAACATCGGCGGGCATATTTCGACTTTTGCTTCGGCGGCCACGCTTTATGAAATTGGGTTCAATCATTTCTGGCGCGGGCGGAGCGAGGCGTTCGAAGGCGACACGATTTATTTTCAAGGACACGCGGCGCCAGGAATGTACGCGCGCGCGTTCATGGAAGGGCGACTGAGCAAAGAGAAGCTGGAGAATTTCCGGCGTGAATTGAAGCCGGGCGGCGGGCTGTCTTCTTATCCGCATCCATGGTTGATGCCGGACTTCTGGGAATTTCCAACCGTTTCGATGGGCTTGAGCCCGTTGATGGCGATTTATCAGGCGCGATTCCAGCGGTATCTGGAAAATCGCGGGATGAAACCGGCAACGGACGCGAAGGTGTGGGCGTTCCTCGGCGACGGTGAAACGGATGAACCGGAATCGCTGGGCGCGATTACGCTGGCGTCGCGCGAAAAACTCGACAATCTAATTTTTGTCATCAACTGCAATTTGCAGCGGTTGGATGGGCCGGTGCGCGGCAACGGGCAGATTATTCAGGAATTGGAGTCGGCGTTCCGCGGCGCGAAATGGAACGTCATTAAAGTGTTGTGGGGCAGTGAGTGGGATCCGATTCTGGAGCGCGATTCGGAAGGGCTGCTTGTAAAGCGGATGGGCCAGTTGGTGGATGGCGAATACCAGAAGCTCGTGGTTTCGTCCGGCGCGTATGTTCGCGAACATTTCTTTGGGCACGATCCGCGCTTGCTGAAACTTGTGGAACCGCTGCCGGATGAGGCGCTGCGGAGACTGCGATTGGGCGGGCACGATCCGAAGAAGGTGTATGCGGCATATAAAGCGGCGGTTGACCACAAAGGCGGACCGACGGTTATTTTGGCGCGCACGATCAAAGGTTACGGTCTGGGCGAGGCGGGCGAAGGAAAGAACGTCACGCACCAGCAGAAAAAATTGAATGAAGACGAACTGAAGGAATTTCGGTCGCGATTTGGAATTCCGCTGAACGATCAGGATTGCATCGAGGTGCCGTTTTATCGTCCGGCCGAAGACAGCCCTGAGGTTCAGTATTTGCGGGCGCGGCGCGAGGTGCTGGGCGGTTATACACCGGCGCGGGCGGTGCGGTCGAAGCCGATTACGACGGACAACGAAGAACTGTTCAGGGAATTTCACGACGGCAGCGAAGGGCGCGAAGTGTCGACGACGATGGCGTTTGTCGGCATGTTGCGCAAGATGCTGAAGGATCCGGAGATTGGCAAGCTGGTGGTGCCGATTGTTCCGGACGAGGCGCGGACGTTTGGCATGGAGTCGCTGTTCCGTACAGTTGGAATTTACTCGAGCGTCG
>Ga0137403_10003658_pt1 | contig 18410 bp, 14 predicted proteins | sample CZOMad2_1_16fung_FD_122057 | JGI IMG/M metagenome (GOLD analysis project Ga0137403, IMG submission 122057) | Vadose zone soil fungal communities from Angelo Coast Range Reserve, California, USA - CZOMad2_1_16fungal (Hybrid Assembly) | ecosystem: Environmental > Terrestrial > Soil > Vadose zone...
ACACAGCCTCAAGCCGCAACCGTGCAATATGTTCCGGATCTCTTTCTAACAGAGCAAGCTCCTGTCGCGCTCCAACCCATTTTGAATGCGTATCCTCTCCCAAACGGGATTGACTATGGCAGCTCCACAAAGCCGAGTCTGGCGCAATTTATTGAAGGCTACTCTTCACCGAGCAGGATCGACTCGACCAGCGTTCGCGTCGATCAGTCGTTTGGCCCAAAGCTCGCGGTGTTCTTTCGGTACGGCCGTACGCCCAGCGCCACAGCTTTTCGGCAATACTTTGGTCTTACCAAAAAACGGATCCCAAAACTGGCCAGGTCGTGATGGAAGGGCTGTATCACAAAGTCATTGTCCCGATGATCACCTCGCCGATTCTCGGCTTCGTTGGCGGATTCATTATCATGGGCCTGCTTTTTGCCCTGACGCGCAATTGGCGTCCGGTGTGGGTTAATCGCGTGTTCGGCAAAGCGCAATTGCTCAGCGCCACTTACATGGGCTGGGCGCATGGATTTGCCGACGGCCAGAAAACGATGGGGGTGATGGCCCTGGCGTTGTTTGCCGCCGGGAAATCAGTCGATTGGCAACACGCGCCGTCGTGGCTGCAATTCCTGAACACACCCAAATTTGAAATTGCCACGTGGGTCAAGTGGGTTTGCGGCCTGGCGATGGCCGCGGGAACGTACATCGGCGGCTGGCGTATCATCCAAACCCTGGGCCATAAACTCGTTCGCATGAAACCGATCAACGGCTTCGCCGCCGAATGCACCGGAGCGACGATTTTGTTTGTGGCGGGAACTTTGGGAATGCCGGTCAGCACGACTCACGCGATCACTACCAGCATCATGGGAGTCGGTTGCGCGCGCCGCTTCAGCGCATTGAATTACACGCTGGTGGAACGCATTCTTTGGGCCTGGGTTCTCACAATTCCTGCTACCGCGCTGATTGCTTACAGCCTGGTGCAGTTATTTCGCCTCTTCGGCTGGCATTTCTGACCGCCCCAATCTAAAAATAAAAACGGCGCGAGAGCCCCTCGCGCCGACGAATTCATTCGGTGATCACACCGAAAGAATTCAATTTACCCCACCGGTAGACGTCACCTCCAATGTGCGTCCAAAAATAGCTATCGAACCCTGTAAAATCACCAATTGACCATTCCGCTCGCCGACGCCGGAGACGCTCGCGCTCAGGCCGCAATTTCGCGTATTGGACTGCGGTGTGGTTGAGCTAACGGTCGTAAATCCGCGCACATCAAAATGAAGATTGAGAGTCAAATTCCCATCGTCATGCAGGGCAAACCGCGCGATCTCATAACTGACACCGGCGCCATGGCCGGTTTTTGTATTAAACACCGAACCATTGACCGAATCGCTCACCGCTTCAAAGGTGAAGAAACCGGAAACATCCACCGGTGCATTGCTGCCGTCACGAACTTGCACGGAGAAATCTCCCCCGTCCGAAGGACTCACCGCGACCAATTTGCTGGCGAGCGAAAATGAGTTCGACGTGGCGGCTCCAAGCGCCTGGATGACCTGTGGATTGCTTATCCGGACGAAACTTGCGTTCGTTTCAATCATCGCCCCGAACTGGTTGCTCGCGCCCTGGGTAAATCCGAAAAGTTGGATGTTGAAGTTCTGCACTTGATTGGTCTGCTGCGCCCGCAATTGGCCGGTGCAAACGAACGCGAAAGCGGCGGCAATGGCCAGTTTGAATATTTTCATGGAGTGAAATCCTTTCCGTTGGAGTTGCATTTGGTTTGCCGGTCTTTTGTCTCGCAATTGTTATGCCAATGCGGAGCGCAATTCACCGGCAGAATTCGACGACGCAAAGCGCGTCTTTATCTTTAACGAATCGGTTGTGGTTTTTGGCCTGCTCGCGCCTTGCACAGGAAACACACAGCCTGTCTATGCATAGGCCAATTCATCAGGTTCCTGATTCGACATTTCTGTGTGTTCAATTATTTTGAGCCCATGACTGAATCGCCATTGAACGTGCTCGCCGTCGCCGGCAGTCTCCATAGGAAATCTGTCACGCGCATCGTCATCAATCATATTGCGGAGAAACTGCGCGCGGAGGGTTGCGCCGTGGATGTGCTGGATCTGCAGACGGAACCGTTGCCGATGTACAACCCGGATACGTCCTACGACACGCCGGAGTTCCACGCGCTGCAAAAGCGAGTGGATAAAGCAGACGTGCTGATTCTCGGCACACCGGACTACCACGGCAGCTTCAGCAGCACGTTGAAAAATTTTCTCGATCATTTCTGGCATGAATTTGCCGGCAAACTGTTTGCCACGGTGGTCGCTTCCCATGAAAAGGGCCTGACCGCGACGGACCAACTCCGGACAGTGGCGCGCCAATGCTATGCGTGGACGTTGCCCTACGGGATTTCCTTTGCCGAGAACACCGATTTCAAAGACGGCCAGGTGGCCAGTGGCGCGTTCGAGAAACGCCTTGAAATGATGATCCGGGACGCGCGGGTGTACGGCAGCCTCATTGCCCACCAGCGCCGGACGGATTTGAAATGCCAGGATCATTGTTTCATGGCCCGGCATCGGAAATAAAACCGTAACAGAGTTAAATTGCTCGCGAGCTTTACGCCCAAACCAATGAGGCGCAATAAGGCGCATCATTCATGTAACATTTTCCGGGATTCGCTTAGATGAAAGGTATATGAATGAATCAGAAGCGAACCCGAATATGGAGAACAAATGTCCGCAATGCGGCGCTCCCCTGCCCTCCGGCGTGCTGGCGGGGCTTTGCCCGGCGTGCCTCTTCAAACAGGGCGCCGCGGCGGATACTGCCGCACCGCCGGAAACCGCGCCGTTTCTGCCGCCAAGCGTTGAGGAAGTGGCCAGGCTGTTTCCGCAACTCGAAATCATCGCCTTCATCGGCAAAGGCGGCATGGGCGCCGTTTACAAAGCCCGCCAGCCGGCGCTCGACCGCATAGTCGCGCTGAAAATTCTTCCTCCGCTGACCGCGGGCGGTTCCAATTTTGTGGAGCGGTTCAATCGCGAAGCCCGCGCGCTGGCAAAGTTGAATCATCCCAACATTGTGGCGGTCTATGAATTCGGCCAGGTCAACGGGTTGCCGTTCTTCATCATGGAATTTGTGGATGGCCTGAATCTGCGCCAATTGGAGCGGGCGGGCAAACTTTCACCGCGCGAGGCCGTGCAGATTGTGCCGCAAATTTGCGAGGCTCTCCAATTCGCGCACGATGAGGGAATTGTTCATCGCGACATCAAGCCGGAGAACATTCTTCTGGATAAAAAGGGACGCGTGAAGATCGCCGATTTCGGCATCGCGAAAATTTTGGGCCGGGAACCGGAAGTGACCATTACCGAAACTGGCGGCTCGGTCGGCACGCCGCATTACATGGCGCCGGAGCAGATGGAGAAACCGACGACGGTGGATCATCGCGCGGACATTTTTTCCCTGGGAGTTGTCTTCTACGAAATGCTGACCGGAGAATTGCCCCTGGGCAAATTCGCGCCGCCATCGTCCCGCAAAATAGAGGTGGATGTGCGGCTGGACGATGTGGTGCTTCGCGCGCTCGAAAAAGATCCGGATCGCCGCTATCAACATGCCAGCCAGGTGAAGACGGCGGTGGATACGATCAGCAGCAGCACCGCCCCTCCGCCGCCCACGAACAACGCTGAAACAATCGCCCAACAAATTTTAGCGCAGGATTACACCCTGGACATTCGCAGTTGCGTGCGGCGGGGCTGGAAATTGTTGCGTGGAAATTTCTGGCCGTTCGTAGGCGTCACGGCGCTTCTCATGGCGTTACTGGGGTTTGCCAGTTCCATCGGCGGAGCTTCTCTCCGGCATGGACCAGCGGGGCAAAATTCAGCGGAAATAACCTCAACGCTAGCCATCCTGGTGTCGGGTCCGCTCATGGGTGGACTGTTTTTGTATTTCCTCAAAAAAATACGAGGCGAGAAGGCGACGGTTGAGACTGTCTTCAGCGGTTTCAGCAATCGCTTCCTTCACCTCTTTCTCGCGGGATTTGTTACCAGCTTGCTGACCTGGTTGGGATTCCTGTGCTTAATCCTGCCGGGCGTCTATTTGATGGTCGCGTGGACATTCGCGCTGCCGCTGGTCATGGACAAGCATCTCGATTTCTGGTCGGCGATGGAATTGAGCCGCAAAGTCGTCACCAAGCACTGGTGGAAATTTCTCGGTTTCGGAATTGTTTTGATGCTGCTCCTCTTCGCCGGAGTGGTGGCGTTCTTTATCGGAATATTCATAGCGGCTCCGTTGATTTTGACCTCACTGATGTATGCCTACGAAGATATCTTTGGCTCAATCAAGCAACCCAGCGCCGTGCCACCGATTGCAGCCGGGCCTTTCGGCACAGCAGTGGTACCCCCGGTGCCGCCGGCGTCCGCGAGTTTCGGTGGTGGCAATTGGACAACCGCAGTAAAGATTGGTCTCGCAGCCGTCGCAGTGGCCTTGATCACCCTCTTTATGCTGATCGTCGCTGCCCATAACGCCCATCGAAGAATGGCCGAGGCGGAACAGCAACGTCCCTATGCGCAGCCGCAGGCCGATGCCGCATCTGAACCAGTTGAAGCAACTGACAGCGTGACGCATCTTGTTTTCGGGCCGGTGATCGAACGTGACATTCAGGCGCGCGCGGCTGGCACCAATCAATTTCTCGATCTCGACACTCAACAGTTGCTGACGCCACCCAGTGAAACCACCAGCGCCCTTGCCGTCGGCCAACCAACTTACGACGAGAGCCGTTTCTGGGAGGCGTTGGACATCCCGGAAAACTCACACCGTTTTCAATACATCAGTTGGCTGCGGGAAAGCGGGGCGGACCTGATGTTTGCCGGCGAAGGAAAAATTATCGGCTTCGATGGCATTTTTCCGGTCGCCCACGGTGACAGCTCGACGAATTGGGATGATTGGGACGGCCTGGCGCCCGAGCAAGTTCGCGCCGCGGTGGAGGTTGTCGATTGGAGCCGTCACGCCACGGAGGCCCAGTTGCACGGGGAACCTCCGCCGCCCGCGCCCAAACCCGGCGGCATTTACAATTCTGCCGCGCAATTGACCTCGCAGCAGCCTGGAGGGCCACTGGTGAATCTGCTCACACGCGATCAGTCAGTGACCTGGTTTTTTAAAACTCGTGAGGGCGCGATGGGCATTCTGCAATTGGTCAGTTTCACCAACGATCCGCCCTCGGCGAAAATCCGTTACAAGCTGGTGCAACAAACCAATGGGCAGGACGGGATTTCCGTTGAAGCAAAAAATATTTCAAATGATACGCTCGCTCAACGATTGGAGGCGGCATCCATGATGAATGACATGGAGTCCAGGAATAAATTCCTGGCTGCGGTCGCGACAGACGCAGCGAATGCGGGTGCGGTAAAGATTGCTAAAGAATCACTTCAGAAGATTAATGATTTCAGCGCGCGCAACCAGGCCGCTCTAGACGCAGTTCGTTTGCTGGCTAAACGCGGCCTGAAGAAAGAGGCTTTGGAAATTGCAAAAGGCATCAATGATATGACGATTAAGGACCAGGCTTTGGTGGAGTTGGCGAAATAGATATGGCACGCTCAGAAAAGTAGTTAAATCTTGAAAACACAACCCCGATGACCCGCGCAACCGGCCACATTTTTGCCACTACGCGCTGGACGCTGGTGCTTGCCGCCGGCGACCGCAGCACGCCCCAGGCGGATGTGGCGCTCGAGGAATTGTGCCGCACCTATTGGTATCCGTTGTATGCCTACGTGCGTCGGCACGGTCATTCGCGCGAGGACGCGCAAGATCTCACGCAGGCTTTCTTCGCCTCCTTGCTCGAGAAAAATTATCTCGAAAGAATCCGCACTGATGGCGGCAAGTTCCGGTCTTTTTTGCTCGTGGCCATGAAACGTTTCCTCGCCAACGCGTGGGATCGCGCCAACAGCCAGAAACGCGGCGGTGGCATCATTCCCCTGTCACTCGATTGGCAGGATGCGGACACACGTTATCAAATCAATCCCGCCGATAATCTCAGCCCCGACAAACTCTTTGACCGCGCCTGGGCATTGACCGTGCTCGAACGGGTCATCACCCGGCTGCGCGACGAAAACAGCGCCGAGGGCAAAGCCAAGCTATACGAGCAATTGAAACAATTTCTAATGGTCGGCAAGAGCGACATTTCCTACCTCGAGGCCGCCAAAGCGCTGGAAATGTCCGAAGGTTCCCTGCGAGTAGCCGTGCACCGACTGCGCCGTCGTTATCGCGAACTTCTGCGCGAGGAAATTTCCCAGACACTGTCTGATCCCGCGCAGGCCGACGAAGAAATGCAGGTGTTATTTAGTGCGTTAAGTTAGTCCACCGTCCTGAGTCCACAGTCCACGGTCGGCGGTAGTGTCGTGCGTTCGCGGGCATTTTGACTGTGGACTATTGCGCCCTCGCATTGACGCCCATCCCCTTCAACATTACCCTTTTCTCATGATTGAAGCGCCAGAACTTCAGCCGCTGCCGATAGAACGCCTGCGAATGCGCAAGGGCATGTCCCCTGCCGAAGCCGAGCCGCTCGCGCGCGAAATCCAGGCGCTCAAGAAAGAACTGAATGCGGTCATTCTCGCGCACAATTACCAGGTGCCGGAAATCCAGGACGTGGCGGATTTCGTCGGCGATTCGCTCGGGCTTTCGCAGCAAGCCGCGAAAACCGACGCGGACGTGATTGTTTTTTGCGGCGTTCATTTCATGGCCGAGACGGCGAAGATTTTAAACCCGAACAAGATCGTCGTGCTGCCGGACAAAGACGCCGGCTGCTCGCTCGAAGAAAGTTGTCCGGCGGACAAGCTGGCTGCGCTCCAGAAAACCAACCCCAATTTCTGGACCATCGCCTATATCAATTGCAGCGCGGAAGTAAAAGCGCTGTGCGACGTCATCGTGACCAGCGGCAACGCCATCAAAATCGTCAACGCCGCACCGAAGGATAAAGATTTGCTGTTCGTGCCCGATGAGAATCTGGGCGCGTGGGTGATGGAACAAACCGGGCGGCCCATGACTTTATGGAAGGGCAATTGTTACGCACACGTGGAGTTTCGCCGGGACGGCATCCTGCGGCTGCGCAAACAATTTCCGGACGCCAAAATTGTCGTTCATCCGGAAAGCCTGCGCGAGGTTCGCGATTTGGCGGATGCGGTGGCCTCCACGGAGAAGATGATTACCTATTGCAAAAACGACCCGGCGAAGCGGTTCGTGATCGTAACCGAGTCGGGAATTATTCATCGGATGCAAAAGGAATGCCCAGGCAAGGAATTCATCTGCGCGCCGACGTTCGATGTGATGCGAATGCCGACCGATAATTGCCGTTGCAGCGAGTGCAAATACATGAAGATGAATACGCTTCAGAAAGTGCGCGATTGCATGAAGAACCTCGCGCCGCGCATCGAACTGCCGGAGCACATCCTCAAACGCGCGCGCTTGCCGATTGAGCGGATGCTGGAAATTTCCGCAAGATAGGAGCGCCGACTTGCAGTCGGCTTAACGCGTGAAGCCCAAACCCAGTTCACCACCCTCTAAGCCGATTACGAATCAGCGCTCTGTTCCTTACAACCCCGGACTGAAAAATTTGGTTGACGAAAAACAAGCTTGGTCCGGCGCAATCAGCTCCAGCGCCAAAGAGCAGGGTTTTCAAGGCTGGCACCAACGCGGGTACTTACCCCATCGCGACAAGCCCGGACTGACACAGTTCGTTACCCTTCGCCTGCACGACTCCATGCCTGTCAAGCGCCGGGCCGAATGGGAATCGCTGCTGAAGATTGAAGACAATCGCGAACGACGCAAACAATTCGAGTCTTATCTCGACCGCGGGCTAGGTGAATGTTGGCTAAAAGGCCCGACCATCGCGGCGCTCGCCGAAAAAGCATTACGGTTTTTCGATGGACAACGCTATCAACTGCACGCTTGGGTCATAATGCCAAATCACATCCACGTCCTCTCTCATATCCAACACGTTCCGCTGTCGAAACTGCTACAGAGCTGGAAACGATTTATCGCCCGAGAAGCCAATAAGCTCCTCGGACGTGAAGGAATATTCTGGGAGCGGGAATATTGGGACACCTACATGCGTGACGAAAGTCAGGCCGCGAAGGCGCTAAAGTATATCGAGAACAATCCAGTAAAAGCCAATTTGGTCCGCGAGGCCAAAGACTGGCCCTGGGGCAGCGCAAGATTTCGAAATCATTACGGCGCGCTGGTTTTGCCTCCCGACAATCGGCCCGCCGATCTTTAGTCGGCTTACATCGTAAACCGCGCTTCGAATTCACGCCTTAAGCCGACTAAAAGTCGGCGCTCCTTCCAAAATGGCTCGCCCTTCGCGGCTGCGCTCTGTATAAAACCGCCCATGTCTAGTTATCGAATTGGCATTATTGGCGGCAGTGGGCTTTATCATATTGAAGGTTTTACGAACCAGAAATGGGTCAAGGTCAAAACCCCGTTCGGCGCGCCTTCGGACGATTTTCTCACCGGCAAACTCGCGGGGCGCGATGTGGTTTTCCTGCCCAGGCATGGACGCGGCCATCGCGTGATGCCGAGCGAACTGAATCATCGCGCGAATATCTGGGCGATGAAAAAACTCAGCGTCGCGTGGATCATCAGCGCGAGCGCGGTCGGTTCGTTGCAGGCGAAATACAAACCGTGCGACCTGGTTTTGGTCAATCAATTTCTCGACCGCACAAAGCGCGATTTCGAGCACACTTTTTTTGGCCGCGGCATCGTCGGGCACATTGCCTTCGCGGAGCCGATCGCCGAGGAACTCCGCCAGTTGCTGTTAAAGAATGCGCGCGCGCTCAAGGCGCGCGTTCATGACGGGGGAACTTATGTGAACATGGAAGGCCCCGCGTTCAGCACGCGCGCCGAATCACAAACCAACCACAAGCTCGGTTACGACGTCATCGGCATGACGAATCTCGGTGAAGCCAAATGCGCGCGCGAGGCGGAGATCGCCTATGCGACGATTGCGATGATTACCGATTATGACGCGTGGAAAACGGATGAGGCGCATGTCACAGTCGAGATGGTAATTGATAATCTTCGCAAGAACGCGGAGATGGCCAAGGCGATTATTGCCAAAACTATTCCGCAGATTCCCGCCACGCCGACGTGGTCGTGCCACAATGCGTTGCACAACGCGATTATGACGGACAAGAAAGTCTGGCCGGCCAAGACGAAGCGCGAATTGGCGCCGTTGCTGGCGAAGTATCTTTGAGGGTTGAATACCCGGGACGGCTGAAGCGTCGAAATCATCGCGGTCAACCAATACACAACCTGACTAACCACATGAAAAAACTGCTCGTCCCGGCGTTGATTGGATTCTCGGCCATGACCATCCTCAGCGGCTGCTTAAGCCTCCAGCTTGGGGGCGGCACTTCATCCAAAGCCCAATCCCCGACTCTCGGTCAACAATTGACCGATTTACAGAAGGCCAAGGACTCCGGTGCCATCACCGATGCGGAGTATCAAACGCAAAAGGCTAAGCTACTGGTGCAGTGAATCTTATATTCTGCGGTTAACCCAACGTGTAGGGAGAGCGGTAGCCGCGCGTCAATAATTTGCTCGCCTCCACATCGCCGATAATTTTTTCGTGCTCGACGCTCCAGCGGATTTTTCTGCCGGTGAGCATGGAAATTAAACCGAGATGTCCCGGCACGGCGGAGTGATGCGCGGTCTCGACCGGCGCGATGGCCGGTTGGCGCGATTTAATGCAATCGAGGAAATTGCGCTGGTGGCCCTTGGTTTCGTACAGTTTTATTTTGCGAAATTCTTCGGGCAGATTTTTGGTTTTTTTCCAGTCGGGATTTGAACCTTCAAAACCTTCGCGGTCCACCCAAACCCATCCTTCGGAGCCAATCCATTTTACGCCGCCTTTGATTTCGGAATAACCGCCGGCCATAACGATGGTGATATCTTGCGGGTATTTCATCTCGACGCGATATTTCGTGGCGGTGTTCCAGATAGCATTGGCAGCCGGGAAATCGCCGTGGCCTTCAAGTTCCGATGGGCCCGAGCGATCGAAATCCAGCCCCCAGTGAGCGATGTCCAGATGGTGCCCGACCCAGTCGAGCAGTTGTCCGCCACCGGTATTATAATTCCAGCGCCAGTTCATGTGCACGCGTTGCTTGATGTAGGGTTGCATCGTGGACGGGCCAATCCACGTCTGATAGTCCAACGTGCCAGGTGGCTCGGTGACGGCAATGTCCCATTGCGGCGTTCCGGGAACGACTTCCGCGAGGCTCTTGACACCATCCAGTTTTTTGAGCAGCTCTGGCGCGTCCTGGGCAAAATCATGGTGGCCGGAAGGCAATCCGACTTCCACGTGGCTTACCTTGCCGATCAGACCGTTGCGAACGATTTCCGCCGCCTTGCGGAATGTCGCCTGTGAACGTTGCCAGGAACCCGTTTGCCAGATCACGCCGGCTTTCTGAACAGCGCGAACAATGGCTTGCTGTTCCTGGACGGTTTTGGCGAGCGGCTTTTCGCAGTAGATATCCTTCCCCCGCTTCGCGGCCTCGATCGCCAGCAACGCGTGCCATTGGTCGGGCACCGCAATCATCACCGCGTCGATATCGTCGCGCGCGATCATTTCGCTAAAAGAGTGATAGGCCGCGCAGTCCTTGTTCTGGTAGTGACCGTTGATGGTGTCAACAGCCGCAGCCAGATGCTCCTTATCAAGATCGCAGGCGGCAATCACCCGGCAATCATCCTCGGCGAGAAAGGATTTGGTATTGCCCGGACCTTGCAGGCCCCATCCGACAATGCCGAGGTTGATGCGGTCGGAGGGACGCGCACGCTTGCTGCTTTGGCTTTGGCCCACAGCGCAACCGGGAACGATCAGCGGCAAGGCAATGGCCGCACCGGTAGTGAGGAGAAATTGGCGACGAGTCAGCTTGGAGGAAGGTGTTTTCTTCATGTTCTCCAACTAGGAATGATGCAATTGAAGAAAAGTTACAACGTCTTTTTTTGGGGATTGCGTTAAAACAAAAATTAGTATCTAGAAACCCCGGGCTGAAACGAAAGACCAAAAGCTCCCGATTAAATCGCGACTGCGGATTGAGGGAATTCATCGCTGGATGTTCTACCCGAAAACCCGCCACGTTCTGTTCGGTCCAACACGCTCCCGGCGATTAATCAGGCGTTGCCGTTTTGGAACCTTTGGGCGACGTAATCCCAATTGATGACGTTGAACCAAGCGGCAATGTAGTCAGGCCGGCGATTTTGATATTTCAAGTAATAGGCATGTTCCCACACGTCCAGGCCGAGCAGAGGGCGCTGGCCAACTCTAATGGGCGAGTCTTGATTCGGAGCGGATTCAATCGTTAACTCGCCGCCGTCCAGGACGAGCCAAGCCCACCCGCTCCCAAATTGGCCAAGAGCAGCCTTCGTGAATTGATCTTTAAACGCACTGAAGCTGCCGAACTTTTTATCAATCGCTTTGGCCAACTCGGCAGAAGGTTCGCCTCCCCCATTCTTTTTCATCATCTGCCAAAAAATCGAATGATTGTAATGGCCACCACCCTGGTTGCGGACCGCGGTGCGCACTTTTTCGGGAACGGCGGTCAGGTCTTTCAGCAAATCTTCGACCGGCATTTTCCCCAGCTCGGGAAACTCAGCAACGGCCTTATTCAGGTTGGCCACATAAGCGGCGTGATGTTTATCGTGATGTATCTGCATGGTCTGCGCATCGATATGCGGTTCCAGCGCGTCGAATGCATACGGCAGCGGAGGAACCGTGAAGGCGCCGCCGGCTGCAGGCGTCGCGGTCGAGCCGGGCGCGGGTTGGGCGTTGGCGATACCGAAAGTCGAGGCGGTCGCAACAGCGAGCGAAGTCAACGCGGTAGTTTTCAGAGCCTGTCTTCGGGTCATCATAATGGAATTCCTTTCGTTCAAGTAATCTTAACTCGTTCTGCGGAAAAAAAGCCGTTCCGCATCGCACGGAACGGCGTTCTTAAGCCTGCGGCTTCAAGACCGCTCAGGCCTCAAATGATTTTCCACAGCCACAACTTTGTTTGGCGTTCGGATTTGAAATCTTGAACCCACCGCTGGTGAGGTCGTTGCTGAAATCCACCACGGTGCCGCGAAGATATTTCGCGCTAAAAGGATCCACGAGAACCGAGACGCCGTGCATCTCCGCCGATAAATCATCCGACCGCTTCTCGTCGAAAATCATGGAATACTGCATCCCCGAACACCCGCCCTGCTCCACATACACGCGCAAAGTCTTGCCCGCATTCTCGGGCTGGGTAAGGATATTTTTCACCTCTTCCGCAGCGCCGGGCGTAAGCGAAATAACTGGCTCAGATGTGGTGACCGTTTCCATACTTCTCCCACGAATTTAACAGCAACGAGCACAGGTGTCAAACGAGGTCCTGCCGTGAGAGGAGTGCGCCCGTCCTCGGGCGCAGCAACGTGACTTATCAGGCCGCTTCCTATTCTTCAATCGTTTGCATTTCGAACACCGCTGCGGCCGCGGACGGCCGCACTCCGGCACATAGGAAAAACAAACCAGGACACTGCGCGCGGATTTTAAAATCGGCAGAGCTCGGGTTTCGCGCCGTTTTTGAGCGCCTTGTCCATTTTTTTATCACAAACAGGGCCCATCACCGGAAGTAAAATTTTTAGCTGATAGTAAATGCAAAACGCCGGCTGCCATTGCTGCAATGTTTCCGCGAGTTGCCCGGCCTCCATGCCGGATTTTTTCGTCCATAAAGGAGAAGGTTTGTCGGGATCGTGCAAGCCCTGGTAAAAAGCATCCACGAATTGGCTGAACGCCAGTTTCAACAGTTCGGTTTGATCATCGCCGGATGCGAGCGCGGCTTGTTTTTCAATGGTCGCGCCCAGCTTAAAGCGGGCTTCATTCCTGGCCGCGCCGGTCGCGGCGGGAGCTTCGAGGACTCTCCGATAGGCGTTGGAGGCCTCCATATATTCGTTCGGGTTTTTGGCTCCCAAATCAAAGTGACAGTCCCCGATTTTTCCCCAGGCCAGGGCGGCCTGCCAGGTGTTGCTTTGCGATTGGATGATGGTTTGCAGGCTCCCGATGACGTCTTTTAATTCCACGGTTTTATTGGTGGAATCCTGATTGATGGCGGCGTCCGCGTAGGCCATGGTGGCCTGCACCTGCAAATCGCGGGGACAATCGGGACTGAAAAGATTGGTAAAATAGCTGATGGCCTGTTTGTAGTTGGAGCGCGCCATGGCGGAACGACCGGCCATCATGCGCGCCTGGTAGGTCAGCTCAGACGCAGGCCAGTTGGTATTCAGAAAAACGAGTTGATAATTAATTTCCGCAGTTGACCAGTCAGCCTGCCGAAAATAAAAATCCCCCACCCAGAATTGCGCGCGGGCAGAAAGTTCATTCGTGGGAAAGTGGGTGATGAAATTAGTGAAGAGCATCAAGGCGTTGGTCTCGCGCCCCGCCATATATTGATCCCAGGCGAGGCTGAATTTTGCCTGCGGCATCAGATAATGGTCGGGAAACGCCCCGGTCCACGCATAATAATTCGTGATGGCGGCGTCCCAATTCCGCTCCTCCTCATAGGAACGCGCGATGGCCAAACGCACTTCGGAGAGCAGCGGGTTGCCGGGGTACAATTCTTCAAATTGCAAAAATAATTTTCGCGCGCCCGCGGGATCCTTCTGCTCGGTCAACCCCTGGCCAGCCAGCAACAATGCGGACGGCCCGGCGAAACCGTCCGGAAACCAGGCAAGGATGTTCTTAAGCGCGCTCGCCGCAGCGACCGAATCCTGCTCGTTCAAGGCCGCCCGCGCGGATTGATACAAAGCGCGCTCAATGAAATGGTGTTCCTTCGCCTCGGGCAGCGAAGCGTATTTCTCGGCGATGGAATTGTAATTCGTCACGGCGCTCGCAAATTCCTTTGCCGCGAATTGTGTGTCAGCCCATTTGAAACGGGCTTCGGCTTGCTCCTCAGAATACGGCAACCGCTCGACCGCCGTGCGGAATGCGTCCTGGCTTTCGGCAATCTTCCCCTGGCTCCACAGGCACCATCCTTTGTCCAGCAGCGCCTTGCCAATCAACGGGCTGTTGGTGAACGAGGTTAACAGCCGGTCAAACTGCGCGAGCGCATTTTGAAACAAGTTCGTCTCTCCGCCCGTCAGCTTGGTGTCGGAACCGGAGAGCGCCTGTTTCAGACGCACTTCGCCGAGGGTCAACAGCGCGAGGTCAGTTGTCTCCAACGGCGGAAATTGATTGAGATAATTCGTGAGACTTTGGACCGCCTCCACCAATTTATTTTGCCTCAAATCCAGTTCAGTAATTTTCAAGATGGCGCGGCGTTGCTGCGCGGCGGGGACTTCCAGCGCGAGGTTGTTGGTGTAGGCATTGGCCGCCGCTTCGAGTTCCTCCAATTGTTCCAGGATGCTGGCTTGAAAGGCGAAACCTTCCGCGCGGTTCGCCCGGTCCTGGGTCGAAAGCAGGCCGGCCGAACTTCGCAGTGCATCCTCCGGGTGGCCCTCGGCGCGCTGCACTCGCGAAGCGAGGTAATCGCGTTGCCATCGCAAATCCGTACTCAGGTTTTGCTTGTCCAAAGAGCGCATAATGCCTTCCACGCGCGGGAAGTTCCCCTGGGCCAAATGCGCTTCGCCGAGCAGCAGAAAACCAGAGGCGACGGTTGCGCTCACGGTCCCGTCGCGAACGGTTTTCTGGAACAATCCGTTGGTCCGTTCCAGCAACTCGACCATCCGCGGCCACTGTTCGAGTCGCTCAAAGGCGCCGGCCCGTCGGATGGTGGCGTCGAGGGCTGGCGGCGCCTCTGGATATTTTTGCAACATTTCGCCGAAAGTGTCCGCCGCGGCCGCGTAGTCATTGTTCTGAAAACGCGCCTGGCCAAGCCAATAAAGATATTGCGGCGCCAATTTATCCGCGCGATTGGTCGCGAGCAATTCGATCGCGCCGGCGGCATGGCCGGACAGCAGCCTCGCCTGCGCCTGATAGAGGATGGCCTCCGGCACGCGAGTGGAGTTGGGATATTTCTGGACGAAATCCGCAAAAGCCCTCTCCGACAACTCCGGGTCGGTGCCGAACTTGTTCATTGCAACACCGAAGGCGTTATCCTCGGCTGAGGAGCGTGCGGCGAAAACCGATCCGGCGCCGATCATCAGCGCCAGCAGGAATAGAAACCATCGACTCAAACGAACCATGTGAACGAAGTGTAACGGACAGCAGGCGTCGGCGAAAAGGTGAAATGTTCAGGCAACCGGCATTGGCTGGCCCGCCAGGACAGAGCGCAGGTATCGTCCGGTGTAACTCGCTTCGCATTCGACGATCTTTTCGGGCGGGCCTTGCGCGACGATTTGCCCGCCGCCATCGCCGCCTTCCGGGCCGAGATCGATGACCCAATCGGCGGTTTTGATCACGTCCAAATTGTGCTCGATGATCAGCAGCGTATTTCCCGACGCGCGCAATTTGAACAACACTTCCAGCAGTTTCGCGACATCATGAAAGTGCAGGCCGGTGGTGGGTTCATCCAGAATATAGAGCGTGCGCCCGGTGGCTTTGCGGCTCAGTTCCGAGGCGAGCTTCACGCGTTGGGCCTCGCCGCCGCTCAGGGTCGTCGCCTGCTGCCCAAGGCGGATGTAGCCCAAACCCACCTCCGCCAGCGTGAGCAATGGGTCGTAAATCTGCGGAACGGCGCGGAAAAATGTCACCGCTTCATCCACCGTCAGGTCGAGAACGTCGGCGATGTTTTTTCCCTTGTAGGTAATTTCGAGCGTCTCACGATTGTAACGCCGGCCATTGCACGCCTCGCAGGTGACGTACACCGGCGGCAGGAAGTGCATCTCGATTTTAATCAGGCCGTCGCCTTCGCATTTTTCGCAACGGCCGCCTTTGACGTTGAAGCTGAACCGGCCCGCATCGTACCCGCGCACACGCGCGGCCGGCAGTCGCGAGAACAAATCGCGAATGGCGTTGAACATGCCGGTGTAAGTGGCGGGATTGCTGCGCGGCGTGCGGCCAATGGGTGTCTGGTCAATGACGATGACTTTGTCGAGGTTCTCGAATCCCTTCAAAGCGCGGTGCGCGCCCGGGCGCTCTTTCGAACCAAAGAATTTTCGGAACAACGCGCGCCGCAGGATATCATCGACCAGGGTGCTTTTCCCCGAGCCGCTCACGCCGGTCACGCAGGTCAATGTGCCAAAAGGAATTCGGGCATCCACGTTCTTCAAATTGTTTTCCGTCGCGCCGATCACTTCGAGCCAGCCTTTTTCGGACGAGGGCTTGACGCGCTGCCGGGGAATAGGAATGGTCAATTCACCCGTAAGATACTTTGCCGTGAGCGAATGGGTATCGGCGAGGACTTGCTCCAGTGTGCCGGCAGCGACCAATTCACCGCCGCGGACGCCCGCGCCCGGCCCAAGGTCCAGGATGTAGTCCGCGTGGCGGATGGTATCGGCGTCATGTTCGACGACCAAAACGGAATTGCCGAGGTTACGCAGGCCTTCCAACGTGCGCAGCAGCCGGTCATTATCGCGTTGATGCAACCCGATGCTCGGCTCATCCAGAATGTACAGCACGCCCACGAGGCCGGCGCCAATTTGAGTTGCGAGGCGAATGCGTTGAGCTTCGCCGCCGCTCAACGTGCCGCTTTCGCGATTCAACGTGAGATAACCGAGGCCGACGTTGTGCAAAAAGCCGAGTCGCGCGCGAATTTCCTTAATGATGTCGCGCGCAATTTTTTCCTGGAACTCAGTAAGCTTGAGCGTGGCGAAAAACATGTCGGCCTTGTCCACCGAAATCGAGCAAACGTCCATGATCGAAAGACCCGGTAGGACCAATGCCGAATGACGAATGGAATTATCGCGCTTGGTCGTTCCATTCGTCATTCGGAATTCGTCATTCAACAATCGCACCGCCAAAATCTCGGGTTTGAGCCGCTGGCCGCCGCAGGCATCGCAGAATTGCGGGGACATGAAGGCCTTGAGCCGGTTTTTGGTGAATTCGCTTTCGCTCTCGTGATACAGGCGTTCAAGATTCGGAATCACGCCTTCAAACGGGCGCGTGATTTTGCTTTGCTTGCCGGCGCGCCAGAAGGTGAATTCGATTTCCACTGCACCCGACCCCCACATGAGCGCGTGTTTGAACTCGTCCGGCAGATCTTTGTAAGGGGTTTCGAGGTTGATGTTGTAATGGCCAGCGACTGCGCGGAGCATCGCCTTGTAGTAAACCACCATGCGCTTGCCGCCCCGCCGCCACGGGAGGACGGCCCCCTGCTCCAGTGATTTTTCGGCGTCCGGCACCACCAGGTGTTCGTCGAAAACCATCTTTTGACCGAGACCATGACAGACGGGACAGGCGCCATTAGGCGCGTTAAAGGAAAAATGTTTTGGCGTCAACGGCTCGTAACTTTTTCCCGTCGCCGGACTGAAATTACGGTTGGAATGAAGCGTCTCGATCCATTCAGGAGCGGGCGCCGACGGACGAGAAGCGGGAGTCTCGGATTCAACTTTGGACTTTGGACTTTGGGCTTTGGACTCCGGTTCCGGCAACTGGTGCAGCGTGAGCAGGATTCCTTCGCCCCATTTCAGCGCGGTTTCGACCGAATCCGAAAGCCGAACGCGGATTTTGTCATCGATAACCAGGCGATCCACCACGGCTTCGATGGTGTGCCGCTCCTTGGGGTCCAGCTTCACCCGGACGCCATCGGCGAGCTCGACAATGGCGCCATCCACCCTTGCGCGAACAAAACCTTCGCGCCCGAGACGCTCAATCACGTCGCGGTATTCGCCTTTTTGTTCCCGCACCACCGGGGCGAGAATCATCACCCGGGCGCGCGGCGGCAGCGCGAGGACCTTATCGACGATATCGCTGGTGGTCTGGGTGACAATCGGCACGCCGGTTTCCGGACAAAACGGCTGCCCGATGTGCGCGTACAGCAATCGAAGATAATCGTAAATCTCAGTGGTCGTCGCGATTATCGAGCGCGGACCGGAACCGGAACTGCGCTGTTCGATGGCAATGGCAGGAGAAAGCCCCTCGATAAAATCCACGTCCGGCTTTTGCATCTGGTCGAGGAACTGGCGCGCGTAGGCGGAAAGCGATTCGACGTATTTGCGATGGCCTTCGGCATAAATGGTATCAAACGCGAGGGAGGACTTGCCGGAACCGCTCAAACCGGTGATGACAACCAGCTTGTCACGCGGGATTTGCAGCGTGAGGTTCTTTAGATTGTGCTCACGCGCCCCGCCGATTTTGATGAATTCTTTGCTCACAAGCTCGGATTTTCCAAATCAGACAATCGGAAAATCTAACCGAGATTCTGAAAGAAGCAAAGGAGAACCGTGAAAGAGCGCAGCGTCCCGACACTCCCCGGAGCGCCGGTTTGCAACCGGCGCTCCGGGGAGTGTCGGGACGCTGCGCTCTTTCACGGTTCTCCTTTGCTTCTTTCAGAATCTCG
>Ga0137403_10003659_pt1 | contig 18409 bp, 13 predicted proteins | sample CZOMad2_1_16fung_FD_122057 | JGI IMG/M metagenome (GOLD analysis project Ga0137403, IMG submission 122057) | Vadose zone soil fungal communities from Angelo Coast Range Reserve, California, USA - CZOMad2_1_16fungal (Hybrid Assembly) | ecosystem: Environmental > Terrestrial > Soil > Vadose zone...
AAGACGCCTGGAGCAGCTGCGGGTCCTGCCATCCGGACGGGCTGGCCGATGGCGTCACCTGGATTTTCGGTACTGGGCCGCGCCAGACGAAACCGCTGGACGGCACGTTCAACAAGTTCACCAACATGGAAGACCAGGGTCTGCTCAACTGGAGCGCCATACGCGGCAGCAACACCGACTTCAACAACAACTCCCGTGGCGTCCAGGGGGGCTGCGGCTTCGCCAGCGATGATTTCGACCCAGGGCAATGTTTCGCCAAGGGGGCTACGACACTGGCGAACCCGGCCATCTACGATCACGGCATCACGCAAGGGGCCAGCGAGGCCCTTGACGCGCAAACCTTGTGGATCTTTGCCGCCGTGCGGGCGCTGAATCAGCCGCAGCCCGGTAATGTGGAGGCCGGGCGGACGGTCTTTGCGGCCAATTGCGCCTCCTGCCACGGGGGAGCCAAGTGGACGAAGAGCGAAATCTTCCACCGCGACAACCCCGCCGCCGTCGCCCAGAACGGAGCGCCCCTGGACCCCGGCGTCACCAGGCTCCCGCCGACGCTCGACATCCCGTCAGTACCGGCGAACGAGTTCTTCTCGTTCACCTGCAACAACCTCACCATCAAATATCTCGAGGATGTGGGAACGTTCGATGTCAATAATCCTCTGGAGATCCGCGACAACGCCACCGCCACCACGGCGTTTGGGGTGAATGGGTTCAACGTGCCGTCGTTGCTCAGTATCAACTATCACGCGCCGTACCTGCATCGCGGCCAAGCCCAGACCCTGGAGGAGGTGTTCCCGCTGCACACACTGCCCGCGGCGGGGGGCGCGACCATCGCGGCCACGCTGAACGCAGTAGAGGAGGCGGATCTGCTGGAGTTCCTGAAATCTATCGATGGCACCACCGCCCACTTCCGCTCTGAGGCGGATGACTTCAGGGATGCCTTGAGGACGGCAGGCCCCTGTCCTCCGCCCCCTCCGGTTGCGATGCCGTAACATGTGGGGTGGCTATGGAGGTCTGACGGTCGGCCGCAATGGCGGCCGCCGGACTTGCAGCGGTGGGGTAACCTGTCACCAAAGTGCACGCTGGGCCAGCGGTACAAGCCGGCCCAGCGCCTCGGCGGCTCGGCCACTGGCCGGCGTGCCTGCCAAAGGGTGTGCAGCGCGTGCAGATCTGCCCCGCGACCTTGGAGCGTACGAAAAGGCGTGGCTGCCGAGTAGCTCCTCCAGCCTTTCTGCCAGGCGTGCATGACCTTTTCTCATTGACCAACCCGCCACACCCCTCTACTATCTACTGCTGAGTTCAGCTTGCAAGCTAACTGGCATTAATTGTTACTACGGGTCCGAAGCCGTCACACTCCTGAATGTCGACTTGATTGTGAGGGCGTTGGGCCGATACGGCTGAGCGCAATCTCGAGGCGGTCACGGCGTTCGCGTTCCTCGCAAGCGGAGTCTCCCCCATGTGGCATCGACACAGTGGTGATCTTCACGAGATCCGTTCGCCCGACGCAGCAGTGTTGCTGCGTCGGGTCCGCCTCGCCGCCGGCCTCGTCCTCTTGGCCTACCTCGCCACTCACCTCCTGAATCATGCCTTGGGGCTCATTTCGCTTGCCACCATGGAGGCAGGGCGGGGCTGGTTCTTGGCGTTCTGGCGCCACCCGGTCGGCACGCTGGCCCTCTATGGCGCATTCGCTACGCACGTCGCGCTCGCGCTCTGGTCGCTCTATCGGCGCCGGCACTTACGCATGCCGGCCTGGGAAGCCGCCCAGCTCCTCTTGGGCCTGTTGATCCCCCCCCTCCTGGTCACGCATCTCGTCGGCACACGACTGGCGCACGAGTGGTTCGACACGACGGATTCCTATACCCGCGTCGTCCTGGCGCTCTGGGAGCAGCGGCCTGACCTCGGGGTGCGCCAGGCACTCGTGCTAGCCATTGCGTGGACGCACGGTTGCCTCGGCGTGCATTTTTGGCTGCGCCTCCGCCCCTCGTACCCTCGGGTTGCTCCGGTGCTCCTGAGCACGGCAGTGCTCCTGCCGGTGCTAGCCCTCTTAGGGTTTGCCCACGCCGGCCGCGAGGTCGCTGCCCTGGCCCGGCAGTCCGATTGGGTGGCCGAGGTCGTGCGGTCGGCGAACGCCCCAGACCCCGACGCGCGTGCACGGCTCGCGCGCACGCACAGCATGCTGCTCTGGGGATTCGTCGCCAGCGTCGGCGCCGTGCTTCTGGCGCGCGTGGCACGGCTGGCGCACGCCCGACGCCGCGGCACCTTGCGCCTCACCTATCCGAACGGCCGGGAGGTCCTGGTGCCGCCCGGGCTCACCGTCCTGGAAGTCAGCCGCTCCGCCGGCATTCCCCATGCCTCGGTGTGCGGCGGCCGCGGCCGCTGCTCGACTTGCCGGGTGCGCATCACCCGGGGCGTTGAATCGCTGCCCGTGGCGACGAGAGAAGAGCTGCGGGTGCTCAGCCGCGTTGGCGCGCCCCCGAATGTGCGCTTGGCCTGCCAGCTCCGGCCGACGCACAACCTCTCGATCGTGCCCCTGCTCCCGGCCACGGCCTCCGCTCAAGACGGCGTGGCCCGGCCAGGATATCTCGCCGGGCAGGAGCGGGAGATTGCCGTGCTCTTCGCCGACCTCCGACAGTTCACGGCCCTCGCCGAGCACCGGTTGCCGTACGATGTCGTGTTCCTCTTGAACCGGTATTGCGAGGTGGTTGGCACTTCCATCGAACGGGCTGGGGGCGTGCCCAATCAGTTTACGGGCGATGGCGTCATGGCGCTGTTCGGGGTTGGGACCGGACCGGACGACGGCTGCCGCTGTGCATTGATCGCAGCCCAGGAGATCGTTAGAAGCCTCAACGCGCTGAGCCAGATGCTCGTGGAGGAACTCGATGCGCCGCTCCAAGTGGGCCTCGGCATCCATACGGGCCCAGCGATCGTCGGGCAGATGGGGTACGGTGTCGCGGTCTATCTCACCGCCGTCGGCGACACCGTGAACGTCGCAAGCCGGCTCCAGGAGCTGACCAAGCAGTACGACTGTCAGCTGGTCATCTCCGAGCAGGTGGTCAGAGGAGCGGACGTAGATGGCTCGCGGTTTCCGTATCACCAAGTGATGGTACGGAATCATGCCGAACCTCTCGTGATCTATGTCATCGATGATGTGGGCAAGCTAGGTGTAGTGACCTGAAGACATCTATGACCAGGCCCAAGAACAGCGGTGGTCGCCATGTGATCTGCGATATGAATCGTGTTCCCCTCCGTGACCTCATACTGGAGAATCGCTGCACCGAATGCTGCGCCAGACGCCCATCGTGATGGGGCACGTCATTCCCGTGCATACAACTGTGTGAGGTTTCCGCCCATCCGCGGATCAATGACCGGACGGCGGTTGACCATCCACCGGGTCAATGCGGGGTCCGGGAACCGGGCCAGCCAGATTTCTACCCATGCCACATCCGAACCGCCACGGGGCGGCATTGGGTCGGTTTGCGCGGCGTTGGCCAGGTGGGCGAATGCTTCAGGGCTCGACACGCCATGAACGACACGATTGACCAGGCGATAGAGCCGGCCGTGTTGTTCCCGATATAGCGGCATCCCATTACGTTCGCCCATTTCCGCCAGCATCACCAGCGGGGCGAGAGCATACAGGTGGTAGTGCAGCGCCCGACCTTTCCGGTCAAGTTCCAGCGGCAATGTCCCATCGTCCTGGATTTGCTCAATCCCCAGCCGGTATTGTGCCAGACCCCACTCAAAGAAGCCTCGGTCATTCGTCGCTATCCCTACGGCCGCTATCGCCATGCCCGCCCAATAAGCATGATTGTTTCGGTTGTCAACGCGTTCTGGATGTTGATACTCAGCGCGTACCACCGCAGCAAGGTGCTGGAACCAACGTTCCACCTGATATCTGGCCTGGTCGTCGAGGTCTGGCGCGTGTTGGATCTTCACATAGGACAATGCCAACCCACCCAAGGTCCATTTGCGTTCATAGGCGCCCTGCCGATTGACCCGACCCAGCATGGCATCGGCTTCTGCCCAACGGGTTAGCCACAAGAACGCACAGTGTGCGGCCGCGATGTCGCCGCTGCGCAGATACCGGTCGGTCAGCTGCGACACCATACGCAGGAAGGTCGAAACTGCTTTCAGGCGCGTGTTGTTATCCTTGACTAAGCGGGGATCGACAATCGAATGGTACGCATCGGTATAAAACGACACGCCCATGATGTCACGCACGGGAACCGCAGGCTCAGGGCATGCAACTCGTGTGTGAGAGGTGCTCGGTTCGGCGTGCGCTGGGTTGAGAGGGAAAGGCGCTTGCAGGGGCGCCTCGGCCGCGTCGCCAAAACCCCTGACGAGCAGGAGCCCTATCGTCATCAAGCGGCCGAGGTGTAACCGAGTCATGCTAAGGTGCCTCAGGAAGCCTAGGAGAGTGAGTATAGATGGGATAAACTTAGGGCATTCGGCTGCTAGAAAGGAGAATCAGAAAGGATAATCCAGCCCGGTGAAAATGGCGACGCCCTCGCTCCCTATTCCGATGTCGATTTTGGCCACGATTTGCGACGCCGCGAGAAAGCGTATCCCTCCACCGACCACCGCTTGTATCCTGCCGGAGCCCAAGTCGCTGAAGTTGTGAAACACCCGCCCGACATCGGTAAACACCGCCAGCTCGATGTCGGTCCGAACGTTGCCGTAGTTGAGCTGAAAGACTTTAAGGCGCTCCTCAGCGTTAACTAGCACGCGCCCCTCGTCGAGGAAGCGGTTATCCCCGAACCCCCGTAGCGTCTCTTCGCCACCGAGCTCGCTCAACTCGAAGAATGGCACGTTCGGCCCATCCACTCGATCGAGCAGCCCGCGTACCGCCAACACCAGACGCTCAGGCAGCTGCGGCCAGAACCACCGGCCCTCCAGGCCATAGCGGACAAAGGATGCCTTGCTGCCGATCGCCTCCTCGGCCACCTCGATAAACACCTGGCCAAAACGCCCCTGGGAAGGCGTGATCTGGGAGTTCCGGGTGTCATAGGTTAGCGCCAGACGATGAGCCCAGACAAACGACCCATCTTCGCCAGGGACACCCGTAAACACATCTTGCAGAAACGGCAGCGAGTCCACGGCGCCGCGACGAATGGTGACCGAGCGCAGGCGCTCGGTCAGCGAGGCGATCAGCTCAGGCATCAGCCGTCGGCCAAACGTGAGCTCCCCCCCCACCTGACGCAGGGTATAGTTGGTTTGATCCTGCTCGCTGCTATTCGCCCCGATACCGAAGAAGCGCGCCGTTCGATCGTTCTCGTAGAGGCCGAAACCTCGAAAGAGATAGCGCGGATCAAGCAGGGTGGGAGTGGCATAGCGTAGGCGATAGAAGGCCTGGTTCCGCGTCGATTGGGCGAGATCCGTATCGAATTTCGCTTGGTCAGCGAAGAAACGCTCATAATGGACCGAACCTGCCGCACCGAGCAAAGAATTGTACGTCACAGTCGGCACCAGGAGGGAGCGAAAGGCGCCCTCCTGCGCGTCGATGACGGCGAGTAGGACGCCATATGTTTGGCGCTCGTTAGGGTCGGTGGTGAAGATCGGCAACGGCACCAGCGTCTTGTCTGCCCAGGCCCAGGGAAGTCCCATCAACAGCATGCTGAGAAGCCACCAGAGCCCGAGATAACCCCCCGCGCGGCAGATGGACTGGCGACATTTCGAGCGTGATAGGCGTGCAGGCATCCGGCTTCGCTCTCAGCCAGCTTGTGCGCCGGCCTGTTTCATGCTCAGGGAAATCCGGTTTCGTGCCGCATCGACCGCGAGCACTTTGACGCGGACGCGGGCGTTTATGGATACCACACTGTGGGGATCGGTGACGAAGCTGGAAGAGAGCTCGGAGATATGCACCAAGCCATCTCGATGCACACCGATGTCGACGAAGGCGCCGAAGGCGGTCACATTCGTGACCTTGCCGTTGAGCACCATACCCGGCCGCAAATCCTTGATGTCGGCAACCTCGGGATGATATGCGAAGGATTCCACCGTGGTGCGAGGGTCGCGCCCGGGCTTCTGCAACTCCGTGAGAATATCCTGCACCGTGAGTAGGCCTACCCCTGCCGCCACATCCACGAATGCTTGCGGCTGCAGACGTGATATCTGATCGGGATGCGCCATCAGCCCGGCCACTGGGGTGCCCAGACTGTGGGCAATGCGTGTGACGATGCTGTACTGCTCTGGGTGAACCCAGGAGTTATCCAGTGGATTGACGCTTTCCGGCACGCGCAGGAAGCCCGCTGCCTGCTGAAACGCCTTGTCGCCAAGTTTGGGGACGTCGCGCAATTGCACACGGCTACGGAACGGACCGTGGTGCTCACGATGGGCGACGATGTTGTGGGCCACAACGGGTCCCACGCCGGAAACAGCACGCAACAGCAGCGCCGAAGCCGTGTTCACGTCAACTCCGACGCGGTTGACGCACGATTCGACGACCTGGTCGAGAGATATCTGCAGGCGCTTGGCATTGACATCGTGCTGGTACTGCCCGACGCCCAGAGCCTGGGGCTCGATCTTGACCAGTTCGGCGAGGGGGTCCTGCAGGCGCCTGGCGATGGAAATGGCGCCACGAATGGTCAGGTCTAGGTCGGGGAACTCCTCCTGCGCCACACGCGACGCCGAATATACCGAGGCGCCATCTTCGTCGACGATCTCCCGCTGCACCTGCGGACAGTGCGGCAGCACATGGGTGGTCAAAAACTGTTCGACTTCACGGCGGCCTGTGCCGTTGCCGATGGCTAGCACCTCAACACTATGCTGGGCGATGAGGCCCAATATGGCATGCGTCGCACCGGACACATCCTGGCGCGGCGGGTGTGGGTAGATCGTCGTATGGGCGAGCAGCTTGCCGGTGGCATCAATGATCGCCAGCTTGGAGCCGGTGCGCAGGCCAGGGTCGATGCCCAGGACGACTTTGCCTTTCAGGGGTGGGGCCATGAGGATGGTGCGCAGGTTCTTGGCGAAGATCTGGATGGCCACCTCTTCTGCCTGCGCTGTCAGCTCCGCCCGCACCTCGCTGGCGAGGGAGGGATGCAATAACCGTTCATAGGCATCCTCAAAGACGGCGCGCAGGAATGGTGCGGTCGTTGAGGTTAGCTTGGATGCCAGATGCTGCTGGATGAAGGCCAGTGCCTCTGGGCTCGAGTCCTCCAGGGCGGCAGTGATCACGCTCTCGCGCTCGGCACGGTTGATCGCCAGCACACGATGGGATGGAAGTTTGTGAATCGTCTGGGCGAAGTCATAGAAGTCGGCGTACTTGCCCTCGGGGTCGGTCGCGCCCTTTTTCACCTTCGTGGCCAGCGTGCCCTGCTGCCACAACCGTTGACGCAGCCATTGGCGGATGTCGGCATCGTCAGCGACGCGCTCGGCGATGATGTGCCCCGCTCCCTCCAAAGCTTCCTGGGCGGTCGATATACCGGCCTCCGCATTGACAAAGGGTTGGGCGATGGCGTCGAGGTCGGTGATTTTGGAAGCGTCGGTGAGGATGGTGATGGCCAGCGGCTCCAGTCCCTTGTCGCGGGCGATGCTGGCCTTGGTGCGGCGTTTGGGTCGGTATGGCTGGTAGAGGTCCTCCAGCTCCTGCTTCGTCGAGCAACGCGTAATGCGGTCGCGCAGCTCAGCCGTGAGCTTGCCTGCGGCCTCGATAGTCTCCAGCACGATGACTTTGCGCGCCTCCAACTCGCTGGCGTAGGCATAGCGTTCCTGGATCGTGCGGATCTGGTCCTCATCCAGCGCGCCGGTGATCTCTTTGCGATAGCGGGCGATGAACGGCACCGTATTGCCGCTCTCCAGCAACTCCACGGTGCGCGTGACTTGTGGCGCCTTTAGCTGGAGCGACGTGGCGATGGCCTGGATGATGGAGTCTGCAGGGCCCGTCATGCCGTCATCCTCTATCGGGTTTGGGGTGATGCGCCGCCAGCTCCGGCGGAGCCATAGGTGAAGACTCTTCCTGGCGGCGTAAAAACGGCAAGGGCGCGGCATGCCGTGCCCTTGAGCCAAGATTTGCAGGAGAGCTGTACCCTATCACACCTCCTAGTAAGTGTCAATGTAAGCACCAAGTAAGCACCAAACCTGCAGGTCCGTCACCGTTCTGCCGCGGCGTCGCAGAGGCGATCCCCTCGCTCAGTGCGAGGGGGAGTGCAAGGCAAGTATTGACGTGACCGTGCAAAATACTGACGGACCCCAATGGGGATGGTTACCTTGACTTTCGAGGGTAAACGGGGTAAGCTTCCCAAGGCTATTTGTGGCTTGGCGCCAGGGGCTGGCGCTCGTCCAGTGCTGGAGAACACCTATGGTCGATCTCGACAATCTGGAAGTGCTGCAAGTCGACCGGTCGGGGATGCTCGATCTCTTGCTCGATTTGCCTGCACAGTTGCAGACGGGAGAGCGTCTCGGCCAGAGCGCTGATCTACCGCTGGCCACAGACGTGCGCGCCGTCGTCGTCACAGGCTTGGGTGGTTCCAGTATCAGTGGAGACTTGTTGCGCTCCTATCTACATGCGGAATGCCGCGTTCCGATCATGGTCAACCGGCACTACGGCCTGCCAGGGTTCGTTGGGCCCGAGACGCTGGTCTGTGCGGTGAGCTACTCCGGCAATACGGAGGAGACGCTGAGCGCCGTTGGTGAGGCACGTGCCCGTGGGGCCAGCATATTGGCGGTGACCAGTGGCGGGCAGCTGGCAGAGATGGCCGATGCATGGCGGATTCCTTGCGTGCGCGTCACCGATGGTCTGCCGCCACGCACTACGCTAGGCTATCTGTTCACTCCGATGTTGATAACCCTGGCGCGGTTGAGGTTGATCTCCGATCAACGAGAGTCCATTGCCGAGACGATTGAGGTGCTGCGAGAGCTTGGCGCCCAATACCGTCCCGGCATCGAGACCTTTCGCAACCTCCCTAAGGCGCTAGCCAGCGACCTCCACGGCAGGTTCCCGATCATCTATGGTGTGCAAGACTTCTCCGACGTCGTCGCCTACCGCTGGCGCACCCAGTTCAACGAAAATAGCAAAGTGCTTGCTTCCCATCAGGCGTTTCCCGAACTGAACCATAACGAGGTGGTAGGCTGGCAAGGGGTGCTCCCAAGCGGGCTGGAGCCCTGGGTGGTGTTGCTGCGCGACCGCCAGGAGTTGGGCAGAATCGCGCAGCAGATCGACATCACCAAAGCTTTCCTGCAGGAGCGTGCCGCCGGCATCACTGAGGTCTGGGCGCAAGGTCAATCGCGCTTAGCCCGTCTGTTCTCACTGCTTTACACTGGGGATTTTACCAGTTACTACCTTGCTTTGCTCCGCGGCGTGGATCCGAAGCCGGTGGAGGCGATCGATCACCTGAAAAACCAGTTGGCCTCCTCGTGAGCTGCATGGCATGAATCCAGCGCTGATCCGCAATTTTTCCATCATCGCCCACGTCGATCACGGCAAATCAACCCTGGCCGATCGGTTGCTCGAGTATACCGGTGCCCTATCATCCCGAGAAATGTCGGCGCAGGTCCTGGATCAGATGGACCTGGAGCGCGAGCGTGGCATTACGATTAAAGCCCATGCCGTGCGTCTCAGCTATCAGGCCCACGATGGCCAAACCTATGTGTTGAACTTGATCGATACCCCTGGCCATGTGGATTTCTCCTATGAAGTGTCACGCAGTCTGGCAGCCTGCGAGGGAGCTTTACTGGTCGTGGATGCGGCGCAAGGCGTGGAAGCGCAGACCGTGGCCAACGCCTACCTGGCGCTCGAGCATGAGCTGACGCTCGTGCCCATCATCAATAAAATCGATCTGCCGAATGCCGACCCCGACCGCGTCCAAGCTCAGCTCCGGGACGTCATTGGCCTGGACTCCGATCGCGCCATCCTGGCCAGTGCTAAAGAGGGCATTGGTACCGAAGAGATTCTAGAGGCAATCGTCGAGACGCTGCCGCCCCCGCAAGGGCGTGCCGAAGAGCCGCTCCAAGCCCTCATCGTCGACTCCTGGTTTGACTCCTATCAAGGCGTGATCGTCCTCATCCGAGTCTTCGCGGGAGTGGTGCGACGGGGTATGCGCATCCGGCTGATGGCCACCGCGAAGGAATACGAGGTCGCGGGCCTCGGCGTTTTCACCCCTAAGCCGTACGTGGTCGACGAGCTGACGGCCGGTGAGGTGGGCTTCCTGATGGCCGGGTTGAAGGAGGTGGGCGATACCCGGGTGGGCGACACCATCACCGCCGTCGAACACCCCGCCGACGCGCCTCTGCCGGGATACAAGGAGGTCAAACCCATGGTCTTCTGCGGGCTCTACCCCGCCGAAGATAACTCGTATGAAAATCTGCGCGACGCCCTTGAAAAGCTGCAGCTCAACGACTCGGCCTTTTCCTTCGAACCGGAAACCTCTCTCGCCCTCGGCTTCGGATTTCGCTGTGGTTTCCTCGGCCTGTTGCACATGGAGATCGTGCAGGAACGGCTGGAGCGTGAGTTCGATCTGACCCTGGTGAGCACGGCGCCAACGGTGGTCTATCGCGTGAACAAGACCGATGGCACCATCATCTCGGTGGACAACCCTGCCAAGGTGCCGCCGCCGCAATTCATTGACACTATCGAGGAACCGTATATCCTGGGTACGATTCTGACGCCGCCGGAATTCCTGGGGGCAATCCTGCAATTAGCGCAAGAGAAGCGGGGGATCCAGCGCCGGCTACACTATCCTGAGCCCAAGATCGCGCTGCTGACCTATGACTTCCCGCTGAACGAAATGGTGTTCGATTTCTATGACCGACTGAAATCGGTGTCCCGCGGCTATGCCTCTTTCGATTACGAGTTCGTGGGCTATCGCGCGGCCGACCTGGTGAAGCTGGACATTCTGATCAACGGTGAACCCGTGGACGCGCTGTCGTCGATTATCCACCGGGAGAAAGCCTATTTCTATGGCCGCGATCTGGTGAAGAAGATGCGCGAGGTGATTCCGCGCCAGTTGTTCGAAGTCGCCATTCAAGCGGCTATTGGCTCGCGGGTGATCGCCCGTGAAACGGTGGTGCCGTTACGCAAGAACGTCACGGCCAAGTGTTATGGTGGAGATATTACGCGCAAACGCAAGCTACTGGAGAAGCAAAAAGAGGGCAAGAGGCGTATGAAGCGTGTGGGGCGAGTGGAGATTCCCCAGGAAGCGTTCGTGGCGGTACTGCAGGTTGGGCGATAAATGAAAACGCCGTCAAGAGACTGAGAAGAAAGCAGGATGACACCGGTGCAGATACTAGACAAAACGACAGGCCGGCCGAAATCGGTGGTGCGGGAGTACACCGAGTCGATCATCATCGCCGTCGTGTTGGCCCTGGTGATTCGAACCTTTGTGGTGCAGGCGTTCAAGATTCCGTCGGGATCGATGGAGGATACGCTCCTCATCGGTGATCATATCCTGGTGAACAAATTATCCTACGGCCTGCAGATACCCTTCCTGAACGCCAAAGTGCGCGTCTTCGGCCTCATGGGTAATCCAAACCGGGGGGACATCATCGTCTTTCCCTTTCCTCGTGATCCCTCGCGCGACTTCATCAAACGCGTGGTGGGCCTGCCGGGGGACCGCATCGAGGTGCGTAGCCATCGCGCGTACATCAACGGCGAGCCTCTCAAAGAACCCTATGTGAAACTCGATGAGCGGGCTGCGGCGCATCCATCGCGCTATAGCCATTGGGGGCCTGAAGTGGTCCCTCCTGGCAAACTGTTTGTGATGGGAGATAACCGGGATAACAGCGCGGATGGCCGCGACTGGGGGTTTCTGGACATTTCACAGGTGAAGGGACGTGCTTTCATCATCTACTGGTCGTGGGATGGCTCTGAGCCGAAGTTCTTCTGGCTGGGGAATATCCCCATCCCCAATCCCAAAGCGGTTGTGCTCGATGGCATCCGTTGGGGTCGCATCGGGAAACTGTTGCAGTAGACAATACGTCCCACGTAGTAACACATTGTTGTGGGTATGACCGATTGTCATCTTCACTAGTCGGACGTCCGGTTGCTCGCATGTCGATTTGTTACAATGCGTTACTCTATATGACCATCTGTCGAATGCCAGGGGCTTTCGAATTAGATCCTGAGCATCCTCTATGATCACACCCAATACCTGGGTTGAGATCGATCGTGCCGCGCTTCTCGCCAATGTCTATACCTGCCGTCAAATCATTGGGCCGTGCTGTCAACTCCTCGCGATGGTGAAAGGCAACGCCTACGGCCACGGGCTGCGCGAGACCGCCCAGGTGCTGCTCGACGCCGGCGTCGATATGCTCGGCGTCGAGGCGGTCGGCGAGGCCGTGGCACTGCGGATGGCCGGGATCACCTGCCCGATTCTCCTGGTCGGACCGCTCCCCCCCGGCAATGTTCCCCTGCTCCTGGCCCATCAGCTCATGCCGTTATTGGTGAGTCCTGAACAGGTCCAGATGGTGGGCGAGTATACACGCCAGACCGCCTGTGGGCTCGACGTCCACCTGAAATTTGACACCGGCATGCACCGCCAGGGGATCATGCCGCACGAGGTCCCGGGACTGCTCGACTTGCTAGCGAAATACCCCGCATTGCGCGTCAGCGGTGTGGCGACGCATCTCGCGCGCGCGGACGAAGCCGATCAGCCGGAATGGACTCGACGCCAGCTCGACCAGTTTCACGACATCGTTGCCATGCTAGCAGCAGCCGGGATTCGTGCCCCTATCCGACACGCGGCGAACAGCGCAGCGGCGCTGTTGTGGCCGGAGACCCATCTAGATATGGTCCGCTTCGGCATCGCGCTCTACGGCTTCTGGCCGGGACCTGCCGTGCAGCGCGCCAGCGCCGAGAAGCTGATGTTTCGCCCGGTGATGGCCTGGAAGACGCGCGTAGCCGTCGTGAAGGAGGTGGGACGTGGCTGTCACGTGGGCTATAGCGGCAGTTACGTGACGACGCGCGATACACGCATCGCGGTGCTGCCGCTGGGGTATTATGATGGTTACAGCCGCAGTCTGTCCAATTGCGGCCAGGTGCTGGTGCATGGACAGCGGGCACCGGTGTGTGGCCGGGTGTCGATGAATCTGATGAGTGTTGATGTGACCGATGTCCCCAGCGTCGAGCCTGAGGATGAAGTGGTCCTCATTGGGCAGCAAGGCATGTCGGCAATTGCGGCTGAGGAAATGGCAGCATGGTTCGGGACGATTCATTACGAGGTGATAACGCGGATCAATCCCCTCATTCCGCGTATCGTGGTAGGCTCTTAGGGCGATATACTCCTACTCTTTTTGCACCACCTTGACTGGTAAAACCGGTTTGCTGCCCCGCATCAGCAGGACCGGCAGCAGCGAGAACAGCGTCAGGGCCGCGAACATGAAGAAGACGTCGTGGTAGCCCGCCACTGTGGCCTCCTCCGCTAACTTCTGGCGCAAGATGCCGGCGGTCTTCTGCGCGAGCGTCCCACCCGAGTCGCCATCCTGCATCAACACCCCACGAATGGCGTCGGTTGCCACCTCTGTGCCCAACGGGTAGAGTGCCTGGCGCTGGGACAGGATGAGCAGATGCACGTCCTCGCGATAATCCATCAGCGTCGCCGTGAGCGCCACCCCCATGGTCCCCCCCACGGTGCGATGCAGGTTGAAGAGGCCGCTCGCCATCCGCACCTCGTCGTCCGGCACGCCATGCAGCGTGGACGAACTCAGCGGGGAGTGGCAAAACGCCTGCGCCCCCCGACGGAGCACGACCAACCCCAGGAGAAGCCCGGTCGTGGCCCAGACATCGAGTCCACAGAACTCGAACGAGACACAGGTCAGCCCCAAGAGGCCAATGATCAGCAGGAGCTTGGGTTGAAAGGTGTCCGCCAGGCGCCCGGCGAGGATCGAGGTGATGCCCATCACCAGCGCCGATGGGAGGAAAAAGAGGCCGGCTTGAAAGGGTGTATAGTGGTAGATGCGCTGCAGCATGATGGGCAACAGAAAGTTGGTGCCGCGAAATTCCATGGTGTTCACGAACCCAATCAGGCACCCCATCGCAAAGGGCAGATTTTTGTAGAGGCGGAGCTCGACAAAGGGCTGTGTGGTCTTCAGCTCGGCGACGATAAAGACAACCAGCGACAGCACCGAGGCGACGAACAGCATGAGGATCATCTGCGACCCCCAGCCATACCGCCGCCCTTCGCTGACGGCGAGCAGAAGCAGGATGAGAAAGCTCGCCATGGTGAACACCCCCAGGGCGTCGAAGGGGCTGGAGCGCTCATCCTGGGTGTTCGGCATGGTGAAGAAGACGAGGCCGGCGCTCAGCAGTCCGACCGGCACATTCACGTAAAAAATCGCCCGCCAACTGAGGACCTCGATGAGATGACCACCGAGCGCCGGCGCGATGGCCGGCCCGAAGGACTGGGTGAAGTTCGACAGGCCCAGGGCGAGGCCGCGTTTGTCGGGGGGGAAGGTGCTGTACAGAATACTCATGCTGAGCGGCGTGATGGGGCCCCCGCCGATGCCTTGGAGGGTGCGGAAGAGGATCAGCGATGGCACGTTCCAGGCCAGCCCGCAGAGCGCCGAGCCGGTGATGAAGACCAGCGTGGAGAGGATGAACAAGCGCTTCGTCCCCAGCCGTGCCCCCAGCCAGCCGACGGCGGGTATCAGGACCGCCTGCATGATCTGGAAGGAGGTTTGCACCCACTAAATGCGGTCCAGGTCGGTGCTCAAGCTGCTCATCATGCTGGGGATCGCGACGTTCAGCACGCCGCTGTTGAGCGCGACAGTGAGCCCGCCGAGCATCACACCGAAGGTCGGCCACCAGTGGGATGTTCCCTGCTCCTGCGGCATGGCAACGGCTTCTTGAGAGTTCAACTGTCCGTGTGAACCGCAGACATGATGGAGAGCGTCGGACCGTCGATCGGCAGGCGCGATCGCTCAGTAGGACGGCCTGGAGCATTGCTCTGAGTTTACTTCCTGGGGTGAACAATTCGTGGCTGAGTTGATTATACCGCAGCTGTGCGCAGAGGCGGGAAGGTTTTCTGTAAGAGGTCCGTTGGCAAGCGGTGCGAGTCAGACGAGGTCCCTATGGTAGAACCTCGACAGTTAGATCATGAAAGCTGCTCAGGCGTGTGTCATTCGTCAGAAATACATTACATCCACCTTCCACAGCCGCAGCGAGGTGAATGGCATCTAGGGTTTTGATCCCATGTGTGGCGCGAATGACGGTAGGTCAATCGTACACTGCGGTCGTAAGTGGGACCATTCGGACATCGGGTAAACCGAAGAAACCGTCAAATTTGCTCAATCGTAAGGTATCACCTAGCTGAATCGGTTTGACGTGGCATTCAAGACGCGTCAGGTCGCTCGCGGCAACCTGATCACCTGCAGCCCTGAGAGTCGTTAGACGATTAACTGCCCGGGCTTGGAATGGTCCGATGCCATCGAGGTAGTAAATCAGAATGGCGCTGTCGAGATAGATTAGCATTCGTGCTGTTGTTCGCTTCGAGGTGTCGCTTTAATTTGATTATAGACATCTTCCAAACGCTTATCTCCCGAGCGAAGCTCCTCCAACTCAGTATCGATTTCCTCTTTGGTACGGAAGCCAGTGTCAGCAGCCTCTAGTTCTGTGCGGGCGCGCTGGAGATATTGCAGGAAATCTTCACTCGCAGTATCTGCCGTTGGGATGGACCGGATAATCACCTCGACTGGTCCTGAGGGCAAGGAAGGCCGTTCCGCCAGTTCTAACGATCCATCCGATGTGAGTGTTCCCCTGATGACGACTTGCAACGTGCTCATGGTGGTGACTCCTTGGGCCTGCTTCATAAAGCAGAGCTCCATAATCTGCACTCAAGCTGAGTTGATGATCTCTCCTAGCAGCATAGTCAGGGATTCGCGAAGATTGATCGTTCGACTTGGCCGCAAGGGGTAGAAGGATTTCTAGCGGCAGGCTCTTAACCTATCCTGCTACTGCAACGAACAAAGCGTAAAATCGATCCTCGTCATTTCCGTTGGCAATGTCATTCGCAAGTCGCTCAATATCAGAGGCTGTCAGGTTAAGATGACGAGTCCTTGCCAACAATCGTAGTAGTCTCGGTCGGTACAGCGGATTTACCTCATGACGCGAACGTGAAAGCGCGTACGCTGACCTCGTCAGCGTTCATTAAATCTGCCACCAGTTGGCGGTACAGGTCCGTCCACTCCATCAAGACCCCCTGAAAATGTTCCTCATCCCATCCTGAAGCCGGTGCTCGTCTGGAGCGGATTTTATCGCATAAATCTAGCCAATGTAGAACCGCGGGAGTAATGGCATCATATCGGTCCAGTTTGTCTTTGTGTTTGATCACCAAGTCAAAATAGCGTGGGCGCCTAACCATCTCACGTGCGTTCTCTGGTATCGATTGCAAATAATCAGCCGGTAATTCCTGAAGCTTTAAAGCCACGCGGAATTCTACATCGTCGTATGGTCCAATTTGGATCTCTTGAACCCCGCCTCTAACTCGATCAGCAAGCTCCTGCCAGGACCTCTGACGAACAGTGGCAATGACTGCACATGGACGGGCATCAAGATCAGTGCGCCCGGTAGCCCAGGTCAGATGGGCAAGCCATCTATCGGGACTGGGTGCATACTCATTCAAGCCATCCAAAATGATCACACACCAAGGTGTGGAGCCCGCCTTTATATCGCGTTGGCGCTTGATAGTCGTGCTAGCATGGCGCTCAAAAGAGCCGAGAACCCGCTTGATGTCTTCGAGAACATGATCAGCAAGATCTTTCGCGCTGCTCTTTCCGCGTTTCGACCCAATGAAGAACACTGGAACCGGTAGAGTTGCTAACGTATCCTTGAGCCAATCGAAGACAAGCCACGTCTTCCCATCGTAGCGCTCACCCACGATAACAGCGAGCTTAGGGTCAGCAGCCGCCATGGCGGCCGCGAACCACCTGTTGATCTCGCTCCTCACAGTGCGTGGCACCAGCTTACTGGGATCGAAGTCTGCTCCAAAGATCGTGTCGGCGTCTTCTGCGAGGATCTGCGTAAGACGGCAATTTTGGCGGTTTGTCACAAGTGACCAGAGAGGCAGATCTGTTAGCTTTGCACGAAAACGGTTCAGCCACTCTGTAAATCGAGGCAGTGCGCGGATCTTCTCCAGTTCGTCCCTGACCACATCAATAGGCGGCATCTTCACCCTGAGCTTGGCGTCAAGCCACCCAGGTGTGGAAATAGCCTTGAGGGTCTCATCGCGAGCACTCGCACACAGAGCGACGATCGACGCTCTTTCCGGCAATTGCGGCCGCGTTGCTGCGCTGTCAAGGATGAGGACAGCTAATCCTAAATTTTCTCCCGTATCCCGAAGCGCCTGCTCCTGAAAAGGATTCACCTCGACTGTTGTCGCAAGCACCCAGAGCTGTATGTCAGGATAGGTCCGAGCGGCTGCTGCAAGTTTCCCCTCCAGGTTGCCAAGATCGAGTGGCCCACTCTGATAACGTTTGTCCTCAATGGCAACAGGGATCTCGGCAGGGTCGGCCACGGCATCAGTGCCCCCCTGGTATCTAGACTTACAGAGCTTTATGGGGAAGCCGATCAACAGCGAGAGGAGTGTCGCCGTGAGTTTTTCAAAGCTCGTCTCACCGCTCTCTTTCAGGCATTTGAGGGCTTGCAAGGTTGCTTGTCCAGGGACGGAAGATGTCATAATCGATTCCCAGCCAAGGGTGGCGGATGGCCGATGTCGTCACAGTCGGGCGGGCGGGAGAACAAACACGGGACTGGCTCAGCTTTTTGGTTGAGCTGTGACTCGAAAATCGACTATAAGCATAGCAACTTAACTTTAGGTATGCCAGCATACTATCCGTCAGCCGTCACCAGATCGGGCTTGATATCTATGAACGCCAGTGCTACTGTAGCCGCAGGACTGAGTCATTTTTATCCGCCAGGAATGGTCTTAGAGGACGCATGTACTGTCGTCTCATCTTGGGGCGGCGGTATTCTCCTCCGTGGCGTGACTCCCCTCCTGTTGGCCGCACGTTGCCTGTCGTGAGACAGCCGTTTGTGACGATAGCATGCTGCGGACCAAACTATATCTCCGTCAATCAGCGAGAAAAATTCATGAAAACTGGAATCATCGGCCTGCCGAAGGTGGGCAAGACATCGTTGTTCAGAATGTTGACCAAGGCGCCGCTGGATGAGCGTCGACACGCCAATCCGCGCGAGGCGCACCTGGGGGTCGCCAAGGTGCCGGACGAGCGTCTCGACCGACTGGCAGATCTCTACAATCCTCGCAAGCTCACCCATACCTCGGTGGAATACGTCGACGTGGCCGCCGTCGGCCAGGAGGCGCTCAAAGAGACCGCCTACCTCGGAACCCTGCGCACCGTAGACGCCCTGGCCCACGTGATCCGTGCCTTCGAGGATCCGGCCATGCCACATATGGACGGCATCGATCCCCTACGAGACGTCCGCAACGTCGAGTTCGATCTCATGCTCAGCGATCTTGGGCAGATCGAG
>Ga0137403_10003660_pt1 | contig 18409 bp, 16 predicted proteins | sample CZOMad2_1_16fung_FD_122057 | JGI IMG/M metagenome (GOLD analysis project Ga0137403, IMG submission 122057) | Vadose zone soil fungal communities from Angelo Coast Range Reserve, California, USA - CZOMad2_1_16fungal (Hybrid Assembly) | ecosystem: Environmental > Terrestrial > Soil > Vadose zone...
ACGCGGATGGCGCGGCTTGCCGCCTCTGAGCACGCCTATATCCGACCCTCGCCGGCGGCGGGCACGCTCGGCGGGGTCGCGGCGAAAACCCGCGAGGCGATGCTGTTGTGCGAGGCGGCGGGCTTCGACGTGGTGCTGGTGGAAACCGTCGGCATCGGGCAATCCGAGACTGTTGTGTGCGACATGACCGATTTCTTTCTGGCGCTGATGCTGCCGGGCGCCGGCGACGAGTTGCAGGGCATCAAGAAGGGCCTGGTCGAACTCGCCGACATGATCGCGGTCAACAAGGCCGACGGCGACAACGTCAAACGCGCCAATCTTGCGGCGGCCGAATATCGCGGTGCGTTGCATATCCTCAACCCGCGTTCGGAGCACTGGCATCCGCCGGTCGAAACCTATTCGGCCCTGAACGGCACGGGCATCGACCAACTCTGGCAAAAAATTCTCGATCACCGCACCGCGATGCAAGCCTCTAGCGAATTCGCCGCGCGGCGGCGCGAGCAGCAGGTGAAGTGGATGTGGTCGATGCTGGAGCAACGGATACTGGCGCGGCTGCGCAGCGAACCTTCCATTCGCGCCAAAGTGAAGAAGATCGAGGCCGAAGTCGCCGAAGGGCACGTCACGCCGGCGCTGGCCGCGGAGCAGATCGCCGGGATGCTCAAGTGAGCGATAAACTAAGAATTCTCGTCACCGGCTTCGGCCCGTTTCCCGGCGCGCCATTCAATCCCACGCAACCGCTGGTGAACCGGCTGGTGCGTGTCCGCCGGCCGGCGTTCGGCGACGTCGAGCTTTCGAACCACATCTTTCCGGTGACTTACAAAGCCGTCGATCGCCAATTGCCCGATTTGCTGACCCAATACCGGCCCCACGCATTGCTGATGTTCGGGCTTGCTTCCCGCACGCCCCACATGCGGATAGAGACCCGCGCCCGAAATGCCGTCACCATGCTGTGGCCCGATGCCGAGCATAGGCGGGTCGGTAAGGGATCGATCTCGGCGGGCGCCGACGCCCTGATGTTCGGTCCGCACACCGCCAAGCTCCTGCGCGTCGCGCTCGGCACCGGCGTCGATGCACGGCCCTCTCGCGATGCCGGCAGCTATCTCTGCAACTATCTGAGCTGGCGCGCGATCGAAGCGACCGACAGCGATAACGGCCCGGCACTGACCGCCTTCGTGCACATACCGCCGCTCGCGCGCGACGGCGCGGCGCGACGAAAGGATACGGCGCGACGCATCACGCTGAACGAGTTGGTCGATGCCGGCGAAGCCATGCTGCTGGAAATGGTGAGGCTCACGAGGCAGACGGTACGCGATTCGTAGAGTTGCAGAGCGCGAAGCTGCGCACCAGCGACCCCGAACAATTAACCCTACTGCCAACAATCATCCTCTTTCACCTTCCACTGTCCCCTGCACCACCGCATTTTTGCGTTACTCCACCGTCGCGGGCACGCTGAAGTTCCGCCGGGAGACGCGGTCATGAGCATCAATCGCCGCCATTTCATTGGATCATCCGCAGCCGGCGTGGCGGGCGCGCTTGCGATGCCGTCCGGTTTCGCGCACGCAGCGCTGCTCACCTCGGCGCTCGGGCGCGATGTCACCCATTATGGCGTCCGGCCCGGCAGCCCCGACGATCAAACAAAACTTCTGCAGCGGGCGATCGATGACGCCGCCCGCCTGCAAGCGCCGCTCGCGCTGCCGCCCGGCATCTACCGCACCGGCATGCTGCGCTTGCAGAGCGGTACGCAGCTGGTCGGGGTGCGCGGCGCAACCAGGCTGATTTTCAGCGGCGGCGCGTCGATGTTGTGGGGCGAAGGCTCCGACAGCATCGGTCTTACCAACATCACCCTCGACGGCATCGGCATTTCATTACCGACGCGACGCGGCCTTGTCCATTGCGTTGGTGGCCGCGACGTCCGCATTGTCGATTGCGAAATCACCGGCAGCGGCGGCAATGGCATCTGGTTCGAGAATATTTCCGGCGAAATCAACGGCAACGTCATCACCAAGACGGCGAGTACCGCCGTGGTCTCGTTCGACGCAAAGGGCTTGATGGTTGCGCGCAACACCATTGCCGACACCAACGACAACGGCATCGAAATCCTGCGCACGACCATCGGCGATGACGGCTCGCTGGTCGTGGACAACCGCATCGAGGACATCAAGGCGGGCCCAGGCGGCTCCGGACAATACGGCAACGCCATCAACGCGTTTCGCGCCGGCAATGTGATTGTGCGCGGAAATCGCATCCGCAACTGCGACTATTCCGCGGTACGCGGCAATTCGGCGTCCAATATCCAGATCACGGGCAACAGCATCAGCGACGTCCGCGAGGTGGCGCTGTATTCCGAATTTTCGTTTGAGGGCGCCGTGATCGCCAACAACACTGTCGACGGCGCGGCGGTTGGCGTCTCGGTCTGCAATTTCAACGAGGGCGGACGGATCGCGGTCGTGCAAGGCAACATCATTCGCAACCTCCTTCCGAAGCGGCCGATCGGTACCGCGCCGGATGACGATGCCGGGGTCGGCATCTATGTCGAGGCCGATAGCTCCGTCACCGGTAACGTGATCGAGAACGCGCCCTCGTTCGGGATCGTCGCGGGTTGGGGGAAATATCTGCGCGACATCGCGATCTCAGGCAATGTGATCCGCAACACGTTCGTCGGCGTCGGCGTATCGCTGGTGCCGGGCGCGGGGACGGCGCTCGTTAACAACAATATGATCTCGGAAACACCGCGTGGGGCGGTGGTCGGGCTCGACCACGACCGGCCAATCACACCGGATTTGTCCATCGAGGGCGCGCAACGTTTTGCCCAGGTGGTGATCGGGACGAACGCGGTGCGAAGGTAAAATCTCGGCGGCAAACCGAAGTGGGTCAGCCGGACGTGGCCTACAGCGCGTTGCGCAGCAGCGGGTAGCGTTCCGCCATCGCGTCAATATTCGCCATCAGCTCCGACGGATTCGCCATGGCCGGTGCGGAAGCCGCTTCATCCGAAAGAACGTGGCCAGTTTCCGCCGAAATCGAAACGTTTGACGGCAGTGGTTCGGCCGCGGTCTCCGCCGGCAGCGGCTGAATCTTGTGAACCTGATCGCGCAATCTCTCGGCGATCGACAACGCCGCTTCGGTGCGACCGAGCCAGGAAATATCGACGGCCATCTCGTCGCGGGAGGCTTCTCGCGTCAACAGATCGTGCCAAGCTTCCACGGCGGTCTTAGCCTCCCTGAGATTCTCCAGAAGCGCGAGCTCACTATGATATCGGCGCCAGCGGCCGGTCTCGGACAATTCGGTGAGATATTCCAGCCGCCGCTCGGCCATAACGTACCAGCGCGCGACGATGCCTCGGCCGCGTGCCACGTCTGCTCGATGTGTCATGAACAAGCCCGCTCGGAGAAAGACGAACGCGGACGCAACGGCACGAATCGAATTAAGCGACGGAGGTATTCTGTGGGAAACGTGAATTTTGTCCAGCGCGAGCAAGCTGGACATCCCTCGGTTGAGCTCGAAATACCGGCCAAAACGAAAGACCCGTCCGGGGGGACAACCGGACGGGTCAAGCCATATTGGCGCTTGGGGTGGATGGGCGCTCGCGCCGAATACGGCCTCGATGGGGAGGGCTTACCGCTCCCGCATAGTTTAGGTCGCGGGAGGTTCGCCGCACGTTCAAATAGCCCTAAGATTTTTTGCGCTTTTGGCAGGAATTTTCGGTCAGGCCAGCCGGCGGGGCAGCTCTTGGTCGATCGCCGCGAACAGCTCCCGCAAAACGCGCGCGGACGGCGCGCCAAGCCCTTCGTTAAAATGAACGATCTCGACACACTCTTCGCAGATCGCGGCATATTGCTTCGCAAGCTCTGGATCACGGGCGAGCGCTTCGTCGATCCGGCGGGTATCGCGCGCATTCAGGGTGCCGGCCGCATGCCATGGCAACAGCATTTCGATTTCACCGGGCCGTTGCTTGGGCATTGCTTTTCTTCCCGCCATCATAAGGGGCCTCGCTCTCGCCAGCTGCCTTCGGCAGTTCGGCCAATTTCTTGTGCACGCACACAAGCGCGTCCCCCTCAAGGCCCCGCGCCGCAAACAATCCTCACTCGCGTGATTACCAACAGCCACGTGAGACCGCTGCAGCCACATGCCGAGCCGGTCGCCATAAGCGATCAGAGCGATCAAAAATCGTCCGAACCGCCGGTACTGTACTCAATGGCCATCTCGCGGATTGGTCGGATTGGGTCACCGGCTGGTTCGACCGGGAAAAGAAGTTTTTTTGAAAAAATCTACAATCTTTACGAGATTATTTTATTTGTACCATCTTTTGATTGCGTCAGAGGTATTATAATGTGGAGTCGCCGGTTACGCCCATCACCCCGCCCCAAAGCCGGTGCACAAAAATAGCGTCTGCTCGGCCTGCCGCTTGGGGTGGCGCCCGAGTGGATTCCCCAAACGTCTTGCGGACACCGCACATGGCTAATTGTGATGCGAAATAAGGGGCAGTAGCGACTTTGGACGGCGAGGTCGCGCGGCGGATACCAAACCTAAAGGCTTTACTCCCTAAAGTTCCATCGAAAGCATTTCATCGGCAGCGGACATGAGCAGCACGGCATCATTGCTTCAAGGCCGGGGTTCTGACGGGACCCTTGCGTTTGCCCATGGGCTGCCGCCGGACGTGGCGAGGCGCCGGGTTGGCCAGCGTCGCCAAATGCTCATGGTGCAGGCCGTAGGTTGCTCGCTCGTGACCATGGTCCTGCTGGTTTATTGTTACGTCGGTACAATCCCGATCGCCATTCCCTTGGCCTATTTCCTGTGCGGCAACGCGCTGATTGGATTTTGTGTTGCGCTGTCCGAATCCCGCATCAACGACCGCTTCGAGGATCACTATCTCACGCTCTTTCAGATCGGCGGCCACGTCGCGCTCCAGTTCGCCTTTCTGCTGGCGGCGCCTCAAATCGGATATGCCTTTCTCAACGTCATCTTCCTAATCTTCGGCTTCGCCGCGCTGCGGATGACATCCTGGCAGGCCGCCATTGCCTGGACGCTCACGTCGACGGGTTTGGTTCCGATTTTTCTGCTCAATGGTGTGCCGATCGGCATGCCCTTCGTGACGCCGCTGGAGCGTTTCGCCGCGCTCTTGTGCTACGTCATTATGATCGGACAGTGCGCGTTCGTCGGCCTTTACGGCAGTTCGTTGCGGAAGATGCTTCACAACCGCAATTTCGAACTTCGGGAAGCCTATAAGCGTATCGAAGAACTCGCCGAACTCGACGATCTGACAGGCTCGTTCAACCGCCGCTGCATCATGCGAATGCTGGATGACACGATCACCCTCGCCAAACGCAGCAAGACCCCCTGCTCGATCGCGCTGATCGATCTCGATTGGTTCAAGCGTATCAACGACGTCTACGGCCACCCCACGGGCGACGAAGTGCTCAGAACGTTCGCCATCAGCGTGTTCGCGAATATCCGCAACATCGACCGGTTCGGTCGTTACGGCGGCGAGGAATTCCTGTTGGTACTTCCCGACACCCCCGGAGAGGCTGCTGCGCGCATCGTCGAGCGGCTGAGAGGGATCATCGGCGAACTCGACTGGAGCGCATTCTCGCCCGATCTGCGAGTAACCATTTCTGCTGGCATCGCGACGTTAAGACCGGATGAGACGACAGATTCGTTTCTCGCGCGCACCGACAGCGCGCTCTACACCGCCAAGGCACGGGGGCGCGACCGCATCGCCAGCGCCTGATCTAAAATTTTCGATTTCCGGGGACGAAGAAGCGCCACCGGTCTACACGCCCGAATGCTCCAGGACAGAGTCATGAGTTCGAAACCCGCTTCCACTACCGACAATCTGCTCGACGAGTTGCAGACGGTGCTCGCCCACGGAACCGTCGCCCGCCGGGTCGAAACCCTGCGCCGCGTCACCGATCTATTCATCGACGGGGCGGTGGATTATTCGAGCGAACAGATCGGCCTGTTTGACGACGTCTTCCAGTGCCTGATGGAGCACATCGAGACCTCTGCCAAGACGCTCCTCGCCAATCGTCTCGCCCCGCTCGACGCCGCGCCGCCGCTCACCATTCGCGCGCTGGCGTTCGACGACCTCATCGAGGTCGCCGCTCCCGTGCTGTCCAGATCGGAACGACTTGACGACGAAACGCTGATCGAAACCGCTCGCAACAAGAGCCAGGCGCATTTGATGGCGATTTCGACGCGAAGAGTGTTGAGCGGCGCGGTGACCGACATTTTGGTGCTGCGCGGCAACGACGAGGTCATCCATAACACCGTCAACAATCCGGGCGCGAGTTTTTCTGAACGCGGCTACACCCGGCTGATTGACCGCGCCGAGGGGGATGACAACCTCGCCACCTGCCTCGGGCTGCACCCGACGATTCCAAGGCACCTTTACCTGAAACTGGTCGCGAAGGCGTCAGTGACGGTGCGGGCACGGCTTGAGGCCGCCAACCCACAGCAAGCAAGCGAAGTGAGCAGCGCGGTCCGGGAGGCGGTGCAACGGGCGCGCACCGCGCCTTCAGCCATTACACCGGAAACGACCATCGCTCACGCGCTCGTCAAGTCTTTGTACGAGGACGGCAGGCTCGATGAGCACCAGGTGGCGGCGTTCGCCGAGGCCGGCGAATTCGACGAGGCCAGCGCCGCCATTGCGGCGCTGGCCAACGTCTCGGTATCGGTCGCGGAGAATATGATGGTGGAATCCCGCGCCGAAGGCGTGATGATCCTGGCCAAGGTTTCAAGCATGTCATGGCCGACCGTCAAGGCGATCATTAACATGCGCGACGACCTGTCCGGAGCGGAACGAAGCGACCTCGTCGCCTGCAAGATCACCTACGAACGGCTGCGCCCCTCGACCGCGCAGCAGGTGCTGCGTTTCCACCGCATGCAGCAGATGACGCCCTCAGCGGCGTGAACGGCGATCACTTTGCAATCGTCACGAGATTCATCGTTGCGGACGGAACGCCGGGCGAACCGGATTAAAACCTGAGCACCCTCGATCCCACGAGCGCGCCGATGGCGGTCACCAATGCGGTCGCGATGGTGTACCAGGTCGCCACGAACACCGGCGAATCGTCGGTGCAATGCGATGCGTAAAGCGTCGCCGCCAACCCCGCCGACAACAATCCGGCGACCGCGCCGGTGAGCGCCGGCCGAGACGGCGCACCGTGACGCAAGCCGATCAGCGCCGCCGCCAGCAGCGGCAATGACATCAGCGGAACAGCCGTCATGCAAATCCGCGAATTGCTGCCGATCAGCCGGGTCATCACCGGCAGTTGTTGCGGTATCATCAGTTCGCTTACGAGCCCTGCGACGAGAAGTCCGGCCGGAATAAGCAGCAGCCAAGCCCAGCCGTAAGCTGAAGCTTCCGGCCGCGACAAATGCAGGCTGACGGCCATGGCCGAGATCGCCAGCGCCAAAGTCACCAGAAACTTCAGATCGAAAAACGGATTGCGCATCGCGGTCATGGCATCGGGCCTGATGCCCAACTCCGCGAAGAACATCGCCACCGAAAAAGGTGCGGCGGCAAGCAGCGCCAGCGCCAGCACGAAGCCAACCGGTCGCGCCCGATACGCATTGTCAGCGGCAAGAGTTCGAATAAGCCGATCGGTTTCCATTCTCATTGTTCCCGTAATTTTGCGGTGAGCTTGGCAAGTCCGCGGTGCAACGCCACACGCACCGCTCCCTCGCTCATCGCGAATTTCGCCGCCGTATCCTTGATCGATGCGCTGTCGACCGCGATCGACTGCAACACTTCGCGCTGACGGGCCGGCAAGGACTGCAGCTGGGCCGCCACCTCGCTCGCCGGCGCGATCTCCGCAGCCGGTTCGCTCGGGATGGTATCGGCAAAATCCTCAATATTGACGAAAACCCTGCGGCCGCGACGGCGCAAGGAATCGATCAGCTTGTTGCGTGCGATCGCAAACAGCCACGGCGCGAATGGCGCTTCGGGGTCCCAAGTATGCCGTTTCAGATGCACCGCCAACAAAATATCTTGCACAATATCCTCGGACTGGTCGACCGGTTGCCCGGCCCTCGCCAAACCGCGGCGTGCCGCGGCCCTCAACACCGGCGTAACGGCTTTGAGTAGACGATGGTACGCCGCACCGTCTCCTGAAATGGCCCGTAACATCAGGCCAGTCCATTCGTCTTCACGTTCGCGCACGCGCGCTCCTACAATGCAATTCGGTCGATCTTTCAATTTGTTACATCAGGAAGCCACGATCACGAATTCGTGATACACGACTCCCAGGATCGTCGCGCCCGGGTATGGAATCGCCACGACAAACTGCGTCCCGAGAGGCTCATAACATCGATCGCTCCCGCTGACACCCGCCGCAATCGATCCGAAAGGCTTTCGTGACCGAGGTGTCTTGGAAGTGCTCACCTGGCAAGATGCCACCGACCCGCTTTCGCCCGTTGTAGCCCGAAGATTCCCCTTTTCTGCCCCGCTGCGGACACGCGGCATGTCTCATTTCGCATCGGGGTTGGCATGGGGAGATTGCCAAATGACGATCAAAGCCAGCGGGCGCGCGGCATTGATACTCGCGACAGGACTTTTGGTATGGTTTGCCGGGCCATCGCAAGCAGCGACCGATGAAGACGATGGAGCCATCAGTGCGGAAACGGCTGCCGGACCTCCGATCGCGCTCAACAGATACGCCAGCCCCGGCTCGCGCCACCGCAGACGCCACGCGAATCGTCGATCCGGCAAAGTGGCATTGAAGTCCTCTGCCAGCACGAAGGCCGCCGAGGTTGCCGCCAGCGACAATTCGCCCACAATCCCTCCTTCCGTGGCCGACGCCAAGGCACAAATGAACGCCGTTGAGACGCCCGCCGCCAACGGCGAGGCGATGTCTGTGCGGGCCAACGATGTCCGTCAAGCCGCTGCAAACAATTCGGTGGACACCCCGCCGCCGACCAAAAACCAGATGGTTTCCGCCGATCAACTCAACGACGTCGATCGCGCATTGCAGGAGAGCAAGCCAATTGCGGCGGCCTTCGCGATGGCCTCCGCCGGCACACCTGCGACGACCGGCAGCAACGAAAGCTCGACCTGGGACCGCACCTCCGTGATCGGAAAAATCTTCATCGGCTTCGGCATATTGTTGACGATGGCCTCTGCCGCCCGCATGTTCATGGCGTAGGCTGCGCGTCCCCACTTGAAGCCCATCTCGCCAGCGGGCACATTCACGCCCGCGAAATCAGGTGGGGTAGACCATGAGCATGTACGAACACATCATCGTCGAAAGGAAAGGCGCGGTCGGTGTCATCACGCTGAACCGCCCCAAAATGCTCAATGCGTTGTCCATCGGTGTGTTTCGCGAAATTGCGGCCGCGGTCGACGATCTCGAAGCCGACGTCGCCATCGGATGCATTTTGCTGGCGGGCGGCGAAAAGGCCTTCGCCGCCGGCGCCGACATCAAGGAATTGCAGCCGAAAACCTTCATCGACATGTTCTCAAGCGATTTCACCGCGATCGGCGGCGACCGTGTCGCGACCTGCCGCAAGCCGACCATCGCCGCGGTCAGCGGCTATGCACTCGGCGGCGGCTGCGAACTGGCGATGATGTGCGACATCATCATCGCCGCGGACAACGCGAAATTCGGCCAGCCGGAAATTACGCTCGGCACCATCCCCGGCATCGGCGGAACCCAGCGGCTGACGCGCGCGATCGGCAAATCCAAGGCGATGGACCTGTGCCTCACCGGGCGAATGATGGACGCCGCGGAAGCCGAGCGCTCGGGCCTCGTCAGCCGCGTCGTGCCTTCAGGCAAATTGATGGACGAAGCGATGGCAGTGGCGGAAAAAATCGCCTCGATGTCGCGCCCCGCGGCCGAGATGGCAAAAAGCGCCATCAACCGCACTTTCGAGACGCCGCTGTCGGAAGGACTCAACGTCGAGCGCGATCTGTTTCACGCCACTTTCGCGCTGGAGGACCGCGCCGAAGGCATGGCGGCCTTCATCGAAAAGCGAAAGCCGGTGAATAAGAACAGGTAAACAGTTCGCAAATGATTATTTCACGTCATTGCGAGCGAAGCGAAGCAATCCACAAGCTTCACCGGGAAAGAAATGGATTGCTTCGTCGCTTCGCTCCTCGCAATGACGACCTTTGCCTAGGAGCAACATCGTGTTTCAGATCGATCGCGTCCTCGCCAGCGCCGCGCTCACCAATACGCGGTAAACGCGTTCGGACAAGGTCGCCGGCCGGTTAAGGCCGAGACGCGCCAGGCATTCACCGTCGGCCGCATCCATCTTGCGCATCAAACCCTGCCACAACAATGCCGGCAGACGGTGCGGTGCCCGTTGCGCCTCCTGCAGGAGTTGCAGCGCCGGGATAAGGCGCTGCTCGACGTCGGTAAAATCGCTGCCGAACGGAAACGAGGGCAACAAGCCCGCCTCGCGCGCGGGCTTTAACGCGCGCGCGATCCGCTCCGGGTAATTTTCGCGATGCGCGGCAGGAATCTCATAATCTTTCGGCAGCTTGCCGGCGTCCTTGGCTTGTCGCGCAAGCTCCCCCTGAAAGCGCGAATCCGCGACCTGCAGCATCGCGGCGATGACGTCGGCATCGGATTTTCCCCTGAGATCGGCGATGCCGTATTCGGTGACGATGATATCGCGCAAGTGCCGCGGAATGGTCTCGTGGCCGTAGCTCCAGCGGATGTTCGATTGCGGCTTGGCGCCGGCGAACCTCGTGGTTTCGACCGTCAGAATCGAGCGCGCACCCTGCAAGGCAAAGGCCTGCGCCACAAAATTATATTGGCCGCCGACGCCGCTCACCACCTGGCCGTTTTCGAGGCCGTCCGAAATCGCCGATCCCATCAAGGTCGCCATCATCGCGTTATTGACGAAGCGGGCGTCGACGCGCCCTCGCCGTTTTGAGTCCTCATCGCCATAGAGTTCGTTGGTGAAGGACACCGGCATCATCTGGATTCGCGCGAGTTGGCTTGCCGTCATCTCGCGCAACGCGCGGTAGAAGGACTTCGGCCCGAGAAAAAACGCGCCATGGAGAACGACGCCATCAACCTCGCGCTTGAGAACGCCGGCCTCCATCAAACCGAGAAACGCCTCGAACAGCATCTCGCTGACGCCATAAAGCCCCTTTTCGAAGGGATCGGTTTCCAGGGCCGGCAGCTGATCAGCCGCTGGCGCCAGCCGCTTCATGATCGTGCGAAATTGCGCGTTGTCGCGATGGCGAACGATCAAGCCTTGCGCCAGCGCATCGCCCGCCTGCCCGATGCCGATCTGTAAAGTTCCGCCGTCGCGCACCAGGCTAGCTGCGTGAAGCCCGATTGCGTATTTGGTGTCGCTGATCGGCTCCGAAGGCGGCGCGAACAGCGGAAAATCCGTCGCGGGACCATCGAGCACGGCGCTGAATTGCTCTGCGGACAAGTCGCCCGCACCCGGCATGAATGGCAGTTCGGAATTGACCTGCCCGACCAGTTTGAACGACGCACGGCCTTCGCCGCGGGCTCGCAATATATCCAGCGTGGTGTCGGTGTTGCAGCTTAAACTATAGCGCGCAACGCCATCGACGACGCGCTTTGCCACCAATTGCGTGACGACGTTGAGCCCACGCGCCAGCAGATAGTACGACGCATGGGTGTAGTTCGCCGAGATATAATGCTGCTGCGCAAACGGCACATGCAGCCACCTTCCTGCCAGAAAGAAAAACTCGATCACCTGGATATTGGGCGGCAAGGCGTTGGCGCGCAAAGGTTGCGCATAAGCGAGATCGGGATAGCCGCCGAACAGCCGCTCGATCACGGGCACGATGAAGCGGCGCTCGAGAAGGTTCGAGGGCTTCGGCTTTTCCAACGTCAGTGCGGAGAAGAACGTCAGCTTGATCCCGCGATCGGCGGCCGCGCGCGCGTAGAGCGCGTTGACGATGTGGTTGGCCTTGCCGAGCCCAAGCGGCAAACCGACCACCAGATTGGTCCCGACGCCGCGGATAATATCTTCCGCGATCGCCTCAGGGTCAGAGAACAATTTCGACATGATGTTCCGGTTGGAGCAACGCGAATGGAACGCCACAAAGAATCGACGTCACCACCAAACTTAGTACACTTCCTTCCCCACTAACTAAAACTTATGAGCACTTGAATTTTATCGCTGGGCTGGCAGGCGTCCGCTTTGGAACCGCGGGCGCCTGCCGTCAGCTTGCGAAACCGGACCTTGCAACATTTCCTCCAGAGCCTTGATATTTGCCGACCCCGCTCCCTTTCGCCAGATCAGAACGATCTGCGCACGGTTCTCCGTCCTTGCTAAAGGATGGATGCTCAAGCGTTTTCGCTCCGGAAAGGTGGTCAGAACGCTCTTGGGGATCAGCGCTATTCCCATGCCCGCAACAACGCAGCCCAGCATGGCATGATACGATGTCAACTCGATCATGCGTTCCGGCATCTCACGACGGGAGGCATACCAGTTCTCCAGCCGCTTGCGATGCGGGCATCCATGCTCGAAAACGATCACGGTTCGCGGCAGATTGCCCTTCCTGCCAATCGGCGGATGACCTGCGGCTGCGATGATCACCAGTTCTTCCTCGAAGACCAACCTCTTCTCAAACGGTGAGTCGGCGATCGGCTCGGCAACAAGGGCTGCGTCGAGATCGCCGGCGAGAATGGCGCTTGCGAGAATCTGCGGGTTGCCGGTGCGAAGCTCGAGAACGACTGCGGGATACAGTCGATGATATTCGCTGAGTGCTTCCGGCAAACGGACGGCTGCGGTACTTTCCATGGCGCCAAGCCGGAAGGTCCCGCACGGTTTCGCATCTTGCACTGCCTCGCGCGCTTCATCTGCGAGCGCGAGAAGGCGATCCGCATAGCTGAGAAGCACCCGGCCGGCCGGCGCGAGATGGAGCCGTTTGCCTTCGCGAATGAAAAGCGCGACGCCCAACTTTTCTTCGAGCTGCCTGATACGGGTCGTGACATTGGATTGGACCCGATGTAACCGCTCAGCCGCGCGCGTCACGCTACCTTCACGCACAACGGCAGAAAAGATTCGCAAATCCGATAGATCCATTCATCTCTCTACATGATCAATTATATCACAATAATTCATTATTACTGATTTATCGTCTGAGGGTAAAGTCGCGATGGACGCCGACTACATTGCCATCGAGGCCATGGCCCGGCACGAGGTTATTCGATGATTGTCACAGTGTTTCGAACTCGAATGAATCCTGGTCAACAGGATGAGTATGGGCCGATGGCAAAGCGCATGAGTGAGTTGGCGCACGCGGTGCCTGGCTATATCTCGCACAAGGGTTTCGTCGCGGACGACGGAGAGCGAGTGACGATCGTCGAATTTGAATCCGAGGAGGCGCTCCACAAATGGCGCGTTAATGCCGAGCATCGGGCGGCAAAGAAGCGAGGGTTCGAGAGCTTCTTCAGCGAATTCAAATTCCAGATTTGTAACGTCATCCGGGAACGGGTGTGGGTAGCTAACGTGAAGTCCAGCACTTCGGATGAACGCATAGCATAGCCCTTGGGATTGGGTTACATTGGTGGCGGCACGTCCACCACTTCGAGGGTAAGCCCATCATGATCAAACTATATTACGCGCCGCACACCTGTGCACTGGCATCGCATATCGCGCTTGAGGATGCAGGTGCGGACTACTCGACCGCGCGGATCAGCTTCGCCAACGATGAGCAGCGCAAGCCGGACTATCTCGCCATCAATCCCAAAGGGCGCGCGCCGGCATTGGTAACCGACAAGGGCGTTCTGACCGAGACGCCCGCGATCCTCGCCTTCATCGCACAGAGTTTTCCGCAGGCGCGGCTGGCGCCGCTGGACGATCCCTTTGGCTTCGCGGAGGTGCAGGCCTTCAACAGCTATCTGTGCTCGACGTTGCACGTGGCCCATGCTCACCGCATGCGCGGAAATCGCTGGGCCGATGATCCGGCCGCGATAGCGGCAATGCAGCGCAAGGTCCCGGAGTCGGTGGCGTCATGTTACCAGCTAATTGAAGAAAAAATGCTGGGAGGGCCCTGGGTGATGGGCGAAACCTATACCATCTGCGATCCCTACCTGTTCACCATGGCGCAGTGGCTGGAGCAGGACGGGGTAGATCCCTCCCGGTTTCCGAAGGTCATCGATCACCGGCGCCGGATGTCCGAACGGCCGGCCGTTCAAAAGGCCATTGCCGAGGAACTCGCCTGAACCGCATGGCTGGGTGTACCCCATCCTGCCTCCGCACCTCATGACCGGACCCCGGATGTCGTCACAGGTTCTTGATCGCCAACCGAATAGGTCATTCGCGCAACACCCGTCACTAAACGCTGGAAACCGCGCCATTTCCGCGCGTGACGGTTTGCCTGCGGCTGCAGCCGCCTCTAAACAGGTAATCCTGTCGGAGTCGTCGGCGGGGGGCGGACGGCGGAATTACTGCGGGATCAGATGGTTGGGAGTGCCGCTAGGGTTGGCCGTATGGCAAGGCGCGTGCTTCGATCGGGCATTTGTCTTGGCGTGGTGACTTGCGTCGGTTTTGCGGCTACCGCGGCGTTGGGTTTTGCCGCTACCGCGGCTTGGGCCGAAGCCCTCCCCGAGGCTCTGGCCAAGGCCTATCAGTCCAATCCGCAGCTCAATGCCGAACGGGCGCGGCAGCGCGCCACCGACGAGAACGTGCCGCAGGCGCTGGCGGGCTACCGGCCGCAGATCGTCGCCAGTCTCAGCGGCGGACTGCAGGCGGTGCGCAACCTGCTGCCCGACAACACCGTTCAATCCGCGACCCTGAAGCCCTGGACCATCGGGGTGACGGTGACGCAGACGCTGTTCAACGGTTTCAAGACCGCCAACAGCGTGCGCGTGGCGGAACTGCAGGTGCAGTCTGGCCGCGAAGCCCTGCGCAATGTCGGTCAGGGCGTGCTGCTCGACGCCGTCACCGCCTACAGCAACGTGCTGGCCAATCAGTCGCTGGTCGAAGCACAACGCTCCAACGTCGCATTCCTGCGGGAGACCCTCGGCGTCACCCAAAAGCGTCTCAATGCCGGCGACGTCACACCGACCGACACCGCGCAGGCCGAGGCGCGCTTGAGCCGTGGTCTGGCGGATCTGAACGCCGCCGAGGTCAATCTCGCCATCAGCCAGGCGACCTACACCCAGGTGATTGGCAACCCGCCCGCGCAATTGAGACCCGCCGAAACGATCGACCGCTATCTGCCGCACAGCCGCGAGGAAGCCACCGACCTCGCCTTCAAGGGCCATCCCGCCGTGCTCGCCGCCGGCTTCGACGTCGACGTCGCCTCGACCACCATTCACGTCGCCGAAAGCAGCCTGCTGCCCACCATCACCGTGCAAGGCAACGCCAGCCACAGCAGCCAGTCTGACCCGAGCCTCACCACGTTCAGAACCGATCAGGCCTCGATCCTCGGCCAGATGACGGCGCCGATCTATGACGGCGGCACCGCGGCGTCGCAGACCCGGCAGGCCAAGGAACTGGCCGCGCAAAGCCGGCTGGTGCTCGATCAGGTTCGCAATCAGGCGCGCACCGCGGCCACCGGCGCATGGGTCGCGAGTGAAGGCGCCAAGATCGCGGTGGCGGCTTCGGAATCCGAGGTGCGCGCCGCTGGCGTCGCACTTCAGGGCGTGCAGAAGGAGGCGCAGGGCGGCCAGCGCACCACGGTCGACGTGCTGAACTCGCAGCAGGACCTGATTTCGGCGAAGGCACGGTTGATCGGCGCGCAGCGCGATCGCGTGATCGCGTCCTACACCTTGCTCAGCGCGATCGGTAAACTCGACGTCAAGACGCTGGCGCTCAACACGCCGGATTACCTGCCTGAAGTGCATTACCATCAGGTGCGCGACGCCTGGCACGGCCTGCGCACGCCGTCGGGGCGGTAGGTTTCGAATCCGCGCCATGAAAAGCTGCCGCATTCACATCATGGGACCGGTTTAGCCAAGCACCAGGCATGGCTAGCTGTATTGCCCTGCCCTGTTCTGCGTCTCGATGGGACGCGGCCGTTGCCCGAACTCGTCGCGGAAGTTTGTGCTGCGATCGACCGCTGATATTTGCCGCCGAACGCATGACCCTTCACGGCTGGCGCTTGCCGCTATATTCTCGCAGCCGCGACCGGCGGCCAACGCCCGGCGCAGACATCGGGGAGAACGTCATGAGGCATTTGCTGAGTGCCATTGCTCTGATCGCTGGCATCATCGGTTTCACCGATTGCTCTTCCGCCAAAGTCGTCAAATTCGAGATCATACGCATCGAGTCGCCGGCGTTCGAGGGACGGGTCTTCGGGACGGTCGGCACCTACGACCGGATCGTCGCGCGCGCCACCGTCGCGGTGTCTTCGGGTGACCCGCACAATACGATCATCGTCGATCTCGACCGCGCCCCGCGCAACGCGCAGGGTTTGGTCGAGGCCGCGACCGATGTCGAGATCTTGCGGCCGACCGTTGCGGCCAACGGCAACCGCCACCTGTTCTACGAGGCGCTCAATCGCGGCAACAAGCTCAGTCTCGCGCTGTTCAACGACAGTCCGGTCGTCGTCAACGATCTTGCTAATGCCGCCGACGCCGGCAATGGCTTTCTGATGGCAAGCGGCTACACGATCGTCTGGAGCGGCTGGCAGGGCGACGTCGTGCCCGGCGGCGGGCGGATGACATTTTCGCCGCCGATCGTGCCTGACGTGACTGGTCTCGCGCGCGAGGATTTCGTCTTCGACCACATGGACAATCCGGCCAGCGCGACGTTGAGCTATCCCGCCGCCGATCTCGATCCTGCGCATGCGAAAATCAGCGTGCGCCAGCGCGAGGCCGATCCACGCGCGGCGCCGGCCGGCCTCGGCGCCAAATTCGAGGGACCGACAAGAATCTCGATCCGGCGGCCGGAAGGTTTTGATGCCGGAGCGATTTACGAGTTCATCTACACCGCCAAGGACCCCAAGGTGATGGGCCTCGGTTTCGCCGCCACCCGCGACATCGTTTCGTTCCTTCGCAACGAGAGCGCGGATGCGGCGGGGAACGCCAATCCCCTCGCCGGCCGGATCGACCGCGCGATTGGGTTCGGTGCTTCGCAAAGCGGCCGCTATCTGCACGACTACCTCTATCTCGGATTCAATACCGACGAAGCAGGCCGTACCGTCTTTGAAGGGCTGATGCCGCATGTTTCCGGGGCCAAGAAGACCTTCACCAATTATCGTTTCAGCCAGCCCGGCCGTTCACCCTACCAACATGCCGACATGCTCTATCCCGGCTCGGATTTTCCCTTCACCTATCCCGTTATCACGGATCGGCTAACGGGAAAGAGCGACGGCTTTCTGGCGCGTTGCCTTGCCGCCGGCAACTGCCCGAAGATCATCAAGACCGACAGCGAGATCGAGTTCTATCAGCAGCGCGCGTCGCTCGTGGTCACGGACACACAGGGCAATGCACTTGATATGCCCGACAACATCAGGCTGTTCCTGCTCTCGAACCTGCAGCATTTTTCAATGGCCAACGCCAGATCCGAGATGGTGAAGACGTGCGCCTTCCCGACCAATCCGCTGAGCGCCGGTCCGCCGCTGCGGGCCTTGCTGGTGGCGCTCGATGGCTGGATTAGCAACGGTACGCTGCCCCCGGCCAGCCGCTATCCCGGCCGCGCCGACGGGACGCTGGTAGCGCCTGCGATCGACGACGTCGGCTTCCCCCACATTCCCGGCTTCGCCTATACCAGCCGCATGGCGCGGCCTACCGTCATCAAATCTGAAGAGATGCCGCCATCCAAAGGCGCCGCCTATCCGGTCTTCGTGCCGAAGACCGACGCCGACGGCCGCGACATTGCCGGGTTGCGGCTGCCGACGCTGGAAGCGCCTGCGGCAACCCACACCGGATGGAACTTGCGCAAGGCCGGCTTCGGCGAAGGCGAATTGTGCGACAACAACGGCGCCATGATCTCATTCGCGGCGACGCGCGAGGAGCGGCTGAAGAACAACGATCCGCGCCTGTCGATGGCGGAGCGTTACCCGAACGAGGACGACCGTGCCGCGGCCGTTGCGAAAGCGACGCAGCAACTGGTGCAAGACAAATTGCTGCTGGAAGACGATGCCAAGCTGTTCGCTTCAAACGTCAGCCAGCATTGAACGCCTTCCGGAGCCTTTCCGATGCTTCAGGCACGCCTGAACGGTGGTCGGAGCGGAGCCTCGATGGCGCAGAATCAGGCTTGCGAATAGGGCCGTAAAAGTTCACGTTGCGATCGAAGATGTTTTGATTGACCCACATGTTCGCGATATTGTTCTGAGTCGCATATTGGCCGGGCAGCACGATTCGCGATCGTGCCCTACCGTCACCAAGGTTTTGAATCGCTTCGACGATGCCATATTGCGCCAGCGAAATACGAAAGCGGCCGGTCATCGGTTCGACTTCAAGCTCCCAGCCTTCAGTTCCGCGCTTGGCGAGCGTCGCCACGATGCGCCGTGCCGGCGAAATTTCTG